>Ga0164241_10000589_pt1 | contig 61733 bp, 48 predicted proteins | sample OricomyardsoilBY_FD_108780 | JGI IMG/M metagenome (GOLD analysis project Ga0164241, IMG submission 108780) | Backyard soil microbial communities from Emeryville, California, USA - Original compost - Back yard soil (BY) | ecosystem: Environmental > Terrestrial > Soil > Unclassified | place: USA...
CAGCCTGGGATGACAGGCCGATTTGCACAGCACTTGGTGCACTCAAAGCGGAGGTCGGTGGGGATCTGACATTGGGCAGCGCTCACTTTTTTGCCCCCACCAGCAGCGTCGAACTGGCGTCTTTGCTCAGGGACTGGCCCCAGGCGCAATTGGTGGCCGGTGCCACGGACCTGGGCTTGGAATTTACGCAGCAGCTCAAGACCCCTCAGGTGCTGATCGATATCAGCCGGGTCGCGGAGCTGTTGGAAATACGCGAATCTCGGGACAGCTTATGGCTCGGCGGCGCAGTCACCTTTACTCAAGCGCAACCTTTCCTCAACGCCCACTTTCCCGCGTTTGCCCAGTTGCTGGAGCGCCTGGGATCCCTGCAAATCCGCAATCGCGGCACTTTCGGCGGCAACCTGGCCAATGCCTCGCCCATCGGGGACACGGCGCCGGTGCTGTTGGCGCTGGATGCCCAGGTGCACCTGCGCAGCCAATCCAGCGCGCGCACTTTTCCTATTGCCCAGTTTTTTACCGGTTACCGCACCACACAGATGCAACCGGGTGAATTTATCGAGTTCGTCGAAATACCCAGGCTCGGTGCGGACGAGGTGTTGAAGGTCTACAAAATTTCCAAAAGGTTTGACGACGATATATCCGCGGTTTGCCTGGCGCTCTGGCTGCGGCTGGAAAATGGGGTGGTTGTGGATGCATGGATCGGTTGTGGCGGCATGGCAGCGACACCGGCCCGGGCGCTGCATACCGAGGACGCCTTGCGTGGGCGGGTCTTTGACGAAACCAGCGTTGCGGCAGCCAAGTCCGCCCTGGGGCGGGATTTCACCCCGCTGGACGACGTGCGGGCCAGCGCCGCCTACCGGCTGGCGGTGGCGGGCAATCTTTTGACCCGCGCCCTGTTGGAGCTGCGTGGCTCGAATGTGCAGGTTTGGGAGAGTACGTCAGGGAGTGGACGCCATGCGTAAATTGCCCGACCTGGCCGGCGGGCCCATGGCAGAGACGCAATCCAACGGCGGAATGGGCCAGGGCGTCGCCCACGAAAGCGCCATCAAGCATGTGACCGGTGGAGCGCTTTATGTGGATGACCTGCCGGAACCGGCCCGGCTCCTCCATGCGGCGGTGGGTATGAGTCCTGTCGCCAAAGGGCGGATTCGCCGCCTGGATTTGGCGGGTGTGCTTGCCCAGCCGGGTGTGGTGACCGTACTTACCCTGGAGGACGTGCCCGGCCATACCGACATAGGTCCTGTGTTCCCGGGCGATCCGCTTCTGGCGGAGGGTGAGGTCAAGTTCTGGGGGCAGCCATTGTTCGCGGTGCTGGCGGATAACCCGGAAAACGCCCGCCGCGCCGCCCGTAATGCCGGAATCGATATAGAAGCCCAGCCACCCCTGCTCGATCCCGATGAAGCGGTACAGGGCAATCATCTGGTTAGGCCGAGCCACCAGTTGCAGCGCGGCGATGTGGCGGCGGCCATTGCGGCAGCGCCCCATGTGTTGTCAGCGGAAATGAATGTGGGCGGTCAGGAGCACTACTACCTGGAAGGCCAAGTATCCATGGTGGTGCCCGCGGAGGATGGCGGCATGCTGGTTTACTGTTCCACCCAGCACCCCAGTGAAGTGCAGAAACTGGTGGCCGAGGTACTGGCTCTGCCCTTGAGTGCGGTGACGGTGGAGACGCGGCGCATGGGCGGCGGTTTTGGCGGCAAGGAGACCCAGGCCGCCCAGTGGGCCTGTATTGCGGCGCTGCTCGCCCGCAAAAGCGGCCGGCCGGTGAAGCTGCGCCTATCCAGGGCGGACGACATGATCATGACCGGCAAGCGCCATCCCTTCGTCAACCGATACCGGGTGGGGTTTGATGAATCCGGCCTGTTGCTCGGGGCTGAGATCCAGGTCACCGGCAATTGTGGCTGCTCGCCGGACCTGTCCGACGCCATAGTGGACCGCGCCATGTTCCATGCGGATAACGCCTATTACCTGCCCACCGCGCACATCGTCGGCCACCGCGCTTTTACCAATACCGTCTCGCACACCGCGTTTCGCGGTTTTGGCGGGCCGCAGGGGATGATGATTATCGAACGCGCCATGGACGATATCGCCCGTGCGCTGGGCAAAGACCCGCTGGACATACGCAAGCTCAACCTCTACCGCGACACCGACCGCAATATCACCCCCTATCACCAAGTGGTGGAGTCCCACACCTTGCAACGGGTGATTGAGCAGTTGGAAAGCAGCAGTGACTATCGGGCGCGGCGCCAGGCGATCACCACGTTTAACGCGGGCAGCCCGGTGCTGAAGAAAGGCCTGGCGCTGACGCCAGTGAAGTTCGGCATCTCCTTTACCGTGCAACACCTCAACCAGGCCGGTGCGCTGTTGAATGTCTTTACGGACGGCAGCGTGCAACTGAACCACGGCGGCACCGAGATGGGCCAGGGGCTGAACACCAAGGTGGCGCAGGTGGTGGCGGAGGTGTTGCAAATCGATCTGGCGCGTATTCAGATCACCGCCACCCGCACCGACAAAGTGCCCAACACATCGCCCACCGCCGCCTCCAGCGGTACCGATTTGAACGGCCAGGCCGCACGGGTGGCGGCGGAGACCATCAAGCAGCGGCTGGTGGAATTCCTGGCGGAAAGCGAACAGGTACCGGCGGAATCCATAGGCTTTGCCGCTAACCGCGTCCACTTCGGCGAGGGCAAAAGCCTGAGTTTTACCGAGCTGGTGCAGCGGGCCTATATGGGCCGTATTTCCCTGTCCGCCACCGGTTACTACCGTACACCCAAAATCCACTACGACCGCGCCAGCGGTAAAGGCCGGCCATTTTTTTACTTCGCGACAGGTGCGGCGGTGAGTGAAGTGCTGGTGGACTGCCTGACGGGTGAGTACAAGGTGACGCGGGTGGACATAGTGCACGACGTGGGCCGCAGCCTGAACCCGGCCATAGACCTGGGCCAGGTGGAGGGTGGCTTCATCCAGGGCATGGGTTGGTTGACGACCGAGGAACTGCGTTGGGATGAACGCGGCCGACTGCTCACCACTGGCGCCTCCACCTACAAAATTCCCGTGGCGGCGGACACGCCACCTATATTTAAAGTAACCCTGCTGGAAGGCGTACCCAACGAGGAGGCCACCATCTTTCACTCCAAGGCGGTGGGTGAACCCCCGTTGATGCTGGCAATCTCGGTATGGTCCGCGCTGCGCGACGCCATCGCCAGCCTGGCGGACTACAAGGTCAGCCCGGACCTGGATACACCGGCTACGCCGGAGCGGGTGTTCTGGGCAATACAAGCTGTCGAAGAGCAAATGAAAACGCAATAGAGGTGCATCTATGCCACGATTTCGAGACTGGGCCGAAGCGGCCGCCGCACTCAGCCAACGCGGTGAAGCCTATGTGCTGGTGACGGTGATCGGGGTTAAGGGTTCATCGCCCAGGGATATGGGCACCAAAATGCTGGTGAGTGCCACTTATGCGGTGGACACCATCGGCGGCGGGCATCTGGAATACGCCGCCATCAGCCGGGCCCGGGAGATGCTGGTTGCCGGTGACGATGCCCAACACCTGGAGGAATATCCCCTCGGCGCCAAGCTCGGCCAATGCTGCGGTGGCCGAGTGACGCTCCTGTACGAATGTTTCGCCACCACGGCTACGCCTATCGCCCTGTTCGGCGCGGGACATGTGGGTTGCGCTCTGGTGGAAATCCTCGCTCACCTGCCGGTGCGGGTGCGTTGGATCGACAGCCGGTTGGAGCAGTTTCCCGAACAGATTCCCGCGGGTGTCACCCGCGTGGCAGCCGCCCATCCGGAAGATGAAGTGGCGGATCTGCCTCCCGGCGCCTTTGTTCTGGTGATGACCCATCAGCATCCAATGGATTATGCCATCACCGAGGCAGTGATGCGTCGCGGCGACGCGGGGTTTCTCGGCGTGATCGGCTCCGAAACCAAAGCCCGGCGCTTCCGCATGCGCCTGGAAAGGCGCGGGTTCAGCCAGAGTGCGGTGGACAGCTTGCATTGTCCCATTGGATTTTCAGAGGTGCCGGGCAAGCGCCCCATGGAGGTGGCCGTGTCCATAGCGGCGCAGGTGATAGCGCGCTATCACCAACAGCCGCGCAACGCCAAACCCGCGCTGCGCCTTACGGCCACAGCCTTGCTGACGCAGCTGAAAAACAACAACGAAGAAAGCAGCCATTGATAGGGGAATCATCGATTGAAACGCTTGGCCCTGCGTGCGGAACGCGTGATCACCCCCCACGGCGAGCGCGCCGCCACTGTGGTGATCAGTGGAGAGGGGAGCATCGAGACAGTGGCGGATTACCACTTCGACCCCGCTTGCCCGGTTGAACACATCCAGGGTGTGCTGATGCCGGGGCTGGTGGACAGCCATGTGCATATCAACGAACCCGGACGCACCGACTGGGAGGGCTTCGACACCGCCACCCATGCCGCAGCGGCCGGCGGCATCACCACCCTGGTGGATATGCCGCTCAACTGCATTCCCGTCACCACCTCCGCGGACGCCTTGGCCGCCAAGCTGGAAAGCGTCACCGGCAAACTCTGGGTGGACTGCGGTTACTGGGGCGGTGCCACGGCGGATAACCTGCACCAGCTACCGGGCCTGTTGCAGGCCGGGGTGCTGGGGGCCAAATCCTTCACCATCCATTCCGGCATAGAGGAATTCCAGTCCGTAAACGAAAACCAGCTGCGGGACGCCATGCGTCTGTTGGCGCAAGCGGGATTGCCGCACCTGGTACATGCGGAACTGGATCTGCATCAGCGTGCGCCTGACCCTATCGGTCGCTCCTACCGGCGCTTTCTGGAATCGCGCCCACGCTCCTGGGAGAACGAGGCGATCGCCATGGTGATCCGGGTGATGCAGCAACTGCGAGAGGAGGGTTTGGAGCCCAAAGCCCACATAGTGCATCTCTCCTCCAGCGATGCCCTGGCGCTCATCCGCGATGCGCGCAGCGCGGGTTTGAAGCTCACCGCCGAAACCTGCCCGCACTACCTCACCCTCACCGCCGAAACCATTCCCGACGGCGCCACCCTCTACAAATGCTGCCCGCCGATCCGGGAAGCCAATAATCGGGATGCCTTGTGGCAGGGTCTCAAAGACGGAGCCATTGATTGCATAGTCTCCGACCACAGCCCCTGTACGCCCGAATTAAAAGCCATGGAGCGTGGCGACCTGGGCGAGGCCTGGGGCGGCATATCCGCGTTGCAATTTGGTTTGGCATTGATCTGGACGGAAGGGCGGAAGCGCGGATTTACGCTGGAGGACATGGCCCGCCTGATGGCGCAGCGCCCGGCGGAAATTGCGGGGCTGGATGAACGCAAAGGTTGTATCGAGGCTGGATTTGACGCGGATTTTTGTGTGTTTGATCCAGAAGCCGAACAGAAAGTCACACCCTGGGTGATCAAACACAAACACAAAATCAGCCCCTACCTGGGCAAAACCCTGCAAGGCCTGGTGACACAGACCTGGTTGCGCGGGCAATTGATCTATAAAAATGATGAGTATGTAGGCAAGGCTCGGGGACGAAGTCTATTGATGCGGTGAGCCATTGTGAAAACCCTTCACCCATTAAAAAGTTTTTAAAAAGGTGATATTTGAAATTGGCAGAAAAGGGTGATGCCGGCGTCATCACCCGCTCCACCTTACGAAGATCAACCTATTACGAAGACCAACCAAACAATAAATTCGGACCAAACAAAAAATGCAAATTACCGACGCCAATTTCACCTGGCCCATGACCCATGTCGATCTGCTCAGCGCGCGTTACGGCGGCCAGGCCCTCACTTGTAACGATGAATTTTTTGCCGCAGCCAGCAACCTGGTAAAACGCGGTGAACCGGTTTTTATCGACGATGAATACACCGACCGCGGCAAATGGATGGACGGCTGGGAAACACGCCGCCGTCGCACACCGGGATACGACTGGTGCATTTTGCGGATGGGATTAACCGGCGTGATTCGAGCGGTGGACGTCAACACCACTTTTTTTCGCGGCAATGCGCCGGAAAAAATCACCCTGGAAGCCTGCCATTCCAAAACCGACCCTGGCGAAAATGCCGACTGGAAAATCCTGCTCGATCAGATTCCCGTCAATCCCCACAGTCACAATTATTTTGAACTTGCCGATACCCACGCCTGGACCCACCTGCGCTTGAAAATCCATCCCGACGGCGGCGTTGCGCGGCTGCGAATTTACGGCGAACCACAAGCGGACTGGTCGCATTTATTACCGGGCGAACTGGTGGATCTGGCAGCCAGCACCAATGGCGGGCGCGCACTGGCCTGCTCGGATATGTTTTTCAGTCCAATGAACAACATCATTGCGCCGGGGCGCGGCATCAATATGGGCGACGGCTGGGAAACCCGGCGCAGGCGGGGACCCGGCAACGATTGGTTGATCACGAAGCTCGCGTGCGCCGGAAAAATTCAACGGGTATTGATCGACACCTGCCACTTCAAAGGCAATTTTCCGGAATCCTTTCATCTGGAAACCACCCATACCCGGCGGGACGATATCACCGCGAGCGATATCCATTGGCAACCGCTGATTGCGCGCACCAAACTGCTTGCCCATACAGAGCATTATTTTCAAAACGAAATTCTGGATAACACCCATCCATTCACCCATGTGCGTTTAAATATTTACCCGGATGGCGGTATCAGCCGACTGCGAGTCTGGGGATTTCCCGAGGAAATATCATGACGCTGGAGGAATTCAACCACTTGCCGCAGGCGGTCGCCGTCACCGCACTCAGCCAATGCTGCGCAGCCTCGGCCTGGGTACAGGCGATGGTCGATGGCAGGCCATACGCAGATATTCCGCAATTGCTGGAAGCGGCGGATCGGGCCTGGCTGCGTATGGACGAACCCAATCTCCTGGAAGCCTTTAGCGCCCACCCGCAGATTGGCAATGTGGTTTCACTGCTGGAAAAATACGCCAGTACCCAAGCGATGGCCGCCAGCGAACAATCGGCAATTGCCGCCGCCAGTGAAGCGACCTTGCGGGCACTGGCGCAAGCCAATCACAGCTATCTGGAAAAGTTCGGATTTATTTTTATTGTCTGCGCCACCGGAAAAAGTGCGCAGGAAATGCTGGACCTGTTGTACGCGCGCCTGCCCAACAGTCGCGAGCAGGAATTGATAAACGCAGCGGAAGAACAGAGAAAAATCACCGCAATACGCCTGCGAAAATTACTGGAAAAATCCACATGAGCCAGATCACCACGCATATTCTCGATACCAGCCAGGGTATTCCCGCGACGGATGTCCGCGTAAAACTCGAAGTCTTGAGCGCAAACAAATGGCAACCGCTGGTTGCGGGTATTACGGATTCGGACGGACGGATTCCGGCTTTTTTGCCTTCTGACCAAGTGCTGGTTGCCGGCACTTACCGCATGGTTTTCGACATTGCCGATTATTTTCAAAAACACCAGCAACCGGTGTTTTACCCTTATGTGGAAGTAGCATTTAATATTCCGGCGGGCGGTGCACATTTCCATATACCCCTGCTATTAAGCCCGTTCGGCTATTCAACCTATCGCGGCAGCTGATATGAATAAACCCATTCAGCCACTGACCGCTGCTGCATTTGCCCCCTTTGGCGATGTGATCGAAGCCGCTTCCAATGCAAAATCTTTTGCCATCAATCAGGGTTACACCCAACGTTTCCACAATCTGGCGCGAGTTGATGTGACGCAAAACCAGGGGAGCGCGGGCATCAGCATTTTCCGCTCCGCGCCTTTACCTATGCCCATACAAATACGTCAGCTGGAGCGTCACCCATTATCAAGCCAGGCTTTTTTTCCACTCAGTCCCAGGCCTTACCTGGTCGTGGTGGCACAACCGGGGGATTTGGATGAAACCACCATTCGGATTTTTCTCGCCCAGCCAGGACAGGGCGTAAATTACCACGCGGGAACCTGGCACCACTTCTGTTTGGCGCTGGAGGCGGAAAGTGATTTTCTGGTGGTGGATAGAACGGGTGGAGGGAGGAATTGTGACGAGGTGGAATTGAAAAACCCATTCCAAGTGGTGTTGTGAAAAATTGGCTTACATAAAAATGCCAGGCGATGCCTGGCATTTATCGGTATGTGATGTTTCTGCTAAAAACAGTAGTTACCCGTCACCGTCGGATTTTCTGCTCTTCTCATTGAAGAATTCATAATCACATAAATAAAAGCGCTGCTTCCAGGTGCAATGGCGGCCCCGCGTTTTGCACTCTCCGCCCGGTAGGGCTGCGTGCTGGTAATGATGCCGTTGTAAGCAAGGAGGAGACTGGTGTCTGCGTTGTAATCCCAAGTGGCATACCAATCGCTAAGGGGAGCATCGGATATATTGGTCACACTGACCATGGCAATGAAGTAGCTTCCGATCTGCTGTATAACCTGGTGCTGGCAGATTGCTTGTGGAAGTGGCGGTGCCTCTTCCTCTTCGTATTCCAAGGTAAGGGTGGCGCCTTCCGTCAGGGAATATCCGATCAGCAAAATCATGTATTGGCCCGGCTCCGCGGTTTCCAGCGCACATTCTTCGTTGGTGTCGAATTCGAATGACGCGCAATAGGCACCAGTGTCCGTACTTTCCAGGACCAAATCGGTATCACCGAACAATCCGGAAACGCGCACCGTAAGATTTTCCACGGGCTGTTCGATAGTGAAATAAATGGGAATCCGTTGTCCGGGGGTCAGTCGGATATTATCAATGGTGGTGTTCCTGCCCATGTTAAGCGGCTCTGAACCCACACTCAGTTGCAGATTTTCCACATCGGTATTGGCGTAAATTCCTATCAGGTAGGTTCCCGGACCGGCGAGGGTATAAATACATTCCGCTTCTCCGGTTTCATTGTCGGTTACGCAGCCCATGGTTTCCTGCAGCAGATAAACGCTGTTGAAAACGGCGAGCGACGCACTACCGGAGCCACCAGACAGGGATATTTTGAGATTGCTGACCGCTTTATCCAGGTGAAACGCGTACAGCAATTCCGCGCCCGCGGTTGCGGTGATTGTCGGCTCCTCGTCAATTGGAAAGGGAGTGATGGTGGGCGGCAGCGTTTGCGTGGCTGCGGCCACCCAGGACGCTACAGAAGCCGTGCGCGCATAGACACCCGGAGTGCCGGGCAAAGCGCATTCGCCGGTGCCCCAGCTGACAATACCCACGCTGTAATCTTCGCCGTCCACGGACACGGTCAGAGGTCCGCCGCTGTCGCCGGAGCAGGAATCGCGACCGCCTTCAGGATATCCGGCGCATATCATCGAGTTCGCCAGCGTCAGGCCAATTTCCTCATAGGATGACCGGCAGTTATCCAGGGAAATAATAGGCACTTCAACCGATTGCAGGTCCTGCACTGTGGTGCCTTCGTTATTGATCCAGCCCCACCCGGACACGGTGGCCAGCGTATCGGGGATGCCGTGGCTTTCCATCAATGCCTCATCGGCGAGCTTTAACAAAGGCAGGTTTTCTGGAGCCGGGGTGGCGAGTCGCAAGATGGCTACATCGTTATCCATGGTGCTGGGGTCGAAACCTGGATGTCGTAAAACATCAACGACGGGAATATGAGTCGCGCTCGGATCCAGAAGATCCAGGCTGCCAACCATGACATTGATTCCCTTGGAAATATTGCCGGGCGAGGTACAGTGTGCAGCTGTGAGCACCCATTCGCGGTGGATAAGTGCACCTCCGCAAAAATGATTACCCTCGGCATTCTTCAACGAAACTTGATAAGTGCGTTCACCTGGTAGAACATCTTTGCCGCCGATGATAAAGGGCTTGATACCTTTTTCGGGCAGCAAGCGATTTTGTCCGATTTGTTTGCCTGAATTTCCAGAGGGTGCGAGTTCGGCCTGGCTGGAAAGGCTACGCAAAATCTGTTCTGCTGCCGCTTTTTTGGAAGCGCTGGACGCAGGAAACACCAGGGGCGCTTGCTTCGCTTCTAGGATGCGCTGCAAGTGGTTCGTAGCAGGGGCGGGGGCCGTCGAGGCAGCCATTAAAGCGGGCAATCGTTTATTCGGGATTTGAGCGAGCAGGGATTGGGATAGAAATAAAAGCGTGGCGATAACCGCCCAGGTCGTGCACTTCATACGAGTCTCCTAATAGACCGCGACTTTAGTGTTTATTCTTGTTGTCAAAAGGTCACGCTCTTGCACCGGGTGGCCCTTTGTGGAAGGTTTTTGGTCCGGTGTCTGCTATGAATTTACGTCACAGTCAGACTGCCGGAGGTTACATAATTGTCCGGTGGCGCGCAATGGAATTGTTAACGGGATAATTGAACTATCAGATTTAATTACATTTATTTTTCACTTATAAAGAGGTTCTTATGGCGCTTACCCATTCCAATAACATGGCCATCGGCAGCCCCGCTCCCGACTTCCACCTGCCCTCCACGGATGGACACACGCTGAGTCTGGCAGACTTTTCGTCCGCCGAAGCCTTGGTGGTTTTGTTTATCTGTAACCACTGCCCGTATGTCATTCACATTGCAGCTGCGCTGGCGCAATTGGCAGAGCAGTATCAGCGCAAGGGCATAGCCTTCGTGGCGATCAACAGCAACGACGCAGAGGCATATCCCGCGGATAACTTTGCCAATATGAAATTGGAAAAATCCCGCCGCGGTTATTCTTTTCCTTATTTATTCGACGAATCCCAGGAAACAGCGCGCGCTTATAATGCTGCCTGCACGCCGGATATCTATCTGTTCGATAAAACACACAAATTGGTTTATCACGGGCAGTTTGATGATACGCGACCCAATCGAATTTCCTCCGGCAATTATGACTCCGCCATAAATCCCGCCAATGGTGCTGCGTTGCGGCAGGCAATGGATCTGCTTCTGGCGGGCGAGTCGGTTCCGGTGAATCAATATCCATCCATGGGATGCAATATCAAGTGGAAGCCGGGCAATGAGCCGCAAACCCATGGTTGAGTCCACAGTGGGCCAAAGTCCTGGGAGCCAGGCGTATCGAGCGCGGATTCTTCATTTCGTCGACAACCCTGCCGTCGTTGGCGAAGCCGCTTGGCAATATTACGAAGATGGCTTGCTGCTTGTGGAGCAAGGGCATATCAAAGCGGTCGGCCCTGCCGATGCGCTGCTGCCCGGATTGAATGTTCCCGTTGAGCATTTTCCCGACCATTTGATAATGCCGGGGTTGATTGATTGCCATATCCATTATCCGCAAGCGGAAATAATCGCGGCCTACGGCGAGCAGCTCCTGCCCTGGTTGAATCACTACACTTTTCCCGCGGAAGCGAAATTTGCGGATGCTGCCTATGCCGCACAGGTGGCGGACTTTTTTTTGGACGAGCTTTTGCGGAACGGCACCACCACGGCATTGGTTTTTGGCACTGTGCATCCGGCATCCGTGAATGCATTTTTTTCTGCCGCCAGTGCACGTGGTCTGCGTATGATTGCCGGCAAGGCGTTGATGGATCGCAATGCGCCGCCGCACCTTTGCGACACACCGGATCGCGGATACACGGAAAGCCGGGATTTGATCGAGCGATGGCACGGCGTGGGCCGTCTGCAATACGCAATTACACCGCGTTTTGCGCCCACCAGCAGTGATGAACAATTGCTGCGTGCGGCGGAGCTGCTGCGGGAATTTCCCGACGCCTATATGCACACACACCTGGCGGAAAACACCAGTGAAGTCGCCTGGGTAAAAAGCCTGTTTCCCGCTGCACGCCATTATCTGGATGTGTACGATAAAGTTGGATTGGTCGGCAGACGCAGTGTATTTGCCCATGGTGTGCATTTATGCGATGAAGAATGTAAGCGCCTCGCGAGCGCTGGATCCGCCGTCGCACACTGTCCCACTTCCAATCTATTTTTGGGATCCGGCCTGTTTGATATGGCGAAGCTGGAAAGTTTTGGCGTGCGCATAGGCTTGGGAACGGATGTCGGCGCGGGCACGAGTTTCTCTTTGTTCCGCACGCTGGATGAGGCATATAAAGTTCAGCAGTTGTGCGGCCGTTCGTTGAATTCTTTCCAGGCGCTTTATCTCGCGACCCTGGGCGGAGCCCGCGCCTTGGATCTCGAAAGCAAAATCGGTAATTTCCAGCCGGGCAAGGAGGCGGATTTTATCGTGCTGGATATGCAGGCGACGCCGTTGTTGAAATTTCGTTTGCCTTATTGCAACTCCTTAGATGAATTGCTGTTTGTATTGAATACGCTGGGCGACGATCGCCTGGTGGAACGGACCTATGCTCTGGGTGACTGTGTACATAGGCGATAATTTTTTCTGTGCTGCTGGAACTCGGGAAGCGACATGACCCCCTACATTTTTGACTGGCTCAATCTTCTCCTGCGTTGGGGGCACCTGATTACCGGCATAGCCTGGATAGGTGCCTCTTTTTATTTCATCTGGCTCGATAATTCCCTGGAAGAGCCGAACGACGACAATAAAAAGAAGGGTTTGGGCGGGCAGTTGAATTCGATCCACGGCGGCGGTTTTTATGAAGTCGGCAAATACACACTGGCACCACCCGCAATGCCAAAGACTTTGCACTGGTTCAAGTGGGAGGCGTACAGCACCTGGGTTACCGGATTTTTTCTGCTGACACTGATGTATTACGTGGGCGCCGAAACCTATTTAATCGATGCGACGAAATTACCTTTAAAACCCTGGCAGGCCATTTTTGCCAGTCTGACTGTTTTTTGTGGCGGCTGGCTCATTTATCACACCCTGTGCAAAAGTCCGCTCGCGCGCAACGGCTGGTTGTTGGCCACGGTATTGCTGATTTTGACGGGGTGGCTGGCTTGGCTGCTGGGAGAAATATTCAGCGACCGCGCCGCTTATCTGCATGTGGGTGCAGTGATGGGCACCTGCATGGCGGCCAATGTGCTGGTGGTGATTATTCCAGGGCAAAAAGCGCTTGTGGCGGCGGTGCAAATGGGACAAGCGCCGGATCCCAAATATGCCAAAGCGAGCAAGCTGCGTTCGGTGCACAACAATTATCTGACTTTGCCTGTTTTATTTTTGATGATCAGCAATCATTACCCTATGACCTATGGTCACGAATATGCCTGGGCGGTGTTGCTGGCGCTGGTGTTGATCGGCGCATGGACCCGGCATTTTTTCAATTTGCGCCATAAAGGCAAAACCGAACCCGGCATATTGGTGAGTTCCGCATTTGGACTTTTACTGCTCGCCTGGTTTATGGCACCCGCAAGCCCGGAAAAAAAACACGGGAATGTTACAACCGGAATCAGTGATGAAGCTGCATGGAATCTGATCCAACGGCACTGCACCCATTGCCATAGCGCGCAGCCAACCGACGAAATTTTTACCGTGGCGCCCGGTGGTGTGATGCTGGATTCCGCGGCTCAGATTGCGCAATGGCGCACGCGCATTGAGGCGCGTGTGGTGATCGCAAAGGATATGCCTTTCCTGAATAAAACCGGGATGACCGAAGAGGAGAGGGCGCAGTTGGGTGAGTGGCTGCTGGGCCGGTGATATGATGCAGGCCATTCGCGATCGAGGTCCGCCGCTATGTCCATAATTTTGCCTCCGGGTTTTGCCGCACTGCATTTCGACAATTCCTACGCACGTCTGCCCTCCCGTTTTTATTCCCGGGTTGACCCTACTGCGGTTGCCCAGCCCAAATTGATAAAGATCAACCGCGCATTGGCGGAAGAATTGGGGTTGAATTTCCAGGATCTGGAGGGCCCCGCTGGCGTGCAGATGCTGGCAGGCAACGCCATACCGCCCGCATCCGAACCCCTGGCCCAGGCATACGCTGGTCATCAATTTGGCTACCTCAATCACCAATTGGGCGATGGCCGGGCCATATTGCTGGGTGAAATCCTCGACTCTCATCAGCAGCGCCGCGATATTCAGCTCAAGGGCCCCGGTCGTACACCCTATTCCCGCAGTGGCGATGGTCGCGCCGCACTGGGACCGGTACTGCGGGAATATCTGGTCAGTGACGCCATGTATTACCTGGGCATCAAAACCACCCGGGCGCTGGCAGCCGTCACCACTGGCGAATGGGTCTACCGCGAAACGGCATTGCCCGGCGCTGTGCTCACACGCGTGGCGGCGAGTCATATACGCATCGGTACTTTTGAATTTTTCCGCGCGCGCGATGATAAAGACGGGCTGAAAATCCTCGCGGACTATGTCATTGAGCGCCACTATCCTCAGGTTGCCTTGAAAAATCCCTATCCGGAATTCTTGCGGGCTGTCATGGACGCGCAGGCGAAATTGGTGGCCAGTTGGCTGCACGTGGGTTTTATCCACGGGGTAATGAATACGGACAATATGAGCGTCAGTGGTGAAACCATTGACTACGGCCCGTGCGCATTTATGGATGTGTACGATCCGGCGACGGTGTTCAGCTCCATTGATCGGGGTGGGCGTTATGCTTATGGCGCCCAGGGCTCGATCGCATTATGGAATTTAGCGCGGCTGGCGGAATGTCTGCTGCCGTTATTTCATGAGGATACAAATCAAGCCGTGCAAATAGCGGAAGAGATTCTGAGCGAATTCTCCAGCTTGTTTAATGATTATTGGCTTTCAGGCATGAGGGAAAAGCTTGGATTGACTTGCGCGGAGGAGGGGGATCAGCAATTGATTACCGAGTTTCTTGAATTGCTGCGCGATGGTCAAGCGGACTTCACCCTGGCATTTCGCCACCTGGCCGACTGCGTTGGTGAACCGGCAGCTACCAGGAATTTTCGCGGCCTTTTTAATACAGCAGACGAACCGATCAATGCCTGGCTGCAGGCTTGGCAGCAACGTTTGGTAAAAGAGATGCGCGTTGCACAGGACGTCATCCAGGCCATGAATCGTGTAAATCCCTTATATATTCCCCGCAACCATCTCGTCGAGAAAATGATAAGCGCTGCTGTTGATGAAAGGGATTACAGCGTGTTTGAAGAGATGTTGCAGGTTCTGATGCATCCATTTGATGAGCAGCCAGGCATGGAGCAATACGCCGCCCGCCCACCGCAGGCGCCGACGCCTTACAAAACTTTTTGTGGCACTTGAAAAATAATAAAAATTAAACGTTTTCTGTGCTGGAAGCTGACGGCAATGCAGGTTTTACAGCCCGATCGGCGATCCTATATACTTCGCGATTTACAATTAAGGCCTGTGGTTCAGTTCACAAAAATACATACTTTATCGAGTTGAGGGGAATAGATCAGTGAAAGTGATTGATAATTTTTTGGACAAACAAACATTTCTGGAGCTGCAGAAATACGTTATGTCTAACGAAATTTCATGGCGTTACGCTTCCAGTTCGGTATATCAGGATGATGGCCACGAGCAATTTTTCCACCCTGTCTATATGGCGCCCAACAAGTCTGAGAGTTTTGATCGGATTTGCATACCCATTTTGCAGAAGCTTGATGGGTTTGTGGTTTTGTTAAGGGCAAAAATGAATATGTCCCTGAAAAAAGCCGAGGTCAGTAAAAAAGGATTGCATGTCGATATTGAAGAGGCAAAGCAGTACTACAACATCATGAAGACCTCTATATTTTATTTTAATGCAAGTGATGGTCCGACCTTTTTCGAAAGTGGAAAAAAAGTTGACTGCGTGGAAAATCGATTGATCACATTTCCAATGGGAACGCGGCATTGCGGTTCGTATGCAACTGATGCGGACAGAAGAATCGTTCTGAACTTAAATTGGTTTTAATGGCGCGATTGCTGATAAGCACCGCCCGCTTCCGGTCAGATAAATTATGATTTTAAAACTCATTCCGGCGCTGGTGTCGGTGCTTATGTTATTAACGGGCTGTGCGCAACTGGACTCCCAACGCGCATTCAGCAAAGACCATTTGATTATCAGCCCCGATGGAAAAATTGTGGTTCAGGTTTTTTCGACCGAAAAAGGGGCGTTGAATTACAATATCCGCTATCAGGAAAGCCTTGTGTTGCTCAATTCCGATCTGGGGTTGATGTTGCAGGGTGATGCATTTTTATCGGAACTGGTTATCCAGGACGTATCGGAAAGCCGTCTGGTTCAGGACGATTATTCATTGCTGCACGGAAAGCAACGCGACATTCACTATGCCGCCAACGAGCGCGTATTCAGTGTCCGCAATGGGCGACAAAATGCAATGGAAGTGATTTTCAGGGTTGCGGATGACGGTGTCGCTTTTAAATATCGTATTTTGGGCAAAGGCCATGAACCTTTGCATTTTGTCGAGGAGCGGACGCAATTTGTATTTCCACGCGGGTCGCGTGCCTGGCTGCAACCCGTTGCCATAGCGCAAACCGGATACGCCAATACCAACCCCTCTTATGAGGAAAATTACCTGATGGATATTGCGGCGGACTCGGCGCCCGTGTCCACCGCAGGCTGGGTATTTCCAGCCCTGTTCCGCACGGGCGAAACCTGGGTCGCCATCACCGAAGCGGGCATGGATGGCAGCTTTCACGCATCCCGACTCAAAACAGATGCCACAGCTGGAAGCTACTCCATTGGTTTGCCAATGGAAGCGGAGGTATTTACCGGTCGCCGTTTATTGGCGGCTGGGACGTCGGAGCTGGAAACACCTTGGCGAATCATTGCCATCGGCGGCCTCGCGGATTTGGTGGAATCCACATTGGGCACGGACTTGGCGGACCCGGCGATAAAACCGATGGACTTTGTAAAACCGGGATTTGTCGCCTGGAGTTGGGCGATGCTTAAGGACGACGCCACGCGTTACGATACCCAGCGCGAATTTATTGATTACGCAGCGCAAATGCATTGGCCGTATGTGCTGATCGATGCGTTATGGGATACGCAGATTGGTAAGCAACGGATTGCTGAGCTGGCCGATTACGCAGCGTCGAAAGATGTGGGGCTTATTCTTTGGTACAACTCAGCGGGCGACTGGAATACCACGCCGCAAACTCCTAAAAATGCGTTGATCGATCGTCGGATAAGGCTGCAGGAATTTGCCTGGTTGAAAGAAATCGGCATTAAGGGTTTAAAAGTGGATTTCTTTGCAGGCGATGGCCAATCGATGATGGCTTATTACCAGGATCTGGCTCGCGACGCCGCCGATTTTGATTTGATGCTCAATTTTCACGGCTCTTCACTCCCGCGAGGTTTGCATCGCACTTACCCGAACCTGCTGACCATGGAAGCGGTTAAAGGATTTGAGTTTATTACCTTTTCGCAGGATGCCGCCGACGCCGCTCCGAGTCACATGGCGATGCTGCCTTTTACGCGCAATCTGTTTGACCCCATGGATTTTACGCCGACCGTGTTCTCAAAAATTGAGGGCATCGACAGGCGGACGACGGACGGATACGAACTCGCCCTGAGCGTACTGTTTTTGTCCGGGTGGCAGCACATAGTGGAAATTCCCTCCGGTATGGCGGCCGTGCCAGCCTATGTAAAAAATATTCTCAGTGAACTGCCGGTGAGTTGGGATGAGACACGTTTTGTAGATGGCTATCCGGGAAAATATGCGGCGATCGCTCGACGAAAGGGCAGCCAGTGGTACGTGGCGGGAATCAATGGCGAGAATAAGATCGCCAGCATGTCTCTCGATTTGGCTTTCATCTCCGGCGTTGGCGAAGTGATCACAGACGGCGCCGGCACCGATCAATTGACAAAATATTCCATAAACCCGGCTCGAAACGTCCAGATTAACGTTAAGCCTCTTGGTGGATTTTTGATGAAGTTTTAAAAAAGGGAATTGCGTTTAGCGAATCGCGCTGTGGCGAGCATAATCGGCGCGGGCTCGGGAAAAGGCTGCCTGTGGAGCGGAACGGCGTCGGTGCTTCGTCGCGGAAGTGCGCCGACCGCCGGTAAGTTATCGCTGCGGACTCGACTTAGGGGGCCCAAGTCCCTATAGTACGCGCCCTTAACTTTTGTCCATTTTTTAAGCTTGCCCGCTAGGATGTCCCTTTGATTACCGCCGCAAATATCACCATGCAATTTGGTGCAAAACCCCTGTTTGAGAACATTTCCGTCAAGTTTGGCGATGGCAATCGCTATGGACTGATCGGTGCCAATGGCAGCGGCAAGTCCACGTTCATGAAGATCCTTGACGGCAGCCTGACACCCACGGCCGGCAACGTCTCCGTCTCCCCCAATCATCGGATTGGCAAGCTGCATCAGGACCAGTTCGCCTTTGAGCGCTACTCCGTCATAGACACGGTCATCATGGGTCACAGGGAGCTGTGGCATGTGAAACAGGAGCGCGACCGCATCTACAGCCTGGCGGAGATGACCGAGGACGAGGGCATGCAGGTGGCGGAGCTGGAGGTTCAGTTCGCCGAGATGGACGGTTACAGCGCCGAAAGCCGCGCCGGGGACATATTGCTGGGGGCGGGAATTCCTCAGGAGCTGTTGTTTGGCCCTATGAGTGAGGTGGCACCCGGTTTGAAATTGCGGGTACTGCTCGCTCAGGCTCTGTTTGCCGACCCGGACATCCTGCTGCTCGACGAACCCACCAACAACCTGGATATTCATACCATCCGTTGGTTGGAAGACCTGCTCAATGAGCGGGAGAGCACCATGGTAATCATTTCCCACGATCGCCATTTCCTCAACGCCGTATGCACACATATGGCGGATATCGATTTTGGTGAGCTGCGGGTTTATCCCGGCAACTATGACGATTTTATGTTGGCGTCCACCCAGGCGCGGGAACGCCTGCTGTCGGAAAATGCCAAGAAAAAAGCCGAGATTGCCGATTTGCAACAATTCGTCAGCCGCTTTTCCGCCAATGCGTCCAAAGCCAAACAGGCGACTTCACGCGCGAAACGCATAGACAAAATCCAGTTGGAGGAAGTGAAAACGTCCAGCCGTGCGAGTCCTTATATCCGTTTCAAGCAAGAGAAAAAATTGCATCGGCAGGCGTTGATATTTGAAAACCTCTCCCACGGTTTTGAGGGGGGCGCGCTGTTTAAAGGTGGCAATCTCATTTTGGAGGCCGGCAGCCGCCTCGCGATCATCGGTGAAAATGGTGCGGGTAAAACCACTTTACTGCGTTGCCTGGTCAATGAGCTGCGGGCCAATACCGGCAAAATCCAGTGGGCGGAAAGTGCGAATATCGGTTACTTCCCGCAGGACAGCAGTGCGGATTTTGTCGGTGATCTGAATATATTCGAGTGGATGACGCAATGGCGCAAACCCCGGCACGATGATCAAATCGTGCGGGCGACTTTGGGTCGGCTGTTGTTTTCTGGAGACGACTTCAATAAAAAAGCGGCAAACTGCTCCGGTGGTGAAAAACACCGCCTATTGTTTGGCAAATTAATGCTGGCGGACAACAATGTTTTAATCATGGATGAACCCACCAACCACCTGGACGTGGAGGCCATTGAAGCGCTCAACCTCGCACTTGAGCATTATGACGGCACGTTGATATTCGTCAGCCATGACCGGGAATTTGTATCATCACTGGCCACACGCGTTATCGAAATAAAAAACCAGAAATTGATCGATTTTCAGGGCACCTATGACGAATACCTGGCGAGCCAGGAAACCGCGAAAGGTGTTCCGGCCTGGGCGTGATGAGGTCTTAGGTTATGGCAGCTCCCTCCCTCTATGCGGATCTGTCGCACTACTACGATTTGCTGTGTGCCAATATCGATTACCGGGAGCAATCCGAGTTCGCTCTGCGTGCAAACAAGTTGTGGGGCAACGGCGGCCATCATTATCTGGACATGGCCTGTGGTTCCGGCGCACTTCTGCCCTATTTCCTGGCGGCGGGATTTGACTGCAGTGGCCTGGATATCAGCGCCGATATGCTGGCAATTGCGGCGAAGCGCTGCCCGCAGGCGCGTCTTTTCTGCGCCGATATGAGTGACCTGGAATCCACCACCACCCTCGATTTCATCAGCTGTTTTTTGTATTCCATTCACTACTGCGCATCTGTCGCCAAGCTGCAACAAACTTTCCAACGGGTGTATTCCGTCCTGGCTCCCGGCGGCTTGTTTTGTTTCGATGCGGTGGACAAGGACTGTATCGCCAATGACCAGGGCCATAGCCACAGCTTAAGGTTGCCGGATTGTGACCTGCGTTTCCAAACCCGCTGGCATTACAGCGGAGCGGGCGATTTGTTGGCTCTGCACATCGACATCCGCGAGACCACGGACACTCAACAACGTCACTTCACCGAACACCATGCCATGACGGCGATCAAGGTTCCGGTCATTAAGCAGATGCTGCAGGCGACAGGTTTTGAAGTAGTGGTGTTAGAGCACGACCTTGTGCGTTTGTCCGAGTGGCAGGGCATCAATGGCAACGTATTGTTTTGTGCGATTAAATCGGCAGATGTTAAAGAGTTAAATATTTTATGAATTCAATGTCACAACCGGGCGCCATGCACCATAAGGAATTTGTCGTATTGATGGCCGCCATTATGTCGGTGGTCGCTTTATCCATCGACGCCATGCTGCCGGCCTTAGGCGTAATCGGACAGGATTTGGGTATCCTCAATCCGAATCACACCCAGTTTATTATCAGCGCCATTTTTGCCGGCATGGCAGTTGGCCAGTTGCTGTGCGGACCTTTGTCCGATGCATTGGGACGCAAACGGCTCTTGATCCTGAGTTTTTTGCTTTACCTGGGTGGGACTTTTATCTGCTGGACCGCCACCAGTCTGGAACAAATGCTCATAGGCCGCATCGTGCAAGGTTTTGCTGCAGCGGGTCCTTACGTATCGACCATGTCCATTGTGCGCGATTGTTACAGCGGTTATGCCATGGCCCGGATTATGTCGCTGGTGATGATGATTTTTATCATGGTGCCGGTTGTTGCACCGGCGATGGGTCAACTGATGTTGCGTATAGGGTCCTGGCAGTCGGTTTTCACCTTGTTGTTTTTTTACGCTTTAGTCGTGCTGGGGTGGGTGGCGTTACGCCTGAAGGAAACACTACCGCCCGAGCGGCGTATTACTTTTTCCATGGCGAATATAAAACATGGCGCATTCACCGTATTGAGCAATCGCACTACTGTTTGCTACATGCTCTGCGCCGGCTTGGTGTTTGGCGCATTGATCGGTTATTTAAATTCATGTTTGCAGATTTTTCAGAGCCTCTACCAGGCGGGAGATAATTTCGCGCTCTATTTTGGCGCTTTGGCCTTTACCCTTGGCATAGCCTCCCTGCTCAATTCCCGTTTGGTGCAACGCTTCGGCCCACGGCTGATATGCTTTTGCGCGCTTTGCACCATGGCATTCATCTCTGCTTTATTGTTGATTGCGCAGTTTATTATCTCAACGCCCTTATGGCTGTTCATGGCCTATGCAGCTGTCATATTTTTCTGCTTCGGTTTGCTCTTCGGCAATTTGAATGCGTTGGCCATGGAGCCCATGGGACATATCGCCGGAATCGCCTCGGCCATTATCGGCGCTTTATCCTCGGTGATCTCCATCACCTCGGGCACCATTATTGGCCAGTTGTTTAATCACACGTTGATCCCTATGGTCGCGGGATTTTTGATGCTGAGTCTTTTGGCTTTGGTGGTGATGTTCGCAGCGAAAGCAAACCTGACGCAACAGGATGAAATGGCTCTGGTCAGCGATGAGCGCTGACCAGAGCGCCGCTAACCCACCGCAGTAGCCGGTGCCGCGTGCCGCTCGTAAAGGAATTTCAACGCGGCGGTTCTGCATTGGAGATAAATAGGATCGTCGACCAGTTCCACGCGCAGTCTGGGCCGCGCCAGGGGCACATGGATGATCTCACCAATGGTTGCTGAAGGTCCGTTGGTGAGCATCACAATGCGATCCGATAGGAGTACGGCTTCATCCACATCGTGGGTGATCATTAGGACGGTGTTCTGCAATTCGATCTGAATACGCATCACTTCATCCTGCAATTTAGCGCGCGTGAGCGCATCCAAAGCGCCGAAAGGCTCATCCAGCAGCAATACTTTGGGTTCCATGGCCAAAGCCCGCGCGATGCCCACGCGCTGCTTCATACCACCGGAAATTTCCGCAGGCCGTTTATGCAGCGCGTGACTCATGTGGACCAGCTCTAGATTTCGCAAAATCCATTCATGCCGTTGCGCTTTGGATTTGCGGTTGCTAAATACTTCGTCCACCGCCAGAGCAACGTTTTCATAAACGGTGAGCCAGGGCAGCAGCGAATGGTTCTGAAAGACCACGCTGCGGTCCGGCCCCGGCTCGTTAACTTCCTTGCCGTCCAGGATCACGCCACCGCCTGTTGCCTTCAAAAGCCCGGCGACGATATTCAACACGGTGGATTTTCCGCAGCCGGAGTGGCCAATCAAGGAAATAAATTCACCCCGGTCCACTTTCAAATTGATATTGCGTAAAACATTGCTAGTCCCGCGATCCGTGTTGAAGGTCATATCGATATTTTCGATCTGCAGATAGCTTGATGCCATAAAATTCCCCTTTAGCTCGCGGAGGTGCCGCGTGTAATGATTTTGCCAATGTGAGCGACCATCCGATCCAAAAAGAAGCCGACGATACCGACATAGATCAACGCGAGAATAATGTCGCTGATCAGCGATGAATTCCAGGCATCCCAGATGAAGAAGCCGATACCAACGCCGCCCACAAGCATTTCCGCCGCCACTATCGCCAACCAGGAAAGGCCGACGCCAATGCGGAGTCCGGAAAAAATATAAGGCGCCGCCGCCGGCAGCATCACCTTCCAAAAATACCGCACACCTTTTAAACGTATCACCCGCGCGACGTTGCGATAGTCTTCCGGAATATTGCGCACGCCTACTGAAGTGTTGATGATGATCGGCCAAATGGCGGTAATAAAAATCACGAAAATGGCTGACGGGTGGCTGTCCTGGAATCCCGCGAGTGACAGTGGTAACCAAGCCAAAGGCGGGACGGTGCGCAACACCTGAAAAATCGGATCCAATCCTTTCATCGCCCAGGAAAATTGCCCGATCAAAACCCCCAGCGCTATACCGACGAACACCGCAAGGCTGTATCCGTAAGCCACGCGCTCGAGGCTTGCGAGAATTTGCCATCCAAGCCCCACATCATTGCCACCGTTATCGTAGAAGGGATGCACGATCAACTCGTGGGTCTCGCTCACCATCCTGGTAAATGACGGCAGAGCCGATCCTGGTGCTGAGCACAACAATTCCCACACACCTCCCAATAACAGCAGAACGGCCAGCGGCGGCAGGACATGGCTCAGGATGTCCTTACTCATCCGGTAGAAGGCGCTGCGGCCGGCGGCATCCGTTTGGGGAGCCGGTGGTTCGATCGGTCGTGGAATCGGGGGTGTGTCAGTGCCAGCTCCGACAGCGGAGGCGGCACTGGATGGGGTAGGGCTATTGTTGACGGCCCGCAAACGTACTGGATGATTCATAGCAGCTCCTATGGTGCGATGGAATTTGGTACGGCTCGCGGTACCAAGGGCGGATTTCGGTTAACTCAGATATTTCGTGGTTTGACTGTCCAGATAGGCTTTGGGATTTTCCGGATCAAATACTTTTCCATCGAAAAATGTTTCCACGCCGCGGGATGTGGATGTCGGTATATCACTCGCCGACACTCCCAAAGATTTAGCCGCCTGCCGCCACAAATCCTCACGATTCACGCGATCGACCAGTGCTTTGGTATCGGTGTTTGAAGGCAAATAGCCCCACCGGATGTTCTCCGTCAAAAACCACAGGTCATGGCTTTTGAAAGGGTAGGACGTCTGATCTTTCCAGTAGCGCATTTGAAACTCGCTGTCTTTTACGACTTTGCCATTGCCGTAATCAAAATTTCCTTTCATGCGGTCAATGACGTCGGCATAAGGCGCATTCATCCAGCGACGGGACGCACAGATGTTGGCCATCTCTTCTTTATTTTCCGGTCGCTCACAAAACATTTGCGCTTCCATAATTGCCATGGTTAACGCCTGTGTCGCTTTTGGATTTTTCTCGACGAAATCTTCACGCAGCGCGAATGCTTTTTCCGGATGGTTTTTCCACAACTCACCCGTGGTGAGTGCGGTGTAGCCGATATTTTGATTAATCAATTGTGCGTTCCAGGGTTCACACACACAGAAGGTATCCATATTGCCTACTTTCATATTGGCGACCATTTGTGGAGGCGGCACCACAATGGTGGAAATATCCTTGGTCGGATCTATGCCGCCCGCGGCGAGCCAGTAGCGTATCCAGAGGTCGTGCGTACCGCCGGGAAATGTCATGGCGGCATTAACTGCCTTTCCGGACGCTTTTTTAGCTTCCAGTTCAGCTTTGAACGGCTTTGCATCTGTACCGAGTTTAAGATTCGAATACTCTTTGCCGACGGAAATACATTGGCCGGCGAGATTCAAGCGCGCCAGGATTTGTATCGGCGTTGGAATGTTGTTGGCCGTCACTGCGCCCGCGGAAATCAAATAGGGCATGGGCGTTAGAATATGGGCGCCGTCTATGCCATTTTTTGCGGCCCCCAGCACCAGATTATCCCGCGTCGCCCCCCATGAGGATTGTTTTAAAACTTCAACATCCGGCATGCCGTGCTTGGCAAAAAAACCTTTTTCAAGCGCAACAAATAAGGGCGCCGCGTCCGTCAGGGCAATAAATCCGAGTTTGGCGGCTTTAACCTCAGGGCCGCCGCCGTCGGCAGCCCAGGCAACGCTTCTCATTGCAGGCGTGATAAAGCTGAGTAAAGACGCAGCTCCAGCCGTCTTCAACAGGTTTCTTCGCGGAATGGATGCGTGAATTTCCGTGGTGTTTGTTTCCGCTTCGGTGGTCAAGCTGTTTAATTCTTTGCTCATGAAATCTCATCCTGGACAAAATTACCGGGGCATAGGCTTTATGCTGGATACCAATGATTCCATCTCATTTAAATCGCTGCGAATCATTGAATTTTAAGTGGCCATCGAGCCAATAATGACTTGGCTACAAGAGGGGAAGAGTCAAAGAATGTGCCAAGGTAAAGGATCGATATAGGTGCACGGATTTTCGAGGCGTAAGCCGCAGTATTTTTTAGATTTTTTATTTTTCTTTGCTAAAAGCTGTCTTGCGATGCACTTTATTGAGGCGCAATCCTGCTATTTGCATTGCATCAATAAGGCGCGGTTTGTGGGGAGCTTGCTCTGATTTAGCGCGAATTCAGGGATTTCAAACCAGGCCGGCGTTGAGTACCTCGATTGATACGCACCCTTGCCGTGATTTCCCATATCGCGCCTTGTAGAAAAATCACTTTAGGATGTCGGCGATAAATTTTTTGACGTGCTCGCGCAGGCACTTTGCTTTTTCATTGAGCAGTCTTCCACTGGGCCAGACGGCGTAGATTTCGCGGATATGGCCATGCCAGTCCGGGAGCACCCGGATCATGGTTCCCTGCGACAGTTCATTCCTAACCTCGGGGGCGGGCAGCAGGGCAATGCCCTGATCGTCCAGCGCCCAACATTTGACGAACGTCAGGTCGTTGGATAGGGCGCTGAAGCGGGGGAAGATCTCCTGCGCTATCTTGGATTCCGTATGCGTCAGTTGCCATTTGAACCGCAAAGTCGTGCCGATAATACGGTGACCTTGCAGATCTGTCGGCTCGGCAATCGCCGCCTGCTTCTGCAAATAACCCGGTGACGCCACCAGTATGGTCGTCATCTCCCCCAGCTTCTGCTGGTACAACAGCGAGTCTCGTTGCGGGCCTATGCGTATTGCGATATCGGCTTTGGTTTTCGCCATATCCTCCAGCTGATTGCTCAGTATCAATTCCAATTGGATATCGGGATATTGACGGGTGAACGCCAGCCACAAAGGTCGCAACGCACCGTGGGAAAAATTTGTCGGTGCCAGTACCCGCAGTTTTCCGCTCAGTTGCTTCAGCTCGCGGTTCAGCTGCTGTTGGGTGATTTCAAATTCTTCCACCAGCTCTACATAGGACTGGTAATAAATCTCTCCCTCCTGGGTAAGCGCAAATTGCCGCGCAGACCGGTGCAGGAGCTGGCACCCCAATTCCTTTTCCAGATTTTGCAGGCGCCGTGTGACGGTCGCTGGTGGTATTGCCAGATGCTGCGCGGCGCCCGAAAGGCCGCCGTATCGCACGATATGAATAAAGAGGGCTATGTCGTCCAGCATAATTCCAAAAATGAAATCTATGGTTTCGGAAAACACTCTATTGCGATTCATTTGGCTTGTCTATGCTGGCTTACATCGATAAACCAAAGAATATTGAGGAGAAAAATGCATGATGCCCATATCCATATTGAATTTCGCAGGAGCGACGATAATCGGTGTCGGTGCAACTCTCACAATGGATCTGTGGGGGCTGCTTTCGCACCGTCTTTTTGGCATAAGCCCCGCCAATTATTGTCTGGTTGGTCGCTGGTTCTGTCATATGCCCGAGGGCAGATTTTTTCACCAGAGCATCGCTAAAGCCACACAAAAACATGGCGAGTGTTTTGTGGGTTGGCTGGCGCATTACCTGATCGGCGTTGCGTATGCGGCGGCGATGGTCGGTTTAACCTCAGGTGCCTGGCTTTACTATCCAACCTTATGGATCGCCATTCTGTTCGGATTGGCAACATTGGCTTTCCCATTTTTTATTATGCAGCCGTCATTCGGCTTGGGGCTTGCCTCATCGCGCTCATCCAATCCGACGCAGGCGCGGCTTAAAAGTACTTTGACCCACGTGGCATTTGGCATCGGTTTATATATTTCGGCGCTGATAAAGGATCTGTAAATTCTTATTTTTCTACATCAAGAGGTATTAAAAATGATTCATCCAAAATACAGCGGCTACTTGTTTTCTTTTCTGATGGCACTGTTCATGTCCTGCATCATGTCGTTGGTCATTACCCTGTTTAATGTGGGTTTTGTAGGACACCTGGGTTATATCTGGTTGAAAGCCTGGTTGTTTGCCTTCGTGGTGGCTTTTCCGGTCATAACATTGGTGGCGCCACTGGTGCGGAAGATTGTGACTATGGCAACGGTTCGTGCACAGTGAATCTCTCTTCGCGCCTCCTGATCCGCAGAGAAGTAATGCAGAGCAATAGAGCAAGCAGGTTGAAACCTGCTTTACGAACAAAATCCTGCCTTTAATGTCCCAAAGTGAAGAACCATAGGTGAGGGTGTGGATATGGCGGGTGGTTGGACACGGGACGGGGCGGTTCAGGATCAGATAGACGCGAGTATCGAAGATGCCATCAAATTGGCCCGCAGTCGTCTGCCTGAAGGCAAGAGCCTTTCCCATTGCGAAGAATGCGATGCCCCAATTCCGGAGGCGCGTCAGAAGGTGATTCCCGGTGTGCGCCTTTGCGTGAAATGTCAGGAGGAGCAGGATCGCTTGCTATCGCGTTAACAGCCAAATCCTTGTGGTTGGTCCTATGACGCATCTTCGCAATCGAAATTGCCTGCTGCTTCGACCGCAAATCTGGAAACAGATTAAGCAGCCATTTCTTTGTGCGGTTTTCCATTCATTGCCGCAGCTCATCCGATTGCACTTCGCGCCAGGCTTTGCGAACGGGCCGCTGGGAAACCGGCGTCACATCGGTGGCTTTCAGCGCGGCATCATTCGTCTGGGTAATAGCGCGTGCATTCGCAATCACGGGGGAGGAGGCAATGCCTTGAATCACCGTACCTACCGGAACAATTTCAGTAAAAGTCGTCGCTTGATAGGTGAGGGTATCCGTGCCCTTGAACACGGTTTTGAGTCGATACTGTGGCAGCCCGGTGAACATGTCGAGAATATATTGTGGCGACGTGCCGCCAATCTCGCATGTATTCACGGCGGGTTTGTAGGCGTTGAATATCAGTGAGCCTTCATAAAAAGCGGACCGGCTGAAGTTGGATTCCTTGGTGGCCAATTTTCGATACCAGCCGGATTTGCTCGCAATGCTGGTGAGGTAGTCGGACAGCGGTTTCTCCGCAGAGCTATTGCGGACACGCAAATCCCCTGCGTTGCTGACATAAAGTATGTCGTTGGTGGCATTTTGCAGATTGGAGAGGGCGACATAGGTATTCGTCACCCAGGGCGTGCTGACATCCGACTTATTCACCTTGATGCCGTAATAATAATTGTCGTGGGTCAACTGCATATCCTTATTGACTAAAAATCTTCCAGTGCCGGCAAACACCCAAAATTTTCCGAGGCCGTCGCGTACGGCAAGCGGTGCGGAACTGAAGGGCAGGTTCGCGTCGCTTTGTCGCAATAGCGCGCTGATGCCAGAGGCAGTGAGTACACTGCTGTCGCTGGATATCACCGCTTGTTTCAGCACACCTTTATAGGCGGTGGGCGCAGGCGATGGAACACCCGATCCGCGATTGTCATTGCCGACCAGTCCAAAGTAGATCATGTCGTCCCAATAATCATTGTTCCAATCTTTCGCGGTAATACCACCGACAAAAGACTTGCTGCCATCGGCGTCCACAGCAACGGAGGTGAGTGCCACGTCTTGCGCTACAGCTTTCTTGAGATCCAGATAAAACAGTTTTGCCGGTGCATTGCTGATGCCTTCTTTAATCGCGTCCGGTCCCTGCGGTCCTGAACCGAAAACCATAAACCAGTCATTCACCAGGGTTTCGCCGCTCTTGCCGATGCGCTTGATGATTTCTGGATCTGCCAGGGTATAACCCAGATCTGACGCGGTCACCTCGGCGATGAGTTGAGGGGTGGACTCCGGATCCGTAATGTCAAAAATGATGTAAGCGGAGCGCAAGTGTGTCCGGTCGGTGGTGGTGGCCGAGTTGCCGTCCCGATCGATTTGATATTCGCCACCGCCGAAACGCATGCCAACGGCCAGGATGGTACCCCAGCCGCCAGGGTATTTTTCGTCATCATTTTTGGAAGCGAATATTTTTGCGTCGAATACTTTGACGTTCGCATCCACATAAAAAACATGTTCGTAATTCGTGCGTGTTAGCCATTTTAGATGGGGCAATAAATTATAGGGAGCATAAGCCCACATCTCTGCTCCCAGGGCAGGGGCGGAATTGCTATTGCCGGTGAGAGTATTGGTGAATTCCATTTTGGCGCTATTAAAGAATCCGGCATTAAATGCATGCAATAACCCATCATTGGCACCCACATAAACCATGTTGCGGCGTTTTGCGTATTTTTTTCTGAATTTTTCGTAGCTGCCATCACTGTAAAAAACATCGTAACCGGATGCCGGTGCACCCACTATGGCGGGTGTGGAATTGACGATATCACCCAGCCGCCAAACCTTTGCAGAGCCGGCACTATCGAATTTTACTGTCCGGTTACGGTAGCCGGAAATTTCTTTTCCGCGGACATAATTGATGACTTTGGTGGCGTCTGCAGTGGTTGAAACATCGAGGTGTGTGCGCAATTTGGCCGCAGTGGTGTCGTCCCCGGCGAAGGCAAAAGTCTCATTGCCGGTGATCATGCCATCATATTGATTACTGGCATTGGGTGTATCGATTCCGGTAATGATCCGGCGTTTTTGATCGGCGGAATCGCTGCTGCCACGCTGCAGACCTATATTGGTGTCGCTGATGGCCGCCAGGCGGTCCCGTGCATTCCACATGGTTTTGAGCTTGTCCATGCTTAAATTCAACTCAATCGCATCCGGGTCGGATGTATCTTTGCCTCCGAGTGTTTGACTGAAGGGGTAGCGATTGAACGCAATGATTTTGCGCTTTTCAGTCACGCTATCGGCGTTTTGTGTTTGAAAGTCGACCTTGACGAATTCCACCACTTTATCAGCGGTATCCAATTTCTGATTGCTGTTGCTGTCCTCGCGCACATTGCCGTGCCGGTCCAGAAATAACGCGCTCAGTGTTCCTACCCAGGTTGCGGAACTGGAACCGTCGGGGCTCACATAAACCGGCTGGTAAACGGTTTGCAAAAAAATGCCTTCGCCAGTCAGGCTATTGATAGAGACGGGCGCGGCAGTGGCGGTGGCGCTGGCTTTGCCCGCCTTTACCAGAATTTTTCCCAGGCTTTCCCGCAAAGAACTCGGGTTAGTTACCAATGCATAGTTCTGCGGATTTTTGCCATCCTCGGTCCAGGTGTCCTTGGTAGGGTCAAACTTTGCATCCGTGTCTTCCGGAGAGTTAATGTAGGAACCCCATTTCGTCGCGTAATACAAGGGTGATTCCAGGCTGAAGGCATCAGAAGAGCCGATATTGAAATTGGTGGAGTTGGTTAATGTATTGGGATTGACTTGCGTCGGCAATTTCAGGCCGTCGCTGGTGGTGCCGGAAATAATGTAGCCGATATGCACATTCGCCGAGGTACTGGAATTGAAAATGGTGGTTTTGACCGTAATGGAACTGCCGGATTTTGTGTACTCGATAATGCTATTGAGGTCTTGGTCGAAATCCGCACCCTGCTCGGTATCTTCCCAGGTAATAAAATATTTAGAAGGCTTCTGTCCCGCGGTAGTGTATATCGGCCTGAATCCGACCAATGCACAGTTGCCGGCTTCCCGATTGGGATTTGAATCTGTATCGATGCGTTTGTTTCTGCAGGCAGGAATGATTTTGACGCTGGTGTCGGGAATCGTAATGATCGGTTGTGTGCCCGAGAGGGTTAAGCCGAGCGTATTCACATTAAATGTTTTTCCCGTGGATGCGAGTTTATCAGGGCGAATATTATTGGCCTTGGCATAATAGGCGAGGCCCGCAGCGAGATAGCTGCCTTCAAGTCGCGGTGTTTCTGGACAGGTTCCGGTGATCGAGGACAATTTGGTTACGGTTTTCGGCGTGCATTGTCCGTCGTTGGTGCTGCCATTGCTGCCGACAAAATACTTTTTGGTCACATCGATCTCTTTCGCACCGACAAGATCCGTCCAATCGATCAGGCTTTGCGTACTGTTACCGATCCCCATATTGGCAAAAGTGCGCGGTTGTCCATTCAGTTTTGCAAAATCGGAATCGTAGGAGACGCTGCTGGAATTAATGCCCAAGACATTGAGATTGACGCACGCCGCATTCGTAGCCTGCATGAAGGGATCCTGCCAGCTGGGTGCGGTGGAACCGCTGAGAGCATTTGCTTCGTTGGTGCGCTCCTGGGAAGTCAGCGTGGGTTGATTATTATTGCCGGCCAGGTAGCGGTAGGATTCGGCCAATATCTCAGTAAAGGGATTGCCCCAGTTGCGGCACTTGCCTTCATCAAATCCGCTTCTAAACCACATGCAGGTGTCGTTATAGCTGCCGGTAAAATTGAATTCGTAACCAACTACCTTGCGAAAATGGTGATCGAGTAGTTTCATCGCGTCGATGCTTGCGATAATAGAACCCGTAGACGGTCGTAGGAATGTTCCGTTGGCCATGTCCACTTCATTGAGCATTGGTGAAACATTCTTGCGCAACACACCAGCGGATTTGTTTTTATTGACGGCATTGGTCATCAAGCCGAAAAGGACGGGATTGTCGGAGTGGATGCCGTATGTCTGCAATAAACCGGTGGGCTTATAAGAGGTGCCATAACGTCGGCAAAAGTGGATATCGTCTTCAACGCTGTCGGTACAAACCGCCACCCTTACGGTGTAATCCGCCAACCAGTGAGTCCCGGACCTGGTTTTTCCATATGGCACGTCGCTATAGGCATGAATTCCAGTGGTATTGGAGTTATTGCCATTACCACCGAATACATCCACCTGATATTCCTCGAATTCCTTTTTGTTGTTGTTATCGTAACCCAGCAGGCATTGAAACCTCTCTCCAGAGGCCCATAAGGAATAATTGCCCCGTGCGACCCGCATCGCGGGAAAGGTATTTTGGTCCTGAGATGCCTTGTCGTTCACATGGCCGAGACTGGTGTTGCAAAACGTCAGGCCATTTTGGATTTTGTCTGCATTATTCCAGTTATAACTTCCAGAAGAAATGCCAGTCAGTTTGTTGAGGTCACTGCCGTTGTAGTATTTGGCAAAGCTGTGTCCGTCATTGGGAAGATAGGCCCGTTCCAGAATGGTGCTGCTCGTGGTATCTGTCGAACGTTTCCCTCCATACAGCACAGAGCGAACGATATCGATCCGAGTCATGGTGGCCCAATTCAGGAAATTGCCACTCCAGGCGGACGCCGTTGAGCAATATTGTTTGATGGACAGTCCGGCAGTTTTAATACCTAGAGTGGTATCCGTGGCGGTAGGTGCAGCGGCATCACCCGATGGCGAAAACACGCCGTTGCTGTAGGTGTAGCATTTCTCTTCGTTAAAATAGCCTTTATAAACGACGTTATGGTTGTAGGTAACGTCCGGTAATTCGTCACCATCCAAATCATCAAAGTCATTGTAGGCTTTCATGAAAACCTGGTGATCCCCGGCGAGGGTCAGCATCAGCATGGGGTGCGATACGGCCGGCTCAGAAAATTGCGGATTAACACTGAAGGTCGCGTTTGTTGGTGTTTGAGCAGCCGCGCGCATTACCAGGACACTGGCCAATATGACCGTAATGGCGGACACAGGAGCAAACATTGGTATCTTCCAAATTGATTGAATGCACATGGTGATCTACCTTCAGCCAGCAGTTTTAAATACGGATTGCAAAATGACGGATGCCCGCCCGGCGCTGCCGGAGGATTTTACGGTTACCCGAAAAAGGGGTATGCCACCGTTGCGGTTGTTTTCATCCGTTGCACTATGATTGTCCCGCGGAACGTAACACAAAAATTCCACCATATAAGGCACAGCCAGCGTTTCGCTGGCAAGCTGGTCCGCATCGGTCAAATGCGTTTTGGCAATCTGCACTTTTGGCAAGCTTGCGCCGTTGTTTTCCCAGTGATTCTTTTTGGACCAGGCATCAGCCGACGTTGTGAGCTTTGCGATTTTGCATTCATCGCGAAACGTAATGGCATCCACATCCCCGCTAAAGCAAAGGCCGTGAGTGCAGGAATTGTTAAAGCAGCGGCTTGAGGTGCTGTCGCGACAAACGAGATCGTCATCGGTGTAATTGGCATTCAGAACAAGTTGCTCTGCTTCCGCCAAGGCCGCCTCAGCCGCCTGAAACGCCACCGCATGATCGCGTGCGCTGCCCGCCATTTTTAATGCGGAATTGGATGAGCGCATGCTGGCGACGCTTAACAGGGTGATGACCGCTAAAATAACCAGGCTGAACACGAGTGTTGCACCTGCCTGGTATTGCCTCGAATTATTTCCCGTTTTCACAATATGTCTCTCAGATTGCATTGCGCAGTCGCACGGTGGCCGTGATCAGTTGCCGCATGAATTTGTCTTGATAATTTTTATCCAGATAGGTTTGGGTCGCGACGGCAGGAAGTGTGGGTTCCAACGAGCGGAAAACCAAACTGATTTGCGCCGAACGCACTTTGCTCCAATTGCCCCAAAGTGCGTTGGTAAAGGCACTGGCGGGCACATAGGTATCCGGTGAACCATCATTATTGGTGTCCACCCCATAGAGCACTTGTAGATCTTCAACGCCGAGTGCCAGGTCTTCCCGGGTGAGCGCGCCATTGTCGTAAATCACTCTTTGCAGAGATGGTTGCCCGGGTGCGCTGATGGATTCTCCGACAAAGTATCCGGAGGTGTTATAAGGCATCACCTGACTGCCGACGAGATAGGTCTCGGGGCTGGTCGATGGAGAATCGCAGGCGCAGGCGGTTTTGCAGCGGATGCTTTGATCTTTGGGTGGTTTGATCATGGAGCCGCAAATCGATGTGTTGGAATATTTCAAAATGGTGCTGTTTTCCAATGTGTCTACCAACTTGATCAATCCCATCCGCCGGCAATCCTCCGCGACTACGGCGGCGAGATCGCCGGTTTTGAAATTATGATTGGCTTTCAAAACCAGACTGCTGTCCACATGGGATTCCAGCGTGGCCGACATTCCTGCGGCATTTCGAACGATAAAAGATTCGGGGGTGCGGTTGCCGTCCTTGGTATTGATTGTCCAGGTGGTATAGGTGCTGGGAAATCCGCTGACGAAACCGGTGATGGGTTGCAAGGGTTCCAAATAACCGGACTGGGGATTCAATCCCAGAAGCCTGTTGATGTCAGAAGTGTTTTCCGTGCGTGCCACCAGGGCGGCATTGGTGGTGTTGCCGGCGCAACCCCAATATCCCGCATTCTGAATATCCTTGGTCAAGAGAAACATGGCGTAGCGGGCATTGTGTTGGATAAAAGATATATCCTCCTGGGCCACAAAAGTGGTTTTGCTGCTTAGGAGAACCTGAACAACGCCCGATAAAATCACTAGGGAAATAACCACGGCAATCATTAATTCAACGAGGGTGATGCCGATTTCCCGCGATCTTTGGCGGGGCGATTTCCTGATGCTCATATCAGGCCCCTCCGAGTTGCGATGGTGATTCCACAAGCAGTGTGTATTGCTTTCGTGCCGGACCTGCAGTGCCACTGGAACGGCTGTCATCAAAGGAGACGGTGATCTGGAAATAATTTTTGCTCCCGTGGGTTTTCAGGGAAATACTTCCCGTCCCGACAGGGAAACTGTTCTTGATGGTTTGACTCCAGTTGAATAAATCCCACTTAACCAAATCTGTGCCTGTGCAGGGAGCCGTGAAGCCTGTGGTCTTACAGTTGGTTGGTGCGGTTGTTGGCGTGGTTTCCGATGCGTACGCGGCAACATTTTTGGGATTGATGCGCATGCGCTCTGCAATATCGTTGGCGACGTTTACTGCGCGGGAATAAGTGTCGGCAGATTGACTGAACTGCATCGACTTCACCTGCATCGATAAAATGCCGAGCAGGCCAATCGCCAACACAAAGAGAGACACCATGACTTCAATGAGTGAAGACCCTTTTTGCCATTGAGCCATTGGCGGTACTCCTGTCGAAAGCGGGTTTTTGACGGCTGCGGATTCGCGGTTTGAAAATCAGCCTCAGCGGCGGAAATCTGACTTCTCTTGCGATACCCGTCTTGCTAAAAAGAATAGATAAAGCGCCATTCATACGTTGAGCGTTCCGATGAAAATAACGCCAATTATGACCAGCGGTAAGTGGTTACAAACGGTGCGTGGAATTTTGGAGTCTTTAGCGTTTTTAAGCTGGAATTGGGTAAATGCTAGATCAATTATGTTGCGATTTAGACGCGGAACCCGTTCGGGAAATGCCGCATTGCGGGATAACGGCAGTGAAGGGATTTAAAGAGGTGAGCGGTTGTGAAATACATCTGTGGGTCAATAGCCGGATAGAAAGATCCTTATGTATCGCGCCCCATTTTCTGCGCCCAAACCCCCAGTCCTGTCACCACACTGCCAAAATAATCCCCGTCCACCAACGGCGTTTCTGCACCTAGAAATTCCGTTAACGCATTCTTGACGAGGTGAGATTTTGCACTGCCCCCGGTGAGATAGACCAAATCCGGTTTTGTTTGCGCCTGTGTGATTACCTGTTGCACCAGGTTTTTGATTTTTTCCAGCAGTGCGGCACCGGCCTGAGCGAGTTGTGTTTGATAGATAACGACTTGTAAGCCGGCGGTGAAATCCGCCAGGTCAACCGTGGTAACTGCCTGATCAGAAAGAGCGATTTTGGCGCGCTCGGCGCGGTTGACCAAACTGAAATTGCGTCGGCCTTCACGCATCTGAATAAATCTCTGGAGTTTTTCCGGCTCAGCGGTATCGCGGAATAATTGCTCCAACCACAGCCGCATTTTTTCGCTGTAGAACTCACTTTGAGCGGCAACATCATTGATGGCAGTCGCCTGGACGAAAGGCATAACCGGCATGGGCAAATGGGTTTTGAGGGTGCTGTGCACACCGAATTCCGGCATAAGTGCTTGCAGCGCCAAACGGATGTCAAAGTCGTTGCCGCCGATGCGCTCCCCGGTGTGGGCGAGAAAATCCCCGTGCCGATCGGATTTAATCCGGTGGTCCGGTCCCATCAGCACCATTGAGCAGTCGCTGGTGCCGCCGCCTATGTCCACCACGAGTACTTTCTGGTTGTGTTGCAAGCGACGTTCAAAGTCAAAACCCGCGGCGAGGGGTTCGTATAAAAATTCAATCTGTTGAAAGCCGGCGCGTGTTGCAGAGGTCTGCAGAATATTCTGCGCCTGCCGGTTGCTGGCCTCCGCATGAATGCCCTGGAAATTTACCGGACGACCGATAACAACACCCGTTATGGATTTTTGCAAATGCCGCTCGGCGCGTTGTTTGATTTCCATCATCATGGCCGTGACCACATCCTCAAAAAAATCCACCATGTCTGCACGCAGACCGCTGGCGCCGAGAAAGGATTTTGGGGATTTGATGAAATACCCTTCTGCCGGATCTGAAATATGCTGTGCCAGGGCTTCCGATCCAAAAAAAACACCACTTTTACTATTGTCGATCTGCAATTCGCGCTTGAAGTGTCCGGCTTGTTTGAGCAGCGCCTGGCGGCTCAACATAAATTGGCGTTGCTCAGGCCCGCTGAGCGTCTGCGCTACAAAATCTCCGATCAGGCAGCGCTCTACGGCGTAAAGACATGACATTAAATAGGGTTGGCCGGCATCGAGCGGTATCGCTGAAACCCCATCCGGCGTTACGGCCGTAACCGCGCATTGGGAAGTTCCGTAATCCAGACCTATAAACATGATTGACTCGACTGGTAATTGAGGCTGTCCGCAATGGCTGAAGTCACGCCAATGCCCTGGACTATAGTGTTCAATAAGCAGAACATGTAAAAGTCACGCATTATAGCGATAGCGGCCTGTTCCTTCGATTGTGGAGCCATTCCCATGAAATCCTCTCTCTCGGGTGATACCCGTTTTCTCGGCCGCTGCATCGACCAGGCGTTGGGGCGGGTTGCGGCGGACCTGGTGATCCGCAATACGCGTTTTCTCGATGCGATCACCGGTGAACTTATCAGCGGCGATATCGCCATCTGCGGCGATCGTATTGTGGGCACCTGTGAAAGTTACACGGGCACCACCGAAATCGACGGTAGTGATCTGACGGTGGTGCCGGGTTTTATCGACACCCATGTGCACTGTGAATCCAGCCTGGTAACGCCTCTGGAATTTGACCGTTGTGTGCTGCCGCGCGGCACCACGAGCGCCATTTGCGATCCCCATGAAATAGCCAATGTTTTGGGGCGGGAGGGGATTGAATATTTTCTGCGCTGCGCGGAGCAGACCTGCATGGATTTATTTGTGCAGCTGTCGTCCTGCGTGCCAGCGACGGACCTGGAAACCGCGGGTGCACGATTGGATGCGGCGGATCTGGTGGCGCTGCGCGATCACCCGAAAGTGATCGGCCTTGCGGAATTTATGAATTACCCCGGACTGCTCACCAAGGCGCCGGATGTGATGGACAAGCTTGCCGCGTTTCAAGGGTGGCATATCGACGGTCATGCGCCCCTGGTGCGTGGACGCGATCTCAATGCCTATCTCGCTTGCGGCATCTGCACCTGCCACGAAACCACTTCTGTGGAGGAGGCGCGGGAAAAGCTGCGCAAAGGCATGCATGTGCTGATTCGGGAGGGCACGGTTTCCAAGGACCTGCATACACTCGCGCCGCTGCTCAATCCACTCACCTCCAATGCCATGGGTTTTTGCACCGATGATCGCAATCCTCTGGATATAGGCGAGGAAGGGCATTTGGATTTTCTGATTCGCACGGCAATCGAGCTGGGTATATCACCGGGCGATGCTTATCGTGCGGCCACCTGGTCCGCTGCCCGTGCGTTTGGTTTGCGTGATCGCGGCTTGGTGGCGCCGGGTAAAAAAGCGGACCTGGTGCTGCTCAGCCATTATGAAAAATGCCAGGTGCACAGCGTCATCAGCGCGGGCCGACTGGTGAATGCGGACCTTTTTGCACAGCGTCAACCGGTAGCACCTGTGGGGCTCGGCAGTGTTAAACGCGCTTTGATTTCCGCTAAGGATCTGGCAGTGGCGGGGCACAGCGCCGAATGCCCTGTGATTGGGGTGAAAGCGGGCAGCATCATCACCGCGCACCGCAAATTGCCGGTGCCCCTGGCGGGTGGCATGCGCACAGCGGATCCGGCGGCGGATATCCTCAAGATCTGCGTGCTGGAACGCCATGGCAAAAGTGGCAATATCGGCCGCGGTTTTGTGCAGGGATTCGGTTTACCGCGCGGCGCGCTGGCTTCTTCCGTCGGCCATGACAGCCACAATCTCTGCGTTGTGGGCAGCGACGATGGCGACATGGCGCTGGCGATTAATCACCTGATCAAAATCGGCGGCGGTTTTGCAGTGGCATTGGATGGCAAAATCCTCGCAGACCTGCCCTTGCCGGTGGCGGGATTAATGAGTCTCGATCCCTATGAAAAGGTGCGCGATAACCTGCTTTTACTGCGCGATACGGTGCGTGCCCTGGGTTGTCCGCTGCCGGAGCCATTTCTGCAATTGGCCTTTTTGCCGCTGCCGGTGATACCGCACTTGAAAATCACTGATCGCGGCTTGGTGGATGTCGACCGCTTTTGTTTTATGGCTTTGGACTGAGTTTTGTGGCCCTGGGTTGAGGCGGCTTAGCGGCCCTTGCCGGCGAAATATTCCCCCTCCAGAATCGTTAGGACCATGTGTTCGTGCGGATCAATTCCCTCCGGGCATTTTTTATCGGCGACCAAAAAGGTGTGCAGGCGATTTTCTTCATAGAGTGTGAGGATAAGCGGGTGCACATAATACTTTTTGCACACCGTGCGGGTATTACCCAGATGCAACGCCACGCAATCGAGTGCCGCCAGTACATTTTTTTTATTTTCGGTTACTGTTTCAGCCAGGCCTATTTCCCGCAAAGCGGTTAACGCGCGCACGGTTCCCGCCCAGGTGCGGAAATCCTTAGCGGTAAAGTCCTCGCCGGTCACGGACTTGATGTAAGCGTTCACCATACCGGAATCCACACTGCGGCGATTTCCCTCCTCATCGTAATATTGGAAAAGTTCCTTGCCGGGAATATCGCGGCAGCTTTTCACAATTTTCGCCAGGCGTTTATTTTTAATACTGACTTTATGGGATATGCCCTTTTTTCCGATGAACATGAATTGCATCAGGCTGCCGCTGATTTTGACGTGCTGGTCCTTGAGCGTGGTGAGACCAAACGAGCCGTAGAGTTTTTCGTAGGCACCATTGCCGATGCGAAAGCCGGCCTGGTCCATCAAGCACACTACCGCCGCCAGGACTTTTTCCACGGGCAGGCCCGGCCTGGATAAATCCTCTTCCAACCGTTGGCGCAACACGGAAATACACCCGCCGAAATGCAGCAATCGAAAGAATTTGGTGTGATTGCGCAGAGCGCTCCACTGCGCATGGTATTTATACTGTTTGCGATTTTTGGTATCCATTCCCGTCGCTTGAAGATGGCCGTTGGATGAACTGCAGATCCAGACATTTTCCCACGCCGGCGGAATCGCCAAGCGCTTTATACGGTCGAGTACTGCGGAATCGCGGATTTTCTTACGGCCGTAAAAATAGTGGAATTCCTCGCCTTCCCTGACGCGGCGGATACCCGGCTGCTGGTCATTCACATAGACCAAGCCCACGGCTTCTGCGCTTTTTTGGGGGTCGTTACTTTTTTTGGGGTTATTAATAAGGGCTTTGATCTTGCGTGTGCTAAGCCGAATCTCGCCGTCCGCCACCAACACCGTCATAGGATGCATCCAGAAACGTTATGTCAGTGATATGGACCTGCGGAGCGGCCGGCTGTTCACCGGGTTCAATCTTTGTGGATTTTTTCGAATTCGAGGGTGTAGCCGACTTTGCCAGCGACCGCCTGAAAGATTTTGGCGTGGCTATAGTGTTCCTGGATCAGACCAGTGATGCGGTCTTTGGTGTCCTCGTCGGTGCGCAGCCCAAAGAAAACCGCCGTGACCAGCTCGGCCGGAAAGGGCAGGTCGTCGTACCATTCCTCAGATGCCATATCCGTAACAGGTATGTCCCTGGTACTCAATTGCACGCAGCGTATTTCCTGTTCCTGCTTGCGGTGTACGCCTTTTGTGAACCAGTGATCTTTGAAGCGCTCCACCATCGTATCCTTGCGATTGTGCAAAATCGCGCCCAGCTGTTCGCGCAGGCTGGTGAGTTGAGGACGCTCGGTTTGGTAAACCACCGCCTTGGCGGACGCGAGAGGTTCTGCCGTCCCCGCAAAACGAATCGCCACGCCGCGGTGATTATCGGCAAAAAGCTCCCAGGCGGTGACATTGTCCGGTTTAGCGCTAAAAGCGCAAATGCGAACTTTGCGTACATATTCCTGCCATTTTGCCGTGGCCACTTCCAACTGGGATTGGCGGTAGTCCACCATTTTTCCGAGCAATTCGCGCAATACGCTGTGGGCGTCGTCGGCGGACGCGAAACGCTCCTCCTCGCGCCAACGGCGAATCGCGTTGATCAGTGGTGAATCCCCCTTTGGCTGCTCAGGCGCAAAGATCATGGAAGACGCGAGTTTGATGGTGGAGTCCAGCAGGGAGTATGTATCGAAATTCAGTCCGCTCCGGCTGGACAGCTCAAAAGGATCGTCGAATAAGTCTGGCGCGCTCCATCGCAATTTCCGGTCGGAAAGAAGCCGCGTGGCACTTTCACGATCGGTGAACTTGATCAGACTGTCGATTTTTTCTGAGGACACTGCGTGTCTTTCCGCCTGGGTTGAAGGTCCGGGATACCGGCCGATGCGCCAGCTCCCTGTCGTAAGCGTAGTTGCCTCTGACAGAAAAATCTTCTTCACACTCCGCCACTTTCGCGGAATTGCACGCGGATGATGTGTGTGGAGCGCGTTCCGCGAAATGGAAACCGTGCGCAGCCATGGATCCATTTCAAGATGGAAACTCTATACAATAGCGCGCAATTTTGTCCGCCCAGGAGGCTTTATGGAGTTTGCCGGTGCTCACATTTTGTCGGTTGATCAATTTGAAAGGGGCGATATAGAACGAATATTCGATGTCGCAGATTCCATGGCCCCCTACGCTCTACGGCGCAAAGTGACACGGGTGCTGGAAGGGGCGATTCTCGGCAATATGTTCTTCGAACCCAGCACTCGCACCCGGGTCAGTTTCGGCTGTGCCTTCAATCTGCTGGGCGGCGAGGTGCGCGAGACCACGGGTTTCAAGAGTTCTGCCATCGCCAAGGGCGAATCCCTCTACGACACAGCCCGGGTGTTGTCCGGTTACAGCGACGTTATCTGCATGCGCCACCCGGCGGAGGGCTCGGTGTCGGAGTTTGCCGCCGCCAGCCGGGTGCCGGTGATCAACGGCGGCGATGGCGCCAATGAGCACCCCAGTCAGGCGCTGCTTGATCTCTACACCATCCGCAAGGAGCTGCTCGGTCGCAATCGCGGGCTTGATGGATTGCGCATCGCCATGATCGGCGATCTCAAATTCGGCCGGACTGTACATTCCCTCTGCCGCCTCCTGTGTCTGTTTCGCAACGTCCAGATCACCCTGGTGTCGCCCACGGAGCTGTCTATGCCGGAGTCTTACGTGGAATTGGCCAGGGCGGCCGGAAACAAGGTGACAGTGTCGTCGGAACTCACTGGCAGTATTACCAATGTGGATATTGTCTATTCCACCCGCATCCAGGAGGAGCGTTTCCCCAGCAAGGAGGAGGCGGATCTGTACCGAGGGCGGTTTCGCCTCAATCAAGCCATCTATACCAAGTTCTGCGAGCCGAATACGGTGATCATGCACCCGCTGCCGCGGGATTCCCGCGCCGACGCCAATGAGCTGGACAACGACCTCAACCAGAACCCCAATCTGGCCATTTTCCGCCAGGCGGACAACGGTCTGCTGGTGCGCATGGCGTTGTTTGCCATGGTGTTGGATGTGGTGCCCCTGGTGCACGAGCATTCCAGGCCGGTCCATTGGTTCCATAAACGCGGCTATTGACCGTTGGTTTGATTCCATATAACCCGATTATTGAAGTATTAGAAAAGAACCAACAAAACACTCTAGGAGCTAATCCTAAAGTGTGAATTGGTGCCGAGCGGTTTCCCGTTCGGCGCTTACACTTGGTACACCCAAAGAGTTTCGGAGTGGTGCCATGATGTTTCCCCGTGCGATTGCAATTTCCAGTTTGGTTTTGGCCGCTCTCACCGCACCGGCGTTAGCGGAGGAGGGGGGCACCAACAACAATCTCTGGGTGTTGGCGAAATACGATGTGAACGGCGATCAGATCATCTCTCTGGATGAGATCAGCGGGCGACGCGATCGCATGTTCGATCATCTGGATTCGGATCAGGACGGTTTGGTCACCTTTTCCGAATACCAATCCCTGGACGTGCGCAAGCGCGAGTTGCTGCTCAAAGCGCGTTTCGACAAGCTGGACCTGGATAGGGACGGGGAGTTGAGCGCGGAGGAGTACCGCTCCTACCTGGGCTCTTTTGATCGTTTTGACCGCGATGGCGACGGCCGTATCTCTGCCGCTGACATGAACCAGCCTCAAGCTGCAGCCGTTGTCTCAGATACCTCCGCCACTCGCTGCGTACTGTGGTTTTGTGTCCGCGGCAGCCTCGACTGATCGCTTTTGAATGCGACGGGCATCCTTCCTGAATAGTTTTGAACGGCCTTAGAACAGCATCCTGTTGAGCCGATTGACCAGTTCCTCCTGGGATTCCTGGTCTTTTACACAGGCCTCAACATCCACACCCTGCAAGCGCCATTGGTCCGGATCCTGACTCACAACGAGAATCGGAATTTGCGCGGTGTCGCTGTCCTCCCGCAGTTTTTCCAGGGTCGTGTGCCCACCCAGCGCTTCATCCACCACTATCACATCCGGACGATTGCGCTGGGCCAGCGAGAGGGTTTCCTGCAGGGTGCGGGCCTGTAGCAGGGCAAAGTAATGTTTGAGCTTGCCGTCGATGGCGCGGGCGAGCCGCCCATTGGCGTCCGCCACCAGTATGCGCACGCGGGGGCTGAAAAGTTTGACAGTGACGCGGTTGCGCCCGGCTTGTTTCGATGCGTAGAGCGCCTTGTCGGCGGCGTTGATCTGGTCGCGCAGATGCGTGCCAGCCGTGTGATTGATCACCGCGCCCCCAATGCTGATCGTAATGTAGGTGGCGGTAGGAGATTCCCGGTGCCGGATGTTCAGTGCCGCCACATTCTGGCGGATGCGTTCGGCCACGTGGTAAGCGCCGTCCTCCTTAGTATCCGTCAACACGGCGATGAACTCTTCGCCACCGTAACGCGCCACTATATCGCCGGGCCGACCCAGACTTTGCACTATGGCTTCCGTCACTTTCACAATGCAGTCATCGCCGGCAATATGACCGTAGCAGTCGTTGTACAGCTTAAAGTGATCGATATCCATGATCAGGATGGCCAGCGCCTCATGGTTGCGCGCAGCTTGTTTCCAGGCGTTTTCGGCGCGGTCGTCGAAGGTGCGGCGATTGAAGAGCCGGGTCAGGCTGTCGCGCTCGCTCAGTTCCACCAGGCTTTTATTGAGGCGCTGCAGCTCATCGCGCATGGCGATGATGCGCTCCATGGCGCGGATCTTTGCAAGCAGAATGGTCTCGCTAACCGGTTTGATCAGATAGTCGTCGCCGCCCACATCTATGCCGCGACGCAGGTCGTTTTCCTCATGCTTGCCGGTGACGAAGATAATCGGCAGCCAGAGATCGTCCTTTTCCAGCCATTCACGCATAAGGCGGGTGGTTTCAAAGCCGTCGAGTCCCGGCATCTCCACATCCATGACCACCATGTCCACGACTTTCACGTCGAACATTTGCAGGGCTTCTTCGCCGTTGGTGGCGACCATGGGGTTGTGCCCGGCATTTCTGATGTATTGGCACATGGCGTGCCGGAGGGTGGCGCTGTCTTCGGCGATCAGAATATTCATGCGGGCTTGCTGCTCATCCGGGTCTTAGGCTCCATAGGCCCGCGGCGAATATAGCACGGGCCCTCGGCGGTCGATGTTTCGCGGCGCACAATCCCGTACGCCACCCCGAAGCACGCCACATAGCTCCAACTGCGGGGGAAGTGGAAATTGTAGGTCGATTTCTGTATTTTTGTGCGTCATTTTCCCCCGGGGTTCCTACTCTTCTATGTCAGCGGCCACAGATTTCGATGATATTCGCCCTTATAACGACGACGAGGTGAGACCGACCATTGAGCGTCTGCTCCGGGACCGTGAATTCCTTGATACCGTGGCCAGCCTGAAAATGCCCACTCTCAGCCGACTGGCGGCGCCTCTGTTGCGCCCACTGGTGCGCGGCGTGCTGCACCGGGAAACGGCGTCTGTGAACAGCATCGCCGGCTTCCAGCAGAAAATCGAAAAATATATGCGGCGCCTGTTGGACGAGACCATGACGGATCTGACCGTCTCCGGCCTCGATCACCTCAAAGCGGGGTGTGCTTATTGTTTTGTCAGCAATCACCGCGACATCGCCATGGATTCGGCCTGCGTCAACTGGATTCTCTATCACAATGGCTTCCAGACTTTGCGTATAGCCATAGGCGACAACCTCCTGACCAAACCCTTCGCGTCGGACCTGATGCGCCTCAACAAGAGTTTTATCGTCAACCGTTCCGCCACTGCGCCCCGGGAAAAACTGAAGGCAGCGCGAAAACTTTCTGCTTATATCCATCACTCGGTGGTGAATGACAACGCCAATATCTGGATTGCTCAACGCGAGGGGCGCGCCAAGGACGGGCTTGATAAAACCAATCCGGCGATCATGAGCATGCTTGCCTTGTCGCGCAGTAAAACCGAGATGTTCGGGGAGTTTCTCGCCCGCGCGAACATAGTGCCGGTGTCCATTTCCTACGAGTGGGATCCCTGCGACCTCGACAAGGCCCGCGAGCTCACCATTCTGCGGCGTGACGGGCGGTACGCCAAAAGCGAGCACGAAGATGTGCGCTCCATCGCCAAAGGGATTACCGGTTTTAAAGGGCACGTGCATTTGGCTTTCGGCGAACCCCTGGCGTCTGATATTGCGGACGTGGACGGAGCCGTGGCGGTTCTGGACCGCGCCATACTGACAAACTATGTGCTCCACCCCAGTAACTGCGTGGCTTATGAGCTCATTGAGCGTAAAACACCGTTGGTACCTGTCGGTGTCAACGGCATTTCTTTCGCCGATTTTGATGCAACCAACGCGCGGCGCCAGTTCCAGGAGCGGCTGAATACCTGCGCACCTGAATGGAAGGACATGCTGGTGCGCACCTACGCCAACCCGGTTTACGCAAAACTCCAGGCCGCCGAGGCCCCGGTTGCCAATCCTCCCGATGAGCGCCCCGCGGCGCAGGCCCGCTAATGCTTGCGGAATCGGTGAAACACACGATTCAGACCGCCTATTCCCGCTTCCTTAAAGCCCGGCAATTGCAGCCGCGCTACGGTCAGAAACTCATGATCGCCGCCATCGCCCGCACTTTGGGGGGGATTGAGCTCGGTGCGGACGACCGTCGCAAGGGCACGGGTCATGTTTGTGTGGTGGAAGCGGGCACTGGCACGGGCAAGACAGTGGCTTACCTGCTTGCCACCTTGCCGGCGGCGCAGGCTCTGGGCAAGAAAGTCGTGGTGTCCACCGCCACGGTGGCGTTGCAGGAGCAGATCGTATTCAAGGATCTGCCGGACGTTAGACACAACAGTGGGCTGGGATTCGAATTCGGCCTGGTTAAAGGCCGCGGCCGCTACTTATGCCTGAGCAAGCTTGATCGCATTCTCACGGAGGACCATTCCGACCTGCTGGCCTTGTACGAGGACGGCCCCGGTATCTCCTCCCAGGACAAGGCCCTTTACCGCAAGATGATGGATCAGTTGGCAGGGGATACCTGGAATGGCGACAAGGACAGTTGGCCGGAGGAGCTGCCCCAGGCAAGTTGGGGCCGCGTGACCACGGACCATCGCCAGTGCACCGGCCGGCGTTGCTCGTTTGTGCGGCAATGCGCGTTCTTCAAGGCGCGGGACTCCCTGGAGGAACTGGATTGTATAGTGGCCAATCATGACCTGGTGCTCGCGGATCTGGCCCTGGGTGGTGGCGTGATACTGCCGCCGCCGGAGGACACCATCTACATCTTTGACGAAGCCCACCACCTGCCGGAAAAAGCCATCAACCATTTTTCGTCCCACAGCCGTGTGGTATCCACCAGCCGTTGGCTGGGTATGACGGAGGGGCAATGGAAGGGGATGCTGGAACCCTTGGCGGATGCGATCTACCTGCTGCAATTGGCGGCGCCGGGAGAAAGCACGCTTAAACAGGCCCGCTTGTTACTGGATGGTGTTCAGCCTTTGCTGGCGCCCTTTATGGAGCAGATGGACCGCACCGCGCCCATGCCTCGCTATCGTTTTCCACAGGGCCAGGTGCCGGGCGCATTGGAGGCGGTCGCGCGCCAATTGGAAGTGGCCTTTGGCGATCTGCGCAGGCTGCTGGAAAAACTCTGCGGTGAGCTGGATAAATTATTGGCCAATGAACATTCCCCAGTGCCTATGGTGGATTTGGAAGCCGTCTATCCACTCCTCGGCAGCTGGTGCGCGCGCGCCGAGGCGAACGAGGCGCTTTGGACCAGCTTCGCGGAGAGCACCCCAGACCCCAAGTGGCCGGTGGCCCGGTGGATATCCCTCATTCAGTACGAAGACACCGTGGACTTTGAGCTGGTGGCAAGCCCCATCCTGGCTTCGCATACGCTGTCCGACCATCTCTGGCAGCGTTGCTGTGGTGCCATCGCCACTTCTGCGACCCTGGCAGCCCTGGGCAATTTCGATCGATTTCGCCTGAGGTCCGGAACGCCGGACGACGCCCACTATGAGGTGGTGCCAAGTCCCTTCGACTTTGCCCGCAAGGGCTGTCTGCGCATTCCAAAAGGCGCCGTGGACGGTAATCTCGCTGACGCACACACTCAAAGCCTGGTGGCCTTGCTGCCGCGATTGTTGAATCCAGACGAGGGTTCTCTGGTGCTGTTCGCCTCGCGCCGCCAGATGCTGGACGTCTTTGATGCGCTGCCGTCGGCGTGGCGCGAGCGCATTCTGATGCAGGGGGTGGAGTCCAAGCAGCTCATCCTGAAAACCCACCGGGATCGCCTGGATGCGGGGCAGGGCAGTGTGCTCTTTGGTCTGGCAAGCTTTGCCGAGGGCGTGGACCTGCCGGGCCGTTATTGTGAGCAGGTGGTCATTGCCAAGATCCCATTCGCGGTACCGGATGATCCCGTGGAGGCGGCCATGGCGGAGTGGATCGAAGCCCAAGGCGGCAATGCGTTCATGCAGATCGCAGTCCCGGATGCGGCCATCAAACTGGTGCAGGCCTGCGGTCGCCTGCTGCGTACTGAAGAGGATTCGGGAGTGGTAACCGTGCTGGACCGCCGCTTGATCAGCAAGCGCTACGGCAAGGCCATACTGGAATCTATGCCACCCTTTCGCCTGGAGCTGGATCGGGAGATCGACGCATGACAGACACTTACATCGCCGTTGCGGAAATTCTGTTGGACATCGAATGCGAACTGCGGCGCGCGCGGCTTTGGCAGGAGCACAGTCCGACTCCGGAAGCGCTGGCCAGCGATCAGCCATTCGCATTGGATACCCTGGAGTTTCACCAATGGCTGCAATTCATCTTGTTGCCGCGTATGCATGAGCTGGTGCAGCAACGCCTGCCCCTGCCCGCCGCCTGCACCATAAGCCCCATGGCCGAGGAGGTTTATCAGCAGCAATTGTTGGTGATGAAGCCGCTGCTTTTGCAACTGCAACGGCTGGACCGGATATTCAGCTAGCGGACCCGCTGGGGATGACCTCAGAGCGAGAGGCACTCCAGGCACCATGCATAAGTGGCGCCCTTGCGGGGAAGTTGGGTGGTGTGCTGCTGGATCATTCCGCCAATGTCCGCCAGTAAACCCGCTTCTGGTCCCAACACGCGATCGAGCAGCGCGCGCACGCCAAATCGCCCTTTAGCATCCCCCATCAGCTCGCGCAAAAACCGTTCTTGAGGTGTCAGGTTCCGTTCGATCAATCGCACCTGATACTCCTCCAGCCCCGCGCGTGCCGCCGCTGCCGCAATGGCATCGTCCAGATATCCCAACTGATCCACCAGTCCCAACTCCAGCGCCTTGGCGCCTATCCATACCCGACCTTGGGCCACCGGATGGATTTGTCCCGGCTCTGTGCCGCGGTTTGCCGCCACGAGTTGCAGGAAGTACGCATAGATATGGTCGATACCCTGCTGCGTTACTTGTGCCACCTCCGGCGACAGGGGCAGGTCCGGCCGCATGGCGCTCGCCAGATCCGCTGTGCCGAAACCATCAGTGTGGATGCCAAGCTTGTTGAGCCCCGCCGCGAGGTTGGGCAGCAGGCCAAACACGCCGATAGAGCCGGTGAGGGTGCTGGGCGTGGCCCAAATCTCATCGGCGGACATGGCGATCCAATATCCGCCCGACGCCGCCATACCGCCCATGGAGACAACGACAGGTTTACCCGCATCCCGCGTCAGCTCCAATTCCTGGCGAATGATCTCGGAGGCAAATGCGCTGCCGCCACCGCTGTCCACACGCAACACCAGGGCTTTGATCGCCTCATCCTGACGCGCGCGGCGAATGAGCGTGGCGAGGGAGTCGCCACCAATGGCACCTTCCGGTTGCTCGCCATCGAGGATGACACCGCTGGCGACCACCAGTGCGATATTCGCCTCGGTTTGTGGTGCGCGCGCAAGGGCGTGGCGGTTGTAATCTTCGGCGGTGATGTGCAGTACGGTTTCCGGCTCGTCCTCCTGGGAACCGAAGCGTTCGATCAGCGCGCGATTGCGCTTCTGGCGCGATCCAACGTGATCCACCAGGCGTTGCTGCAGCGCCAGTTGTGCCGGATTGCCCTGAACCTCGGCGAGTCGTTCCGCCATGTTATTGATGAATTGCGTCAGGCTGCCGGGATCGAGTTTGCGCCGCCGCTCCACCTGTTCGGTATAGGTGTACCAGAGACTGTCCAGCCATTGGCGGTTGTGTTCGCGCGAGGCGTCCGACATATCGCTGCGCGTGAAGGGTTCCACGAAATCCTTGAATTCCCCCACCTTGAAGACATGGAAGCCGATGGAGAGCTTATCCAGAGCTTCTTTGAAGTACTGGCGATAGAACCCAAACCCCGTGAGCGCCACGGCGCCCATGTCATGAAGGTAGATTTCATCCGCGTAGCTGGCCAGAAAATACTGCTGTTGTCCGTAATTGTCTGCAAAGGCTATTACCGGCTTGCCCGCCGCGCGGAAACGCTCCAAGGCCTGGCCTACCTCCTGCATTTTGCTGATGCCGCCATCCTGGAGATCGTCCAGCCCCAGCAGCAGGGCGGTGATGCGCTCATCCGCGGCCGCGCGGTCCAAGGTGTCCACAAGCTCACGCACCAGAGTTTCCGGCTTTCCTTCGCCCGTCATCGCCAGAAGAGAGGCGCTGGGGGAAACATACGAATATTGATCAACCAAAATCCCCGACGGGCTCAGCAGCAGCGGAGCCTTGTCGGGCAAGGACGGCTGCTTCGGAGATAAAACGCTGACAACGATGGCAATGAGGATCACCAGGAGGATCAGGTTGAGCACCGCAGTGCGCAACCAGCTGAGTCCCCGCCAGAAAGAAACCGCCAATCTGACGATTAAAGGACGGTGCCGTGCTTTGCTGATGGCCATAAATCAAGTACCCACTGTGGGAGCCCGCTGCAGCCAACGGCTGGTCAGCATGGCGCTGATGAAGAGGACAACACTGCCAGCCAGCAGCCAGAAGTCGATCCAGGCCCGAGCGGGACTGAACACTCCTTCCACCGCTTTGATGAAATACAGCAGCAGCACGAAACACAATCCGATATAGGCGCGCGGATTGTCGCGCAACATGCCGGGAATAAAGAGAGCGAGGGGCAGCAGTTGGATGAACCAAAGAAAGTAGACAGGGCCCGAAGGACGCGTCAGTTGCCATACGGACAAGCCCAAGATCATCAGGACCCAACAGGCGATTGTGCAGCGGCGCGCCAGTAGCAGTCGGCGTGGCTCAGACATGTCGGATCTCCAGCAGCGCCTGTGCAAGTAATGCCAGGCGCTTGCCCTGGACCAGGCACAACTCTGTTTCGTCCTCAGACAGGGCCTGATCGCTGTGGGTACCGGCGGTATGGGAGGCGCCGTAGGGGGTGCCGCCGCTGCGCGTGTTATGCAGGGCCGCTTCGGTGTAGGGAATCCCTGCGATCACCATGCCGTGGTGAAGCAGCGGCAACATCATCGAAAGCAAGGTGGATTCCTGGCCTCCGTGCAGAGTGCTGGTGGAGGTAAACACGGTTGCAGGTTTATTGACCAAATGACCCGATACCCAAAGCGCGGCTGTACCATCCCAAAAATACTTCAACGGTGCCGCCATGTTGCCGAAGCGGGTCGGGCTACCAAGGGCCAGGCCAGCACAGTTCTGCAGATCCTCCGGGCTGCAATACAGGTCTCCGTCTTTGGGTATATCCGCCTCTACCGCTTCACAGACGGTTGAGACTTTGGGCACGGTGCGCAATCTGGCGCTGAAGTGACCGGTGCTTTCTATACCTCGGGCGATGTGCCTGGCCATGTTGCGGGTGTGGCCGTGATGGCTGTAATAGAGTACGAGCAGGTAAGGGGTCATAAGTCTTGAAGCAGTCCATATTTCGGTGGCTGCCCATGTTCTGCGACAGCGTGGGTTATTATGAAAGCAGAGAGGCAGACTCTTTCGGAGATCGCGCCATCCCATTTCTGGACGGATTAGTTTACGGGCTAATTAAAGGCCGCCATTCTATCCCTGCGTTTTTTGAAGTGGGGCTTTTTTTATCGAGCGGAGAGGAAATTCCATGCCGAGCCTATTGGAACATTCGCGTCACTGGTGGTTGTCGCCCCGTCTGGCGAAACTGCGCATCGGCTGGCGGTTACTGCGAAATATCGCCGCCGACTTTACCGCTCACGGCTGCCCTAAAAGTGCCGCAGCCCTCACCTATATGACCTTATTCGCCATAGTGCCGTTGATGACGGTGGTGTACGCGGTGTTCTCGATGATTCCGGCTTTTGACGGCGTTGCGGTCCAATTGCAGGAGATGTTGTTCGCCCATCTCGTGCCCGAAACCGGCCGGGGACTGCAGTCCTATCTTGCGGAGTTTTCCTCTCAGGCACGCTCACTCACCGGTGCAGGCGTAGGCATGCTGGTGGTCACCGCCTACCTGATGCTTACCAACATCGAGCAGACGTTCAATGACATCTGGGGGGTCGGCCGCGCGCGCAGCGGCTTGTCGAGTTTCCTGCTCTATTGGGCCGTGCTGACCATCGGCCCCTTGCTGTTGGGCGCCGGAATCGGCATCAACACATACCTACTGTCACTCAAGCTGTTCTTCAAGGAACATGATGTCCTCGGGGTGAGTCCCCTGGTATTCCAGGGGCTGCCATTTGTGTTCATGGCGCTCATGTTTACCCTGCTGTTTGCCGCTGTGCCTAATTGCCGGGTGCCCGTGCGGTATGCGCTGATCGGTGGCGCCCTTACCGCCCTGTTTTTTGAACTGTTGAAGGATTTATTCAGCGCGCTGGTGGCGAAGTCGAGTTTTCAATTGGTGTACGGGGCCTTTGCGGCAGTACCCTTGTTTCTGCTATGGATCCATATGGTATGGGTTGTGATACTGGGTGGCGCGGTGCTGGTGCGCACTTTGGCCGAACGGGCCTATCTGCAGGGTGAGGACCGGTTTTCGGACATTGTGGCTGTATTGAATTGCCTGGCATTGTTGCGAGAGCGCAGCGCCGCGGGACGCAGCATTTCCGACAGCGATTGCTACCGGCTAGGCATTGGGGTGGTGCACTGGCAACGACTGCGGCATCGTTTGGAAAAGGCGGGTCTGGTGTTGTCGGTGACGGGGGGGCGGTATGTGCTGGGACGCGACTTGCGTCAGGTTTCGCTTTGGGATTTGGCGCGGATTCTGAAGGTGCAGATATCGGATCTGGATGCCGGGCTTAATCAAACCGTCCAACTGCCATGGTTGCGGGCATATTCGGAGCGGCGTCATTTGCTGGTGGCGGGTGCGAAGGAGACTTTCTCCACTTCCTTGGAGTCGCTTTTTAGCACGGCCGGCGCCGGCGCCCCAGAGAACCCAAAGGAATAGTCCTTTGCCTTTTCCTGGTACGGCTATACTGACCAATATCAGTGGCTGGACCAGGTTCTCGCTGCCCTATGGCAATCCCTTTATTGATATGTGACGACTCCAACATCGCCCGTAAACAGGTAGCCAAATCCCTACCGCCAGGCTGGGACGTCAACATCACCTACGCCGGGAATGGATTGGAGGCGCTCACAGCCATTCGCCAGGGAAAAGGAGAGATGGTATTTCTGGATCTCACCATGCCTGAAATGGATGGTTTCGGCGTATTGGAAACCATACGCCAGGAAGATCTCAAAACAGTGGTGATCGTCATTTCCGGTGACATTCAGCCAGTGGCGCGAGAACGGGTACTGCAGCTGGGTGCTATCGATTTCATCAAAAAGCCCGTCAACGGCGAAAAACTCAAAGATATCCTGCTGACCTACGGTCTTCTCTGACGATTCCTCGCCGGCGCGCGGTTCCAAAAAGTCCGCTTCGGTTAATATGCCCTCCCGCTTTTAATATCGCTGACATTCATGCATCTATCCCAATTCGGCTCCTGGCTGGCCCAGGATTCTCCCATTGTGCAGTTGATGGAAGACTTGGGTGAGGCCCTGAGTCGCAACCCCAATATGCTCTTTCTCGGCGGCGGCAACCCGGCGCAAATTCCCGAGGCACAAGCCAGCTTCCAAGCGCACTTACGACAGTTGGCTGCGGATCCCGCTGCGGCGGCCCGGCTTTTGGGTGTATATGCCGGCCCTCAGGGAGACGACGCGACTTTGCAGGCACTGACGAAATATTTGTCGCAGGACTGCCGCTGGCCTGTGAACCAAGGCAACATTGCGCTGGTGAGCGGCAGCCAGTTGGCATTTTTTATTCTGCTGAACTGTTTCGCCGGTCCTCTGGAGCATGGCGGCATTAAGCGGGTGGTATTGCCACTGGTGCCAGAGTATCTGGGATATGGCACGCAAGGATTGCATAGGAATTTTTTTGTCGCACATCGCCCCCTTATACAGCTCACCGGGGAGCGCAGATTCAAATATGCCGTGGATTTTTCCCAACTGGATCTCAGCGATGCGGGTGCGGTCTGTCTGTCCCGTCCCACCAATCCCACGGGCAATCTGCTGGGCGACGCCGAAATCCAGCAGTTGCTCAGTTTGGCCAAGGCGGCAAATATCCCCTTGGTGGTAGATCTGGCTTATGGCTTGCCGTTTCCGGGTTTGGTCTACGGCGCTTGTGACACGCGCTGGCAGCCCGGCATGGTTTCGGTGTTGAGCTTGTCCAAACTCGGCCTGCCGGGAGTGCGTACTGCTGTAGTGGTGGCGGAGGAAAAGATCATCCAGTGTGTAGTGCGTGCCAACACCATCATTAGTTTGGCCAATGGCAATTTGGGTCCGGCGCTGCTGGAGAGAATAATCCACAGCGGCGATCTCACTCAGCTAAGCCAAAAAATTCTGCCGGATTTCTATCGTCGAAAACGCGACTTTTTATTGCAGCTTTTGGATCGCCATCTGGGAGGATTGACCTATCGCATTCATGAGCCCGAAGGCGCATTTTTTCTCTGGTTGTGGTTGGAGGGATTACCGATTACGACTCAGGCGCTCTACGAGTCACTAAAAAAACAAGGTGTGTTGGTGATGGCGGGCGAACCATTTTTCTTTGGGTTTGCTGAGCATTGGCAACACGCGAGGGAATGCGTGCGTCTGACCTATTGCCAGTCGGAGGATGTGCTGGAGCGTGCCGTGCGAATTATTGGACGGGAGTTGCGAGCGCTATATAGGGGTGTATGAAATATCTAAGCTGCATTCGATTCCTGATCGAGTCAACTGCTCATTAATTTCATTCCCAAAACGAAAAAACCCCCTGGTGTTAGCCAGGGGGTTTTGATGGATAACGCTTAATTATTTCTTGTAATCACTTGTGCCAAGGGGCGGGTAAGCATTTTCAATCAACATCAGAAACTGCTTGTGGAACCAGCCACCAGCGTGAGGTGACATAGCGGGTACCGTTTCGGTAGGAATGTCGCCGTCGCGGATTTCGCCTTCTACACACATGGTGTCGACAGTTTTACCGGCGTATTTCGGATCGCTTGCGCTGTCGACAATTGCTTTATCCACGGCATCCAGCGCGTTATAAGCGGCGGAACCTTTTGGATAATCGGTGGCTTCGAAAGAGATACCATCAGCTTCGCCGGGTGGTTTCATCCAGAAGAAGGCGTGCAGATGTGAACGGCTGGCGATTGGAGCCGCTTTTGGCACTTCACCAACGCCCGCTTTGTTCACGTTACACCAGTGACCACGATGGGCACGCTTATCGACTCGCTTGGAGCTGTCGGTGCCTTTGGTGCCAGTACCGGGCTTAGGACGATTTGGCCCGCCCCAACCATTACGCGCTGTGTCGATGATGAAACCAGGTTGGAAACCGGATTGTTGCGCGCGGAAGCGCGTGTTGAAAGCATCTATGTAGCTCAGCTCGTCAACAGCCTTGTTCCACTCGTACCAATCGCTCAGGGCCATACGGTCAGCTTCAGCGTTGGAAATCAGCGGTTCTTCAACCGGCGTATAACCGGAGGTGTTGGAAGCGAAGCCTTTCACTTTTTTGAAGCCGTCTACACCATCAGTGTTAGCACCTTTGATCAACGCCTGGAAGCCGGCAACTGCGCGCTTCAAGTTGCTTTCATTGTTCATGGCGTCATCCCAGCCCAACCAGCCAGCGTGGCCAATGTCAAGATAGGTATAGACGTTGCCAGCTTTGTATAACTCCTCAATGGCGATCTGCAGACCGCGACCGTAGACGCCCAAACCAGCGGCAAGACCGGGTGAGCTGTAGGTCAGCAAGGTATCACAGTAGGTAGTTCCGTTTGAGGTGGTGAGTTCGGGCCAAACCAATGAAGGACCATCGGGGTTCAGCTCGGTATTGGTGATCATGTTGGGATAGGAATCCGGCTCGAGCAAGGTGACGATACGCAGATTCTTATACTCGGGCTTTTTGGTCAGGGTATCCCTGATCACACCAATGTACTGGTTCTTATAGGTTTCCATTCCGCCCAATGTTGGGTTGGTATCCTTGGGCTTGCCGATTTCATACAGCTGCCCATTGGAGGCAAAAGCGGCGCAGTCGCGATCAGGCAGGTTGTAGACGATAAGAACGATCGTCATGGGAGAAACCTGTCCGTCGAGCTGAGCGTAGTACTGTTGTTGCTCAACCGCTGCATCCAGGTGGCCTTCCAAAGAACGTCGGCCTTCTGCAGGATCGCCGGTGATGGCTGCGATGGAATCCATCCAAACTGCGCTGGGCTGACGCTGGATGTACTTGATTTTGTCTGCAAGCGCCGCATCGTTAACCAGATCCAAGGAGTAATCCATCATGGTTTTGATGTCGGGGCTCAAGTAAAAGTAGGAGTCCACGAACGGGTTGCCGGTGGTTTGTAGAGGAGCGCCCGGTTTGCCTTTGGCCTGTTCGGTTAACGGAATGGATCCGTCGTAGGTGGCTGGGTTGATCACATCAGTCACCGGATTACCGGCACCTGATGAACTCGAGCTGGATGAAGATGAGCTTGAGGACGAAGAGCTGGATGAGCTTGAGGAAGAAGAGCTAGAGCTGGAGCTCGATGAGCTGGAACTGCTGGCGGAGCTGCTCGAAGAAGAGCTGGAGCTCGATGAAATCTCATCGCCACCGCACGCACTGAGCAGCGCAGCCGAGCTGACCAGCATCAAGCTGCTCATCATCCGCAGACTGAGGCAGCGCAAAGGGGTTTTGTCTAACATGTTATTCTCCACACATTGCAATTATTGGCGCAGTTCAAATTGAACTGCATTCTTTATCGAGCGATTCAGCAACTGGAAATGATGTTTGCTGAGATCTACCACCGGTGATACGGAGGTGCGCACAACATCTCTCTGATGCTCGCTGGGCGTGAATGCATCGGTCCTCATATTGCTGTGCACCGATCCAGTTCCGGTCGCATTGTCACATTTTTCCAACGGTTCATAACTTTAAGGCTGAGTGTTTTGTTAAAAAAGTAGAAGTGCGTCATATAAATATGGTGCTTTCAATGGCGAGTGAGCTAAGGCACAGACAGACTTTTGTGACATTAACCACATATTTTTATACCCGTACTGTGGCGATCCATTACTTTTATCGGGTCTGATCCAGCGGCTTACACTATTCGACCCCCTGTTTTGAGGACAAGCCTTATGCAACACATTCCCACACGGGTGGAAACCGACTCCCTCGGTGCCGTCGATGTACCGGGAGATTGTTATTGGGGCGCACAGACACAGCGCTCCATCGATAATTTCCCGATCGGCGGACAGCGCTTCAGCCCGATCTTTATTCGTGCATTGTTTATTGTCAAAGCCGCCGCTGCGCAGGCCAATTTGCAGCTGGGGAAAATTCCCCGCGAATTACACGACTGGATATCGGCCTCCTGCAAAGAAGGTCTGGAGGGAAAATTCGACGATCAGTTTCCCCTTGTGGTATGGCAGACAGGCAGCGGCACCCAGACCAATATGAATGCCAATGAAGTCATCGCCAATCGCGCCAACGAATTGGCGGGGAAGGCGAGGGGCAGCAAAGCTCCGGTCCACCCCAACGATCATGTCAATTTGTCGCAGTCCTCCAATGATGCATTTCCCACCGCCATGCATATAGCAGCGGTGTTGGCGCTGCGGGAGCGTCTCTTTCCAGCGTTGGAGTATTTGATCGAGAGCCTTGACGAGCGCACCGCCGCTTTCTCCCAGATCACCAAAATCGGCCGCACTCATATGATGGATGCCACTCCCCTGACTTTAGGGCAGGAATTTTCCGGTTATGTGGCGCAATTAGAGTTGGCTCGACGCGGCTTGGCGCAGGCGGAAGAAGATTTATACGATCTGGCTTTGGGTGGCACTGCAGTGGGCACCGGACTTAACAGTCATCCGGATTGGGCCTCAGAGGTGGCGCAGCGGATAAGCGCTTTAACGCAGCTCCCATTCCGCAGCGCGCCGAACAAGTTTATGGCGCTGTCAGCTCATGACGCGATGTTAAAAACCAGTGCCGCCTTGCGCCAACTGGCCACGGCCTGCCTGGTGATCGGCAACAATCTGCGACTGCTCGCCAGCGGGCCGCGCTGCGGGTTGGGGGAAATCGTGCTGCCTGCCAATGAACCCGGCAGCTCCATCATGCCGGGCAAGGTCAATCCCACCCAGATCGAAGCGCTGACCATGGTGGCAGCGCAGGTGATCGGCAATGACGCGGCGGTGGTTGTGGCCGCTTCCCAGGCACATCTACAACTGAATGTGTTCAAGCCGGTGATCATTCACAACGTGCTGCAGTCCATTGGATTGCTCGCGGACGCCTGCGACAGCTTCCGCGAGCGCTGCGTGACGGGCATGGAGGCCAATCGGGCAGTGATCGAGCGCCATCTGCACAACTCACTCATGCTGGTGACAGCCCTGGCGCCGAAGATTGGTTACGACCGCGCCGCCAGCGTGGCGAAACAGGCCTATGAACAGGAAAAAACCCTGCTCCAGGTTGTACTGGAACAGGGTTTGATGGATGAGCAGACATTTGCTGAATTGACCGATCCGGTGCCTATGACCCGGCCGTAACGGCCGAATTACCTTGAGGCTAGTTGCCGCAATACGTAATGCAGAATGCCGCCGTGGCGGTAATACTCCCACTCCACCGCCGTATCAATGCGCACCCGCACCTGGAAGGGCAGGGCGCTGCCGTTGATGCGCGTGGCGGTGACGAGCAGCTTTCTGGGTTGACCCTGCACCGGCTCTATGGAAAAAACCTCACCACCGGTGAGGCCCAGGCTATTGGGGTTTTCGCCCGGTAGAAATTCCAACGGCAGCACGCCAAAGCCCACCAGATTGGAGCGGTGGATACGTTCGAAGCTCTCCGCGATGACCGCTTTCACACCCAACAGATTGGTGCCTTTGGCGGCCCAATCGCGGCTGGAGCCCGTGCCATATTCGTGTCCCGCCAGAATGATCAGGGGCACCCGGTCAGCGGCGTAACGCAAGGCCGCGTCGTAGATGCTCATTTGTTCGCCAGTGGGCATATAAGTGGTGACGCCGCCTTCAGTGCCCGGTGCCAACTGATTGTGAAGGCGCACGTTGGCGAAGGTACCGCGCACCATGACTTCGTGGTTGCCGCGCCGCGATCCGTAACTGTTGAAATCCTTCGGCTCCACCCCTTGGGTAATCAGATATTGACCTGCGGGGCTGTTGAGCTTGATCGAGCCGGCCGGGGATATGTGGTCAGTGGTGATGGAATCGCCCACTTTCACCAGGCAGCGGGCGTTGTTGATGGGGGATGGCGGTACCACTTCCCGCGTCATATCAGTGAAGTACGGCGGATGCTTGATATAGGTGGATTCCGGCCAGGGGTAAACCTGATCCTCCGGCACCGGCAGGCTGCGCCAGATGTCGGAGCCGGCAAATACGTCCGCGTATTTTTCCCGGAAGAGGCTGGCGGATATGGCACTGGCGATGGTGTCGCTGATGGCTTTCGGGTCCGGCCAAATGTCCCGCAGAAATACCGGTTGCCCATGGCTGTCATGACCCAGGGGTTCACGGGACAGGTCGAGATTCATATTTCCCGCCAAGGCATAAGCCACCACCAGGGGCGGCGAAGCCAGGTAATTGGCTTTCACATCCTGATGGATGCGACCTTCGAAGTTGCGGTTGCCGGAGAGCACCGCCGCCACCAACAGATCCGCAGAGCGCACGGCTTCCTGGACAGGTTCCAGTAAAGGCCCGGAGTTGCCAATACAGGTGGTGCAGCCAAATCCGACTATGTCAAAGCCCAAACCGGCGAGCGGTTCCAGGAGACCCGCTTTCGCAAGATAAGCCGGCACTACCTGCGAGCCCGGGGCAAACGAGGTTTTCACCCAGGGTTTGACGTTGAGCCCGCGCGCCAGCGCGTTACGGGCGAGAAGTCCAGCCGCAATCAATACTGCGGGATTGGACGTATTGGTGCAGGAGGTGATTGCCGCTATCACCACGGCGCCGTCCTGCAACAGGCAGGGCTGGTCATTCAATAGGATTTGTACCGCACCCGCCTCCTTGGGGTTGTTGCTGTCCACGGCCGTTTGTCCGCCTTCTCCCTCAAAGCGGTCCTGGGCCGAACCGATGAGTTTGCTTTCCCGGCGTTCCGCCTCAATGGTCTGCAGCTTGCCGAATTCTGCCGCCACTTGACTGAGCGCAACCCTGTCCTGCGGCCGCTTGGGGCCGGCCAGGCTCGGTTCCACCGAAGAGAGATCCAACTCCAGCACTTGGCTGTAATCCGCCTGAGGATTGCTGTCTTCACGCCATATTCCCTGGGCTTTGGCATAGGCTTCCACTAATTCGATCTGGTGTGGATCGCGACCGGAGAGGGCGAGGTAATTGAGCGTTTCCTGGTCGATGGGAAACAGGCCGCAGGTCGCGCCGTATTCCGGAGCCATGTTCGCGATAGTGGCGCGGTCGGCCAGTGGCAATGCACTGAGACCAGGGCCAAAGAATTCTACAAACTTGCCTACCACGCCGGCCTTGCGGAGGATCTGAGTGACCGTCAGCACCAAGTCCGTGGCGGTGGCGCCTTCCGGCAGGCGCCCCGAGAATTTGAAGCCGACCACCTGGGGAATGAGCATGGTGATGGGCTGGCCGAGCATGGCCGCTTCGGCTTCGATGCCACCTACACCCCAACCCAGCACACCCAGCCCGTTGATCATGGTGGTGTGGGAGTCTGTGCCGACCAGTGTGTCCAGGATCAAAGTGGTGCCCTGGGCAGTTTTTTCCTGCATGACAACCTGGGCCAGGTACTCCAGGTTCACCTGGTGCACTATGCCGGTGCCGGGCGGAACTACACGGAAATTGGCGAAGGCTTTTTGTCCCCAGCGCAAAAATTCGTAGCGCTCGCGATTGCGCTCAAATTCCAGTTCGATATTGCGGGCAAGGGCGCCTGGGTGGCCGAAGTCATCCACCATCACCGAATGATCGATCACCAGGTCCACCGGTCCCAGCGGATTGATTTTCGCCGGCTCCGCGCCCAGGCCCCGCATAGCCGCGCGCATCGCGGCCAGGTCCACTACCGCGGGTACGCCGGTAAAATCCTGCAGTACCACTCGCGCCGGAGTGAAATTGATCTGGTAGTCCGGCTCCGCGGCGGGTTGCCAGTTGAGCAGGGCTTCGATATCCGCCGGGGTGACATTTACCCCATCCTCTTTACGCAACAGATTTTCCAGAAGCACTTTCAAAGCGAAAGGAAGTCGGGCAACGGGCAGCTTTTGCAGCGAATAATAGGCGTATTGCTGGTTGCCGACAGTGAGTTGGGATAACGCCGAAAAACGGTTGGTCATAGTGCCTCCAGATTGGTGGGGTTTATGTTCCTCATCCCGGCCATTTTTTTTGGCTCCATGCCGTCTGCTTTAATTGTTTGCCCACGCGCATGGGCTTCAAGAAGGTTTTAACGTTGTGGCCTAAAGTTGTTACAGCGGCCAGCTAAATTTGTTACAGATACTAGTTAAGGTTGTTACAGATACTAGAGGGTCTGACCCCGGTTCCGGCCGCTATACTCAAAATAATAGCGGAATCCGGATTCCCGACCGCTGTAGCCAAGCATGCCCTAAATGCGCGGCGGTACCCAAGCAGTCATTTACCTTTGACCAATGAGTGTTTTCCTGAATGACCTCCGACACATCAGGCTCAGAACGTCGTTGCCCCCAGCGGTTTTGGTTGCGCAAGACATTGCGCTGTTCCCAGGCGGAAGCTGTGGCATCGTCCACCATGACCGCCACCGGTGACAATTTTTTTAACGCGTTCGCCGTTTATTTGCAGGCGACCATCATTCAGATGGGTTGGCTCACCGCTTTCCCCCAGTTTTTTGGCGCCTGCTTTCAATTGTTGTCTGTGTGGCTGGGCGTTCATTTGAAACGTCGTTATTTAGTGGTGGGTTGCGCAATATTGCAGGCGATAGTGGTGGCGCTTATGGGCGTGCTGGCGCTGTTCCATCCCCAATGGGGCATGCCAATGCTCATACTGCTGGCGATTTTCTACCACGCCAGCGCCAACGTGATTCAGCCCCAGTGGCGTGCCTGGATGGGCAGCATAGTGCCACGGCGGCGGCGGGGGGTTTTCTTTGCCTCGCGCACACGTCTGACCATGGCCACCTCGCTGGTGCTGTTTTTATCCGGCGGCGCCATGCTGAGCCTGAGCGAAGCGTCGGGTAAAGCCTGGTTGGGTTTCATGATGTTGTTTGGTGTGGCGGCCACTGGGCGATTGGTGTCCGCATGGCTCCTGTGGGAAATGCACGATCCTGATCCGCATCCCGCTCCCCAGCAAACGCGCCAGTTCACGGACACCATGCGCCATACATTGCATTCGCTCAAAGACAGGACATTTCGCCATTACAGTCTGTTTGTGGCGGGCATGCAGGGCATGGTGGCCATATCCGCGCCTTTCTTTGCGGTTTACATGCTCACGGAATTGCAATTCACCTATTTGCAATACAGTCTCAATGCGGTTGCCTCCATCGCCACGCAATTTATTACGCTGCGCTTTTGGGGCCGCATGAGCGACCGCTTCGGCAATCGGCTGGTGATGGTCATTACCAGCTGCATTCTTCCCACCTTGCCTTTGTGGTGGTTGGTGTCGCCGAATTTTTATTACCTGTTGTGGGTACAGGCGCTCTCCGGATTTGCCTGGAGCGGATTCTCCCTCAGCACCAGTAATTATCTTTATGACATACGTCCTCACCGCACCCATTTTGCCGCCTACGCCGCTGTGCAATCCGCAATAGGCGCCACCCTGGTTTTTGCCGGCGCGCTGTTTGGTGGATACCTCGCAGCCGCGGCACCGAAAATTCGCGAATATCTACCATTCCAATTGGGCAGCGCAATTTTCGTGGTGTTTATCTGCAGCTCACTGCTGCGCAGTCTGGTGGCGCTGTGGTTTATTCCGAGGGCGGTGGAGCCGCGTGTCCGGCACCACCCGCAGCTGCTGAAGATCGTTTATCGCGTGGCGCGGTTCAATGCTATTTCGGGCATAGTGCTGGACTG
>Ga0164241_10000590_pt1 | contig 61732 bp, 123 predicted proteins | sample OricomyardsoilBY_FD_108780 | JGI IMG/M metagenome (GOLD analysis project Ga0164241, IMG submission 108780) | Backyard soil microbial communities from Emeryville, California, USA - Original compost - Back yard soil (BY) | ecosystem: Environmental > Terrestrial > Soil > Unclassified | place...
ACTGCTTCGTAACGACCCATGGTTTCGATAGGTACAGTATCAACTGCGACTTGGTACGAAACGTCAGAAGCGTAAGCGAACGTCTTACCGCCCACCTTAATCTTCGCGTTTGCACCTGTGATAAAACTAGGTTTCTTTGCTGCCATATTACTTTCCTTGGGGTTGCGGTTCCCCTTACCGTGCTATTTGGCCTACACTATTGTAGGTTGCTTATAGAATACCAGGTTCTGAGTTAAAAAGAAAAGGCCCAGCATCTTGCGATGCCAGGCCCTATCTTATGACTCAGGTTTTAGAACTTAAGCGGTTGACTGTGCGCGCTGAAGGGTGATGTCAGCGAGGATGAAGTCAATACCTTCAACAAGCTTCACTACAACGCTAACGTTGATGGTGTTGCCGTTGATCTGAACAACGAGCTGCTTGAAGCCGTTCTTAGCATCAGAGGTCGAAACCGTGATGCCTTGAGCGAGGTAGGTAGCCAAGATGCTTTCGCAGGTTGACTTAACTTCGGTAGCAGAAACCGTGTTCTTAACGCCGACATAGATGTTCTCAAGCTGAGAACGGAAGTCGTAGGCAAGAACGTCGGCAGCGTACAAGACGTTACCGCGGTTATAGACCCAGTTTGCATCGCGACCGTAGGTGGTGTTATCCACAACCACACGGAAGCCACCAGACTGAGGAGCTTCCAAGAACGTGATTCCGTTCTGGATGGCGTCATCGTACTGTAGATCAGGATCGAAGTCCACAACGATGTCAGCTTCAGCAGTGGACATTGGCTGTCCAGTCTGGCGAATGCCGGCCGCGTTGAGGTACTTACCAGTCATTGGCAAGCCGATTGGGCTGCCGCCGCGAGCACCGGCAAGCAAGCAAGAACCAGCCCAAGGCTGGAACCACTTGATAGCGCCGTCGCTATCGGTTTGACGGATGTCCTGGATAGAGAGCTGTACGCGAGCAGACGCAAGGTCTTGAGCCTTTTGCTTGCTGTCGTCGTACGAAGCTTTGTAAGAAAGGTAACCCTGACGCTCAGACTTACGCTTCGTGGTTGCCATCAAAGACAAGTGAGTCTTCACTGCCTGATGAATACCATCGATCGTGTAGTTAGAAGCTGGATCGGTCAAGCCGTCAGCAGCATCGTCAGAAGCATCGCGGCTCATAAGAGGAACCACGCTGTTAACGCGGAACTTCTCGAACTTGCTCAATGCTGAAGTGATGTCCGAGGTAGAGGTTGCGCCTTTAGCGCCGCCAGCCAAGAACGTTTCAGTAGCTGCATCTGGAAGACCTACGTACGCGCTAGCGCCAGCAAGTAACTCAGCAGCAGAAGCTTGAGCGAAGAAGTCACGAACTTCCTTTGCGTCCTTCTTGATTTGAGCAGGAAGAACAGTTGAAGATCCAAGAGCGCCGAGAGCGCTTACGCGATCAAGGACAGAAGGAGCTAGTTGACCGTAAAGGGTTGAGCCAAGGCTCATGGTCCAGTTACCGCCAGTTGAACTATTGATATAAGCAGCGAGCTCGCTCAAAGTTGCAAAATCAGCAAGAGTCAAGGTGTATTCTGGCGAAGCATTGTCCGTAAGAATCATTTGAGTTGCGTTAATCGTCACATTTGGAGCAGTACCGCCGTTACGTCCGATACGAACAACGATGTTTCCACCGACAGTTAGCGACTCATCTACGAGATCGCGCTTGTTCGAAAGGGTAATAACAGCCATATCTTCTGAAGCAGAAGATACAAGGCCTACAGTAAGACCTGCAGTCGTTGCAAGAGATCCGCTAACAATCTCAAAGTTACGGCCTGAGCCTTCACGATGAGGATTAGAGGTTGCAAGACGAGCAAGAGTAACAACTGCTGCGGTATCAGAAGCACCGTTAACAACGAAGCTCATTCCTGCAGGAACAGAAGCTGAAGACCAGTTTGCGCCGGTATTCAAAGCAGTCTGAAGCAATGCACGAGTAGTCGTTGCAGCTGGAGCTGTGAAAGTATCGCTCGGTCCACCGTTTACACGGAGAACAAGAGTTTGGGTTGCAACGTCTGCGCTTACGTCAAATGGAGCCGAAGATCCACGAGTAGCTGAAGTAGCTGGAACAAGAACGTTTTTATACGTTAGCTTGTTACCACCTTGACCCCATTCAAGAGCGCGCACAGAACCCCAAGTATTAGCAAGGGCGAGCAATGCACGAACTGAAGCGTTCGTCTTATAAATATAAACGGCCTGTGCGCCGCCGGGAATGGCGCCGTCAGAGCCTGGAGCAAACAAGAAGTTACACGCGTCGACGAGAGCGCCGGCACGGTATTTCTGTTTGATCTGAGGAATTTGTTCTGGGCTAAACACGTTGTTAGCGATGTTTACTTCGCTTGCACCGGGTGCACCAGCGTCAGACTCTCCGAAGATTGCGATGATACCAGTTGGGCTAAGTGGAAAACCACCGCCGAGGTCGATCGAAACCTTAGAGTAAGCGCCTGGTTTGTAAATGGTTGCCCCATTAAAGCTTACATTGATTGCCATGGTTCATGTCTCCTGAGTCATGTTTCGTATACAAAACTTATTATAACATAGAGGCTAAGCTAGGTATTAGCTAAGCTTAACTCCATATTGGTTTAAAGCACTATCAAAATCTTCAAGACTTTCGCTCTGGCCAAGACCTCTGGCCGAGAAATCTGCCCTGAGAATCTCTTTGTGATGATGCTTTGGAATCTTTGGTCCGCGCATGGCGAACCATCCGTCAAAATCTACTTTTGGTTTTTCATCGACAGCCACCATTTGCTCAACACGAGCCTCAGCAACAGGTTTAGCCTGTTCTGCTTTCTTTGGGCTGTCTTTCCAACGTTTATTCTTACTCATAAGAGCTCCTTACTAATTCTAACCGACTCAGGCGGTTAAATGTTGAGATCGTCATCCCCGTCTTCGTCCCCGATGCGCCCCGCTTTGAGGCCCTCGTTAGCCGTAGTATCTACATCTGCAATATTGACATCTAAGCTGGCATCCACTGAGGAGGCTGGCTCTAGGCCAATAGCTGGATCTAAGTTAATGTCTTCGACCTCGATACCTGGGTCATCTTGCCAGAAGTTCTCTGTGGTGCAGCGGAACCTGATCCAGCGGGTCCAGGTATTCTCAGCCATATGCATAGCATCTTTAGAGTAATCTGAAGCCGAATAAGTCTGTAACTTAAGTCCTAGACGCTCTGCCATCAGCTTGTTCTTGAATAGGACATAGCTAACGATGTAGTAGAGCCATAATACATGGTCCCCACCTTTGTTGGCATGGATACCGATATCTACCATAACAGTGAATACGCCCACCTTAGTTTCAGCGTCACCGGTGAAGTCACCCATGATATCGTTCATGGAAGCCTTGGATTCGTCCTCTGTCTCATTTGCTAGATGTATAGAGATGCAAGGAATCTTTTGGGCATTAAATGACCAAGCCTGGATCACTGGGATCTTGGTGGTGCTAAACCATTGCCAGATCTTCTCACGGTATTCAGGACCATAGTCTGCTGCTAGCTCATCTTGGACGAACGTGCAGAAAAGGTTATCGAAGGCTGGTTTATTAGCCCTTAGTTTCTTGATACCAGAGTCAATAAGTTTCCTTACGACGATTTCAGGCATTACAAACATTAGAAGTTCTCCTCGTAGTCCCTGATAATGCCACGAATGACATCTTCTAACGAACTAGTTAGCTCCTTATTTATACTCTGAACTGTCTCTGTGAAGTCTTTGTCTTTAGCTGGTTGAACCCACTGAGTGTTAGCATTTTGCTTACTTGTGGCTGTTCTGAACTGGCCCTTAGAACTCTTAGGGGTTATTCTTTCTTTCTGGGCTCTTGAAGCTTCAACTCGCTCTGCTTGTGTCTGTTTCCAAGCATCATAGATATTGGTTGAAACCTTAGGACGATTCTTGGAAGGCTCGCCTACTGGAATAATCTTATAGACACCGCTTCCGTCTTTGATAGGCTTAGCACCTTGGAGTAAGCGTGGAAGCATTGGGAATGGAGGCTCTGAGAAATCTGTATTACCAGAGTCAGTAGTAAGCTGCTGTGAAATAGCGTTGATCCTGAGCTCGTTGATGAACTCTGCAGAACGCTTCTCTACACCAGTCTCGATAGCTAGCTGCATAGCCGCATTGGTCTGGTCTTCCATAGCTCTACCGATGTCGGCACTGGCTTTTTGGAGGATAGCTTGTACTGTGTTGGGGTCGATGCCCTTGTTCTCAAGAATGTACTTGAGGCGGTCGAGCTCGAAGAAGATGTTAGCCATCAGACTTGCCCGCCTTGGTGATAACCCTGGCGCGCATGTCTTTTAAGAAGTTCTCTTTTTCCAAACTCTGCCAATCTTGGCCAAACGAGATGGTTATCTTCCCGTTAGGTGAAATTTCAATTCTTGGCTTGGTGAGGTAAGAGTAGTACGCGTCATGGACTTGGTCCTTGTTGGCAGGATTCGATGAGAATGCCTCTACTGTGCTTGGTTTCTTATCCATGGTATCAATCTTGCTCTGAAGCTCACGGAGCTTCAATTCTAGATCGTCCATGTCTTTGCCAACGGCTTGTGCAAGCTCGTTATGCTTATCTGAGAAATCGTGCACGCTTTCTTCGAGCTTGTCGAAGAGGGTCATGATACGACCTTCAACCTGCTGAAGATCTACAGCCATGCCATTACGCATCTGCTCACGGATCGTCTCCATCTCTGTGTAGATGTTACCGATGTTGTGGCGCTTGTAATTGTTTAAAAGTTCGTCGATGCCGCCAGAGATTGCGTCATCTGATAGCATGCCTTCGTCTAGAAGCTCAAGCTCTTTCTCGTCTTCTGGTAGGTACCATTCGAAGACAGACATAAGTGCAGCAGTGAGTTCAGGAAGTGATTTGTTGGTGAATTGATATACTGTCTTGTGGCCGTCGTTTACGCGACCAGAGTAGACATCTGACATGTGACGACGAATACTTACTGTATGCGTGTCGATCGTAAAGTCTTTAAAGTCTTCGTCCTGCATGTCTTTAACAGCATCGCGAATTCTGCGGAACATCCCGTTACCGATGAGCTTGAGAGCATCACCATGGGTTACTTCCATCACGGCATCCGCGCGTTGACGGATAATGTTCTTTTCCAGGGTTTCTAGAGCTACCATGCCCTGCAACGACTTCCCGAAACGGGCGCCGATGAACTCTTTCATTGGTTGAACGCAACAGTCACGCAACTTATCCCAAGGGATATCGTTGATCTCGTACCACCTGAGGTTCTTTAACTCCTCAGAGGCTTTAGGTTTACCTGTTGCTACTTCTGCTAGGTACACGGCAACTTCGTTACCGTTCTGGACGCCGCGATAGATCTCCGTAGAGATGCGGCCTACTACTCCAGCTTCTTCCTTGAGCTCGCGTAATGCGCCGTCTTCAAACGACTCATTAGGCTCAAGATGTCCACCGGGAAATGCGAGTCCACCCGAATGCTGACCGAGCAGAACGCGGTTCCACTGATCCATCACTAGGGTTGCAGCGGCTTTGCCCCTGCCTTTATAGAATTCTTCAAACGACTTCTTCAAGTCCTTCTTAGACTTCTTACGCTCTTTACGAGCTTCTTTAACTTTTTCTTTAGCTTTAGCATGATGAGCTTCGCCCCAGGTTCCGCCACGATCATTGTGCTTGGAATCCGGCGCATCTTTACCTGGATCGGTATACTTGGCTGCCACGGACTTAGGGGGACGACCACGCGGACCGTCCTTGGCTTGACCGTGGACGATCGCCATCATCATTCTGTACTGTTTTCTGGATACAGCTTGTGGCATACGTTAAAAGTGACTCCCAACCATTACTATACAATACTCATTATAACTTAGGTTCATGGTTAACCTTATGGAGTCGCAAGCTTTTCGCCGGCCCCGACCATAAAGTCGCGACGAACGAGAACTTGCTGTGGCAAGCGGCGTGAAACCTTTTGCCCGTTAACCAGCTCTTGAGTTATCCTAAGTTCGCGTAAGGATTGAACTACAACATAGACTGGGTGTGCGTAGAAGGACCAGATGATAACTTCACCGTGTTCTGAATGAGCGTCATAGTATGGTTCCTGTCCTGGAATCCAGACGATCTGCCCATCAGCGTCGATGTTAAAATCGGTGCCTTGTACGTAGAATTTCTGCACGCCGTTCCTGATGGAACTAGCATACTCGACCTTTTGAATAGGATAGCGAAGCTCTTGAGCTCCACCTGTCCTTGGCTCGTACTCCTTCATCTCCCACATGCGAACTGTGAAATCAGGAATAACTAGCTTGTCGTAAGTGTTGAAATCGATCTGGTTGCCGGCAGCGTCTTCAGTGGGAAACGTTACTACTGCGGTACCAACTTCCCAAACGCCGTGTGCTTCAAACGTCTTCTCGATGGAGTTACCAGAGAAGACTCCCCACATCTCAGTATCTCCATAATAGAGAATACCAGAGTCATCGCAGAATTCGCAGTCTGGATTGTGAGCGTTGTTGTCGACGGTGAGAATATTTGGGCAAGGGATGGCCTTGGAATGTACGAAGCGAATGCCTCGTTGATTCAGCAGCTGATCAAAGCTTACGCCTTTGATGCTGGGATCAGGCAGGTATAGTGGCATCGGCGAGTTTGTCGAAGTGATCGACTGAGCCGGTGCTGGGTACACCTGATTTGGCTTATCCATGGACATGAGTTAACTCCTACACCCTATTGTACCGCGGTCGGCCCTAATCTGATGGGCCGTATAATACCTAATAAGGATTCCCGATTCAATGGATGGAATAACGATACTTGAAAGAATTATACAAGAAGAAGGTAGCTGCACCTGGGCAAAACCCAGGAATTGCGCTATATGTCCTCTTGGAAAGCTTGCCAGAGATCGTAACGGTGGATTCATGAGTTGTGTTGAAGCACTGGCCATTGATGGCCTATCTGAAGTTGAAGCCGACGCTCGTTATAAGAAAGCCGCTCAAGAGAAGCTGGCTGACTTAACGATAGATCGGCTAATAGGGGAAGAGTGATGGCTTTAAGTCAAACTGACAAGGACGTACTTGAAGAGATCGTTCAAACCGACGGACAATGCCTAGATTCAAAGCGCTGCGCAAAATGCCCTTTCAGAGCTATATGCTTGCCCGAATTTCTTAATCCTGTGCCTCCTAGTCAACCTCAGAGATTGAAGATGGCGCAAGACGTCTTGACACATCATTACCTGATCGACGATGAGATCGAGGTAGAAGATATCAAGAAGGACTACAAGTGGGACAAAAAGTAACTACTCAGGTGATAGACAAGTCGCAGCAAGAGCTAGCGAAGTATGCCCTTTATTTACTACTACTTAGACTTCTTCATAAGATCCCACCTGCCCAATCAGCCTAGTTCCTGCTAAAATAGACTTAGCTACATTTAAGTAGCACGCCCAACAAAGGGGAAGTCATATGGAACGTCAAATCGACAAGATTGATGTGAAGCGCGACCACAAGGAACTTATTGCTCTCTTTTACAAGATGGAGCTGAAAGCCTTAATTGCCCGCCTACTTTATGAGCACCCTAACTCTCGCCCTGTGTATAAAGAGTGAGTGAGCTCCAAGACGCATCTAGAATACATTAAGCAATTTAAGAGACAAGAGTCGCTCTTTAAACTCTTGTATCTACTTAGAGACTTAGGTATTAAATCGGCTAATAAGCACGCCCCACACGCTTGGGTAGCGTCTATGGACACTTTAACTCAACACATCGCGAGCAAGGCATGGTAGAACCCTTCTATACCCGACTTTCAATGGATCAGGTAATCGCGACCTATAAACTAGTTAATCTCCTCAGGAGATTGCGAGTTATAGGTACGATTGAACTTTCAACGGTTGGTTGCACGCCACCGGTTGAAACAATTGGCGATTATGATATCGTCGATATGACCATGAACATCTATGGGATTGAGAAGATTGGATATGATCCAAGCAAAGGGAAGACAGATGTTGAAGACTTATTGGAACAGCTATTCGGAAGAAAAAGTACGAGCCTCAGGGGCACTCCTTAACATCTTGAAGAAACTTGGTATCAAGAACTGCGATAAGGCCCTAAGACTCAATTCTCTGTACTCGATCATGTATCAGCAAAAGAAGATGATGCAGGATATCGAACAGCAACTATATGGACACTTTAATCTCGGTTACGAGGGCCTGAACGCTCAATTAGGCGCTCAGAAGATTTCCGGTCTAAGCGAACAGCTTCAAAATCAAGACAAGCGCCCTTCTCGTAAGTAAAGCGTGTATCGTTCGGACATTCAGTCTGTCCACATACGCCTACCCAATCAGACATACTGCCGTGTTGGTTCATTGCCTTGGTGGTGATAGTTTCCAAGTTGATTGTGCAACCCTTCAACTCTCCTCGCTGAATTTCTAACGTGTCGTGAATGTTCACCATCTCAATCGAGTATGGCACAGAACTACAACCGCTTAACAACAAGAACAATACTGCTAGCTTCTTCATTTCAAGTACTCCCTAAAGTCTTTTGCGAACCTAACTAGATTCTTTCTTGGCGGCATAGCACCTTTACCGTTGGTCAAACGCTCAACTAGCAACTCCTGTGTAACTCCACGAAGCTTAGGTCCGATTGAACCAGGCAGATCAGGATTAGAGTTATGGCAAGATGTGCATTGAGACTGGTACATGATTCGTCCACGCTTCCACATCTTTGGATCTCTATCGGGTGGAGCAGTAGGTTCTTGGTATGGAGCATGGTTGGCTCCAACGTAGAACAATCCAGCAAGAACTATTACCGGCAATACCATTAAAGCAATTCGCTTAATCATCTTTCTTATGTCCAATCGCTTCTAAGTAAGTACTTAATACTGAACCTGGCATCATCAAGATGTCTGGCTGTCCATAGTTGCGAAGCATCTTCAACATCGCTCTCTCCATGAAATGAACCTCAGCGCTCTTGATACCAAGCTTGAAGAGAAGATCTTTCAACGCGATCTTTGCGTCTCCCTTCTTGTCTACCATGGAATTTCCACTTGCAACGTGATGAAGTCTCTTCCCTTGTTAGGAAGTTCGAGTCCCGCGCTGCTGATATGCTTGTAAACGAAGCCGATCATGTTCCGACGGTTGTCCCGAAGTCCGATCAGGAAGTCTTGTGTGAACTGGAAGTTGCCACCGAGCATGGAATCTGGCGATGTGATGAGACCGACGCCCCAAAGGGAGCGAACCACTAGATATCCTGGGTTTACTTCCACTCCGACAGAGTAGAAACCAAAGCCAGAACTAAGACGGTCATGTCCGCTTGAGTCAGCGAAGAGTCCAAGCTCATATTGATGGATGAAAGGTCCGAACCAATCTTCCTCATATCCTAGAGAGAAGATCTTTGTCGCAGCGGCTCCGTATTCAGCGCTGCTTAGAATACCTACGCCATACTTACCGAACGAGCCAGCGTTGGCTGTGGTGGAAGCAATGAGGGCAAGGATACTGACGAAGAGTTTCTTCATCAATATGTTATACTATCCAATCTTACGCCAGCTGTCGTTCATGTAGACGTAGGTTCCAGGGATTCCCTTGTAGACCATGTGGGCTATGTATCCAGCAGGAAAGCTGGGTTGTGGTTTGTTTAGAAGTGTGTAGAGAAACACTATGAGTTGAGCCTTCTTACTTGCGTCAAGATCCATGCGTCAACCTGTACCTAATGCGTTCACCGTGAATCCTGTGAACATACTCAGTTACTTGTGGCTCTGTCAACAATCTAGCCTTAGCGATATCAAGCTTACACAGAAGGATCAAGAGGCACCAAACTGGGTACATACTCTTATTCACTTCTAGCACGACTATCAAATCACTCTTCGTATCGCTCATCTACGCATCCCATCAGGATTACGCTTGCTTAAGACATAGAGAGACTTATCTGTGTGGATCCAGTATGAGCAGTCGCACTCGCCGCCAGCTCGGTTGATCATGCCAACCCTATCACCGACGAAGCCAGCCAGCTTGGTGACATTTTCACCTGTGCCGCCGCCGAACGGATCGTGGGTTGTGGTGAACCTACCTTTGGCCTTGTTAATCTTGAGTGCGGCGATGATCATCTTCTCATGCCCTCTGTACTGTGAGGGCCTTTGACGAAGCGATCGTATTGATAGCTGATGCTCTTACTTTTATCCAGTAAGCCTACGCAGGAATGCAGTTTGTCATCGCGCAAGGTTGCCTTAGAGACCATGAACTGATACCCAACTATGTGTCCATAGCTGTTACCAAACTTGTTTCCCCACGGGTCGTGAGCCTTGCGGCAGCGTCTACTGATGGTCATCTATTTATTATACCTTTGGCGGGCCTTCTCATAAGCATGGTCCCAGTCGAGAGCCATTGTCCTGACGGCGCCGGTATCTTCATCGACAAACTCAACTGCATCGAAGACTCTAAGCAACATGAGAAGAAGCACGAGCCTTTGAAAAGCCTCTGTGCGCTCCTTGCGCTTGTCTTTGAAATCTACTACGCAGCGAACCTTTTTCATATGCTAGAAGGCCCCTCCCCGCCTGAGTCGGGAATTTATTTCACTATGTGTTCACTTACAATTATCTGACCAGAACCTCCACCGCCTCCACCTCCGCCAATCATTTTTACTGATAGCGTCAACGGTACATAAGCGTGCTTGCGGGCAGAGCGAATACCTAGATCTGCGAGAAGCTTGCAAAGCTTCTGAACCTCGATCGCGGGCAGAATAGTGTAGTGAGCGTTATGTGCGTAGACCAACGGCTTCCCGCCGAGGCATATCTTCACGGTCCCACCAGATACTACGCGGCCGGCTCCACCGGCTCCGCCAGATTTACTATAACCTTTATGATTCGTCACTGACGTTCCTCACGGTCGTGTAGTAGCGTGGCACGGGCATTATTGCTCCGGCAAACGACATGTGCAACCTGTAATCTCTTGCAGACTTTATCCCTAGCTTATATAGTAGCTGGAGCAAAGGCCATACATGTGGATCCCACTTGTTCATACGACCCCAACAGGCAAACACTTCTTGGCCGAGCGAATACCAAGCTTCGCGAGCAAGTAACAGAGTTTCTGTGCCTCAGTGGCCTTCGGCCCAAACTCTAGCAACGCTCGTATCCTGGTTGCTAGCTGTTGATCGCTCTCCCCCGGCAAGCGGGAGAGGCCATACAAACCGGCAAAGTTCTCGATCACGGTTTTATTGATGTAATTGAAAGACATGGAGAGATTTTACTTGCGCGGACGCGGGGAGCCGAGGATGGTGGTTGGTGACATGAATATGAGAGGTCGGCGGATTGGCCCATCGCCTAGTGGTTGGCCTTTGTACATGAGGCGACCAGGGTAGGTGTACCCACAAACCCCTGCCACACTAATAGCCACGCTGGTGAGGGGCTTGATCGTGCTCTTGATGCCGAGAAGCCGCAAGAGATGGAGTAGCTTCTCCGCTTGAAGGTGAGGGTGCTTGCCTAGTTTCATAGTTCGGCCTCCGACACAAATACATAGTCGTAAGAGTAGTGCCTGGCCTTTGTGATGCCGAGCTTAGCTAATAGCAGGAGCAAGGGCTTGCGTTTTGGGTTTGTGTACCAATGAGCTTTTGGGTCCCCGTAATAGCCAGGAAGCTTGATATTAGCTCCGTTGAACTTGATGTTAATTGCCATAGTAGTTGAAGTGGCAGCGTATGCCGAGTTTGTGTAGCAATACTAGTAGTGAGCGATAGTGAAGACTATGTGAACCCGCGATTGGGTTCTTGACGTGAGGGAGGTAGACCGCGGTGGCCGCGATATGTTTGATGAGGCGATCGGTGGCACCATGATAGATGGCTACGTCGTAGATGTAGTTAGCAAGGTGCTGGTTGTATTGCTCGGCGCGAGAAGGTGTATCCATTAGTATAGCACACAGATGCCAAGCTTGTAAAGCAAGGTGCAGAACGCGAGCCACTGTGGGGTTGCTTGCATTGCGATGGCGTAATCGGACCCTTTGTAATTAGGATCTGAGGTTGAGTATGTGTAGGCACGAGCGTAGCGCATAAATTTTATATTTAAATTATACGAGGGTACCGGTACCCATGTGAACCTATTAAACGGCGGAGTAGGGATATGAGTGCCACCTTGGCGGGGTGGTGAATGCCGTATGGTGTGATTATGTAATGTGAGAATGGAACCTTTTGCATTTTATATTTATACCGGTGTTGGGTACAGGGTACCTGAGTGAACCTATTAGAAAAGCTCATGTGCGCGGTAGGCGCGCAGCGAGTACTGGTCCCGACTCAAGGGATCCCTTGTAAGCCAAGGCCAGCGGGTGGCTAAAATGACACAGCACCTGCTAGACCTGAGACTAGGAGAACGTATGTGGACAAGACGAGTCGGTTATGCCTACTATATCGCCAGTGTTCTGAACAGACCTATCACCTACAGGCGAGCATGTGCGATCGCCAAGTCCTTCAGCGAGGACGATCTGCGCCGAATCTACATGAGGGTGAAAGCGAGGAACGTATGAAGAGGATTGCTGATCAGGTATTGATCTTGGAAGCGATCGGTCAGGTTAGGACTGAGCTGAGAGAGGACATGTCGTTCAAGGACATGATGGATGTGATGACTAGGTTGGCAACTCTCTACTCACTCCTGAACGTACACCAACTAAGAGATATCGCGGTTGACGCGGACATGAGAGATATTAACGAAAGGAAGGTAGCATGAGCAAGAAATTAATGCAGGCGTTCGAGGATCATACTGAGTGGATGGACATGAGAGAGCATGCGATCGACTTCATCGACACCTACACCAACGATGAGATCGCTCAGATGGTCCGCGAGAAGATCCTCACCATCGAAGAGGTTGAGGCAGGTCTCCGCAGAAAGCAGGGTCTATGAGGACTTGGTTTGACTACACGATCGAAGCTGGACTTATACTCCTCGCCATCTACGCTGTGGTAGAAGCAGGACGAATCATCGGATCAATCTCCAACATCCCGCTATTACAGTAGGGAACAGCTGTCCTTAGGGGCAGAGCACGGGACAGGTGGCGCAAGCTGCCTGTCCCTATGCCCGTTCCCTAGCTGACACTGCTACGCCAGGCCTCCCGACTCTATATCTAGTTGTAAGCGATAACAAGATCGGTAACGAAACAAATAACTGATCTTGAAATCCTGACCCTAAACAAGATCATAAGCGAAATACACCTCGCTAATGATCACAAACAAAGGAGCAATCATGTCGAACAAAATGTCCCAAAAAGAAGCGGTCTTCTCGGCTGTCACGAACGTCTGCGGAACTCAAGATGCTGCATACATGCCTTCCAAGGATGAGCGCGCATCGGTGAACCAGATCTTGTTCGAAGGTTTCCGAAGCGGATCGATCGAGTACAAGGGCGATGTTGCTGCACTGAGCGACTCTGACCTGAAAGGTTATGTGTCTGGTCTTCAGAGCAACTGGCTTCGCAAGGACAAGCGCCTGAACGGCAACGTCCAGTATGTCGCCAAGAACCCTGGCAGTCGTGCAGGTTCGACCGATCCACAGATCAAGGCAATGCGAGTCCTTCTCAGCACTCAAGAAGATCCTGCCAAGCGCGCTGAGATCGAGTCCTTCATCTCCGCTCGTCTCGCAACGATCAAGCCGACCAAGACGACCGAGTTGACCGACGAACAGAAAGCAGTCCTCGAAGCTGCTGGTCTCGGCCACTTCGTAGAGTAATCGACCAAGTCATTGAGTGGGGATCAGGGTTAATACCTTGGTCCCCACAACTGACACTGCTACGCCACCTGCCCCTACTCTGACACACCCAATCCCGAAGCAATAGATACACATGACCAACATGGTCAACAACCACGGCGGTTAGCCGAAACCTTGGGAGTGGATAGGTAAACTCATCCGGCGAGTACAGCGACACAGGTGCGCCTAAAATGACGTGTGTCAACTTTTTAACTAGGAGGTCTTATGTACAACCGACTGAGCATGAACGTAGACCAAGTCGCTGGTCATCTGATCAAGCATGGGATCAAGTATAAGTCCATCCACCGAACCGAAGAACCAGAGGTGGAGGACGACGCCATCAACATCACCGACCATATCTCTGTCCAAGTGAGTTCGTACGGAGATGCATACATGTCCGTGGGTCGTTGGGATCCAGTCGCCGAGTGCTTCTTCTACTCACCTGAGCGACTTGGCATTCCTGAGTTGGTCAACGACATCAAGCTGGCTTTAAAGGAGGAATCATGAGAGGACATAAGTTCATCTGCCTAGTCGATGCGAACTACTTCCATGAGGACTGCTTTACTCAAGAAGAGAACGACCAGATCTCCTGGAACGATGACGCGTTCATGACTGTGCTCACACTTGCTCATCCTAAGTTCAGTGACAACTGCGTGACGCTCACCAACGCAGATGATCCCAACGAGGACTACGAATACGTCCGCACTATTGACGGAAAGCTCTACTACGTAGGCGATTACTGGGACAAGAACGAGACCATACGCAGGTTCGAACAGACCGACTAAGAACTCAGCTATCCACTACCAGTCTAACAAGACCCATAGAAGCTCGAAGCCAGGTCCCGAATGTGGAGATAGGGACCTGGCACCCTACCCGACTGCCTACTGACACTGCTACGCCGGCTCCCCGAGGAGCTCGACTCAGGTCCAGACCAACCCACGCATAGATCCCGAACCCACATATCCTCATATGCACAGAGCCGAATGCTTCCGCCGAAGATGTCAGGTCAACCTATCCGTAAGGGCAGTAGAGAGACTGAACTACTTCGGGAGGGAAGCACATATCCTAATTCCCCTAGAGGAAGAGACGCAGAAGGCAAGGACACTTCTAAGTCTAGCAATCCTCCTAGAACTATTACTGACGGGGAAAAGCGAAGCCTCTCAGAGGGCGTCGCCAAGCCCCAGGGGTTTGACCAAAGGGTCCTAATGAAATCAGTGAGTTACAAGACCAGAATGTGCCTCAAGTGTAGGCCTAGCAGGATAGACCTAAGCAGGCCTAAAGGACCTCTCTACCCTTCCCCTAACGTCCATTGGTGGGTAAGGGATAAGGTAGAGCATAGTCGTTATATATGGGAGCTTGCAGGTGGTTGCTCGGGTTGTGCAGAGGTATATGAGGATTGCTGTCGAGTGCTAGCTAATCTGCTACATAAATTGGGAGTAAAGATATGAGTAGTAGCTATAGGTTTGATGGGAAATTCTCTAAGAAAGACATTTTAGGTGCCGTTAAGAAGTGTGGGTTGGAGGTGGCTAAGTCTGATTCCTCAAGTTCCACTCAGTTCTGTATCACTGATGGTGAGTGCTACATCTGGGCTTATAACGACCGAAAAGGCGTATATGGGTTTGAGCGCTATGGAAACAACTATGATGCTTATGAAGCTATCTTGCTACCCCTAGCGGAGGAGCTTGGAGCTGACGTCATCAACGAGGATGAGGAGCAACCTGAGGATATAGGTGAGGAGGAATGAGCGGAAACCATAAGCGTAAGGATAGGAATAGGTGGGTTGAGCGACGTGCTCACAGTGCCTTATGCTTGCTTCATCTGTTGGGAGATTTAGGTATTAAGAGCGCTGATGGGGTTGAATCTAAGTGGAATCCTGACTTCATAGAGGTCTATACAACTCGACATACTAGAGATATGGCCGAACGATTGCATCGCTTATGGAGCTCGGAGCAGAGACTGCCCAGATCCTGAACCCATAATCACACAAGGAGAACGCATGAGAAAGACATTAGGTTTCACAGTGTTGATGGTTGTGTTGGTCGCTTCTTGCGGACCTTATAAAGTGCAGGTCGACGATATCAAGGTTGATGGCAACATCACCCATACGATCGCTTTCAACTTCGATGACCTTAAGAAGTACTTCAAGGCTGAGTGTGAAGAAGAGGTAGCCCCAGCGGATGTCGCTGAGTGCGTGGATGCGAAGGTAGGTAAGTTCTTAACCTTCATGTCCACCCCGCTTCCTAGCCCATCTGCTACGCCTTGATGAGACTACCTAGAGTGTACATAAGGACTGACTTCCCACGTTGGTCTTACGGGATATACGAAGGGGTTTTTAGGCGCAAGGCTGTCTTCGCTAACGACTTATGGTCTTGGGATAGGTTTGGTCGAAGGATTAAGGTGAATATTAGGTTTAAAACCATCAGCATTCAAGTCTGGTGGTAATGAGGAGTAAGTATATGCTTTACTATCATAAGTGCAATGACTGTCTGACAGCTTTTACGACCGTTGAGAGTGTGGTGGACATGTGCGATTGCAATGGTCCAGTCACTCTGATGGGCGTTGTTCAAGGCGATAAGTATGTGAAGACTGAGAATCGTCCTCCATGCGATGGTCGCTGCACCCATGCTTCTGGTCCTCATTGTGACTGCATGTGTGGTGGAGCTAATCACGGCTCTGGCAAGCTCGTTCCTGTGGTTGTTAAAGAGGGAAAGATTTGCGCAGTGGGTCTCAGCGAAGAGGATATCGAGCGAGCTCAGGTTTATAGACAGGTTAGAGATGCCGCTCAAGTAGTCTTTGATAAGAAATGGGGCGAAACTTACGCCAAGATTCAGTCTAGAACCTGGATCGATAGACCTGAGTATGTTGGGTATATCAATGCTTCACGTATGCTGGAAAAAGCCAATGGTCTTCGTCAGCATTGGCCTCGCATCAAGGCTTTGGCAGACTTCATCTCTAAGAATAAGTAATGGCCACCAAGAGAAAGAAGAAGCAAGCTAAAGAGATCAGACATAGAACTGCCAGACGTAAGGTGATGACTCGTCTACGTAGGATCATGGGGCAGTTAGATACCAACTGTAAGGTCACTGATTTTAACTATTGGTACACAGTATTCACTCATCTTAAAACAAGTGAACTAGATTTTGTGAATGAAATCATTAGTCTTGGTCAATATGAAGACATAACTGACGATACTACAGAGGCTTATAAAGCCATATTGATGGAAAGAACTTTGGGATTAACCAATGAATAGGTATCACTTCCACGATACTCATCTAGTTGATATAAATGGTTGGCGCTTCAATTTCAAGCGAATGACTGCGGATCGTCTTGAACCCACTGGACACACAAGGAATAACATTTGGTTGATCTGGCTCGATAAAGAGAAGTGTATCACTGCGCCTGCTCAAGATCTAGCAGACATTCATCCTCAAACTACGTCCAATCATGGAACTTGGGATTGGAATATGTGGTTTAGCTTCTTCTCTCCGCCTGAACATTACTACAATCAAATGATCAACGAAGCTTACATGAACTACTTAATAGAGAAGTCACTTAATTCCTGAACATATATCTCTGCATAACGGAGGCAATATGAAATACGAAGTTTTGATTCGTTGGAACAACCCAGGTCCCACAAAGTACCTGATGGCGAGCGAGTCTAATCTCGATCTCAACGCTGCGTTTGCTAAGGCTGATGAGATGCTCAAAGTGCATAGCGATTGTTTCGCACAGATTGTGCAGAGTAATACCAATGAAATCGTCGCCACGATCAACTAGACTGCACGCGAGAGGAATGAACAGAGCTCTAGCTCTAATTATCCTCTTCGTGGCAAGCTTTATCGAGTTGCTGCTCCTGGTGTACATGGTAGCTCATGGATTTAGAGCTGCTGGTCTCACTGTGCTAGTGCTGTTCATGTGGAATCTCTCTGCTATCATTGCTATGACTGTCTACATATTGAGTCGTGGTTCTAGTCAACAGAGTGGATACATGGAAGTTTCGAACTACTTGAATCTCAACAAGATGGCTAACAAAGATAAGTGATCCGAACATATATACGGATAGGAGGAATGCGCTTATGAACAGACTAGGTTGGTTAGAACGAGAGCTTGAAAAAGATAACTTAGATCCTTCTCTCCGTGAGAAGTATGATGCAGAAGCGAACGCTATCTGTGATCGTATGTCTGAACTTCAAGCTAAGAATAAGGTAGCAGCTGAGGAACAGCGTCGTCTCGATAAGGTTGCTGCAGATCAACGAGCAGAAGAGCAACGCTTTGAGAAAGAAAGACTTGACATTCAATACGTTGAGGAGTCTTTACACGATCTAGCTATCAAGATTGCCGGTGACAATGCAGACCAATGGCTTGAGACTGCTCTCAAGTTGTATACGATTGATCCCAACGATAACTTAGTTACTTCAATCGCCCATGGTCCTGAGCATCCAGAGTCTTGGGCTTGTGATACGTACCTTGATGCAAAGAAGAAGATCTTGCAGTTGATTCGCTACAAGTATCGCGATCACTTTGAACGCGGTCACGACTTCTTCTACTATCCTGAAGGTGAGGAGCAAGCGTCATGAATGTCATCGTGTGGTTTATTGGTATGTACCTCATGTTTAACGGCCATTTCTTTCTTGGCATGATCTTAATGTTCGCCGCATTATCCCTTAAATAAGTCCGAACGAAGCGCTAGACTCATGGACGAGTCGCCCTGCCAGCGCTGACACTGCTACGCCACAGCCCACTGTGGATCCCGAACCTAAATCATTACATAAGAGGAGGAAATGGTATGAGCGCAACAGCTGATAGAAGCGTTAGACATAAGTTCGTGTGGGCAAACGTCCACACTGTATATAAGACTGGCAATGGACACGCTGAGTTTCTTGCTCTAATTAACAAGCCTGAAGTAGATAAGAAATGGGTTGCTCAAGCAATGAGTGAACCTAAAGAAAGTTGGATCACAAGGTTGTTCAAAAGATTTAAATGAGTGTAGTAAACGAGTTCAAAGTAAAGAACGTCAAATACGGCTCTGATCCCAAGCAAGTCTACATGATAGACGAGCACGGGAATCGGAGCGTATTTGTTTTTGATTTCTACTGTCACGATCGTCCAATGGCGACTAAGTTTAACTTCTTCTTCAACATGCATAACAAGCAACTCCTGATCGTATATGGTTCCAATGGATCACATCGAGCAGAGACATATGAATGTGGATTGATGAAGTTCTGGGTATCTGGTGATATGCCGGTTCCATCTTGTAACTGGTTGCAGAACATGCCTGAGCTAATGAATAATATAAGCGAGCAGTTCAAAGAACAACTCGCGTCCTTCACAATAGACCAGATCATCAATGAGCCAGATTATGAGTCAGTATAATAATTTGGATGGATGAGGAATTAGAGTACGACATAATCAACCGATACGCCATAAAGACTGAGCGATTGATCGATCGCCTGAAACCAGGCATTAGAGGTTATGCCTCTGTCTTCAACCTAATTACTCTCTTACAGAAACTAGGGATCAAGATATGAATGGAGAGGTTATTAGCAAGCCTAATAGAGAGCCTGACTTCATGTCTAGAGGAACTAGTTACTTCTGGTTTCAAGAACGAATATATAGAGATGTAGACAGTAAACTACTTCCTATCGAAGTAGATCAAGAATATGGCCTCATCAGGTTGAGAAAAGAAGATACAAAAGCTTGTAGACACTGTGATCGTTGTAAGGCTAACAAACATTGTGTGCGATCTTTCTTCTCTGAGCAGATTCAAAGAGCATATTCGTACTGGAATCATGGTGAGTTCGAGAAGATCTTGGGGTTGACAGATGAGTAAGGAGTTTGCTTCATATTCTACTGAAGAGAAGTGGGATAGCATCCACACTAGAATGAGAGTGATTGCTCAAGAAGAGACTGCGTATTCACTTCGTCGCAGACTTAACCCTCATCATCCATTAGTTCAGCAGCGAGCTGAGGCAAAAGCTTTCAGACACCAACAGTGGGAAAAGTGGTGTGAAATCAAAGACTTATATGCTGAACATCGCGACGAACTTGCCAATACTCAGGGACGTTCGCAGTACACAGAATGCAGAGATATTTTAGAGCGAATCTTTACGAATGAACTTGATGAAGCGTTAAGACAAACTCTAGAAGAGTAATTCTGAAACAAGAATTACATGTCAAACAACAACTCATTTTCCTAAAGGAGGAATTTTATATGAGTCAGTCACAGAAAGAGGCAGTTTTTTCTGCCATTACGTCCGTAACCAATGAAGCTGGTCTTAGTGTAGCGGAAGGTACCGACTACAGTACTGTGCTCAATCGTGAGCATCGTGCACAGATCACTTCGATCTTGGTCGAAGGTTTCCGCAATGGAAGCATCGCTCTCGACAAGACGTTTGAAGACGAATCTGGTCTTCGCACCTATTGCTCTGGTCTCACGAGCAACTGGCTGCGTAAGGACAAGCGTCTCAACGGTGGAATGAAGTACGTCGCAAAGAACCCTGGTTCGCGCGTCGGTTCTTCTGATCCTCAGTTGAAAGCAATGCGCGTTCTCTTGAGCACTCAAGAAGATGCCGCAAAGCGTGCTGAGATTCAAGGGTTCATCGATGCTCGCGTTGCTTCGATCAAAGCTTCTAAGAAGCCTTCGAAGACTTTCAACGCAGCCGATCTTCCTGCTGAACTTCAGTATCTCGCAGAGTAATAAGAAATAGGCTTAGGACCTTGCTCTCATGGGCAAGGTCCTTTTCTATTGGAGGTATTATGCTCTTGATGGGTTACATATTATATCTCGCTGTATTTACTATATTTTTCGGCGAGCTCATCAAAAGGTTCATAGATAAAACGCCTCGCCCCTGATTCTAAAATTTAAACATAAAGGAGAAAGCATGAAAAAGTATATCAGTCTTCTGACACTAATGGCTGTCATCGTAGGTTGCAGTCCCGCGAGAGAGGTTGTCCAGATTCAAACTGGACCTCAAGGTCCTGCGGGCTCGAACGGAGCAGATGGCGCAACTGGACCAGCTGGTCCGCAAGGTCCTGCTGGTCCGCAAGGTCCTGCTGGTCCGCAAGGTCCTGCTGGTGCAAATGGTCACTCGCTTGTATCTCAGTATCTAGCTGCATCAGAGCTGGAATGTGATAGTGCGGGCGGATCTCGCCTCGATATTTACATCGACATGGATGATTCTCTTACGCCTTCCGAAGCCGACCTTTATAGTAACTCTCTTGTTCTCTGTAATGGGCTCAATGGAGCAAATGGTTCCAACGGAAACAATGGTCACGATGGTATCGCAGGTCCTCCTGGTTCCGCTGGTCCTCCCGGATTGAACGGTAACCCTGGACACGATGGACTACCTGGACCACAAGGTCAACCCGGAACTCCCGGTGCACCTGGATCCAATGGTTCGAATGGCCAAGATGGAGCTCCCGGCCAAGATGCCCATGTTCATCCCAAGAATATCACTGGAAATTGCTCTTCATTGAGTAGTGGCTATGATGCTCTTATCAAGAACAACACTGTGGAGATCTATACTGCTGGTACTTCATGCTCAGCACCATCCAAAGTGTACACTCTTACCTCAGCTGCTTCAACCTTCTGGCTCTCCGCTTCGGAGTTGGCCGTGTTCGTCGATCCAGCTGGTGTTCGCGTACTAACTTATAACTAAGGAGGCAATATGAAGTATTCAATCGCATTGTTTGCAGTATTGCTCATGTTCGTTGTAAGGTTTGCTCATGCTGGAGAACCAGCATGCTCTGAGCAGACTAGTGCTGAACAGGTAACTGGACAGCTTGAGATCAACACAGATGTTCCTAGCCACCTGAAAGGCGCAGTGATTATCGTGCGTCGGGCAGATGGAAAGGAATCTCAGGTTCCAGCTGAACGATTCAAAGTTGTTCCTCGTAAGCAACAGTATCTCACGACTCGCACTGAGCGAAATAAGGTTGTGAGCTGTACTACGAATGAACCACGTAAGAATAGAGTTGCTCTACTTGGTGGACATGGTACTCAAGAAGGCTTGAAGTCCACGACCAACGGATCCACTACTGAAGTGGAGTCTAATGTTGGATTGGTCGGTGGTGCTCAGTACCAACGTATGATCACTGATCGACTCTCAGTTGGTGTTCAAGGTCAGACCAATAAGACTGGATCTGTACTCATCGGCGTAGATTTCTAATAGAAAGTAGAATGAACCCGGATCCCAACTTGGGGTCCGGGTTTTTACTTTATGTTCATACCACACGAGAAAAAGAAATCACTCACCGCTCTCCTGAATGTGTTATCCAAGCTCGGCATAAACTGCCGGTTCGAGAACCTCACTATATCTATATTTACTAGAGGTTATGAGATAACACTAAAAGGATCTGAGCGAGATAAGAATATCTCGGATCACAGAAAGAAAGAATTTAAGTTTTAAGCTCCGACACCAGGATTGTTGTCGTCATGAGCTGATGATGTTGGAGTAGGAACTTTGCCCTTCATCTTGTCTTCGCTCACCTTACGTGGAGCTCTAGCATTACCAACATTATGTAGTTGACCCTTCGTACCATGATCTTCTGGCAATTGACCAGTAAGCGTACGAGGTCTGTAAGACATGAAGTCATTATCTGGGTCCTTAGCATACTCAGATGCCTTGACTAGACTCCATTGGCCATTGGCCGCTATCTTAAGCAACTCACTCATACTCCTATAATACCACGCCCCATAGTCGGGCTGCTGACACTGCTACGCCGGGGCCACCCTGTCCCCGATCATAAATACCCCTAGGAGGAATACTGTATGAAGGTCATTGCCAAAACTGAATCGTTCTCTGAGTTCGTTGCTCGTGGTGGAACTGTCACTAAGTGTCCTACAAGGGATGCAACCAAGAAGTATTCCAAACGAGTCTATAAAGAGAAGCCGTCGATCGAAGACGTTGACATGTCTGCTATCCCTATGGCTCTAAAGATCTCTCTCGGAATCAGGAAGTAAACAGATGCAAGACGAGAAACGTGCGCTCGTAATGGAGCTAGCCCATGTCCTATATAGGCGCAATTTGATTGAGGTTCGCAGACGTAGAGCCAAGAGCAAGATTGGCTATTACGAAGACCTCAAGCGCACGGTTCAAGCGTTCAAGGGGACTAACAATCGTGTTATGTCTCTCACTCGTGAAATCCGCCATCTAGAGCGTCGTTCCCAGCAGATGGGTGGAAACGTAGATGTTGAACTAAAGATGACTCGTGAGAGTCTTGAGCATGAACTGAAGCGTTTAGCTAACATGACTAGCGGTAAGAATCCACCTAATAAGTGGATGAACAGAGTGAGCGAACTTAACAAGCAGATCCTCAAGCACAAGGCTGAGTATATGAAGGCTCGTTATGATGCTGCTCGACTCACTTGCCAAACACGTAAGCGTGTGGCTCGTCTCACTAGTCTATTGAAGTGCACCATCGACTATCAAATGGGTACGGCTTTTGTTCAAGCGATTGGTTTTAAGGGTACTTACGATCGTATCCCGCATGTGGAATTTGAGGCCATGTATCGCGAAGTGGATGCCAATAAGGCAATTGAGAAAGCGTTGAGGTCCAATTATGAAGAAAAAGAAAGTAACTAAGAAGTCTACTAAACCAAAACCTACTCATTTTCTCACAATCTGTGCAGATTGTAAAATAAGGCTTGTGGTTCGCAAAGAGTGTTCTAAAGCTTGCGATCTCTGTGGATCGCTGAACATCTCTGTGTCGGAATGGAGATAACATGGACAAATTTCAAGAATTTCATTTGGTGCGAATTGAAGATGAGACAGGAGTTAGCGGAACGGGTGTGGTTGCTCGCGGTGTGGTCTTCCCTTCTGGCCGTGTGGTTATGGAGTGGCAAACCTTTCATTCTTCCATCTGCCACTACAACAACCTCAACGATATTGAGGCGATCCACGGGCACCATGGAAAGACCAAGGTTGTCATGGGATGTCCTCCAGACCCGTTCGCCGTGAAGAAGACTCGCAAGAAGAAAGTCTAATCCCGAATCTAAAGATCGCTAACGGAGGTATTATGCTTACTGCTCAACAAGCTCGCGACTTAAGAGATGCCTTAGCTAAACAAAGCGTAGAAGCTGAGCTATATAAGATACTCCAAAACGTTGCGGAAGAAGCTATCTCAGCCAAACCTAGATCCTATGTCTATACTGATCTAGACTTTACTGATATCAAAGTTGATTACATTGTCAACAGACTACATGGAATGGGCTATGTGGTTGAATGCAATAAGTACCCAGAAGATGGGTATAGTTCTCTAACTATTCGATTTTAAGAAGGAAATATGCATCAAGACTGTGATCGTTGTGGTGTCTTTGGTGTCTGTGACAAGAAAGGCATCTGCACCGATTGTCGTGCAGAAGAAGAGTATGAACAAGACGGAACGCAAGAAACTGAGGAAGCTGAAGAAGAGGAAAGTTAAGCCTCGTATTCCCATTCCTCCGCCTAGTCGAAGGCATAAGACCAAGAAAGACTATAAGCGTGTCAACCGAATCGACCCAACAACTGAAGATTGATGATATCGAGCGGTTTGATGCGGTTGAGAATCTAATGTCTCTCTTGCAAAAACTCTCTATCAAGTCTGCAAAACCTGCTCTTAAAGATCTAGTAATGGATCTTAAGAGCGAATTCTATTGCGGTGACTGCGAAGCTCCTCTCGATGATTGCTATGGTCACCCAGACTATGACGATTATCCTGACTATGAGGCTGATTACGACGAGCACGCAGACGTCACCGATGAGAAACCAACAAAAAATGGATGAGTATAATATTCTTGTGGGCACAATAATGTGTACACGAGAATTGGAGTATTTATGACTCAAAAAGATGCAGTTTTTAGTGCAGTCTCTCAGATTTTGGCCAGCAACAACATTTCGTTTAACCCAAGCTCTACCAACGTAGCAAGTCTCTTGACGCGTGAACTGCGCTCACAGATCAATGCTCGTTTGGTCGCTGATTTCACCTCTGGATCAGTCGAGATGAGCGATGATGCTAAGACCAAGCTCAATGATGTGGCCGAACTTCGTGCTTACATCTCCGGACTGGTAAGTAACTGGGTTCGCAAGGATCCACGTTTGAACGGTGGAACTGTTCTTGCGACGACTGGTTCTTCTACCACCAATGCTAGCAGCAAGACCTTGAAAACTGATCCTCAGCTTCAAGCTCTTCGTAAGCTTCATAAGGCTCAGGTCGAACCTTCTAAACGTCTTGAGATCCAAGCTCACATCGATCGCCGCGTTGAAGAATTAAGCGGGTAAGTATAACGACCTGATGAGAATAGAGAAAGCTCAGTCTTGCGCCAACCTCATCAGATTGCTTTATAAGCTCGGCATCATTGATCACAACGAAGCTTCGAAATTCATAGACCATCTACAAATTATGGTCATGCAATCCGAATCTAATTCTCAATAGGAGGCATACTATGGAAGTGAATCTCTATAAGACCCCACGTGGCTGGGCAGTTAAAGCTGGCAACGAAATTGAAGCTTACGGCACAGTCGAACAGGCTTGTGACTCTCTACTGGCCCTCGGAGTGAAGGACGAATCGATCGACGAAGCTCTCGTTGAGATGTATGGTAATCATCATACTCATGCTAACTTCGGTGTTAATGGTGGATTCATATTCTCTGATGAGGCGAAGCTAGATGAGCTCCTTGGCGTCGCCTAAACAGGCATTCAGACTCAAGATCTCGCCCACATTGCTCAGTCAGCTAGTAATTGAGGACATAAGTCCTGATGAATGCATTGAGTTCTTTGCGGCTCAGTTCCAAAACATGATCGCTTGTAAGCCAAACTTCAAGGGGTCTACGCCTGAGAAACCTGTATGGTTCTTGCGCGGCTACTATCCTCGTACCTCTGTATTCTTTAAGATGACAGTTGTTAAGACTGGAACTCTCACTGGTCATCACGGTGATCAGTATGAAGAGACATTTAACTATTACGTTAAGGCTACTGAACTGAAGGTGAGCCCTGGCAAGACCTTCAGGAGTAAGGTCTTCATGAACTCTGGTTTCATTGCTCTATATAGCGATGCTATCATGAGGCGTATCACTGAGGGCATGGAGAACAGCGTTCTTGGTGGCGAACACGAGATCAAATCTCTTATTCCCGCTAAACTGGTGAGGCCTAAGGCTATGTCCCCTAAAGGGATGAAGCTGTTCCGATACGATAAACCTCTACGGAGGGATCGTGAGAACTAGTGCATTGCTCGTCTTATTGCTGTCTGGTTCATGTTACGCTGAGGGTGTGGCGTCAATGCCATCTCTCAACGAAGTCCCTGCATTTTGGGGCATGCTAGGCAACAATCCTGCATATAAAGATGCAGCGTTCAAGGCTCAGCAAGCATTCTTTATTCAGACTGGTATCCAATCTAAGTACGATATGGTTACTGGTTATGTGTCTACTAAGGTTACTGAAGTCGCACAGAAAGCTCAAAGTGAAGTAGCTACTGTCATCGATGAGGAAACGCCGCTCAATTCGAAGCATGTGTTCTTTGCAGTAGCTGCTGGATATACTATCGCAGTGAAGAAGGAATACACCCAGCGATTCAGAAACCCATTGTTTCGTAACGTTAGCCATACCGCGACCGTTGGTACAGACCACGGATCGTTAGGTGTGTCTATACCCTTTTGAGGTTATATGAAGAAGTTCTGTAGAAACGAAACTGATGGGTATTTGTTCGGTGTGTGCCAAGGCATCGCTGAACACTTTGACCTAAATCCTACGCTAGTACGTATCTTCTTCTTGTTAGTGCCCCACATGGGATTAGTATATATAGCTCTTGGCTTCTTGGCCCCAGAGAAGGACGACAAATGAAAGTCTATTACTTGAACGACGAGCAGAAAGAGATGACGGTGAGAGTATTAGATCTCACTTATGATCATACTTATACAAAGAGCGATAACCGTGAGACTTACCACAAGCTGAAGCCAGCTGAAGGTAAGCTATTTGAAGTTGTTATTCCTGAGGGATCTTGTCTTTGGGTGAAGAAGTGGCCGGGGATGGTAATGTTATCGTATTACGGCGGAAGTGCTCTTCAACAAGCTTCTCAACCTGACGAACAGCCTCAAACTGAGGAAGACGCGTGAGAGGATCTTTGCCTTCATCTAGCCTGCAGAATGCACATATAGGGCATTTCTTCCACCAGAGTAACTCTGGATGGGGTTCCATGCAAGCTATAGAGCAACTTGGGCACACCTTCATTTACCTATTATCTCATGGAGTTGCCTTATGTCAGTCGGAGATTTGATTATGAGAGCAGCTATATATGGAATGCTTTTCGCTGTAATAGCAAATGGTTGTACCACTGTTAACATCCTCAATCAGAGGCTGGCAGATCTCTCTTATATTGACTCTGCAATCAAACCTTACTCTAACTCCTTTGTAACTGAAGCAGTTAAGAGAGGAAACGTGGCACCAGATCTTAGCAAGCTAACAATGGTGTTCGGTAAGACCAGTACTAAGGATGAGCCGAACACCATCGGAACCTGTTCCGGCATCAACGGGTATCCAATCATCACTATTGATACTAACTACTGGGATGTTGCTGACGAGTTTGAGAAGCAAGAGCTTATATATCATGAGCTTGGACATTGCATTCTCAATAGAGATCACTGTGAAGTTAAAGAGAACGGCAAGCCTGTCTCCCTAATGGAGCCAGAGATGGTCGGTTCTTCATTTTATCAAGAGAATAGGGAGAAACTAATCAATGAGCTCTTTGACTCAAATGACGGATGCGGCCAAATTGGTTCGAACTCTGATGGAGTCCACCTGCGTATACGCGAGTAGGAATATATCCAACGACAAAGATAGAGATTCCTATATCAAGGCCATGCGTAGATGTTATTACCTCTGCTCTGAGGAGTGTGTAGGCGATGACTTATCTCAGATGTTGACGCAGCTAAGGAAGATGCAAGCAAATACACCCAAGACATTCCTGTCACGATTCGAGATCTTCTCCAACGTCAAACGTCACTATATGCTTGGAGTTGCTCACTCATTAGACATCGTTAACTCCATCCACAAGCGCTTCATCACTGGTAGCGGTCATCCCGATACTATATTCATCAAGAGCATACTTGGAGGTAACAGATGAAGTGTAAGTTCAAGCAACTAGAAGCTGCTATGGAGCATTTTCGTTATTCTATTCATAATCAGCCAGAGGCTGAGGTGGAAGTGACCACTCGAGATGAGGAGTTTGAGAAGGGTACGTTAATGAGCTGCATCATCATGGCTGTTAGCTATAAGCAGCAGCCATCTCAGTATGAACGCAATATTGGTGAGAAGACTATCACGAGGACCATTGAGGTCTTCTCGGATACAGAGAACAGAAGCTCAATAGTTACGACCCAAGAGACGTACGAGCTTCTTAAGAAGTCTTAAAGGATTTTGCCTGGAGATACTGTAGAGCCAGTAACGGGACCTGGAACACCACCGCCGACGCCGACGACCTGCTGACCTGGAACGACCATTGCATTGGTAGTCATCTCAGTGACTAGATCCATGGCGATATCGGAGATAGCATCAGCTAGCTTCATCCAGAATTCGTCTGCAACTGGTGGGAAACCATCGCCCTTGCCGGCAGCAGCGCTGAACTCGCGCTTAAGGCCAGAGTGGATGGTGTCTTTAAACTTTGCTTTGATAGCTGGTGCAATAAGTGGCATGAGCTAATTATACCGCGAAAGTAGAATATCGATATGCCGTACATTAAACAAGAAGATAGACAGCGTCTCAACCCTCTCGTCCAAGCCATTGAGAACACGGAGATCAAAACTCCTGGTGAGCTCAACTACTTGTTGACTATGCTCACTCATAGATTCTTGAACCAGAAACCTGAGTCATACCAAGGTTACAACGACTGCATCGGAGCTCTTGAAGGAGCTAAGTTAGAGTTGTATCGCCGACATGTTGCCTCATACGAGAATGACAAGATCAAAGAAAATGGTGACGTATGAGCTGTGAACACTGTGAAGAGGAAGACAAGAAGGAATATAGAGAAGCTACTTGGGGCGAAGCAGCAATGATCGGGCTGTTTGGTCCTCCTGCTTTACTTGTCATAGCTGTTATTGTCGCGATTGGGGTAGCACTATGTGCTTGCGCGATACCGTTTATGGTACTGTTCGGCAAAATGAAGGTAGCTAAATGAATGTCGAAGTCTATTGTGATGGGTCAGCAACCATTGCCACACTTCCTGGAGGTTGGGCGTTCGTCATACTGGTTGACGGCGTTAAGTACACGGAAGGATCTGGGCACATTGCTAAAGCTACTAATAATATTGCGGAACTTACAGCTGCAATCAGTGGACTCGAGTTTGTCCAAAACGATCCAGGGCTCGCACATAGCACATCTATTACACTTGTATCGGATTCACAACTCACACTTCGGTATGCAAGTGGAGAGTATCAATGCCGAAAATATCACCTTGTCCCTCTCTTCTGTAAACTCCGTCAACTTCACGACAAGCTTAAGATTAAAACAAGATGGGTAAAGGGTCACTCAGGAGAACCAACTAATGAGCGATGCGACGAACTTGCTAAGGCTGCTCGCGGAGGGACAACCGTTACCGCACAGAGTTCAAGCCTGTCGGTCTCTACGGTTCCTTATGAGGACACTCTCGAAGCTGGGGATCACGAGTAGCAACGAATTACATGAACTTACCAACTCGATTCGCTATACAAATAGACGCTTCAGGAAAAAAGATGTACCCACCGGAGCGGATCATGATGATCAAGGCTCTACGGGACATGACAAGAGTTCTTGGCAAACTTGGACTTAAATCCTGCTATCATGATAACCAAGGATATATAGACTTCTACAAGCAGAACAGTCCAGTTCCAAAGACTTGGATCAATCTACCTGATCGCTATAGATATGGTTGGGGTTTAAAAGAAGCTAAGGATGCAGTTGAGAACTATCTAGACAGGTTAAACGCCAAAGCTAGATCCACAACCACATGAACGCTTAGCGTTTGGATTGTTGAATTGAAATCCTTGCCCATCTAAACCATCAGTATAGTCTAATTCAATCCCTTGAATGAACAAGAATGATTTAGGGTCAACGACGATGACGAGACCGTCTACGTTAGTTACTCTATCGTTGTCTTTTGGGGCTTCTTCCCAAGATAGCTTATAAGACAGACCCGAACACCCACCGCCAACTACTGATACTCGTAGGGCTTTGTCTCCCTCTTGAAGGGTCTTAAGTTTAGTGAGTGCCGGATCTGTAATAATCATATGTCTATTTTACAACGAGCAGAGACCAGAAGCACAATCATCTACTTGCTCTGCGTCAGTCTTATGTTGCTCGTTGAAGCGAGTTTTAGCTTCATTAATTGGGATAGGTGATAGAGGTGGGGGTTCTATGGTTCCATCATCCCTAACCATGCCGCGAGTGCCATCTCTGTAGAACGTGGTTCCTTTTAGGTGAGGTAGGTACTCAAGCCAAAGCTTCTCAACTTCAGCCATAGGATAGTCGTGGGCGATGTTGATAGTCTTTGAGACAGCATTGTCTACGTGCTTCTGGACGATACGTTGAACTTCCATATGGTCACGAACAGATAGATCGTGGCTGCCAACAAAGTGACCGACATCTTTACCGTCCTTCATGAATTGCTCAAATAGAGGATGAAAGACTAGTTCGGTCTTGCGCTCTTCGCCTTGCCAGAAGCGACGCTCATAAGCAGGAGCAAACATAGGTTCAATTCCTGAGCTGCAGTTGCCGCTTAGGATAGAGACAGTTCCAGTTGGTGCCTGAGTGAGGATACAGCAATTACGGATACCGTGCTCTTGAACAAGGGATTTGATCTTAGCCGGCATACGCTTCATGAAGCCTGATTCAACGTGCTTCTCTGGGTCACATAGAGGGAATGCTCCCTTCTCAACGGCTAACATGACAGAGGCTTCGTATGCAGCCTTAGATATGAAGCGATACAGTTTGTCTGTGAACTTATTACCATCTTCTGAGCCGTAACGAAGTCCAAGAATAGCTAGAGTATCAGCTAATGCAGTCGTACCTAAGCCGATACGGCGAAGATTCTGAGATTTAGCTTTCATTTCAGGAAGTGGATAGGAATTGACAGTGAGGACGTTATCTAGGAATCTGACTGCCGTGCGGATCGTATTACCAAGTAGAGCCCAATCAATCTCACTACCAGAAATGAAGCGAGTGAGAACAAGATGCCCAAGGCAGCAGCAATCGTAAGCAGAGAGAGCAATTTCACCACACGGATTAGTAGTAACAAGCGGTTCAATGTAGTGGATGTTGCTTTCACTTTCGACAAGCTCCCAGTTCAAGAACCCAGGCTCTGCTGAGTTGTATGCGTTAGCTACAATGGTATCCCAAAGAGCTTTAGCCTTGACTACTCGCTTGTGTTTACCCTTCCAGTTGAGCTCCCAATCGCCATCGTTCTTGACAGCCTTGATGAACTCCTTCGTGTGCTTGGAACGAACAGAGACGTTTGCGTGAGTGAGCTCACCTTTAGTAAGCTTAGCGTTCAAGAACTCCTCGATATCTGGATGATCAAGATCTAAACTGAACATGAGTGCGACGCGACGCTGTCCACCATTACGAACTGGATCAGCACAGTTGTCGATGAGACGCATGAGCTCAACGGCTCCTGGCGCAACACCTTTCTGGCCAGCAATAGGGGCATTACGAGGACGGACGTCAGAGAAGTCGTCGCCGCAGCCGCCACCAGTCATTGAGGTAACGATCATGTTGTATGAAGACTTACCCCACCCCTCTTTGGAATCCTTGTTAGGATCGAGGACGAAGCAATTGAGTAGTTGAGGATTAGTACGTCCAGAGTTATACCAAATGCGACCACCTGGAACGAACATATTAGCGGATAGAATAGCGGAAAATTTCTCTCTGTATAGCTGCTGCTTCTCGGGCATTTCAGCGATAGCCATCTGATTGGCTACGCGAGCGCAAGCTTCTTCCCAAGTCTCAGTCTCTGTGAAAGCATATCTGTCTCTGAAGATTGTCTGGGAAAAACCGGTTGGAACAAACTTTTCAGTCACTGTTGGCACTCCAATTTGTTTGTTTTTATTGTTGAAGAATAGTATAAATCCCATTCTACTGCAATGAACAATAAAACGGAGACACTCGTGGAACAATCGGTTAAATTAGTGGCGATCACTGAAGGCGCAAATGAACTCGTTGGGAAGAGCGCGCAAGACATTATCTCGTACGTTGCACGAGTAAGTAATCCTAACAATCAGATGAGCTTCGAGACGGGAAGTAAGCTCATTAAGTATTGTATCACGCACGAGCATTGGAGCATCTTCGAACATTCTTTTATCACGATGGAGATCAAGACATCTCGCGGAATTGCTGCTCAGATACTTCGCCATCGATCGTTCACGTTCCAAGAGTTTAGTCAACGCTACGCGACTGCATCCAAGAACGTCCTCTATCCAGCAAGAAGACAAGACAACAAGAACCGTCAGAATTCTATCGATGACATGTCTGAGACCGATCGGGACTGGTTTAAGGCAGCACAGGAATCACATTGGGAAGCAGGTAAATCTTTGTACGATGAAGCGATCACTCGCGGCATCGCTAAAGAGCAAGCTCGCTTCCTACTCCCACTATCCACAGAGACTACTCTCTATATGTCTGGTTCTGTACGTTCATGGATCCACTACATCGAGCTCAGAGGTGGACACGGAACTCAGAAAGAACATATGGACATAGCTCTGAGTGCGCGCAGTATAATTTCTGAGAGATTTCCAGATATTGCAACAGCCCTTGGATGGGTAGGAGAAGCACAATGAGTTTGAAAGAAGTAGGTATGGCACTAGGTGGCCTTGTGTTGGGTGGCTTGATCGGTGCATCACTGAGTGGTTCTGAGTTGAAAGGTCGACTCAGTGCATGTAAGGATATTACGAGCGTTCTTAACCAGTCGCTTCCTTTACAGCTTGAATGTGAGATTGTTAAGGGTGACGTCTACATCACTTCGCCTTTGCAACCGGGCGTTAAGGTATCGTTAGACGGCAAAGACGTTATTAAGTAAGTAACTATGGGAGTCACTCTGACTCCCATTTTTATTTCAGCCAGTACAATCTACAAAAGGGAGCACAAGATGAACCTCGACAAGCTGCTGCGTAAAGACAGAGATTCTGATGAGATCTGGGTTAATGAGTTCAGTGAAGATAGTGCTGGTGAGTTTAGGGATGCTTTGTTAGATGCTGCCAAAGGCGATCCTAAGAAACCCATTGTAGTTTATATCGACTCCTATGGTGGCTCAGTTGATGCTCTGTCCACCATGATTGAGACTATGGATGAAGTATCTAATCCAATCATCACTGTGGCTGTAGGCAAAGCTATGAGTTGCGGTGCTGTTCTATTAAGCCATGGCGATATCAGGTTCTGTGCTAAGAATGCTCGCGTAATGATCCATGAAGTTTCTGCTGCAACCAGCGGTGACGTACACGACATGAACGCAGATGCCACCGAGGTAAAGCGATTGAACAAGTGGTTCATGGGCTTACTCGCAAGAAACTGCGGTATCAAGGGTGGATACGACGCCCTTCGTAAGACTATTAAAGACCAAGACGGACGCGATCGCTATCTTGACAGTGATGCCGCGCTGAAGTTTGGCATTGTAGACGCTGTAGGAATGCCAAGAGTTGAGAAGGTTTCTCTCTATCAGGTTGGCCTTGTTCCTCCTAAGGAGCGAATTGTAAAGGTAGAAGATAGACCTGTGGCCAAGAAAACTGGCAAGAAAAAATCCGACACGAAACGGAAATAAGAAGAGGTTTAACTATGTCTCAAAATGAGAATGGTCAGAATGCATTACAGGAAGTAGTACACAAGGTTGTCATCACTCCTGAAGACGTTGCTGGAGCTGCCGAGTTCTGGCCTCAGTTTGAAGTACCTTTGGCGCCTGAGTTGAAGGCAGCTTTCGATGCCTTCTGTTCAGATCCTACCCTTGCCAATCAGAACGAGCTTAAGCTTCAGATCACAAAGGCCGTATCTGGCACCGACCATGATGCCTTCAATGACGAGATGTTTAAAGAAATTGTTGAAGAATGTCGTGGGGTTACGTACGACATGTCGTTCGACAAGACCCTCGAAGCCCAGCTTACCACAGAAGAAGAATAAGACCTTTCATTAGGGTCTTTGTTCACCAGTAGTGTAATTGTCACCCGAGGTGGGTGATATAATGAAGCTAAGGGGTAAACCTTCTGTCAAAGCGACTTAAAAAACGTATCGTTGAAGTATGTGGACTCACTAACTTAAGTCGAGAAGATAAGGCTCGTCGTGCCCGCGATATTCTGAACGATAATGAAGAGAAGCAGCGCATCTGTAATGAACTCCTTGGAACTAAGTTCAAGGACATTGAGAAGACCTTACAAGAGATTGTAGATAGCAAGAAGTTCTCAAGTAAAGAAGATACCCAAGCGCAAGAAATCCTTGACTATGCTCCCGAGAAGATCCATGGCCCGACTAAGCCTACCATGTCTAAGTCGGAAATTGTCATGGAGTATCTCATCGACAGAGACGAAGTGAATCGCCTTATCAATGCCAGTTTTGCACCTTGGGTTGAACCTCCAACTCCTGAAGTCAATACCAACTATACTACCTACTCTAGGGAAGAAGTTGAGGCGTTGATGAACTGTAACTACAACCCAGACCACTTCAAGTATCAGCGATAATCCGAAACGAGATTTTCCTACGATCCCCATTAGGATCAAAGGAGTCTTAGATGAAGAAGCTAGCGCTGTTTCTAGCCATACTCTCAATCTGCTTAGTCTTTCCGCGCCGAAGTGCAGCGAAGACTATCACCATTGCTGTGATCGATACAGGTATTGATGCTAGCAATCCAAAGCTCTGCAAGATGGGTCATAAGAGCTTCATTGATGATAAGCCGTTGGTAGATAACCACGGACATGGAACCCACATCGCTGGTCTGATCGCAGCTAATGCTGGAGACCTAGACTATTGCATCGTCTCTCTAAAGTTCTATTCTGACTCGAATACCGGTCAACAAAATCTAGCCAATACTGTAGCAGCTGTAAGATATGCAACCAATATCAAGGTTGACTATATCAACTATAGCGGCGGTGGACCAGAGTTTGATGAGCAAGAATCCTTGGCTGTTAAGGCTGCATTGAAACAAAAGATCAAGATCTTTGCCGCCGCTGGCAATGAGCACGAGAATCTAGATTTAAAGTGTGACTACTTTCCCGCTTGCTATGATAAGAAGATAACAATGGTTGGTAATCTCACACAGCTCAAGGTCCCTGATTGGGTTCGTACTCTTGCTTATGTTAAGTTTATCAAAGATCTAATCAAGGAAGATCCTAAGGTAGTTAATAGCACGTCTAACTACGGGAAACGTGTCAGCATTTGGGAAGTTGGAACTGAGTTAGAATCTACTATGCCTGGTGGAAAACGAGGCAAGATGACAGGTACGTCTCAGGCTACTGCTGTCGCAACTGGTAAAGCTGTTAAAAGGAGACTCGCTCATGAATAGGTTGTTGATTCTCTGTCTTATATGCTTGACAGGATGTGGACCACTCACTCCATCGATACCTAAGTCAGGTTTATGTTCAATTCCAAGTGAATATATGAGTCGATATAATTCAGTTCAAGAACACATCGACTCCTGGACAGAGGTTCAAACAATAATGGGCGAAGCACCGACCTCGATAGAGGGCGACACACAGACCTACGTTCATTGTAAGGCAATGAGCTTTACATTCTCTGGAAGTGTTTTAGTGAGCAAGCGCATAGAGTAATCTTACGTCCTCCTAGGGTACAATTAGTCTATAACCCTAGGAGAACGTGCGAATGTCACAGAAGAAACTAGTCCCGCCACCAATGAAGAAATTGGTGTTACTTAAGCTGAAACTTCAGAGTCTTCTCCCAAGGGCGAAGCAGTTAGTTTTGAGTGTCGTGTCGGTCGCAATGATCGCTGGCTCTGCAGCTTATCTCGTTGTTAAAGCCCCAGAAATCCACAGCCAATATCTACGCTACGAAGTTGGATCCAAAGTTTACATGATCAAAGGTAAACTCGACGGTGGTGGAGGAACGGGATTTGCTGTTAAGGCAGCAAGTGGACAGTCATATGTCGTTACCAAATCCCATGTCTGTGAAGGCGCATTGGAACAAAGCGAAGATAAATCCGCACTTCTAGTTGTTAAAGATGATGGTAGTTCGATTCGCAGACGCATCATTGAGAACTCTGACTTCACTGATCTTTGTGTACTTGAAGGTATGCCTGGTGTAGAAGGTCTATCGCTTGGCTCAGACCCAAGTCTCGGAGAATCCTCTTACGTCGTTGGACATCCACGCTTGAGACCTCTCAGCGTTTCTAAGGGCGAAGTAGTTGGTGCTCTTGACGTAGAGATTCTTGCTTACATCATGCCTGGCAATCCATTCCTAGATTCCATGGCTCCTCAGCTTGTTAAAGACGGCAAGTGTGACCTTCCTAAGAACCAAATCGTAGATATCGCAGAGACCCCAATCGGTCCAGTTAAGATCTGTCTTAACATCACTAAAGCAGCAACCATGACCACGATCGTTATCTTCCCAGGTAACAGCGGCAGTCCTATGGTTGATATGTGGGGCAACGTCCAAGGCGTAGCTTTCGCATCTGACGGCACTAATTGGGCTTACAGCGTAAGCAGAGCCGATCTCGCTAAGCTTCTCTCTCGCTATTAATCAATTCCGATCGTATAACAATCCATGGACGGATTGTCATGCTGATCGCAAAGCTTCTACTTCTACATTTCATAGCCGACTTCGTTCTGCAGCCCAGAGAGATGGGGGCAAAGAAGTCTTCTGATTGGCGTTGGCTAGCCGCTCACCTCGCAATCCAATTCATCGTATTTGCTCCGTTCACCTCAGTGCTGTTTGCGCTTGCAAACTGTGCTGTTCATGGTGTCATTGATGGCACTCTCTGGAATCTGTATAAATGGTCTGTTAAGAAGCGTATCTATAAAGATAGCTCTGGACGAGATTGTCATTCGCTTATCAGCGACCAAGGCGAATGGAGATTCTGGTTGGATCATTTGTTCTATACGACCATCGGCTTTGATCAACTTCTTCACGGTTTAACGCTCGTAATCTTAGCGGGGTATTTACTTTGAAAACACTTCCTACTCTATATAAGCTCACTTCTACTGGAGCTATCCAACTCTGGACCATCGCTGTAGATGGTAACAAGATCATCGTTCGCCATGGGCAGAAAGATGGCAAGATTCAAGTTGGTGAAGAGATTATCAAAGAGGGTAAGAATGTAGGTCGAAGCAATGAAACTACCCCAGCTGAGCAAGCATTAGCTGAAGCTACAGCTAAGTGGGAAGGCAAGGTCAAGAAGGGCTATGTCGAGGACATCTCACGAGCTGCTGCTGGTGAGAAGGATATCGATGGCGGGTATGATTGCATGCTTGCCCATAAGTTTGCAGATCATGGCCACAAGATAGTTTATCCTGCTTATGAACAACCTAAGTTGAATGGCCATCGATGTGAAGCTATAATTGATAATGGAGTTGCTACTCTCTGGAGTCGTACTCGCAAGCCCATTCTAAGTTGTCCACACATCATTGAGGAGCTTCAAGCATTATATCCGACTGGATATCATGAGAAAGACGGCGAACTTTACAACCACGCTTACAAAGATAAGTTCGAAGAGCTTGCATCCTTGATTCGTCAAGAAGTTCCAGCAGCTAACTGTACTGAAGTTCAGTATCACATGTACGATAACCCAACCGTCGACGGTGGGTTTGAAGATAGAATTGAAGTGCTCGCCAACGAGATTCACACCTACGAAAAGAAGAACGGTTTGTTCAAGTATCTCAAGCTAGTTGATACTGTTCTCGTAGAAGACGAAGAGCAGATGATGGCCACGTTCGATAGCTTTCTCGCTCTTGGTTACGAAGGCGGAATGGCTCGTAATGCTAAGGGCGAATACAAGGGGAAACGTAGCTACGATTTGCAGAAGATCAAGGAGTTCCTTGATGATGACTTCCAGATCGTCGGTATCAAAGAAGGCCGTGGTAGCTATGTAGGATGCGGCATCTTTGTTTGCCACTCTCCTACGGCCCCGAAGGGTGAGGACACCTTCGACGTCAAGATGCGCGGTCCTAAGGAGCGTCTGAAGGACTTCCTTCAAGATGAGAAGCTTTGGAAGGGTAAGGCGTTAGTGGTTAAATATCAGTACATCAGCAAGTACGGTATCCCAATTTTCCCAGTGGGTGAAAGGTTCTCTGACAAATGAAATATAAGAGACTTAAGAGCTTCCTAGCGCATAAAGAGTTTAATACTAGTGATAACACTCCGTGTGGCATCAGCGGATATTACTTTCGTTTGCCTCATGGTTGTGGCATCAAGGTTTATGCCAACAATACCGGTAAAACACCAAGCGATGTGGTAGCTTCTCATTACTGGTGGGTTGCTGCTAGAGCTATGCACGTGATGAACCAGGCCAGGACTAAGGGTATTGGAGCACCAAAGGCTCACTGCCTACTTCCTGTTAAGGTTGATGGTGAATGGGCTGTTGGTTTAGTTATGGACCATATCGATGGTAAGCATAAAAACATTTCTAGTAAGAAATGGGGCCAACTTCGCAGGAAACTTGATCGCCACGGCATTCAGCACGATGATATGGGTTCACATAACTGGAAGGTTCAGGAGTCAGGTAGAATCGTCTTGATTGATTGGGATTGGACCTACATTAGAAAAGGTAAACGATGAAGAACGAAGGCATTTTCCTACCCTTTGACTGTGAGTCTGGTGGCATCGGTGACGAGGTCTCTCTGCTCACTGTACACTTCGCAGTCTGTGATGAAGACTGGAACGTCCTTGATGAGCTTGATCTCAAGACCAAGCCAAAGGATGTAGACGAGACTGGTAGTACCTTATATAAGGTTACCGCTAGTGCTCTCAACATCAACCACATCGACCTGATCAAGCACAATGCTGAAGCCATCCCTTATAACGAGGCCGGCGGTAAGCTACGCGACTTCCTTATCCGCAACAGTAGGGATGGAGCTATCAAGCTTCAACCCATGGGTAAGAACATCGGTGGCGACGTGGCTTGGGTTACCAACCACCTCCTTGGTAAGAAGACCTTCGAGAAGTATGTTAGCTATCGTCACTACGATATCACCACTGCAGTAACCTTTCTTAAGCGTACTGGTAAGTTGGATAGGTTTGCGCCAGAGTCTCTTGAGAAGCTCGCAGAGTACTTCGGTATAAAGGCTCAATGGCACACGGCTCGCGGAGATAACTACGCGGGTATCGAAGTGATGAAGAAGTTAGAAAGCTTAGCGTGAGTGAAACTATATTGATACTACGAACGAATGGCAGGACCTGGGTTCTATTAGCACCCAAGGGTCATGTCATATACGAGCTATCGCCACGTACCACCAGTCGTCAGGCTGCGTATGAAGAGGCTAGAGCTTGGGCTTCTAGTTTCAGTAGCACCACAGTGAGGTTCGAAGATGAACAAGACCCGAAGAGAGATTGAGTGCATCTCAAGATTGCAGGTGCTCGCTGGAAATGTGGACAATGTCCTAGACTTTCTCATGGGCGAATCTCTTATCACCAGAGACGAGGTTAAGGTTCTGAGGTCTTCACCTGATGCACCGAAGGATATCCATAAGATGTTATGTAGGTTGGGTAACGATAACAAGTTCCAACTACTTGAATATACTTGGGAAATACTTCCAGTTGAGCGAATCAAGATCTATATTGTTACTGATAGGGCGAGCCAAGAATTCACCTATAATTTTTAGGAGGTCCATTTATGAAGGGACAGAAACAAGCCGTGGTCGATTACGTTCTAGGTTGTCTTCCTGCCTTTGTTAAAGGCCAAGACATTGCCCTTATGCAGCTCACTAAGGAACAGCTAGAGAGCATTAAGTTCTCTATTGCTGAAGACATTGCCCTTGGACGAGTTGAGTACAGCAAGGATATCACTAAGATTGCAGAAGTTACTGCTTATGCTCGTTCTATGGTGATGAACCACCTTAAGAAAGCTAAAGAGCTTAACGGTGGAGTTACCTATGGAAAGACTACTGCTGAAGTAGCCGTTGTAGCCAAGAACAAAGCCCTGTCCGACATTGATATGAGTGTGCTGCCAGAAGATCTTTCTGAGTTCGTTAAAACCCTGGTATAATCATAATTCAATGCGCGCGCAGGATGCTGCTCAATCGAGAGCGGGCTAGGCAATAACGTTAAAGACCTAGATGTGAGGTCGTCCTCACCGTCCATTTAAATTTTAAGATCGCAGGGATCGAGCAACGGCGGCTCACATGGCTCATAACCATGACGGTGTACTAGATTCGACTTCTAGCCCTGCAACCAACTTATGGCTGAAACAAGAAAACTTCTATATCTTCTTGCTCTACTAGAGATCAGATCAGCCTACATCGAATACAATAAGAACAGAGGAATGGGTTGCAATATGTGTGGCTATTCCCAATGGGGTTGCGACTACTGCTAATGGTCCAGTATCATCATACAACCGAAGCTTTGCTTAAACTCCTGGTCCTCTTAGGTATCAAGAGCGCAGCAGAACACATAGATGATCTCGACTTCGAAATTCGTGCTCAACTAATGCCTGACCCTTCATGTGCTTGCGGTTGTTGTTAGTATAAAACATACATGAATAATGAGATGCGACTTGCCCGTGTTGACATGGGACCTGGCTGGATCGACCTAGGATACGGCGAGCCAGTAGTAATTCAAAAGATTCTTCATCAAATTCTCGATAGAGTGCCGATCGCACTTCCAACCGGGAAAGATCTCCTCAACTCCCAGTATCAGCCACCTAAAGGTATGCAGCGGCTCGTCGACTTCTTAGAGAAGAAGTACGGTGCAAAGGTTGTTGTCACTAATGGTGCTAAGCAAGGTATTGCGGCTGTCATGTATGCCCTTAAGAAGATGGGTCATAACGCTTGCACCATGCATCGTCCCTACTGGACCTCCACCCCCAACTTAATTCAGACCCAAGGACTTGACGTAAAGTTCTTAGATGAACCTAACTCTGCAACTGGTGCTCTGCTATTAACCGCACCCAACAATCCTGACGGTATGGACTTCTCTCAAGCTCAGCTGAAGCAGATGACTGAAGATGCTAAAGCTAACGGCGTGAAGCTCATTCATGACGCGGCCTATTACTCCATGATCTATTCTATGGATGTCCCTGCTATCCCTGTTGGCGATGTCCAGATCTATTCGTTTGCTAAGATGTACGGTCTCAGCGGGCTACGTATCGGCTACGTGGTATGTCGCGATGAATCGTTCGTTCAATACGTGACGGAATTCGTGGAGAAATCGTGTAGCGGTGTCAGCACGGCATCCCAGGAGATGGCATTGACAATAGAGACCCACTTCGCCAATAATCCTAAGGAATACGAGCTATTCGTAACTCTATGTCGTGGAGCTATCGCTGAGAGTGCCTCAATGATGAATGCTCTTGACCCTGAGGTACTAGAAGTCCAATGGCCTAAATGCAACAGCATGTTTGGCTGGGCAAAGGTTGGACCTAAGTTTGATGCTAAAGCTGCTAAGGTAAACATGATTGACGGGGATCTCTTTGGGAAACCCGGGTACGTCCGCTTTAATCTCGCTGTAGATTCCGATCTTATAAAGACAGCAGTAGATAGATTAAACGGGGGTAGTCATGAACAAAGAGCAGGGTCTGGAGTTCCTGAGCCAGTTAGTTGACAAGATCAAAGCCCAAGACAACCGTTGCACTGCAAAGCCTTATTTCTACGTGGTGCGCACCAAGCGTTGGCGCCTTTGTAAGGAAGGCTACGGTTCTGGCGATACCCGCACTGGTTGGGTTGATCACTCTGGTGACCCCGATGTCTACTACTCTAAAGAAGAGTTTGTAAAGTCTTATTTGGAACGTCACGACTATGAACTCTCACCTCCAGAACCTCTTGATCAATTTGAGCTCGCCGATCCACAATGTGTGGGAACGTATAATCTCGAATGCGCTAAATATGCAGAAGAAGTTGAAAAGCTTAAAAATGACGCTGAAGATGCATTCGAAGAACTGGAAGAGTTTGAAGAAGAAGAGTACTACACGGAAGACAACGTCTTCTTCACGCAAGAAGCGTACGAAGAGCACGTCCGCCTAAACGGTCACAACCTCGGGAAACGCGGGGTAGATTATCATTCATATGTTAAGCATGCATTCCGCAATCCAGAGATGGAGAAGCTATTTACTGCTATTGCTGCTGTAACAGGTAAGGATTGGAAATGAAGTTCAGAATTAAGACCAAGGATAGTATCTTGTTCACTAACAGAGTGTTTGTTCTTGAGGCCTCTTCAAAAGAAGCCGTGATTGAGCAAATTAAGAAGGACTATCCTAATTCGCACATCTTAGCTATATCGGAGGAAGAGTCGAATGAGCATTCGTGAGACTGTTAAAGATCGTTTAGCGACTGTAGCTCCCGACTGCGGCGATAATTCCTGCAGGTTCGCTGTGAAGCGAGGCGGAATGAGAACTAACGGTGGGTGTCGCTGTGTTGAGAACGCAGGTGGTTCCAGATCCATGATCAAGTGGGATCCTTTCCAAAAATTAGCGGCAGCTCAAGCGGGCATAATCAATGAACTTCTTAACGAGATAGATCGCCTGAATAAAGAGAAGTATGGCGAATGAATGGGAGAGAAAAATGTCATATAAAGCTGTTCTCACTAAGGGTAGAGTCCCGATCAAGATCTGGAGCGACCTGGCAACAGTGGAAAGCGCGGCCTTGGACCAACTCACGAACACAGCTAATCTGCCCTTCGTGTTTAAACATGTGGCAGCTATGCCCGATGTCCATTTGGGCTACGGGGCAACTGTGGGTTCTGTTATCGCGACTAAAGGTGCGATCTGCCCAGCAGCAGTTGGAGTCGACATTGGCTGTGGAATGATTGCTGTTAAAACCGACCTTGATGCGAAGGTTGTCCAGGATAAGATTTCAGAAATCCGTAAGAGCATTGAGCGCTCTATCCCTGTAGGTCATGAAGGCAATCGCAGGATCACGACTTCGGTTGAGAACTGGCAAGGTTGGGCTACGTTCAATGCTCTCACTAAGCCAAGCAAAGACCTTCTATCTCGTGCTCAGTCCCAACTTGGTTCTCTCGGTGGTGGCAACCATTTCATCGAAGTATGCCTCGATACTGAGCAGAACGTATGGGTTATGCTTCATTCTGGTAGCCGAAACATCGGAAAGACTCAGGCCGAGAAGCATCTAGATGTATCAAAAGGCTTGATGAAGAAACTCTTCATCAGTCTTCCTGATCCAGATCTAGCATATCTTGCTGAACAAACTCCTGAGTTCGATGCTTACATGGCAGACCTTAATTGGTGCCAAGATTATGCCTTGCAGAATCGCGAAGAAATGCTTACGCGAGTTATCAAAGACCTCTCTTATGCCGTTCATGGCGAAGAGGGAAAGATTCAGACGTCGTTGAAGGTGAACTGCCACCATAACTACGCGTCTAGGGAGCATCATTATGGGGAAAATGTCATCGTCACTAGGAAAGGGGCTGTCCGCGCCCGTCAAGGCGACCTGGGTATTATTCCTGGTTCTATGGGTACTAGGTCTTACATCGTACGTGGTCTTGGAAATCCTGAGTCCTTTCATTCTTGCAGTCACGGAGCAGGTCGAACAATGTCCCGTGGAGAGGCTAAGCGACGGTTCACTGTCGCCGACCTCGAGCTGCAGACGGCTGGAATCGAATGTCGAAAGGACGAAGGAGTATTAGACGAGATTCCTGGTGCCTATAAAGACATCGATGTCGTTATGGACAATCAGAAGGATCTTGTTGAGGTGGTTGCTCAGCTGCGTCAGGTAATGTGTATAAAAGGGTAATGCCAAAGATTAACAAGAAAGTCTTGAAGAAATCACTTTGGGGATCGCTTTCCAGGGTGATCGGTGTTGGGCTCGGAGCTGGAGCAGGTAGTTTAATTCACCAGCTAGTCGGTGGCGGATTCAGTGGTTGGGGTGCAGCGCTTGGCATGGCTATCGCTAGCTTCTTTCTAATGTGGTTCGCTGAGTACGAGAGGGAGCTTGACGAATGATCGTATATAAGACTGGAGACGTACTTGATTCTGAAGAGCCGTTGGTCGCACACGGATGTAACTGTTCTGGGGGATTTGGTTCTGGATTCGCTAAGGCGGTTGCCACGAGGTACCCACATGTGCGAGAGGGCTACCTCCATCGTTTTAACACTAGGGGCTGGCAACTTGGCGAAGTACAGCTTATTGCAATTGGAGATGGCTCCGGGCGAATTATCGCAAATTGCGCTACGCAACAACGATACGGCAAGCCAACTGACGGCCCGTTTGTCTCTTATCCTGCTATTAGACAAGTTGTCCGTAATCTCTGTCAAAGCTGGCCAAACGGCTTTGCCATTCCCAAAATAGGTGCAGGTTTAGCTGGCGGTAATTGGGACATCATATCTGAAATTATAAACGAAGAGAGTGGTTCCGTGGAGGTTCGTGTATATGTCCTGGACTCTCCAAGATGAGATCGCTGAGGCCGAGATGCTTCAGCTTAACTTAGGCAAGTGTGACGGACCTTGCGAACGAGATAACGTTCCTAGGGTGGAATATAAAGAGAATCGCCACGACTCAGATACGCTGTACCAGATGTGTGGATGGTGCGCGGTCGAGAACGACGAGTACTGGAAGGAAATGTGGGCTATGTATTATAGCCAGATCTTATGACCGTGGTATAATGAAATTGTAGGCCGACAGAGAGTTGGCTGAAAACAAAAGAAAGAGATTCTTATGGACTACAACTACTGTGTATTCATTGGCCGTTTCCAACCGTGCCACACCGCCCACCTCCAAGTAATCAGACAAGGTTTAGAAGAAGCTAAAGAACTAATCATCGTAATTGGTTCAGCTCGTTCTGCCCGCAACACCAAAAATCCATTCACGTATGACGAGCGAGTAGCTCTTATCTCCGGCTGTCTCACAGCTGAGGAGAAGGCCAAGGTTCACTTCATTCCTGCTCGTGACTATCATTATAGCGACTCCAACTGGGTTACTGAAGTTCAGCAGAGAGTGAACGCTATCACTCGTGGTGACTCCAACGTCTGCCTTATCGGAACCTACAAAGACTCCTCAAGCTACTACGTCAAGCTCTTCCCTCAATGGGACTTCATTCCTGCTCGTACCCACGAGATGATGGATGCAACTGAAGTTCGTCACAATATCTTCACCGGTAAGAAGTTTGATCACCTAGTTCCAAACTGGGTTCATGGTTTTATCTTCGATAACTTCTTAGGTGAATCTCTTCATCTTGATCTTGCTAAGGAATATGAGTACATTCAAAGCTACAAGAAGTCTTGGGCTGAAGCTCCTTTCCCCGTCACGTTTGTAACCGTCGATGCAGTTGTCATTCAGTCTGGTCACGTACTGGTAGTGAAGCGTAAGATGAACCCTGGTAAGGGCTTATATGCACTTCCCGGTGGCTTCTTGAAGCAATCCGAGCGTCTAGAAGATGGTGCTATCCGTGAGCTCAAGGAAGAGACTGGCATCAAGGTTCATGTTCCAGTTCTCAAGTCTCATGTCGTTGACTCTCGAACTTTCGACTATCCTGGTCGCTCCCTGAGAGGGAGAACGATCACGACTGCATTCTGTATCAAGCTCCCTGACGGTGAACTCCCAGAAGTCCGAGGAATGGACGATGCTGAAACAGCTGTCTGGTTACCGCTTATGGATGTCCTCAGCATGGAGGATAAGTTCTTTGAAGACCATGCTCACATCATCCGCTATTTTGTTAACCGATTTTGAGGTAAACATGACAAAGAAAGTTAATGAACCAAAACTTGTAGTTCCAAACTGGCGACCATGCGATTATGTAAGTAAGCGTGGTGTTGAATACTGGTGGGCTCCCGAGTGGGTTCGCAACCTAGGTGGGTCTGCTAGTAAGATTCGTCCTATCAAAGACAAGAAGACTGGCGATGTGAACTTACACATGGAGTCTAAGGATGGTACAAAGCTTTCTTATATTCAAGGTTCTATCCAGCGTGAGTTCAAGCAATGGCATGAAGATCGCAAGATTGATTATCTTATCCTAGGGGAAAACGAAGACGAAATTCTAAATGTGGATCGTAATGAAGCCACTGCTGAAAAACGAGGTTCCAATGTTGAAAGTGGGGATTGATATTCATGGAGTGGCCACAGATGCTACAGGGTTCTTTCAAGAACTCACCAAGACCCTTGTCGAGGCAGGACATGAGGTGCATATTATCACTGGTCCACCTGCTGAGCTTGCTAGGCGTGAGGTCGAAGCACTCGGACTTTCGTACACTCATCTATTCTCGATTGTGGACCATCACATCGCCGCAGGAACGCCTATCACTGTTGACTCTAGAGGCCACGTTTTCTGCGAAGACTACCTCTGGGACAGAACGAAAGCCGACTACTGCTTGAAGAACGGCATTCAGCTTCACCTAGATGATTCAGATGCGTATAACTACTTCTTCAAGACCCCTTACGCAAGATTTTATTCCAAGACGAAGAGGACCCACTATGTCAAAGCGGATTGAAGCAAAACTTGGCGTCCTTGGATATGAAGCATTTAAGCCACAGAAACCGGGCAAAGTTATCTCAGTAAGACCATCTAATCGCTTTCCAGATGAAAGCTATGTAACCTTAAAGTTCTTAGATGGTAGCACTAAAGAAATTAACGCAAGTCATGTAAACGATTACGAAGAGCTCATTGAAGAGCATCGTAGGAAGTATGAGAAATTTAATCTTGTTGCGCAAGAGCTCAGCAAGATTTAACCGTAGGTAGGCAGAGAGCTTACTGAAAACAAAAGGAGTCTCTAATGAGAGATAATCTGTTACTAGATACCGATAGCTATAAACTTTCCCACTGGGTCCAGTACCCACCTAACACCACGAGCATGTACTCGTATCTAGAGAGTCGTGGAGGCAAATATGGAAACACCGTTATGTTCGGCCTGCAACCAATCCTTAAAAGATTGGAGCAAGGCTTCACTCTTCTTGATGTTGAAGAAGCTAGGGATTTCGCCAAGCTACATGGAGAGCCTTTCAATTATGAGGGATGGGTGGCCTGTTTTCATGCGCACGGAGGAAAGTTTCCAGTCAGAATTAAGGCTGTGGCGGAAGGTACTGTTGTGCCGGTGTCAAACGTCCTTATGTCGGTCGAGTCAACTGACCCTAAATTTTTCTGGGTTGTCTCATATCTTGAGACGGTCTTGATGCGTATGTGGTATCCGATCACGGTTGCTACCCAGAGTTGGACTATCAAGCAGATCATTCGCGGATTCCTTGAACGTACCGCTGAAGACCCAGATGCAGAGATCGGCTTCAAGCTGCACGATTTCGGGTCACGCGGTGTCAGTAGTTACGAGAGTGCTTGCATCGGTGGAGCTGCCCACTTGACCCAGTTCATGGGTTCGGACACGATGGCAGGTATCCGCTTCGCCAACTATCATTATAAGAGTGAGATGGCTGGCTTCTCTATCCCAGCTGCTGAGCACAGCACGATCACTATGTGGGGCAAAGAACGTGAAGAAGATGCCTATAGGAACATGGTTGAACAGTATGGAAAGCAAGGTAAGCTCTTCGCGGTCGTTTCTGACTCCTACGACCTCTACAATGCCTGCTCAAACATCTGGGGCAAGAAGCTTAAGGATCAGGTCTTGGGCTGTGGTGGAACTCTGATTGTTCGCCCAGACTCCGGCGATCCTACGACCGTCGTGCTTAAGACTCTCCAAGCGCTTGACGCTTCGTTTGGGTCTAGCTACAATAAGAAAGGGTTCAAGGTGCTAAATGGCGTCAGAGTCATCCAAGGAGACGGAATTAACGAGGACTCAATCAGAAGCATTCTTGAGACTGCTATTGCTGCTGGATTCTCTGCAAGTAATATCGCTTTCGGAATGGGTGGAGCACTCCTTCAGCAGGTTAACAGAGACACGCAGAAGTTCGCTTTCAAATGTAGTGAAGCAACTGTTGACGGGCACTCAGTTGAGGTCTTCAAAGATCCGGTTACAGATTCAGGTAAGCGTTCTAAGAAAGGAAAGCTGGACCTTGTCATGCGCCTTGAAAAGGGTAAGCCTACAATTAGCACTGTTAAAGGAGAGAGCTTCGGTTCTCTACTCCGTCCTGTCTTCGAGAACGGTAAGATCTTACGAGAATACACCTTGGAAGAAGTTCGTAGGAACTGTCAGGAGACTACGTGATTCACGAGAGTGGTATTCCTAAAAGACTGTGGGTTTACAATAAGGAAACTGGTTCTTTGCTTAAGAAGACTCTTGAGTTCAAGGAAGCTACCCATGAGACTTGGTACCAAGACTTCGGTGGTCACAACACCTATGATCCCTACTACATTGACGAGGATAAGGATGCCCTCGTTGATAGGGTTCATAAAGGTCTAGCTACTGAACTCCAAGAAACACTACATCACTCTGAAAAACTTCTGAACTTTATCCGTAAACTGACTCGGAAAGTATAATCAAAAGGTGATAAAACCCGGTAAATACAGACATTATAGAGGTGGAATGTACATCGTACTCTTCACCGCTCAGGATTCTGAAACGAATAAACCCGTAGTGGTCTATATGAACGAGACCCATGGGACTTACTATGTTCGTCCTCTGAAGGAGTTCACTTCTAATGTTATGGAAGACTCCGAAGACGGCGGCGTGCCTAGGTTTAAGTTGGTGGACAAATGAATCTGCGCAAGATAGCTTTTGGTGATAGAGATATTCAAAAGAAGCACCACATCCATGTTAACTCTACTGTCTCTTATTGGAGAGACGAGTTTGATGGAGATGGAAACCAAGTAGTTCTTGCATACGGAAAACAAAAGAAAGAGCGAAACAGAGGCGTTTGCAAGCGCGAAGACATGGTATCGATTGGCTATCGGGTTAATGCCTTAAGAGGTGAAATTGGCCATGGCTAAATCCTATAGACCTAGTAGAGGAAATTGGGATCGCAGAGATGGTTTAAGAATTAATAGGCTGAACGATAACCGAATGGTCAGTAGGTATACTCACTCTATATCTCTGTGGGATGCCGACAATATAGTACAAGATAATGAAGACGGCAACGGATACCACCATATAAGCATTGCAAAAGAATTGCGCAGATGTAACTCCGGCAAGTGCAGAAAAGTTAACGGGTATAACGGCAAACTGAACGGGAGAATGTAATGGCTGAAAATATCGAAGGCAAGTTTACGATCAAAAAGATCACCAAGTTCAAGGATCTCGTTGAGGGCCAAGAGCTTGAGCTCCCTGAGTCCGACCTATGCTTCCAGAACGAAGAGTCGATCGTTCAGATGAAGTATGCTCGCCCTGAAGACGAGCGCAAGTATGAAGTTGATCCCGGCATCTTCACGTTCACTGAGACCTCTGGTGGTCTCGTTCTCTCTAAAGTTGAGCTGAAGCAGCGCGAGCTCCTTACCTCTGTGGACAACACCAAGAAGATCATGGGTGAAGCTCAAATCTTCTTCAGTCGTCTCCATATCTATGAACAACTGCAACGTCCTAAGAAGCGTGGCGTACTCTTGTTCTCTCGCCCAGGAATGGGTAAGACTTCTGCCATCGAGAAGGTCTGCTCTGAGTTCTGCAAAGAAGACCCAGGTACTGTTGTCATCCTCTGGCCTACGTCGGAGATCGATGCTGACTCAGTTGTTCGCTTCTTTACCAGCAAGTCTAACTACACCAAGGAATGCACCCGCCTTGTTCTCATCATCGAAGACATCGGTGGCGGAGAGCGCGATGGCGACCGTGGAACGAGCCCAGTTGATTCTGGTCTCTTGAACCTTTTGGACGGCGTCGGCTTGACCTTTCGTCTCCCAACCTTCATCATTGCTACCACCAATCACCCTGAGAACCTTCTCGAGAGCTTGGCAGATCGCCCAGGTCGCTTCGATCTGATGCTGGAACTCAATGCTCCTAACCATCAAGAGAAGATCGCCCTGTTGAAGTTTATCAGCAAGCGCGATCTTACTGCTGAGGAAGAAGCTTCGATCGGCGAGAAGGGCACCGAAGAGTTCTCTATCGCTCATCTGGAAGAGATTGCAGTTCGCGCCCTGCTCCACGACAAGAGCTATCCTGTCGTTATCAAGGAGTTGATTGACCACTCGAAGCGCTACAAGAAGGCCTTTGAGAAGACCAAGAGCCTTGGTCTCGGCATTGGCTCTCGCGATTAATTCTGATATAATAACCACTTGGACCTGTGCGTAGGTTGCGCCCAAGAGATTTATAAACTCTTCTGCACCTGATTAGTGTTTGGTCTGGGTTCGAGTCCCAGCAGGTCTACCAATTTATGGACAAAAACGTCTGGCAAACTCTTTATAAAGTAGAGATGGTAACTGAACGAGTTGAGGATGGCGACCTGGGTTCGTACCTCAAGCACTCTTATCAGTTGCAAGACCACAATGGTAATGTGCTAGGTATCTATAGAGACTATCACTATGCCATAAAGCAAGCCAGAAGAAAGTATAAAAAGATTGTCAGACTCATGGAGAAATCCTTGATGTCTTGACAGGTGCTCTCCACTGCAGGATTCCACAGTGCTTGCTTTGCGAGAGGGTAATGACGGATCGGCGAAAGCCCCGTAGGCTGGGTGTACAGCTATCTTAGCGTTCTTGAAAGGTGGCTTCTACAGATTATAGGTTAGAACGGAGCTGGTAAGCAACCTGAACAATCAGACCACCTTACCAGCTCATTCCTACCTTCAAAAATTCCATTCGTATAAACACCATTGATTCAATCAAACAATAAAAGGAAAATAACATGGCTCATAAAGGCTACACTCTGAACTATTTCATTAACTTCTTCTCTAGCATCCCTGACCATCAATGGTGCGAAGGAACCTTGAATCGTGAAGGAACGGTTCAATGTTGCGCTCTTGGTCATGCTCTCCGCGACCCACGTACTAATAAAATTGACCATGATCAACTTCAAGATCGTCTCGACATGAATCCTACCTCCAAGGTTGTTGCCTTAGAAGAGTTCTTGAATGATCGTACTGCTGAAATCAATGACGGGCAAGGTCGTTTCAGCCAACTTGGTAAAACCCCTCGCGGTCGTATTCTTAAAGCTTTGCGTACCCGTAAACGTAACGGCACGCTATAATTCTGAAACAAATATTTGCCATCAGAGGTGTATTTCCTCTGGTGGCTTTTTGTATTAAGAGGTGATAGATGGCATATCCAATGAAAAACAGTGGTTACAACAGTAACAAAGGAGAAGATAAGATGGATTTCAAGAAAATTAAGTTGATCGCAGCGCTTGTAGGCGGTGTGGTCGGACTCATTCTGCTGGCAACGGTCGGCCGTGGGTTGGTTGAGACGAACAATGCAGGTTACTTCCAAGTGAAGCAGACTGTGGGTTCTGGCACGATGAGCGTGATCAACAGCCCAGGTATGTATCTGAAGCTGTTTGCAACGATCACGACCTATCAAGTGTCGGACATGCATTACTTCTCGGCCAATGAGAAGGAAGGCGATCGCGGCATCGAATCTGATCCTATCAAGGTTCGCTTCAACGACGGTGGTACTGCTGAAGTCTCTGGCTCCATCAAGTATCGTCTCCCTACTATTGATACAGCTCAGCTCCGTTTGCACCAAGATTACAAGAGCTATGCTGCAGTTCGCCATGACTTGATTCGTCAGGTTGTTGCTGAAGCTGTCATGCAGACTGCTAACTTGATGAAAGCTGAAGAATCCTACACCACTCGCAGGTCCGAGTTCGCTGCACTCGCAGAAGAACAGGTCAAGCAAGGTCTCTTTGAGACGGAATCTAAGGAATATAAGGATGCTGACGCGGATGGGAACCAGTTCATCGAACGAGACGTTAAAGTCAAGCTAGACGCTAAGGGTCAACCTATCGTTCGTAAGCTGTCCCCTTTTCACCAGTATGGTATTGAAGTGATTCAGTTCACCATTAAAGACATCAACTATGATCAGACTATTGATGCTTTGATCGCTAAGAAGAAGGAAGCTGAGCAGCAGAAGGTTGTAGCTCGTGCTAACGCTGAGAAAGCTAAGCAAGATGCTATCACTGCACGTGAGCAAGGTAACGCTCGTATCGCCACTGAGAAAGCCAACCAGGACGTCGAGAAGATTAAGGAAGTCACTATCGCTCAGAAGGAGTTCGAAGTGTCTCAGCTTCGTCGTAAGCAGGCTGAGCAAGACGCCGCAGCTCAGGTTACCACTGGTAAAGCTCTCGCTGAAGTTAACCGCTTGAAGGTTCAAGCCGGTCTTACTCCTCTCGAGAAAGCTACCATCAACAAGGAAACTGCCATCGGCGTTGCTGCAGAGCTCGCCAAGGTACAATTCCCAAGTATGATGGTGATCGGTGGAGGCGGTAACGGTAAGGGTGCTGCTGACCCTTTCGAAGCCGTTGGCCTTGAGTCTCTGATGCGAATCAGCGACAAGATGGCTCGCAAAGACAAGTCCTCGAAAGATGAGTAATAGAAATTGCACTGGGTAAGTAAAGGATCGCAACCTTTCCCTTGTGCGTTCTGTGGGCCTCGCGGAAAAAGGGGTGTAAGTCCCCAGGGGCACATTTTAAACAAAGGAGATACGTATGCCGTTATTGATTGATATTGCCTTAGCAGTTCTAGTTCTTTCCGGAGCATTGTTCCTCGGATCGATCGCTCTGGCTCTTTTCAAAGAAGTGAACAAGAAGGACCAATGAGAAAACTCTTAGTCCTGATGATGCTTACCTTGGCAGCCTGTACTAGCTCTGAACAAGCTGAAGAGCAAGCTAGACAGGCTCGCCGAGAGCGTCAAGAGATGGAAGAATCTCGTCAGCTAAAAGAGCAACACGAGAGAGAAGCAGCAGCTCTTAGAGAGCAAGAAGCTGCTAAGCCGGAAGAGCCGGCAGCTCCGCCGGAACCTGAATACCGTGATGTAACAACTTATTACTTCACCTCCAACACTGAGAAGACAGCTGTGTCTTGCTCAGACGAAGGTGCGATGCACGAATGTGGCATCACCTTCGAAGACTGTAACGGTAGTGCTTACTACTGTCAGACTGGAGTAAAGGTTTTCAGTAAGACTAAGAAAGAGCTAGTTACCGAATAATCATTGTTTGATTGGATCTTGAGACGCCTCGACTGGCTTTGCTGGTTGGGGCGTTTCTGTTTCTGCGGGTTTGTCGTCCACAACTACATGTGGATCCTTAGGCTCAGGTTGAATATCGTTGAGCTCAATCTTAGGAACTGTGACTTTGTTAATACGAGCGTATAGACTATTAACCAACTTACGTAGCTCCCCGGTTTCGGGAGCCTTCTTGAGGGCTGCTTGACGCATCTTGCGGAGATTACCGCGCTTCTTAGGTTCAACAATCTTATCTGCAAGACCTAATGACACTGCTTCACTGGCCGTCAGATAGAGATCACGCTGACATACGTCTTCCCAGAAGCTCTTAGGCATACGTGAGTTGGCCTCATAGATGTCGTACAGCTTATCCTGTAGTCGCTTGTTCTCTGCGGCAGTAATCTGAACGTCGGTGTGCTTCCCATCATAGCCCTCTGATCCATCGTGGACCATTACGGTCGCATTCTGGTGGAGCCAACGCTCGTCACAGACAGCCATAATCCAGGTTGCAGAGCTCATGATAGCTCCGCCGCCATAGAACTTTATCTGACATGGGCAAGCTAAGATCTCATCGTATAGACGAAGCATGGCATATGGATCACCGCCATAGCTGTTCATATGTATCTCTATAGGCTTCCCGGGCGCGTCAGAGGACATTTTATGCAATGCTCTGATGGCAAGCTCGATAGAAGCTTGAGAGAAGTCTCCCGGGTTCTCCTCGGTCCAATCGAGGCCAACTCCAAAGTAGAGCCTACGATTCTTCAAGTCGATCCCGTATATAAGATTGTCGATGAGGTCGCCTTGAACAGCCATTAAGTCCCCTAATTGGTAGAATACTAAGATGAGTATCCTAGTACTTCCATTATACCAACAGAGGGCTTCATGGATAAGCACGAACTCGTAGAGCTTACAATTGAGCGCCTATTGGCTAACTTTGAGAAGTCACCTGAGTCGTTCGACTTAAAAATGCCTGATAGTAGCAGCTATAGCGGCCCTATGGTGACCTGGAAACCTAGAGTTCAACTAGGAAGCTATGACTCAAACGTTGTGGATGACCCAAATAACAACCATGCAGTCATAGTTATGTACAATCCCAACTTAGGTGAACTTCAGTGCTTCCTGTTCCTCAGGGCACCTACTCACTTAGATGGTGCTAAAGCTGACCAAACTGTTCAATCCAAACGTCCGTTCATGTACTTCCGCGCTCACTACCGCAAGTTCAAGAAGCTCATCGCTCTTATCAAAGAGAGAGATGTCAGAGCAGCAAACATGAATTACCTCTCCAAACTCTCATCTGTCTTCCCAGATACTCTCGATAAACATATACTCAAAGACTGATTCCTGAATCTAGACCCTTACACGAGGGGAAGATTCAATGCCGAAACAAAGCGTTTTTGAGATCACCATCACTGTCGACACCAACGACGCCGACTATGCTACCCAGGTCTCTAAGATATCGGAGTCTGATCTCGAGCTCATCAAGCCCTTAATCAAGGCAATCTCCAAGTTTCAACCATATACAGCTAAGACCCGCGGCGCTAATTCCTTGACATGGGATCATCACCACAACTATCCCTATGGCGAATGCTGTCGTGGCGATCTCGGTGAGAAGCACCCTCAGGAACTTTATGACTTTCCGCAAGCTGTGTTTGAGATTTTTGAGAACCTCTTACCGTTCAACGAGTATGGATTTCACACCATCGATTCTATTGAAGTGACCCCATACGTCAAGAAAACCAAGCTGTTATAAATCTGAATCTATGGAGCAATATGAAAAAGACTGAGACAATTGCAGAGTTTCTAGCGCGAGGGGGAAAGATCACTCGAGTCGCTACACCTGAACCCACGACTAAGCCGGAAAGTATAAGATCGACTACGGCAGGTGGACCGGCTGTGTTCCTGTCCCTTGGCGAAGCGGATCTTTTCTACGGCGAACATAAGCCAAAGAAACCGAAGAAGAGTAAGGCTGCGATGGATCTTTCGGCGCTACCGGAAGAGCTTCGTAAAAAATATGTTGATGGGGTGATGAATGGCAACAAAGAAGAAGGCGACGACGAAGAAGATTCTGAAGACAGTTGAGCCTGAGAAGGTACTGCCAGTAGTTCAACAAGGAGAGCTAACGTTTATAATGTCAAATAATGAAGTCTTCTCCCTAGTTCAGATCCTTAGTTTTTCGAGAGACGTGTTCAAGCAGATGTCACTGAACTGCGCTATTGAAGGCGATAAGAAGTCTGAAGAGGTCTATGCGGCTAGGTCAGAACTAAGTCAGATTCTGTTCGAAAAGATGAGAAGCATTGCAAGTATTGGGGAGCCGTCCTCAAGGGCACTTCACTGAGTATCCCGAATCTAAACGGAAACGTCCGAAATCATTAACTGGAGGAAATACAGAAATGAAACCGTCCCACATTACGACTATCATGGATACCGCGCTCGAAGCCCGCAAGATCGGGGAAGTCTTTACACCTCTTTTCACTGGTGAAGCAGGTCTGGGTAAGTCTCAGATTGTTCAGCAATGGGTTAAGAAGCAGCGCGAGCGCAACCCTAACTTCGGCTTCATCGATCTTCGTATCGCTTATATGGAAGCTCCCGATCTTATCGGTCTTCCTGAGACTGAAGTTGATGGCTCTGGCGCAAAGATCACCAGCCATTATCAACCTGACTTCCTTCCTCGCGAGATGGCTTCCGAAGGCTTGCTCCTTCTTGAAGAGCCAAACCGCGCAACGACCGGCATGATGAACTGCTTGATGCAGCTCCTGACGGATCGCAAGATCCATAAGTATACCCTCCCCGAAGGTTGGGTCATCGCTGCTTGTATTAACCCTGACTCGTCTGAGTATGACGTCAACACGATGGATACGGCTCTCAAAGATCGTTTCGAAGAGTTCGAAGTTGAGTACGACGCCCTCTCCTTCCTTGATTTCATGGACCAGAGGGGTTGGAACGAGTCTGTTCAGCGCTTCGTCGGCGATGGTATTTGGATCTACAAGACCTCCAAGGAGCTTGGTCAGGGTGGCAAGTACATCTCGCCACGTACCTGGTCCAAGGTGAACGCTGCCGAGTCTGCGGGAGTTCGTAAGAACCGCAACCTGCATCGCATCGTTGTTAACAGCATTCTTGGCAAAGACATCGGTAACGAATACCACAAGTATTGCTACGACCAAGCGCCTGTAACTGCTGCTGATCTCATCAAGGACCAGAAGGCAGCCATGGCGAAGTTGAAGGAACACTCTCAGCCAGATACGTACAAGGGCGACATGATTGCAGCATCGATCGAGTCGATCATCAAGGCGTATGGCGGAGCTAAGAAAGATTGCAAAGCTGACCAGATCGACGAAGATACGATGGCGGCAGTCGCTAAGATTATCCCTGCCGACTTGGCCGTCCAACTCCTCAAGGGTTGCGGATTCAAGGTTACCAAGGGCAAGATGAGCGACTTCTTCAACGACTTTGTGAAGCGTCACCCTGACCTCATCAATGTGCTGAAAGCGAACTTGAAGCTTGCTCGGGCGACTGGTGTGGACAAAGATGCAGCAGCTGCTGCAGCCAAGAAGTAAAAAGCCCTAGTGAGACCCGGAGCGGATTTCCTCCCCGCTCCGGGTTTACCTTATCTTTTAATCTGAATTTATAATCCTCCAACGGAGGGAGATATTATGTCGTCAAGAGTTCGTCCCAAGCTTACTAAAGAGTTGCTCGACAAAGAGCATGTAGATGTGGCCCTGAAAACGCGATGCCTCGCATCGGCCATCTACGAGTGCTCCAAGACCCACCCATTCCTGGGTTCAGTTCTTCAGTGCTTGACCATCTCATACGGTCACCAGATTCCAACTGCAGGCATCATGTTCAACACCGATGCCAAGCGTTGGGATATGTTGATCAACCCTTATTTCTTTTGTAAAAAGTTGGACCTTCTGCAACAGAAGGCAGTTCTTCTTCATGAGCTGAGTCATATCACTCACAAACACCCTCTACGTGTTCCCTTCCTTAAGATCTCACCTCGTAAGCGCATGTTGATGAACATCGGCGCTGACATGGCGATCAATCAGTATATTAAGAACCTTCCTCAAGGTTGTCAGCAATGTCCTCCACGCGACTCTGGTAAGCCCTGTGGTAACGAACTCTGCCCAGGATACGGCATCTTTGTTGAAGACTACTCTGATACCGACGAGAAGACTGGCAAGAAGATTCCTTGGCAGACTCAGCAGACCATGGAGTATTACTACGAGAAGCTTCTACAGCGCTTCGAAGATCCAGATGACGATGAGTCTGAAGGCGATGGCCAAGGCAACGCTGGTGGCGGAGCTGATACTGGCGACCTTCCTCAGACTCTCGATGAACATATGTGGGATGGAGCATCTGAAGAGAAGGATATGCTTGACGCCACTGAGGAACTTGTTAAGCGCGCCATGGTTAAAGCACGTCTCGACTATAGCTCTCTACCTGACCACGTTAAGGAACTTCTTGAGGATCTTAAGGCTCGTCGTGCAGAGTTGAACTACAAAGCTCTCATCATGGCCGCCATGAAGCGTCACGCTGCAGGGCATGATCGTAAGAAGACTTGGACCCGTAAGTCTAAGCGCTTCGGCAACAAAGCACCTGGTACTAAGGTTGGTGACTTGCCTAAACTTCACAACTACATCGACACGTCTGGCTCCATCTCTATTGAGGAAGCGAACGAGTTCTTGGAAGTTGTGGATCAGTTCTTGCGAGTTGGTGCTCGTAAGTGTAAGCTGGGCTTCTTCCATACTGCCCTCTATAAGGACGAGGACTACAAGCTTGGAGCTCGCATCAAGCGCGAAGACATCCAAAGCGGAGGCACAGATCTCCTTCCTGTGATGCAGAACATCCTCAAGACGAAAGCCGATCTCAGCATCGTCATCACTGACGGTTGCTACGGAGACGTCCCAGTCGAATCCTGGATGCGCCCCGGTGAGAAATGGCCACAAACGTTGTTCATCATCTCGAAGGGTGGAACTGAAGATCACCCGCTGAAACGACTGGGAGAAACGGTTAAGATTCCTGATCAAGCTACAAAGAGGAAGTAATGAGCGATCTTGAGAAGCAATTACAAACCGAAGTTGATAGGTTAAAGGTGGAACTTGAAGCAGTAAAGCAAGAGCTTAAGACTTCAAGAAGCGTCATTCAAATTTATCGCGATGACTGCGATAAGTTTCATCGACCACACATTGTAGATGCTGAGAGTCTCAAGATAGTCTTAAGAAGAATATCGCGAAACAGTTGGTGTTATAACACGAAGCGCGATGCTGAAATTGCGCTTAGCCAATGTATGGTGAAAGAGTAATGGTTCTTTTAACGATGCTCATCATTCCAACTCTTGTCGCACTAGGATTCCTAATCCTAGGTGGCAAGAAGGTCACTCTGAAGGAGTTTCTCACTCAGATGGGTGTGCAGCTCGTTCTTATGACCATCATTGCTTATGGTGTGTCTTGTCAGAATACTCACGATATTGAGATCTTGAATGGTAGGGTCACGAACAAGGTTCGTGACGAGGTTAGTTGCAGACATTCATATCAGTGTAACTGCTATCAAAGTTGTTCTTCAGACAGCAAAGGTAATCAGAGCTGTACGACAATCTGCCAGACCTGCTATGAACATAGCTATGACGTAGACTGGGATGTTCACACCAGCATTGGTCACACTATCGGTATCGACACGGTAGATCGCCAAGGCTTGGTTCAGCCGCCTCGTTGGACCGCAGTGATCATCGGAGAACCGGTCTCTGCGTTGCATAGCTACACGAACTATATTAAAGGGAGTCCGGATACCTTGTTCAGGCACCAAGGACTTGAAGAGAAGTATGCTAAATCTATTCCAAGTTACCCAGGAGGTATCTATGACTACTATCGACTTAATCGCCTTGTATCTGTTGGACTTACACTTAACGATGCTAAGCTTTGGAATGCTGACCTCTCCGAGCTCAACGCAACTCTCGGAGCCAGAAAACAAGTCAACATCGTTGTAGTCGCTGTAAAGAACGCACCTGAGGACTATTACTACGCCTTAGAACAGTCTTGGATCGGTGGAAAGAAGAACGACGTAGTGCTTGTTATATCTGTTGACGAAGCTAACAAGATTCAGTGGACACAGGTAATGGCTTGGACCGACAATAAGATGTTCCAGGTATCTCTGAGGGATCAAGTGAACTCAGTAGGAACCCTAGATCGTGACCCGATTATTCGAGCCTTGAGTAATTCTGTCGGTGCCTTCTACGAGCGCAAGCCTATGAAGGACTTCGAGTATCTCAGTGGTTTAATCAAACCTACAACTGGACAATGGATTTTCTCAATGGTTTTCGGTCTCTTGCTTAGCGTTGGGCTTGGGATCTTCTTTTATAAACAGGACGTGTACAACGAGGAATACGAAGACTCTTACAATTATCGGAGAAGGAGATACTAATGGGTACTGGAACTAAGATCGCTCTCGGCCTACTTGTGGTCGCTGGCCTGTTTGGTGCCGTTGGCATCAGCTCAGTCATCGGCATCAACAACAACCTCGTTCAGTTGGAACAAGGCATCGTTGCTCAATACAAGCAGAATCAAAACAACTACGACAACTATATCAAGAAGTTGCAGGAAGTTGCTCAAGTTCCCGAGATGTACAAGAACGACCTCAAAGAGGTTTATCAGGCTGCAATCTCTGGTCGTTACGGCGCAGAGGGAAGCAAAGCGGTGTTCCAGTTCTTGAAGGAACAGAACCCAAACCTTGACTCCAGCCTCTATGCAAAGATTCAGCAGATCATCGAGTCTGGTCGCAACAGTTTTGAAGCTGACCAGAAGAGCTTGCTTGACAAGAAGCGAGTGTATGAGATTGAGCTGAAGCAGTTCCCAGGTAATGTCATCGCTGGCTTCCTAGGCTTCCCTAAGATCGACCTTGCTCAGTATGACATCGTGACCTCGCAAGAGACCGAAGACGCCTTCAAGACCAAGAAATCTGCTCCTGTAAAGCTCAGAGGCAACTAATGAAGAAGATAGTGTGTTTATGGGGTGGTCCTGGAACCGGCAAGAGTACGACCTGCGCTGGCTTGTTCAGTAAGTTGAAACAACAGAAGTTTAACGTCGAGATGAACCGTGAGTACATCAAGGATTGGGTTTGGGAGAAGCGAGAAGTAGTTCCGGGAGATCAAATCTATATCACTGCCAAGCAAGCCCGCAAGGAAGTGATCTACATGAGAAACAACTTGGATTTCATCATCACTGACTCTCCGCTAGCTTTGACCACGTTCTACGGGAATATCTACGACAAGTATGAGACCGAACACGGTGCTTGTAAGGCGATCGTGAAACAACATCACGCTATCTGCAAGGACTTAGGCTACAAGGTTGATCACTTCTTCCTGGTCAGGACCAAGGACTACAACCCTTCGGGTCGCAACCAAGATGAAGCGACAGCAAAAGAGTATGATATCCGAATCAAGAAGTTCTTGGACGAATATCCAGTGAACTATAAGATCGTTGCCTGCGATGAGAACGTGGAAGACAACATTATCAAAGAGATATTAACATGACGAAGTTAATCTGTGTTGATGCATATTACGATGCCACTAGCGGTTTCCTTGGAATGGGAGCTAAACCTAAGCGCCCAATCGAAGGTTTGACCGAAGGCAAAGAGTATACCGGATATCCTGTCTCCGAAGTAAGAGGCGAAGGAAACATCGGGTTTGGCTCAATCTCCACTCAAGTTAACTTCTTAATCTTTAACGACGATGGAGAATGGCAGACCTATAATGTAGACTGCTTTAAACCTTTATGAAAGTAACCCAGAACGACAACGTAGTTTGTTTCGATGTGGACGATACCCTTGTAATGTGGAGTTGGCCAGCAGAGTTCAATGACCAGGTTATCACCTTTGATAACTGGGGACATAACGTTCAGCTAGTCCCACACAAGAAACATATTGAGCTGATGCGTCAGTTCAAAGCTCGTGGTCACTACGTTGTCGTCTGGTCCCAGGGCGGATTCGCTTGGGCGGAAGCTGTATGCAAAACTCTAGGCATTGAGAACCTCGTGGACGAGGTTAAGACCAAACCTAAGTGGGTCATCGATGACCTTGCTCCCTCTGTTTGGATGACCCGATCTTATATGGATTTGAACGGAAAGCGTTTATTCGATGATCCATATGGTGCGGGTAGAGGTTACACTTCTCCGCAAGAACAGTTCAAAGACGAGGATGAAGATGGCTAAGCAGTTCACATTCAAGACCTTTTCAGTTGATTCTAACCTCATGTACCTTATTCAAAAGGTTTCTGGGCACACGACTGAGCAGATCTTGAGCTACTTCTACAGCATGGCTCACGGAGTATCCGAGAACTACATGAAGAAGAAGCGCCTTGCTAACGCTATCAACAAGACTCTTCAATGGCACTACCAAGGTTTTGACTGCATTCCTTATAAGCTCAATGTGTATAGCCACTGGAATCGCGGCGGACATGAGAATGAGACCACTGTCGGTCTATACGTCACTGTAAATTTTCCAAAGAACTCCAGCAACATCGACGTAGCTGAAGTGCTCAACACGATCGTTGAGTCTAGTATCGGTCTAGATGGCTCGCAAAGCATGGAACCGTTTCCAAGACCTATGACCAAGGTCCCTGCAGGGTTCAAGAAGTTCATTCACGAATAAGGAGAGAGTATGTCTGACGCTAATCTTAAGAAGGCCCAACGTATCGTTAACGAAGTTGATGCTGAGCTTGGCATCGCGCTTGTCGCTTACCAGAACAGCGAGCTCGAGTTCCTCAGGGACAAGCTCGTCAAGTTCTTGAACCTCGACGTGTCCACGGATGATCTCCACGACGCCGATGACTCAGACTTCTTGGACGATGAAGACGAAGATCTTTCCGACGACGATATGCCTGTTGACGACGAAGAGGAAGAAGATGAGTAACACCCGAGTTCTCTGGCAGAAGGTGTATCACGGGTTCGAAGACTTCTCGGACTACTGGCGTGATACTCACGAAGCAGTTGACTCTGACTTTAACCCAGAGATCAAGAAGCTTCCAGGTGAATTCCAAGGCAAGATCAAGGTGACGA
>Ga0164241_10000591_pt1 | contig 61689 bp, 54 predicted proteins | sample OricomyardsoilBY_FD_108780 | JGI IMG/M metagenome (GOLD analysis project Ga0164241, IMG submission 108780) | Backyard soil microbial communities from Emeryville, California, USA - Original compost - Back yard soil (BY) | ecosystem: Environmental > Terrestrial > Soil > Unclassified | place: USA...
GCAAAGCTGTGTCTACGGCGCCCGCAGGCCGAGAAAAAACGGCGCCCACGCGACGAAAGTCGGGCCGAGCTGTCGAGCGCGCTCGATCTTCTGCTGCAAGGACGACCGGGCGTCGTGAGCACGCCCGGCGAAGACTTCGATGCGAGGCTGGTGGTCGGAGAGTGCCCGACCGAGCCCGGCGCCCCCCCGAGCACGCCCGCCCCAGCTCCGACGCCGTGAGGCGGCGTCCACGCCGAAGCGCTACTGTGCTCGTCGCTTTGAGGTCCAACCATCCTCTACCCGGCGGCTGGCTCGACGCTAGGCGACGATGCAGATGACCTCGTCGTCTCGCTCCAGGCCGCAGCGCAGCAGCTGCCCCAGGGTGGTGGTACGACGCTTGATGTTCTCGACGAGGCGAGGCCCTCGGCGCGTGTCGTAGGTCAACAACGTGATGCTGCCCCAGCGCAACGTGGCGGCGGCGATGGCACGGCGAAAGAGGTAACCTGGCCCAGCGAAGTGGGCTTCGCGCTTGGCGCTCCCGGCGAGCCCGAGGCCCGCGAGCAAGGCGCAAGAACAACCCTCGAGGGTAACGCACAAGACGTTGTCGGCGGGGGCGAAGCACGCCCGCGCCCAAGCCTGCGGGGAAACCTCGGTGTCGAGCTCACAGCTCGGGCCGCTGAGCACGGCGCGTAGCTGGGCCGTGTCCGTTTGAGCTCCTACCAATGCGAAAGTGCACATCGGAAACGCGAGCGGCTAGGCAAATCCCGTTCCGGAAGCGGCGCTCCAAATTCCTCGACCAAGGCGGGAGAAGCCAGCGGGCCGATCGACTCCTTCCGACTCACTCGGGTCGCGAGGACACAATCGAGCTCGGGCTAGTGCTCGGTCGACGCTTCGGCTTCGTCCGCGGTGCGAGCCGCGTTCGGAGCGCTCAACGGTGCCAACCAGCTGCGCCCGAGAGCCAGCGATACCACCGCCGCCAGGCCGCTCGCGACCAGGACGCCGAGCTTCGCCGCGCCGAGCAACGCAGGCGCGCTGAACGCCAGCTGCGCGATGAACAAGGCCATCGTGAAACCGATGCCGGCGACCGCGCCGAGCACCGCGATATGGCGCCAGGTCACGCCCGTAGGCAGACGGCTGAGACCGGAGCGAACGCATATCCAGCAGGCGAGCGTGACGCCGATTGGCTTACCCAGCGCCAGGCCGATAGCGACGCTCACCATCACTCGCATGCCGGTGGCATCGAGCGGCGCTCCGCGGAGCGACACGCCCGCGTTGGCGAGGGCGAAGATTGGCATGATACCGAACGCCACCCAGGGGTGAAGCGCGTGAATCAGGCCCTCGGCGGGTGAGACGGCCTCGCGGCGGGCGGCGTTCACGTGCTGCAAGCTGCCCGCGAGCTGATGGGGCGACAGCACGTGCGGCTCGGCTCGTTCCAACACCCCGAGCTCTTCGCGGACGCCGGCGACGAAACCCTCGGCCCCCAGCCACGCGCGCACGGGCGTCAAAAGCCCGACCGCCACTCCCGCGATCGTCGGGTGAACGCCGGCAGCGTACACGCCGGCCCACGCGACGAGCGACGGCGGGACGTAAGCCAACTTGTTACGAATACCCAGGCGCTGCATGAGCACCACCGCGCCGAGGCCGGCGGCGCCGACGAGCAGGCCGATCGCGGAGATGCCCGATGAGTAAAAAATCGCGATCACGACGATCGCGCCCAAATCGTCGATCACGGCCAGAGCCAGGAGAAGCACGCGCAAGGCGGGAGGGACTCGCTTGCCGAGCAACGTCAAGACACCCACCGCGAACGCGATATCGGTGGCCATTGGAACGCCCCAGCCGGACCCGGCGCCGCCGCCGCCGGCAAACAGCGAGTAGAGCGCGGCCGGCACCAGCATGCCGCCCAGCGCCGCTACCGCTGGTAGCGCGGCTCGCCGCCACTGCGATAGCTCTCCGCAGTACACCTCGCGGCGGATCTCCATCCCGACGACGAAGAAGAAGATCACCATCAGGCCATCGTTGACGACCCATTCGAGTGGCCGCTCGAAGATGAAGTCCCCGAGGCGCACTCCGACCGCCGTATGCCAAAAGTGCGCGTAGCTATCGGCCCACGGTGAATTGGCCCAGATCAACGCGCAAGCCGTCGAGAGCAAGAGCAGCACGCCGCTGGCCGCTTCGACGTGTAGAAAGCGCTCCAGCGGCCGCCCCGCCGCTCGAAACAATCGAAAGAGCGGCCCCCACGCCTCGGGAGGCGAAGCGTCGAGCGGCCGCTGACTGCGAGCGTCGGTGTCTGACATGGGGTAAGGGGCCCGATGGGTATCACCCTGTCGCCACACCTCCAAGGGTGCAAACGCTCGTGGGGCGGCGGAGTGGGTCAAGAAGACGCAGGGGCCGGCGCGCGTCGTCAGTTGGATGACCGGCACGTGGGTTGCACTAAGGACGGCATGACCAATGCGCCGTATGCAGCCGAGGACGCGGGGGCGTTTCACTTCGACAGTCGAAGTCGAATTTCCAACGCGTGGCCACGCTATGCGAACATCGTCTTGGGGCTCTGGCTGTTCGTCTCGGCCTTCGCCTGGCCCCACTCGCGTGACGCCTGCGCGGCAGCGTGGATCTCGGGGGCGATGATCGTCATGAACGCTTTCGCAGCGATTTGGGCGAGCCCGGCGCGCTTTTTCAACGTCCTTCTCGGCGGGATGGCCCTCGGTTGGCAGGCGAGCGCCGCGAGTCACGAACCGGCAGCCCGCTTGAACGGCATCATCGTGTCGGGATTGGTGATCGCGCTATCGCTGGTGCCGCCGCGTCGCTCCGCCGGGCTCTAGGCGCTGACAGGTGTGCCCCGGTCACGCAAAGCTGCCGCGCTCGAGGCGCCGGCTTCCAGCGAAGCTCGGCCGGACGCGGAGGCACGAAGCTTGCTGTTCGTGAGGCATGACGAACATCATGGCAAGCTTCAAGGCGCTATCGTGGTTGGCCGTCGCGTCGCTGGCACTCGGGTGCAGTCACGATGGCCCGCCTCCGAACACGCCAACGAGCGCCGCTGAGACGACTACCGATCCGTCCGGCGCTTCATCGGGGCCGAGCAGCGACGGCACGCCGAGCACCAACTCGCCCGGCTCACCCGACCCCGCTGTCAACCAACCCGGCGAGTGACGAGGCGCGACCCGCTGGTGAAGGCGTGCAATGAGCTCGCGTCCCCTGCCGCTCGCCGCGCGGGGAGAAATAGAAGTGCCGACAGAAGCGGCCGGGGGAGGACTCACCCCTGTCGGCAGCCCGCGGCGTATCAGGTCGTGCTCGCGAATCCGAGCGAGCCCCTTGAACACCGGAGGAAATGCAAATCGGGGGCCCGTGGCGTGTGACTATTTCCAGTCAGCGCGGGGGATTTTGTCTTGCATAGTGGAAATAATTCCACTACAGCGTCGGACGTGCTGATCGAGCCCTGTACTTAGTCGCCGGGCTGGCCCGCGCGGGCCAGCCCGGCGACTTCCAGCGAAAGGTTCGATTCATGATGCATTGGCGCGGTAGGTTCGGGCTCGGCACGCGGCTCGGCGCGGTTCCGCTAGTTTACTCTTTGGCTCTCGGCGCGAGCGCACTGCTGCAGGGTTGCTCGAGCGCCCCGCTCGACCACGGCGGCGAGGAGCAGGTCGGTACGCTCGGCGTCAACTTGGAGGTAGCGCCGGGCGTGACGCTCAACTCGGTCACCTACATCATCAGTGGCAATGGCTTCACCAAGTCCGGCACGATCGACGCCAGCGGCGCCCCGACCATCAGCGGTACGATCGGCGGCATTCCCGCCGGCAACGGCTACGTCCTCACGTTGACGGCGACGTCAGCCGACGGCAAAACGACGTTCACCGGCTCGGCGACCTTCAGCGTGACGGCCGGCAAGACCACGTCGGTGACCGTTCACCTGAAGGGCGCGGCTACGAGCGGCAACGGCAACGTCAGCGTCAACGGCACGCTCGATGTGGGGCCGGTGATCGACGAGCTGACCGTGACGCCGTTGACCGTGAACGTCGGCAGCACGATCAAGTTGACGGGCGTCGGCCGCGACCCCGATAGCGGACCGTCGCCCTTGAGCTACTACTGGTCGACGACGGGCGGAGTGATCGCCGATCCGATTCGCTCGCAGGCGACGCTGACGAGCCGTACCCCCGGCACGTTCACGGTGACGTTGACGGTGTCGGACGGCGAAATCAGCGCCACCGGCAAGACGACGGTCACGTTCGTCGAGTCGAGCGCGGGTGGCGAAGGCGGCGCGGGCGGCGAAGGCGGCGGCCCCAGCACGAGCTCGAAGCAGCCGAACGTGCTGTTGATCATCGCCGACGATTGGGGCTCCGAAGCGACGAGCCTGTATCCCGAGCTCAACGGGGACAGCGGCGCCGTGCCGGTTCCGACCGTCGAGTCACTGGCCGCAAATGGTCTCGTGTTCGACAACGCCTGGGCAAGCCCCGCATGCTCGATGACCCGCGGCACGATCGTGACGGGTCTGTACGGCTATCGGACCGGCGTGACCTCGGTCGGCGCCGTGCTGCCCACCGACACCGTGACGCTGTTCGATCGGCTCACCGCCGATAGCCCCGACTACGCCCAGGCGTTCTTCGGCAAGTACCACCTGGGAGGAGGGCTGTTCGACCCGCGCGCGGGCGGCGCGAACGCGGAGGCACCTCGAATTTTGCAGCACACTCGCGATCTCGGAATCACGAGCTTCAAGGGCATCCTGGGCGGCGCTGTCACCGACTACTTCAGCTGGAACATCTACGATAGCAATGGCCCGACAGTGCCGACGACGGCCTACGCCACGACGGTGCTGACGGATCTCGCGATCGATTTCATCCACTCGCAGGAGGCGACCCAGCCCGAAAAACCGTGGTTCGTCTATCAGGCGTACAACGCGCCGCACGCCGCCAACGGCGGCAACAGCCCCTATCAGGTGCCACCGCCGGAGCTTCACCACGTCGACCTGCGCTCGGTCGGCAGCCCTGCGCCAGGAACGAGCGCGACGAACGTCCCCGTCTACAAGGCCAACATTCAAAGCCTGGACACCGAGATTGGGCGCCTGCTCGAGGAGGTCGATCTCGACGACACGGTCGTGATCTTCGTCGGCGACAACGGCACGCCCGCGCCCGTCAAGGACACCGGCGCCCGCATCCGTGATTCCAAAGGCAGTGCCTACGAGGGCGGCGTCCGCGTGCCGCTGGTCATCGCCGGCGCCGGGGTCACGCGCCGGGGCGCTCGTGAAGACGGCCTATTCGTCACGACCGATCTGTACGCTACGATCCTCGACCTCGCCGGAGTACCGGTCAGCCACGTCAACAACAGCTACAGCATCAAGCCGGTGCTGAGCGATGAGGGCGCCACGAGCGGACGAAATTACTCCTTCGCGGAGACCTCGAGCGGGACTAGCAACCGCCGCTACGCGCTCAAGGACAAGCGCTACAAGCTCGTCTCCAACCTCGGCAAGCGCGAACTGTACGACCTCGTCGCCGATCCGCTGGAGAAGACGGACTTGTACGCCAAGGCGGCCTACGGCGCGGTGCGTGCCACGCTCGAGGCCCAGATCGACGAGCTGAACACCGACGCCAAGCCTGGTTACTTCCCCTGAAGGTAGCTCGCGCGCGGGCGCCGCTCTCACGGTTCGTCGTGAGGCGGCGCTCGTCGCCGCGAGGCTCGACCTCGAGAATCTTCGTGCGAAATTGGTCGATGCTCGTCGGGGCGCTGCTCGTCGCCGCGCTTTTTGCGCTGGGCAACTGTCGTTCTGGTGGCGCAGCGCCGTCCGAGCCGGCGAGCGCCGCCAGCTCCCCACCGGCGACTCGAGACGAGCCGGCGTCGCTGGTTCCGGCGCTTGGCCGCGAACAGCTCGTGGGCTCGGCTGTGTGCGGCGATTGTCACCGCGCCCAGAGCGACGCCTACCGCGGCTCGCACCACGCCAAGGCTTTGCTCGAGCCTGACCCCGAGCTCGCGAAGGGCCGCTTCGACAGCGCTCATTTCACGTCCAAGCACGGAGGCTCGACGAGATTTTCATTGCAAGACGGCGCTCCCGTCGTGACCACGCCGCTCGCGGGCGGAGCGACGGGGACGTTGCCGATAAAATACGTCTCCGGTGTCTGGCCGCTCGAGCAATACGTCGTCGCGACCGAACGCGGCAAGCTGCAGTCGCTGGGCGTCGTGTGGGACAGCCGCGCGCGTGAAGCCGGCGGCGGCAAGTGGTTTCACGTCTACGGCAAGGACGGTATCGCCCCGAGCGACAGCCTGTTTTTCACGTCGTCCGCCCAAAACTGGAATCATATCTGCGCCGACTGCCACTCGACCTGGGTCGAGCGCCGCTACGACGTCGCGACGGATAGCTTCGACACACGCTGGGCAGAGCTGTCGGTCGGCTGCGAGGCGTGCCACGGCCCGGGCGCGGAGCACGTCCGCTCGGCAAGGTCCGGACATGCCACGCCACTACCGGCGCGACTCGCGCGCTCCGAGCCTTGGACGCCGAGCGCGACCGGCAGCCCCACGCCGCGCGCGCAAGACGGAGCCGAGGTCGAGGTCTGCGCGCCGTGCCACAGCCGCCGAACCCCCCTCAAGGAAGGCTTCGTGGCGAGCGACAGGTTCTTGGACTCCTTCGAGCCTGATCTGCTGCGGCCCGGTCGCTACCACGCCGACGGCCAGGTGGAAGGCGAGGTCTACGAATGGGGCTCGTTCCTGCAGAGCCGTATGTATCGCTCGGGCGTCAAATGCTCCGATTGCCACGAGCCGCACTCGGGCAAGACTTTCGCGGCCGACAATGCGCTGTGCGTGCGCTGCCACGAGCCGTCGCGTTTCGATGTCCCGGCGCACTCTCATCATCCTGCGCCGTCGGCGCTGACCAAGACGCCGCGCTGCATCGACTGCCACATGCCACCGACGACCTTCATGCAGATCGACGAGCGGCGCGACCACTCGATTCGCATTCCACGACCCGACTACAGCGTGGAGCTCGGCACCCCGAACCCGTGCAACGGCTGCCACACTCGGCAATCGGCGAGCTGGGCCCGCGATTGGACTGCCAGGTGGAGCCCGGCTCGCAAGAACCCGGCCCATTTCGGGGAGGCGCTGGCCAAGGATCGCCAGGGCGCGCTGGATGCGGCGCGTGCCCTTCGCGAGATGGTAGCCGACGGCAGCGTCCCCGCCGTCGCCCGCGCCACCGCCCTCGAGCGCCTCGGCCGATACCCCGCCGACAAGACGATCCAGGCGCTGCGGGCCGCGCTCGCGAGCTCCGAGCCGCTCACCGTCTACGGAGCGGTGCGCGGGGCCGCGCAGCTCCCGGCGTCGCAGCGCAGCCCGTTGCTCTTGCCCGCGCTCGAGCACGCAACCCGCGCCGTGCGCGTCGCGGCCGCGAAGGCGCTCGCCGGCGTGCCGTCCGCGCAGCTGCCGTCGACCTCGCGCGCGGCGCGCGAGCGCGCCTTCACCGAGGTCGAGCAGAGCTTCGACGTCAGCGCCTCGCGACCGGAGACGCACGTCGAACGGAGCGCCTTCGAGCTTTCGCGCGGCAAGCTCGCGGAGGCGGAAGCGTCACTCGAGACGGCGCTGCGGCTCCAACCGTGCCTAGCCGAAGCGCAGCTCAACTTGGCGGAGGTGAGCCGCCAGCGCGGCGATGAAGCGGCCGCAGAGCGCGCGATCCGCGCCGCGCTCGCCTGCAATCCCGAGAGCGCCGCCGCCCAGCACGCGCTCGGTTTGTGGCAGGTGCGGGCCCATCAATCCAAGGCCGCGCTCGTCAGCTTGAAGAAAGCTGTCGAGCTCGCCCCGGCGGACGGGCGTTTCAGCTACGTGCTGGCGGTGGCGATGGCCAACGGCGGTGACCGCGGCGGGGCGATCCAGGTGCTCGAGGCGAGCTCGAAGCACCACCCCAACGACGCGAGCACCTTGCGAGCCCTCACTGGCTACTTGCGAGAGGCGGGCGAGAGCGAGCGCGCGACCGAGGTGCGCCAGAAGCTCGACCGGCTGCAGCGCGATTGAGGCGCGTTCGGCGCATGATGGAACGGGGCGTGCAGTCAGCGCGCCATGCAAGCTCTCCTGACGCGGGTAGTGAAGGGCGCCGCCGCCGGAATCGTCGCGACCGCAGCCATGTCGGCCGTGATGTTAGGCGCGCGCCGCCTCGGTTTACTCGGCGAGGCCCCGCCACGACGCCTCACGCGTCGGGTTCTGTCTCCCCTCGGTCTGCTCAGGCCGCGCGGTCGAGCCCTGGACGTCACGGCGCTGGCCGCACATTTTGCCTATGGCGCCGCGCTCGGCGGCCTGTTCGCGCTCCCGCCCGGCCGTTCGACGCGAGCTCGCGGCCTGCTGTATGGCGCGGGCGTTTGGGCCGCCAACTACGCGGTGGCGCTGCCCGCGCTCGGGCTCATGCCACCGGCGCGCCGAGACCGCCCGGGGCGGCCGACCTCGATGATCGCCGCCCACCTCGTCTACGGCGCGGCGCTGGCCGCGACCTACCGGCGGCTCGCGTCCGACGCGCTGCCGCTGCGGGGTAAGGTCGTCGTCGTGTGCGGCGGCTCCCGCGGGCTCGGTCGCGCGCTTTCGCGCGCGCTCGGCGAGCGAGGCGCGCGCGTCGCTATCTGCGGCCGCTCTGCGGAGTCTCTGCAGCAGACGCGCATCTGGTTGGCGAGCTTCGGCATCCACGTCCTGGCCGAGGTCTGCGATCTGCGCGACGAGACCCAAACGGCGGCGTTCCTGGCGCGCGTCACCGAGGAGCTCGGTGCTGTCGACGTGCTGGTCGCCAACGCCGCCACGATCGAAATCGGCCCGATCGAGAGCCTGAAACCAGCCGACTTCGACGCCGCCATGAGCGAGATTTTTGGCACCGCGCTGCGGGCGACACTGGCAGTGCTGCCGAGCATGCGCGCGCGCGGCCGCGGCACGATCGCGTTCATCACCTCGATCGGTGGCAAGCTCGGCGTTCCGCACCTCGCCCCGTACTCGGCCGCCAAGTTCGCCGAGGTCGGGTTCGCGGAAGCGCTCTCGGCCGAGGTCGCCAAGGACGGCGTGCACGTGCTCACGGCGATGCCGGGGTTGATGCGTACCGGCTCCCACCTGCATGCGCATTTCCGTGGCGAGCCGCAGCGCGAGCTTTCGTGGTTCGGCGCGTCGGCGATCACCCCGTTGCTCTCGATCGACGCCGACCGAGCCGCACGCCACGTCGTCCGCGCGATCGCGCGCCGCGATCGCTTCGTGACGTTCACCCCCGCCGCTCACCTGGGCGCTTTTCTGCACGACGCTGCCCCGGAGCTCTGGTCCGTGCTCGCGAAGCTCGCGGGGCGACTGCTGCCGCAGGCCCCCGCCGGCTCGGGCGCGTCTCCGAGCCAGGAGGGGTTGGAGGTCATGCGGCGCTCGACATCGGCGATCGTCGACTTGGTGATGAAGCACAGCGCGCGGCTGGCGCAGCGGCACAATCAGTAGATCGTGCCGCTCTCCGCGCTCAGGCCGCCTTCAACACGACCTTCTGGCACTCGTCGCGTTGGTGCAGGAACAGGTCGTAGCCTTCGGCGGCCGCCGACAGCGGCAAGGTGTGGGTCACGACGAAGCTCGGATCGATCTCGCCACGCTCGATGCGCTCGAGCAGCGGCCGCATGTAGCGGTGGACGTGACATTGGCCGCTCTTGATCGTCAGGGAGCGATTGACGACCGCTCCCATCGGGAACTTGTCGATGAACCCGCCGTAGACACCGACCACCGACACGGTTCCGCCGTTACCACAGCAACGGATCGCCTGCCGCAGCGCCAGCGGCCGATCGCTCTCCAGCATCACCGCCTGCTTGGCCCGATCGACGGCGTACATGACGCTGTCGGAGTGGGCCTCGAGCCCGACCGCGTCGATGCAGGCGTCGGGCCCGCGTCCACCGGTCAAGCCTTGCAGCACGTCGTAGACGTCGTTGTCTTCGTAGTTGATGGCGTGCGTCGCGCCGGCGCCGTCTTTGGCGCGGGCGAGGCGGCTCTCGAAGCGATCGATGGCGATCACGCGCTCGGCGCCGAGCAGCTTGGCGCTCGCCATCGCGAAGAGTCCGACCGGTCCCGCACCCCACACCGCCACGACGGCGCCGGGCTGGATGTTACACATCTCGGCGCCCATGTAGCCGGTGGGGAAGATGTCCGATAGAAACAGCACTTGCTCGTCGGTCAAGTGACTCGGCACCTTCAGGGGACCGATATCGGCGAAGGGCACGCGCACGTACTCGGCTTGGCCACCCGCATAGCCACCGAGCATGTGGGAATAGCCGAAGATGCCGCACGGCGAATGCCCCCACATTTTCTCGGCCATCCACGCGTTGGGGTTGGAGTTTTCGCAAAGTGAGGTGGCACCCGCTTCGCACGCGCCGCAGTTACCGCACGCGATCGGAAATGGGACGACGACGCGATCGCCGACCTGGAGCGTGGACACGCCTTTGCCGACCTCGACCACCTCGCCCATGAACTCGTGCCCTAAAATGTCGCCCTTTTCCATGCTCGGCACGAAGCCGTTGTAAAGGTGCAGGTCGGAGCCGCAGATCGCGGTGCTCGACACGCGAATGATCGCGTCGCGCGGGTTCAGGATCTTGGGGTCGGGTACGTCTTGCACCTCGACGCGCTTCTTACCCATCCAGCAAGTGGCTTTCATTGCGCGCCGCTCCCTTCCGTCAACTTGGTCGTTTCGGTGTCCTCGGCCGGCCGGGCCGCGTGCATGCCGTGATGGATGCTCGCGTCCGAATGGACCACGCTGCCAGTCTCCAAGACTTGCTTGAGCCGGCGGAGATCGGAGGCAATTTGCTGCCCCGGCTCCTCGCCGAACAGCTTGGCGATCGTCGCGCCGACAGCCCCGCCCGGCGCCTCGTATTTCAACTCCACGACCACCTCCGTGCCGCGCCGATGGGGCGAGCTCTTGAAGCACACAGCCCCGCGGTTCGGAACACTGGCGCCCTCGAGCGAGCGCCAAGCGATGGTCTCGTTCGGACGATCCAGCGTGATCTCGGCCTGCCATTCGACGTGGGTACCGGCCGGTGCTTTCGCGCGCCACCGCGAGGTATGCCCTTCGTCTTGCACCGACTCGAGGTGGGACATGAATTTCGGCAAATTCTCCAGCTTGCGCCAGAACTGATAAATCTGCTCCGCGGGGAGGTTGATGGTGATGCTGCGCACGACGTGAACGGGCGCGACGAGCTTTTGGATTGTCTCGTTACGGCTGGTCTTGGCCGCGACGTACGCGTCGACAGCGGCGACGCCCGCGACGGCAGCGGTGGTGGCCAGGAGCCTGCCCCGACGCTGCCTGCCACCGGTCAAGCCTCGCCCCAAAAGGCCGAGATCGACGACGTCGCCGGCCAATCGCCCCCACAAGGGGCCGGCCGACTCGCCGCTCGCGAGGATGCCGAGGCCGCTCAGCACCTCCCGGAGCCCGATCGCGCGCATCGCCCAGCGCGTGCGAGAGTTGTTCTTGAGGCCAATCAGGCCAGCCACTCGCTCCGGTGCCGACAGCTGCGCCAGGCCCAGCGTCAGGCTGAATACACCCAGCATGCGAGCCTGGTGCTCGTTCCCTTGTCGTATTCCAACTGCCTGCGTTTGCATGGCCGGCGCGGCTGCAACCGGCGTGCCCGCGGCTTCGACCCCTGCGCCCGGCCGCGCTTCGTGGACGCGCACGAACGCCGCAACGTCATGATCTCACCTCGCCAAAGTTGCCTCGTGCGTCAGCAGCAGCCCACAATCGGCGTCACTGCAGCTGGCATGGTGGTTGCTGGTGCCAAGCGTGTTAGACCCGACCCGATCCTAGAGCGCCACGCGCTGCGAGCGTTGGCCGTCACCGGCTAGCTCGACGCCGTCGAGCGCCGAGCCAAATCAAGGTGCGCTTCACGGACCCAGCAGAGATACGCGGCGCGCAAGTCGCCGCGCTGACCTCGATGCTGCTGATCGCGCAGCAGGTGTCGGGCAAGGCGGCGCGTGACGCGCTGTTCCTCTCGAGCTTCCATAGCTCCGATCTGCCGCTGGCGATGGCGGGGGGGGCGGTGCTGTCGCTGGGCTCCGCCTACCTGCTGGCGCGGATGATGATGCGCAGCTCACCGGCCTCCATCATGCCGCTGCTGTTCGGGGCGAGCGCGTGTGGCTTCGCCCTCGAGTGGGCGCTCGGGTTTCAGGCCCCGCGCGCGGCCGCGCTGCTCGTCTACTTTCAAACGGCGGCGCTCGGGCCGGTGATGATCTCGACGTTTTGGTCGCTGATCAACGAGCGCTTCGATCCGCGCGCGGCAAAACGAGCTGTAGCGCGCATTGCCGGCGGAGGCACGCTCGGCGGCGTGCTCGGCGGTCTCGCTGCCTGGCGCGCGTCTGCGTTCATCCAACCGATCACGGTGCTGCTATTTTTGGCCCTCATCAACGGCCTGGCGCTGGTCGGCACGTTGGTGACGCGCGCCCGCCGCGACGTCACGGCGGCGGCGGCCGACGCCGCCGTGCACGATACGGCGGGGGCCGAAGCCTCACCCCTGACCATCCTGCGCACCACGCCGTTCCTCCGTCACCTCGCGTGCCTTGTAGCGCTGGGCGCCGCTATATCGGCGCTGCTCGACTACATCTTCAGCGTGGAAGCGACGCAGTCGTTCGCCAAGGGCCAGCCCTTGCTGTCGTTCTTCTCCCTGTTTTGGCTGGCGGTGAGCGTGGCGTCGTTCCTCCTGCAGGTGACGGTGGGGAGGGTCGCGCTCGAGAAGCTCGGGCTCGCGATCAACATCGCGATTCTGCCCGGCATCATCGTGCTCGGCGGGGCTTTTGGCCTCGCCGTGCCGGGCCTCGTCAGCGCTTCCCTGCTGCGCGGCGCGGAAGCGGTCCAGCGCAATACGCTGTTTCGGTCTGCCTACGAGCTGCTCTACACGCCCGTGTCGGAGGTGAGCAAGCGCGCGACCAAGGCCGTGATCGACGTCGGCTGCGATCGCCTGGGCACGGTGGCGGGAAGCTGTATCGCGCTCTTGGCGTTGCAATCGAGCGCGCACCTTCATTCGCAATGGCTGCTCACGGCCGTGGTCGGGCTCGCGTTGGTCACGTTGCCACTGACGCGGCGCCTCCACGTCGGCTACGTTCAGGCCCTGGAGCAGGGCCTCCGCGAGGGCGCCGCCCGCCTCGACATCGCGACGGATGAAGACGCGACGGAACAACTCGGCCGGCTCTCACGCAGCACGACCCACGGTCAGCGCGAGCAGCTGATCGACCGGGTCGAGGTGCTGCAACCGGGCGGGCTCACCGCGCTCCTGGACGAAAGCAAGCCGGACGCGCCGCCCGGTCCGGCCGCCGAGCGCCTGGCGCGTGGGGAGAGCTTGCTGGCGACGACGCGCGAGCTCCTCTCGCTCGACAGCGAACGGGTCAAGCGCAGCTTGAGCCGGCTCGAGCCGCGCGGCACCGGCCCCGCGTGCGCGATCTTGCTGTTGGCGCACCCCCAGCTGCACGAAAGCGCGCTCCAAGCGCTGCGCCGCTGCGCTCCTCACATCACCGGCCAGTTGTTGGACGCGCTGCTCGATGGGAGCATGGACTTCGTCGTCCGGCGCCGAATTCCTCGCGCTCTACGCGTCTGCTCGACACAGCGCGCCGCCGACGGCCTGCTGCTCGGCATCGCCGACGAGCGCTTCGAGGTGCGGTACGAGTGCGCACGGGCGCTGGTCAGGATCACCGACGACAATCCGGAGATCGCCATTTCGCAGCCCAAGGTCATCGAGGCGATCCGGCGCGAGGTAGAGAACAGTCAGCTGCTCGTGGACTATTCGAGCTCACAGTTCGACGACGAGGAGCAAGACGAGCAACAAGCGCTGCTCGATGACTTGGTCCGCGATCGCGCCAATCGCAGCCTCGAGCACATGTTCACGATCTTGTCGCTCGTCCTCGAACGCGAGCCGCTGCGAATGGCATTCAAGGCGCTTCACCACCAAGACGACAGGTACCGCGGCACCGCCCTCGAGTACCTCGATACAGTACTACCGACGGAGATTCGCGAAATCATCTGGCCGTATTTGGGGGAGACGGCGCCACTCGCGAGCGCCCGTCCCGCGAGCGAGCTGTTGGCCGACTTGGCCCGGGCCGCCGAGCCCGTCGCCCGAGCCTAGTGTCATTTCGTCACACCTGACGGGGCCGGAGCGGCGGTGGCGCGTTCATGCTAGGAATCGTCCGCCATGACCTCCGGTGGCGGATCGGTTTGACGAGTCGCATGGACCAGAAGCCTCCCAGCGCAAAACGTATCTTGATCGTCGATGATAACGTGGACTCCGGGGAGATGCTCGCCGAGCTCGTCAAGACCTGGGGCCATACGACCCGCCACGTGCTCGACGGCGCAGCCGCGCTAGAAGCGATCGCCCAAGAGAGGCCCGACGTCGTGGTGCTCGATATCGGCCTACCGGGGATGGACGGCTTCGAGGTCGCCGAACGCATCCGCGCGTTACCGGAGGGCAATGACGTCAGGATCATCGCGCTCAGCGGCTACGGCCGGCCCGAAGATCGGCAGAAGTCGGCCGCCGCCGGCTTCAACGAGCACCTCGTCAAGCCGGTCGACATGGACAAGTTGGTCCGCGCGCTCGCTTGACGGTTGCGGTGCGGCTTACGGCTTCGACTCCGGCATCTGGATCAGAGGCTTCGGGAAGCGCGCCAGCTGCTCGTTCAGCCAGCCCGTCTTCGCGAACGGCTGGATCTTGAGCCCGTCCCCCAGATTGGCGACGCCGAGCGATACGGCTTGTCCGCCCACGACCAGCGCCATCAGGCTCGTCTTGGGAGTGGTGTACACGCGGCCCGAAACGTCCCAGACGTCGCTCTCGGACTCGATCGTGACGTCGGTGGCGGCGCCAGACTTGCGGAACGTCGTCTTGGCACGAAAGTCGTCGAGGCGCGTCAACACAGGGACGATGTCGCTGATGACGTCTTTCTCCCCCAACGCCTCGAGCACGGGGGCCAGGTTCTTCGTACGCACGCTGATCGCGCCCTCGGCGCTCGGCGGCTCCGTCGCGGTGTAGCTCAGCCGTTTTGCGCTGAGATTCATCCACCAGTCGTCGACGGCTTCGTCATCGACGTGCATGCTGCCGTTGCGAATGCGCAGCAGGAGCTCGGAGATGCGGGTTATCTTCCGCTTCGGGTTGAGGGCGAGCTGAGCGTCGAGCCAGGTGTTGGCGCCGACCGTGATGCCGGAGCCGACCAGCTTGCTACGGAGGATCTGCGCCTCGAACGGGCCCCGCGCCCAGTAGTCCTTGTCCATGTCGAGGCTAAGCGAAGCCTTGGCTTCCCCGCCCTGCATCGAGAGCGGCGAATCTTTGGGCAAGATCACGTCGAGATCGTCGAGATCGGACGAGACGATTTGGGGCATGCGCAAGGCAGCGCGCTTGAGCTCCGTCGCGCTGCCGAGGCGAATCGTGTCGAGCGCAGCTTCGACGTGATAACCGTGGCTCTGGATCGTGAGCTCGCGCTTGCCCCGGCCGAACGCGACGTAGGTCGATTTGAACTCGGCGCGTCCGAGCGGGAAGCCGCCTTGCTCGCCAGCGGCATCGAAATGAAGCTTCGAGTCCGTCGAAACCCCGAAGCCGTCGCCGCTCACGCCGAGCGCGTCGGTCTGATAGTCGAGGTGGCTCTTCTTGCCGAGAAATCCCTTTTCCATGTAGAGGTCGAACGCGAGCGGTCCGGCTCCCTTCGAGACCACGATGCCGTCGGGCGTGTAAGCGCCCAGGTTCGACAGTGAGACGACGTCCGTCGTCAAGTTGAGCCGCGCGCTGACGAACTCGAGGAAGCTGGCGTTGGCGTGAGCCATCGGATCGACCTCGGGGATGTTGCAGGTTACCTGCCCTTTGAGGTCCCGCGCGACCGGGGTTTTCTCGCCGAAGCGCAGCTCGCCGGGGCCGAGGTCCTGCACGGCGGTGCGCACCGCCATGATGTGAGGGCCGACGGTGAAGCCGCCCCGCAACGTGCCCTTGCCCAGGTACCGGTACTCGAAGAACCAGAGCTCGACCACGCCGACGTCGATACCGTCGACCTGCACTGTCCACGAGTCCTCGCGGGGCTCGGTTTTGGAGGCGACGGCCTCGTGAACCGTGTTCGCCCCGGGCAGCCCTTCGAGCTTCGGGTAAGCGGCCAAGCGGCGCTCGATGCCGCGCGTGTCCTCGACTTGGACGCGCATGCGGTAGCGAACGTCGTGGGTCGAAAGCCGTGTCACGTGGATGCGATGCCGCAGCAGCTCGAGCACGCTGATGCTGGTGAACAGATCTTTCCCTTCGAGCGTGAACTGCGTATCTCCGTTCATCCAGATACGCACGTTCTTCATGTGGATCCGCCCGGGGAAAATCGTGTACGACGGGTTGTCGATCTCGAGGCGCAAATCCTCCGATCGCGCTACCCACTCCACGAACCCGGTCCACAAAGCCAGCGTACCCAAAACGGGATAGGCGAGCAGCGCGACGATGGCTCCGATCAAGAGCCGCCGCCGGCGCTTGGCGGGCTTCAGCCACTCCTTGACGCGCTGGAGCATGATCAACGCTGGCGCCGGCCGGCGACGCGCCATACCATCGCCGTCACGCCGACGAGCAAGGCGGCGCCTTTGACGGGGTGCTCGAGCGCGTAGCTGGCCAGCAGCCGTGGCGCCTGCGCCAGCCGGCGCAGCAGGCGCGCACCGACGCTCTCGAGTGACCGCTCGGCGGCGTCTAGAGCGCGATCCTTGATCCGGGCCGGCTGGAGCTGCTCCGCCAGCCGCTCGACATCGGACGCTACGCGCGCGCGCGTCCAGGCGGTGCTCGCTACCAGAGCTTCCATCGTCTCGTCACGCTTTTCGTCGTTCATGTGGCCGCCTTCTTGATCGCGCTCACGTCGCTCTGCACGCTGTCGATCGTCTGCTCCGGCCTCAAGCTAACGCGTGATAGCTTGGCCTTGCTGCTCATCAGCAGCGCGACGCCGATCCCGGTCACGGCGCCGCCGACGACGAGGGCCGCCGCCCAGGCCGGCATCAGCGTCGCCAGCGCCAGCACGGCCGCCGCGAGCAGCACGAGCAACCCGGCTGCGAGCGCGGCGACGCCCAGGCCGAGCGCCAGCGCTTGGCGCTGGAGGTCGGTGAGTCGCTCCCCCAGCTCGTGCTTGGCGAGCTGGACTTCTTGGCGCGCAAGCAGCTTGAGGTCGGAGAGCAGCTGGCTGACGAGCTCAGCCAGCGCTGGCGGCTCGGGAGGGCTCTCTGATCCGGCGTTGACCATTCGTCGACTCGCCACGGCTTCGGTTTCCATCGCTCTCTCCTGCCTGCTCGTCCACGCTTACTGCGTTTTCGGTAGGCTCTATTGTCGCGCCGCGATGGCGCGCGTGAACTTGCGTGAACTCCGCTCCCACGAACAGAATCTGCGCGGCGTAATAGACCCACACGACGAGCGCGACGATCGAGCCTGCGGCCCCGTAAGAAGAGCCGACCGCGGCCTTGCCGAGGTAAAGCCCGAGCAGCTGCTTGCCTATCGTGAAGAGCACGGCCGTCACCGCGGCGCCGAGCCAGACGTCGCGCCATCGTACCTTGGCGTCGGGAATGACCTTGAAAATCAGCGCGAACAGCAAGGTAATCACGCCCAAAGACAGCGCGAGATTGATGATTTGCCAGAGCGTAGCCCCGCCGGGCAGCGTGTCGGCGAGCACGCTGCCGAGCGAGCTCAAGACAGAGCTGAGCACGAGCGAGATCAAAAGCAGGAACGCGACGCCCAGCACCATCGTGAACGAGAAGAAGCGGTCCTTCAGCTGCCCGAGCAAGCCGCGATCGGGCTTCGGCTTCACTTCCCAGATGGTGTTGAGGGACGTCTGCAGCTGGCCGAAGACGCCAGAGGCGCCGACGAACAGCGTGACGATGCCGACGGCGGCGCCGATCACGCCGCGCTTGGGCTCGTCGGCGCTGGCGACCACGGCTTGAATGCCCTGCGCCGCTTCCCCGCCGACGATACTGCCGATTTCGCCGGCGACGCGGCCGCGCGCGGCTTCGGGACTCAAAAACCAGCCCGCCACCCCGATCGAGATCACGAGCAGCGGCGCGAGTGACAAAAGCGCGTAGTACGCAAGTGCCGCAGCGAGCGACGCCGCATCATCATCGGACCAGTCTTTCGCGGTCTCTTTGGCGACGTTCCAAAGGTCCCGGGTGTGCATGTCGGCTCGCTCTGCAACGGACATGCCCACGACGGGGCGACGTTACTGACTCGGAGTCTCTTGCGGTGACGCGGACGGCGAAGGCACCGGTTTTTCCGCTGGCTCCGGCGCCCGCGTCAAATCCGCCTTTGGTTCCGGCGTTGGCAAGGTGCTCGGCGTGTCGACGGGCGGCGTCTGGCGCGCGCCGCACGCCGCCGCCAGCACGACTGCAACCCCGAACGGCACCGCCAGACGTCGTGACATGTTGCGTCGTGTGCATCACCCATGCCGTGGCGCGGCCGCGCTTGGCGCACCACGTGCACGTACGACGCCCATGCCAGGCTTCCGAGTCCCTTCCGCGGTTCTGTTCGGGGCGGCCGCCGTCGCGACGGCTAGCTTCGTGGCGCTCACGCGAGCGGTGGCTCGTGGTAAGACGGCCCGCTGGGATCGCCGGGCCAAGCGCGCGGTGCACGACGGTAAGAGTAACGGCAGCGCGACGGGAGCCCTGAGCGTGGCTTCGCGCGCTACCACCCCCCTGGGCAAGTGGTGGGGCCAAGTGCCCGCGGCCTTGGTGACAGCGGCCAAGCTACGCCGCGAGCATCGCCACGCCGCCGCCGTCACGATTGCCGGCACCTCGATCGCCGCGGCGCTGCTGCCCCTCTTGCTCGATCGCGTCACGCTGCGGCGGCCGCCGCCCCCCGAGCGCGGCGAGCCCGAAAAGCAAAGCTACCCGAGCGGTCACGCCCTGCAGAGCTCGGCGATGGCGGTCGCGGCCGGCTACGTGATGCAGCGAGAGCAGCTCGCGGCGCCGAGGTGGTTGGCGCCGCTCGGCCCGCTTTCGCTGGCTACGGGGCTGTCGCGGCTCTTCCTCGACCGGCATTGGACGAGCGACGTAGCGGCCGGTTATTGCGCCGGCGTCGCGCTCGGCGCCACCAGCGCCGGGCTCTACGAGCTGGTTCGCGCGGGGCGTTGACGGGCGTCACCCGTCGGGCGTGAGCTTGAGCAGCTTGCCGGAGGCGTCGTCCGTCAGCAGGTAGAGCGCGCCGTCCGGGCCCTGCACGACGTCGCGAATCCGCTCCTGCCGGTCCGTGAGCAGCCGCTCCTCGCCCGTGACGCGATCGTTGTCGAGCGCGAGTCGAATCAGCGCCTTGCTCGATAGACCAGCGATGAAGAAGCTGCCTTTCCACTCCGGAAACAGCTCGCCCGAATAGATGGTGAGCGCCCCCGGAGAAATGACCGGATCCCAGTAGTAGACCGGCTGCTCCATGCCGGGCTTCTGCGTCGTCTCGTGGATGGGCTCACCGGAGTATTCCTCGCCGTAGCCGATCGTGGGCCACCCATAGTCTTTACCTTTGCCGATCAGGTTGAGCTCGTCGCCGCCACGCGGTCCCATTTCGGCCACCCAGAGCCGGCCCTTCGCGTCCAGCGCTGCGCCGAGCAGATTGCGGTGACCGAAGCTCCATATTTCGGGCCGAGCGCCTTGCCGATCGACGAATGGGTTGTCCTTCGGGGCGACGCCGTCGGGCGTGATGCGCACGACCTTGCCGAAGTCGCTGGCGAGGTCTTGCGCTTGCTTGCGCCCTTGCAAAATCGACCGCTCCCCGAGCGTCACGAACAGATTGCCGTCGGGGGCGAGCACGATGCGGCCGCCCGGGTGCTTCGTCGAGTGCAGGGTGGGCGAGGCTTTGAACACGACCTCGAGCTGGTCCAGCTTCGGCTGCGCGCCGTCGACGAGCCGGGCCCGCGCCACGGCCAGACCGTTGCCGCCCTCCCGCGGCTCGACGTAGCTGATGAAGATGCGCTTGCTCGTCGCGTAGTCGGGCGCCACGAGCACGTCCAACAGGCCGACCTGGTCTTCACCGACCACTTTGGGCACGCCCTGGACCGGCAGCGATTTTTCGGCCCCGGGCGTGACGATCAGCAGTCGCCCGGCGTGCTTTTCGGTAACGAGCAGGCGCTTGTCAGGCAAAAACGCGATCGCCCAAGGATCGGCGAACTTACTCGCTACCTCGTCGACCTTGAAGCGCGTTTGCGAGTGCATCGCGGGAGCGCGAGTCTGGCCTTCGAAGGCCGGCTTGAACTCGGGCACGTTGGGGGGCGCGGTTTCGATGGGAGCACCGGACGGGTTCGGGCCGACCCGGGGCTCGGTGGACTGGCCGTGGCCGTCTGCCGGTACGACCTCCGCCACCTGCTCCGGCCCTTTGCTGTGGGCGGGGGTGCTGTTGCAGGCAGCGAGCAACAACCCGCAAAACGCGCTGAACGACTCATACGAAGGGCGGCTCATCATCGGTTCTTCTCCAGATAGCGTTCTTGCCGGCGAGAGGCTCGAGCCGCTCACGGATCGATCACCGTCAACAGGCCGCGACCGGCAAGCTGCTGAACGAGCGCGACCACGTCGGCGAGCACCCGCTCTTCTTGCTCCGGCGGCGCCAGCCCTTGCGCGATTTGAAGCACGCTGTGCTGGCCGTCACACAACGCGAGCACGGCGGCGGCGCTGGCGTTGAGGCGAAATCCTCGCTCGGGTCCGAGTAGCACGTGGCCACCGCTCAACCGATCGAAGCGTAGGCGGGCACGCCGAGTCAGCACCGGGCGCGCGTCGAGCGCGGTGGCCTCCGCACTGGCCCGCATGTCGTCAGGACTGGCCGCCGGCCGCGGCCGGGATCTGGACGAACGCTGGCTCGCCTCCTCGTTCGTCGGGGTCCGGTTGATAGCTGCCGATCTCGGCGCTCATGTCGATCTCCTCGAGCTCGGGAGCTTCCCAGGTCTTCATGCCGAGGCTCGCAGCAAGATTCGTGCAAGCCTGCGGCGGCGCAGAAGCCCGCCGCCACCACCGCAAACTTCAACATTCTGCCCCACCGAGACAAGAATGAGCGCGGGCCTCTAGAAAACGCGCCCCGAGCCGGTGCGGCGCCCGACGGCACCTAGTGGGACAGACACGTGTTCACGAGGTCCAGCAGGTGGTCGATCCGGTACGGCGAGTGGAGCACGCCAATGACGCCGGGATGGGCGGCTTCATGGAGACGCGGCGCATGCGCGGAAACCACGAGCACCGGGATCTGACGCAGGCTCACGTAGCTCTTCAGGAGACGAAGTAGCTGCCACCCGTCCATGACCGGCATCTGCAGGTCGAGCAGGATGAGCTCGATGGAGCGGGGCGCGCTCGAGACCAACACGTCGAGCGCTTCCTGACCGTGGGCCGCCTCGACCACGCCGTAACCGCGTTCCTCCAGCGCTTCGCGTACGCTGCTGCGCGCGTCCGCGTAGTCATCGACTACGAGGATTCGTGCCTTTCGGCTCGCAACGACAGCGCTCATCTCGGGACCGGCATCTAACTCCCGAGGCTTTCGTTCGGGAATGGGGTGTTTTGTACAAAATCTGGCCGGGTCGCAAGCTCGTACAGATTCGAGCGCGTGAGACCGGCGCGGGCCTAGCCAAAAAACCTCGATTGTCGCTGGGTTGAGCAGCGGCGCCGCGGTCAGGCTCGGCTATTTGTAGACGAGCCGGAAGTCCGACGCGCCGCCGAAAGAGCCTTCGCCGATGTCTTCGTAGAAGTAGCCGGGCTTGTCGCCGAGCGCGTCGCGAGCGGCGCCTGTCAGTAAAATCTCGTACGGCTTGGCGGTGTCTTCGCCGAGCTTGCTCGCGCCGTTGACCTCACGCCCCCACACGTCGGCGTCACCGATGCGCAGGACGCGGCCATAGCCGATGCCCAGACACAGCAATATCTGCTCCTCGGGCTTGCGGCGCTCGTTGACGTTGCCGCACGCCTTCTGCATCGCAACGCCGCACTCCACGGCGCGCTCGGCGGTGCGAAACATGATCAGGAAGCTGTCACCCTCCGTCTTGAGCAAGAGACCGTCGTGCGCCTCCACGATCGGCAGCAAGAGCCTACGCTGCTCGTAGATGACTTGCAAAAAATGCACGATGCCGAACTCGGAGACGCGGCGCGAAAAGCCCGACAGGTCGGTGAACATGATCGCCCAGTCTTCACCGAACAAATCCCAGATGCGCTTGTCGATGGCGGCGGTGTCCGCGCCGGGAGTACAGCGGTCCTCCACCAATTTCCAAAGTCGGGATTGGCTCGCCTTCAGGCCGTCGTCCTGTCCGCTCATGACCCCGCAGCATAACGCAAAAGCGGCGGCGGGCGTGGCGCCCCTCGCGGGAGCTTCCTTCGATGGAGCGTCGTTGGTTGGGGGCGCAACCCTCACGCCGAAATCGGGCTCGCCTCATGCGCCGGCGGCACCGAGCACACGTCGCGCCAGCTCCCGGCGGGCAGCGCCGGAACCGCGCGCAACGACGCTACGGCGGGCGTCGCCGCCGGAACGCGTGTGCGAAGCCAGGCGGCGTGCTCCCGCACCGCCAGCGCGCGCAGCGAAGAACGCCCTGAAACCTTGAGCTTGCCGAAGGCGGAAGCGAGCTGATTGGCGACGGTGCGGATCGAGGTCCCGCGCGCCGCCGCGACGCCTTCGTGGCCCTCGCCTTCGATCGACAGCCGCACGACCTCGGCCTCCGAAGCTGACAGCCGATCGCGGAAGGTGCGCCCCGGGATTTCGACGCTCACCAGCCACGTTCCGTCTTCGAGCAAGCCCTCGTCACGCACGGGGCCGGCGTCGGAGCCACGCGCCGCCAGCGCCGCCATCACGAGCAAAATCGGGGCGCGCGAAACCCGCTGTCGACAAGTCAGGGCCGTGAGCGCGCCGAGCGAATAGCCGGCGACGCTCGCCACCGAGATCCGCAGGTCGGCCGCTACCGCCTTTTGGCCTTCACCGGAGAAAATCCGCTCCAAAACTCGGAGCTTGACCGCGCTCGCTCTGACCGGAAGGGCTCGAAATTCCATGGCGGCGTAACAGCGGCCGTTCGAGCAATACGTGTCGCGGATGAACAGCTGGCCTTCGCACAGCCGGTGCCACAAAACCGCCAGGCTTTCGGCTGGCGCGAACCGCTCGTCGAGGAGGTGCTGCATGGCGGGCCCGTTCAGCAACCGCTGTGCCATTGGCTTATGTGTGCGAATCTTCACGAAAGCGTGCAGCCCACCTCACACTCGTGGTCGGCCACGCCGAGCGAGTGTGCAGCCCGCCGCACACTGGGTCGGGGATTTCTGCACAGTTTTTCCGCGCCGATCGGGGCGCGCTACTCGATGCCTAGCTCTTCGAGCTTGGTATAGAGCGTACGCCGACTGACGCCAAGCAGGCGCGCCGCCAGCGCGCGGTTGCCTTTCGCGTGTTGGAGCGCCTTCGTTATCGCGCGCAGCTCCGTGCGTCGCACTTCTTCTTTCAGCGGGCGCACCGCCGACGAGAAGTGCATCTCGGCTAGCTGCGGGGGAGATAGAGCGGCGGGCGCCGACGTGGGCGCCGCTTCGAGCGACGGCTCGCTCACCGGCACCGCCACGGCGGCGCGATCGGGCACCGATTGCGTGAAGAATTCGAGCTGCTCGACGAGGCTCCGCCGCACGTCATCGGCGCCGATGTGCGGGCTCGGGCACAGCAGCACCAGCCGCTCGATGACGTTGACGAGCTGGCGAACGTTGCCGGGCCAGCGCTCGGCCTCCAGTAGGCGCAAGGCGCTGTCGTCGAGCGTCGAGCGCCCGCCGTTGGCGGCGCCGAACCGCTCCAGGTAATGAAGGGCGATGACGGCGATGTCTTCGCGACGCGCGCGAAGCGGAGGTAGCCAGACCGAGACGACGTTGAGCCGATAGAACAGATCCTCGCGAAACGCGCCCGTCTCTACCAGGTGCTCCAGATCGCGGTGCGTCGCCGCCACGACGCGGATGTCGGCGCGCAGCGTGCGCGTGCCACCGAGGCGCTCGTACTCGCGATCCTGGATCAAGCGCAGCAGCTTCGCCTGCATCATCGGCGACACCTCGCCGATCTCGTCGAGGAACAGCGTGCCGCCTTCGGCGAGCTCGATCCGACCCGGCTTGCGCGCTGTCGCTCCCGTGAAAGCGCCCTTCTCGTAGCCGAACAGCTCGCTCTCGAGCAGCGCGTCGGGCACGGCCGGCGTGTGCACCTTGAGGAACGGAGCGTCGCGCCGCGGGCTCTGGGAGTGAATCGCGCGGGCGGCCAGCTCTTTGCCGGTGCCGGTTTCACCGCGAACGAGCACGGTCGCGCTGCCCGCCGCCACGCGGGCAAGCGTCGCGCGCGCGGCCGCGAGCTGCGGCGAGCTGCCGATCAGCCCCGATTCGGTCGTGGGCGGCAACGTACCGGCCGCCGAGCGCGCGCGGGCGGTGGCGGCCGCGACGCTCAGGGCGACCGTGGGCAACCGCGACGGCCACACGAGGTACTCGCTCGCGCCAGCGCGCAGCGCCGCGACTGTCTGCTCCGGCTCGTCGGCTCCGAAGGCCACGACGGGCGTGTCGGGGCACGCCTCCGAAAGCAACGCGACCTCAGCCAGGGTGGCCGGGTCGGCGGTGGTCGGTACCAGCACCAGGTCGAATAGCGACTCGGCCAGCCGCGTGACGGCCTGGCCACGATCGGGCGCACCCGTGACGGTGACACCGCACTGCCCGAGCAGGGCCTCGAGGCCTTCGTCGGCAGCACCGACGACTAGAGCGCTGAATTTTCCCCTATTCATGGGCGGATCCGCGATGTGCGGCGGGAGCGAGAGTACCACAATGCTAACCTGCATCTCAGCCATGGATCTTCGCAGCGGCGCCCGCCTGGAGCACTTCGTGCTGGAGCGACAGATTGGTAGTGGCGGCGTGGGCACGGTCTGGGCGGCGCGCGACACGACCACCGGCGGCGCCGTAGCGCTCAAGATCTTGCGCCGGAACGACCCGAGCGCGGCCGAGGTGCTGCGCGCGCGGCTGCTGCGAGAAGCGCACGCCACGCGCCGCGTCGACCATCCCGCGATCGTGCCGATTTCGGACGTGCTCGACTACGAAGCGAGCCCGGTTTTGGTGATGGAGCTGCTTCACGGCGAGACGCTGCGCCAGCAGCTGACGCGTGACGGCCGGCTCGGCGTGGCCCAGACCGTGACGTTGCTGGCGCCGATCGCGGAAGCGCTGAGCGTCGCGCACGACGCCGGCATCGTGCACCGCGATCTGAAGCCGGAGAACATCTTCATCGAGGCGAAGCCGGAGCCGCGCGTTCGCTTGCTCGACTTCGGCGTCGCGCGCTTTTACGAGCCGCCGGAAGCGCCCGACCAAGCGCCGTTGACCGGCCTCGGAACGCTGATCGGAACGTTGGCGTACATGGCCCCCGAGCAAGCGCTCCGGCCGTCGGAATGCGGACACGAGGTCGACGTTTGGGCGCTCGGCATCATCTTGTACGAAGCGCTCAGCGGCTGTCGGCCGATCGAGGGCAGCAATGGCCCGGAGACGATGCGCCAGCTGCTCGTCGGCGGCATCACCCCGCTCGAGATCATGATGCCGAGCCTGCCCGCGTCGTTGACCGAGCTGGTGACGAGCATGCTGAGGCGCTCGCCCGAGCGGAGAGCTGGCGACTTGCGACAGATTGCGAAGCTTCTCCTACATCATGCGCAAGACGGCTGAGCGAGCCCGAGCTCCAACGGCAAATCGCCCGCGGACGCGCGATTTCGCAGCCAGAGCGTGATTTTCAGCCACGGGGTCGCTCAGAGTCGACGCTGCGCGCCAACGCGCGGCGCCGATCGGACGAAAACTCCACGCCGTTTTCGTCTCGCGCACGGGCGGATCCTCTACAATTGCGCGGCTTGAGCTCCGCGGCTGATCTGACAGGCGTGCTCGTCGCCGAGAAATACGAGCTGGTGCGGCTGATTGGCCGCGGCGGCATGGGCGCGGTTTACGAGGCGCGCAACATCTCGACGCTCAAGCGCTGCGCGGTCAAGCTGCTCCTCACGCCGGAGCTTGCCGGCGACGCAGAGGTCGTCAAGCGCTTCTTTCGGGAAGCGAAGGCGAGCGGCATGATCGAAAGCGAGCACGTCGTCGCCGCGTTCGACTCGGGCATCGACGCCGCCAAGCACGTCTACTACGTGATGGAGTGCCTGCAAGGCGAAGATCTCGAGCAAACGCTCACGCGGCTCGGGCTACTGAGCCCCACCGCCGCGATCAAAATCATCTTGCAAGCCGCCACCGGCTTGGCGAGCGCGCACGCGCTCGGCATCGTGCATCGCGACGTGAAGCCGGCGAATCTGTTCCTCGCTTTGCTGCCGGACGGCGAGGTCAAGGTCAAGATCCTCGACTTCGGCGTGGCCAAGGTGAAGATGGAGGTGTTCAATGAGAGCACCAACTCGCTCACCGTCAACGGCAGCTTGTTGGGGACGCCGCTCTACATGTCACCGGAGCAGCTGCGGCGCGCATCGGCGATCGACGAAGCGTCTGACGTGTGGTCGCTCGGCGTCGTGCTCTTCGAGTGTCTGACCGGCGAGCTTCCCTGGGGCGACTGCGACGGCATCGGTGAGCTCGTCACCGCGATTTTGACGCTGCGCTTGCCGCTGGTTCAAGATTTGGCGCCGTGGGTCCGGCCGGAGCTAGCCGAGATCGCTCAACGAGCGCTATCGCGCGACCCGGCGGCGCGGCTCCGCAGCGCGACCGAGCTGCGCGAAGGCCTGCTGAAGCTCGTCCAAGGCGATCCGCGGCTGCATCTGCGCGAAATCATGGAGCCTGACGACCACGAGCGCCGCACGCTCGCGCCGCGCGTGTCGCTACCCGACACCGTGATGCTCGGTCCAACTCCGCAGTCGGGCACGCCCATGTCCGCGACGTTGACGCCAGCGCCGCGCCCGCGACGAGCGGCGTCGCTGCCGGTGGGCGTGGCTGCGCTCGCGGTCGCGACGGCCGCCACCTGGCTGCTCGCGTCGAGTCGCGAGACGCCGACGGCGGCTCGAAGCCCCGAAATCCCGGTCAACGTGCCGAGCGCGGCCGCGCCCGCCCCCGTCGCCGTCATCGATTCCGAGCCCGCGGCTCCGCTCGAGGCGCGGCAATTTCTGGTCGAGGTCAGCCCCGCCGACGGAACCGAAGTCACGGTCGACGGCGCCGCCGCCACGCTCGCGGCCGGTCGCGTCGAGCTGCACGGGCCGATCGGCTCGGTTCACGCCGTGAAGGTGACGCACGGTCACATCACCCGCGAGCAACGGATCACGCTGACGCCGGACGGGCCGATGCCGCCGCGCATCTCGGTCCTGGCCGCGAGCAGAAGCCGCAAACCGGCGCGTGCACCACTGCAAAGCCCAGTCGCGACGCCAGCGGTTCCTTCCGCCACCGGGTCGCCGTCGGCCGGCGCCGCGCCGGGCGGTCTGTCGACCGTCTTCGAGTAGTGTTCAGGCTCTAGCGTCGTTGCCTGACTCGATTGCGCCCGCGGCGAGTCAGCGAGCTTGGAAAGCTAGCGCGCGCTCGGCCTGGACGATGCCGCCGTCGGCCGTCACCGCCACCACCCGGCCGACATCGGCCAAAATGCCGACGAACGGCGAGCTCCAGCCCGGGTCGCACCAGGCTCGCTCCCACTCCGCTTCCCGCGTCCATAGCGAGCCTGACGTGCCGACCCAAGGCCGACCCAGGAGATCCAACGCCACGCTCGAGGTGTCGTGCTCGCGCGCCAGCGGCAGCATCTCCACGGTCCCTTCACTGAGGGTCGCCGCGTAGCCGGCTCTACCCGCGACGAAGCCGAGACCGACCTCGAGCGCCGACGCGCAAGAGACCGCGGCGCCCGCCGGCGTGTGCCCGAGCACCCGGCAGCGATGTCCGAGCGGGCGAAACTCGAGCAATAGACCCCTGCCGTCGGCGGCCTCGCCGACGAACAGCCACGACGTATCGCTCAGCGGCGCGCAGCCAGAGATGCACGTGACGTCGGGTAGCTCGAGCGGCTCCATGAAGCGACCGCTGAGCCACGCCCAAAGCTCGAATTTCCCCTGCCCGCGGCGCGCCGCCGCGACCACGATGTCGTCGAAGCGCCCGCTCGCGGTCACGAAGTCCACGCCGTTTCCGGCGGACACACGCTGCTCGACCCGACCCGCGACGTAATCGACGAGCAAGCCGTGATCGCCGGCGAGCAGCCAACGGCCGGCGCCGCTACGGCGTACGACCCGCGGTAGCCACGGCAGCTCGAAAGGGACGTCGCGAACGCCGCTGCCGTCCCAATACACCAGCCCTTCCGCGGATACGGCCAAGAAGTGCCCGTTGCTCTCCCAACCGACGCTACCGAGCGGGCTCACGCCGCCGGGCTCGCGCCGCACCGTCCACCGCAGATCTTTGGCGCCGCGGTTGCGGCTGAGCGCGGCCGCGCGCTCGTCGTGCCGTAGCGGCGCGTTCGAGCTGGCGGAAGCGACACCGGCGCCTTGCGACAGAAGCGCGAGCAGCGCCGACGTGAGCTCGTCGGCGCTCGACTGGCGTTCACGCGGATCGGCGCGGGTCGCGCGAGAAAGCTCGCGGTCGAGCTCGAGCCCGAGAGCGCGACGTTGCCGGATCTCGGTGCAGGCGCCGCGTGCGTCGAGGATGCTGCGCCGCTCCGGGCTCTGCACCGCGACCAGCATCTCGGGGATGGATTGGGCACTGAAATAGGCTTCGCCCGTGAGCAAGAAGTAGATCGTGCAGGCCAGCCCGAACACGTCGGTGTAAGGGCCGACGCCCACTTCGTCGGGGAAGCTTTGCTCGGGCGCGCAGTAGCCGGGCGTGCCGAGCAGCACGCTGCCGAAGGTGGAGGCCGAGCTGACGCGCGCCAGGCCAAAGTCGGAGATTTTGAACACCTCCGTCTCACCGAAGCCGCAGCACAGCACGTTGCCCGGCGTGACGTCGCGGTGCACGACCCCGACCTCGTGAATCGCGGTGACCCCAGCCGAAATGCACTTGATCGCCCCGCGCGCCCGGCTCACGTCGAACGCGGCGCCCGTGCGCGCCAGCGAGCGCTCGACCCGCGAGCGCAGCGTCGTGCCGTCGAGCCCACCGTGAATGTATTCGACGGCTACCCACGGCAGATCGAGCGCGCTACCTTCGAGCCGAAGGCTGCCGGAGTCGAGGAATTGCACGACGAACGGCGTGGGCGGCACCCGCTCCGACAGACGCTTCAGCGCCGCCACCTCTTTGTCGATGGCGGTGCCCGCCAGCTCCGCCAGCTCGCGCACGGCGCGCGGGCGCAGCAGCTTCACGACCACCGGCGCCAAGCCGTGCCGCAGCCGTTGCAGCGCCAGAAACACGACGCCGTGGGCGCCCTGCCCGATCAGCTCCTCGAGTCGATAGCTCACGTCGGGCTGGCTCGGCGACGTCAGGGACGTGCCGGCCAGCTTCAGCAGGTCGACGTCTTTGATCGGAGCACCCACCCTTTCGACGTTAACACTGCCGTCAGAAGCCGAGGATGCGCGCGGCCGGGCGTCGCTTGAAATAGCCGTTTTTTCAAGGGTGCGGCCGGGCGAGGCCCTGACCTATGCTGGACCCGTGCTGATCGCGTCTCGATTTTGCGGCCCGCCGAGCTCCGGCAACGGCGGCTACACGGCAGGTATGGTAGCGGCCCCGCTCTCCGGCGCAGTCGAGGTGACGCTGCGCAGCCCGCCGCGACTCGAGCACGAGCTGGACCTACAGGTCACGCCGACCGGAGCCCGGCTGCTGGACGGTGATCTGCTGGTCGCCGAGGCGCGGCGCGTCGATTTCGAGCTGCCGCCGCCGGCGCCGGTCGCGTTCGAGCGAGCCGTCGAGCTGTCAGGCCACTATGTCGGCTTCCAGCGTCATCATTTCCCCGGCTGCTTCGTGTGCGGCCCTTCGCGCGCGCCCGGCGATGGGCTGCGGATCTTCCCCGGCAGCGAGCACCCGGGCGAAGCCGTCGCGGCCCCTTTCGTGCCCGACGCAAGCCTGGCCGACGAGCACGGCCACGTGAAGAGCGAATTCGTGTGGGCCGCGCTCGATTGCATCGGCTACTTCGCGATCGCGGCGCCCCAATACCCGGTCGCCCTGCTCGGTCGCATGACGGCGCGGGTCAGCGGTGCTCTGCGCCCGGGCGAGCCGTGCGTGGTGCAGGGCTCGCCGATCGGCCGCGAGGGCCGCAAGCTGCACGCCGCGACAGCGCTGTTCGGTCCCGACCGCCAGCTCCGCGGGCTGGCCCGCCAAACGTGGATCATCGTCTGACCTGAGGCGACTAGAGCGTGGGAAACGCGGGCGCTCGGCGGCTCTTCACGGCGTTGATGGTGGCGGTGAGCTCGTCGGGCGCGCCGCGCAGGCACGCGAAGCAGTCTTCCGTCTTTTTCGGGCCGCAGCCCCGCTTGCTCGAAAGCTTCGTCATTGGGCCGAAAGAGCGGCGATCGCCGTCTTTGAGCGCGCTCGGCAAGATGGCCTGGTACCGTTCGCAGCTCTGGGCGGCTCGCAGCTCGAGCGCCACCGATAGCGCCGCCGACGCGCGTGGCCTCACGTCGGCGCTGAACAGCAAGGCGCGAGCAAGCTCTGTCGATTCGCTTCGCGCGGCGGTACCGGTCCAGACTTCGTAGAGCAGGTCCGCCCCCAGTGGCGATTTGACGGAGGACAGCGTTGAAAGCGCCTGCGGCGCTGTCTGGGTGTCGCGCGCCAGCCGGAGTAGCTCGGCCTGCACTGGCTTGTCGGACAAGAGCGCGGGATTGGACTCGATCCGGTCCCGGAGCTCCTTCGCGTCGGTCAGGCGGCGCAAGCTCTTGCCCTCGGCCACGCGCAAAACTTCGCTCGCGCTCAGCGACTCGGGCGGCCTCGCCTCGAGCTCGGCCAGCGTCGGCGACTTCTCGGTCGGGGGCGCGACCGCGGCGGGAGGTTGGTTGACGGCGCCGTTGCCCGCCGCCAAAGCTTGCGTTGGGTGCGCTCTTCGCGCCGGCGTCATCGCGAGCACGATGCCGATCGCCGTCACCGCCAGCGCGGCCGGTGCCAGCACCATCCACAGCCCGGGGTGCAGCCGCGCCACCCTCAGCGAGGGCGGCAAAAGCCCGCCGCTGGCCGAAAAGTCTGCGTTCGCTCCCGCACCGCTCGCGCCCACGGTGTCGGCGGCCGAGGCGGGCGGCGGTCGGCTCGGCAGCGCCATGCGCGGGAGCGGCGGCGGCTCGACGTCGGACACCGACGTGCCGGAGCGCACGAACACGGGGCTGCGCGCCGATGAATCAGGCAAGCTATCGAGCCGCGGAGGTGCGACCCCGAGCAGCGTTCGATCGGCTGGGCTCTGCGGCTCCGCGTTTTTCGATGGATCGCGCTCTGACATTTCGGCGCAGGGTACCACGGCTCTTTTGAGGGAGCACCGCGACGGGCGCTTACCGCGAACCTGATTTCGTCGACCCTGAGTCGAAAAGGCTCGCGTCGGCGCCGCGCCCGCTGGCTCTCACTTCCAGTCGCCCGTCGACACCAGCTCGTAGCCAGGACCGGCTTTGCCTCCGCCCTCGTATTTGACGAGCACCACCACCATGTTGCCGGCCTGAAACGCGTTCTTGTCGTAGCCCTCGACGTTGCTCAAAGTGACCTCGAAGAACTGCCGACTCATGCCCATCGGATCGCCGGCAAGCTGCGGCGTGTAAACGACCCCGACGTCGAAGCCGGCATCGGTCAGGTTGACGAGCGGGCTCGCAAACAACACCCATTTGCCGCGCGCGGCGCGATCGAAGGCCGCGACCGCCGACTTCTTGTCTTTGAGAGTCTTGTCGGCCTTGAGCTTGGCTTCGAGCTCGGAGCCGACCAAGAAACCTTTGGCGGCGGCGTGAGCCGACTCGATCGCCTGGCGCCTGGCGGGAGTGAGCTCGGTGTCGATCTTGGCGGGGCGTGCCCCCGCCTTCTCGGCCGCGGGCGCGCTGGCCGTCGCCGCCGGTGCTGTCGTGGCGGCGGCCGTCGCGACAGCGCTCGGCGCCGGCGCGGCTTTGGCTTCGGGCCGCGGTTTTTCGTCCTCGCAGGCGAGCAAGAGCGCGATGGCGCAGACACAAGACGACCACCCACACATCGATCGTGCGATTTTCATGGTGCCGACATCACTAGCAGCCGCCGCCGCCAACTCCAACTCGCCCGTCCGACGAGCTTCCTACGCCGACGGCTCGATGGACGCGACGCAGGGGGTCCGTTTCGCTAGGCTAGCGCGCGACAATGTCTTTTTCATTCGTGGCCGGCTTCGTGCTCGCCTTCGTCGTCGCCTTCGGCTAGCGACGGCTCCCGCTGGCACGACCGCTGGTCCAAGACCCGTCTCGTGCGCGTCCCGTGAATCATGCCTAAAATCGTCAAGCGCGCCCGCGCTTCCAAGCCCGCTTCCCCCCCCGCTCCCTCGCGCTTCGCCCCGAGTGCATTTCTGAAGGGTACGCCCGCCACCGTTCAACAGCTGTGCGACGACCTGGCGGAGCTGGCGGCGACGCGCTTCGGCGATTTGACCGGCACGAGCTGGCAACGAGCCGGTAGCGCCATCGCCAACCAGCTGCGCGCCACCGGCCACGACCTGGTGAGCTTCGAGGACACACCGGCCCTTCAAGAGTGGCAAGCGAGCTGGCATCACCCGCGCGGCAACTTCTCGCTTTTCCTGTCGTTTCGGGCTCCGGCCGAGGTCGAGGTCACGTGGAAGAGCGAAACCGCCACCCTCACCGCCCGGCGCAGCGGCAACGCCTTGGTGCCGTCCGGAAAGGTGTAAAGTCGCGGGCGTGGCAACAAGTCGTGTGCGGCGCCTCGGGCTCGTGTTGAGCGTGACGACATCGAGCGGGTGCCTGGTCGGGGCGACGCCACGGCTCGAAGATGCGTCCGCTCCCCACGACTCGTACCAGCAAACACGCGCCGTCACGTGCGACCCGCCGGTCGAGCTGCTGCGCTCGGAGTCCGAAGCGCGCCGGCCGTACCGCGAAGTCGCGAGCCTCTCGGCGTCGTGTTATCCGGGCGCCCCCAAGCTGTGTGAGAATCGGCTGCTGGCGCGAGCTTGCGAGCTGCAGGCCAGCGCGGTGATTTTGCGCCCGTCCGCGCCCGGCGGGACGCCCGTCGGCGCGTCGAAGCAGTCGCAAATCTCCGTCGACGCCCGCGCCGTGCGCTGGACCGAGTAGCGCTCAGTGAGCGGCCGGGAAGGCCTCGGTGGTGTCGAACCAAAGGTGCTCGTACGCGGGCGGTGATTCGAGCGGCGAGAGCGCGTCGTAGGCCGCGTAGTCAGCCAGCTTGGCGCTGTCGCGCGGGTGGTTGCGCGCTCGGAGCCGAGCTTCGCGGACGCGCGGCTCGGTAACGAAATAGTGCACCTCTGCCGGCCGCCCGCACTCCGCTTCGAGCCACGCTGGGAAATCTCGTCGCGCTCGCTCGCTGGTGAACGGCGCGACGATGACGACCGGCCCCGCGCAGTCGCGCGCGATCGCGAATAGCGTTTGATGGATGGCCTCTCGAAACACGCGCTTGTATTCGGCGGAGTCGCGATCGCTCGGATCTCGACCGAGCTCGCCCTGGGCGGCCGAAACCAGTCGCTCACTCACGGTATCCAGATCGAGGAGCGCGGCCCGAAGCTGACGCGCCAGTTGCCGCGCCCACGTCGTCTTCCCGGTTCCGGCGTTGCCGCAAACTACAACCAACCTGTCCGTCATCGCCGGGCAGGGTAGCAGCCCGTATTCGCGGTCGGCAGATCGCGACGCGCGCCGCTTGCCAGGAGCGCCAGGACCCGTCACACCTAGGCCCGATGAGGCGTCGGCTCGGGATTGTGCTGGTGGCGGGTGTAGTCAGCTTCGCCGCGTTGCTCGTTGGCTACTTCGGCCTGCGGCGGAGCCCCGCGGTGCCGGCGGCGTCCATCACCCGCGCCGTGGCGCCGGGCCCCACTGCCCGCACCGTCCAGGCGGAGCCGGCTGCCGTCGTGACGGCGCGGGCCGTCGCGGCCTCCCCCGCCTCGTCGACCTCGAGCCCGCCCGCGCCGGTCTCGGAAGCGGCGCTGATGAGCAAGCTGCGTGAGCTCCGCAGCTCGGATCCCGATCTCACGTTGCGGCTCGCCCGCCAGGGCAACGAGCGCTTCGCCAACAGCGCTGATGCGGCGGAGCGCGCCTGGTTCGTCGTCAAGGCCCTCTCCGACCTCGGACGTCACGACGAAGCTCGCGCCGAAGGCCGCGCGCTGCTCGAACGCTACCGTGGCTCACGTTGGGCCGAGGACGTGTATCGGCACCTGTTCGTGAACCCGCCGACCCATCCGTTCGAACGCGGCTACGGCAAGCAGCTGGAGTCGGACCCGTAGCTCGACCGCGTCACTTCAGGTTGGGCACCGTCTCGCGTGTGACGGTGTGCGAGTCCGCGTACGCCATCTTGATCGCTTCGGGCGTGTTCCAGGTGTAACCCTCGGCGTTGGTGTTTTGATACGTCGCCCATACGTTCCACAGCACCCAGGGCGCCGCGCTGGGGAACATGGCCGAAGGCTGCGGGATGGTCCCGGTTTCGTGGAGCGGGATCGGAACGACAGTGCCGACAACGGCCTTGGCGGAGGTAAACTGCATCGTGAACGGCTGCTTACCCTGGTCGTACTGGTCGATACCGCCCAGATCCGTGTAACCGGTCGGGTAGTAGTCGGGCATCGCGCCGTCATGGCCGTAGCCCATGATCCAGATCACGTTGTGGATGCCCTTGGTCTTGTTGATGTAATCGACGGTGTACTTCCACAGCTTGACGAACTGCGGGCCCGTGCCCTTCGACCACCAAAACCACGCGCCCGAATCCACCTCGTGGTACGGCACCAGCAAGACCGGCACGTTGGCGTCTTGCATGACCTTGAGCTCGCCCGCCATGTAGTCGAGCTTCGATTTGAGCGACGTGTTCTCGGACGTGCCGTCGGTGGTCAGGTTGTCGAAGCTCGCGACCGACATCTTCGAGTTGTCGTAGGTGTCGGCGAGCGGCGGCGCGCCCATGTGAAAGCGCATCATCGTGATGCCGCCCGCTTGCCAGTACGCGATGCCGCGCTGGGTCGTCGTGCTGCCAGGCTTGTTGCCGTCTTGGTAGAGAAAGTCACCACCGAGAATGGCGGGGTGCTTGCCCACCGTGGTCACGTAATAGTCGATGTCACCCTGTGGGTTGCTCCAGCTCGTCTCTTGCTGGCCGGAGAGCACGGATTTGCCGTAAATGTTGTAGATGTAGCAGAGCAGCTTCTTGACCTCGGGCGTCGCCATCGGGTCGAGCGGTGCCACGCTGCAGTCGGATGGAGCCGCGCCGCCGCTGCCCGACGTGCCGCCGCCGCCCGCCGCCGCTCCGGCGGTGCCCGCGCCTGCGGCACCCGCTGTCGAGGCGCCGCCCGTACCGGCCGTCGTGATGGTCCCACCCGATGCGGTGCCGGCGGCAGCGCTACCGCCGCCGACTCCACCCGACACGCTGCCCGCCGTCGCCAAAGTGCCGGAGGTGCCCGGTGAGCCGGCGCTGTTGCCAGCCTGACTTTGTCCGCCGGAAGGGGCCCCCGCCGTGCTGATCGTGTCGGCGCCTACCCCGTCGCTACAGGCAGCGAGCCCGAAGGTCGCCACCGCCACGAGCCAGGGCGCGCGAGATGCAAAGCTCATCGTGATGTCCTCGGAAGCGAGATAACGGCTGCACCCTAGCTCGGACATCGGAAAAGAAAAGAAAAGACGAAGGCCCATGTGCGGCAAGCGGAGCGGTAGTGGTTCAAGATTCGGCCGCCACGAGTCGTGCGTTTCGGCGCTACCCAGCGCACGTTCATGGACTATTCTGCAGCATGGTCGAAGGCGGCGCGCGCTCGGCACGCAGACTGCTACTCGGCGCCGTCGGCTTTGCGGTCACGTGCGCCGCGCTGGCGGTGGGGGCGCGTGGGGCGCGGCCAGCATTTTTGCCGAGCGTGCTGCTCGCTCCCCTCGAGGGCAAGTCTCTTGCCCATGCGGCGCCGGCCGCGCTCCAGTCGCCGTCGCGGGCGGCCGCGTCCGCGCCTCGCCCGCCGTGCCCACCGGAGATGGCGCTAGTGGAGCGCACGTGCGTCGATCGCTACGAGGCGCACTTGCTCGAGCAAGCCGCCGACGGCTCCCTCATCACCCACCCCGCGCATCAGCCGCCCGAGCAAAAGCGTTACGTCGCCGCCTCGAGCGCAGGCACGAAGCCGCAAGCCTTCATCTGCCAAGTCGACGCGGCGGCCGCCTGTGAAAACGCCGGCAAACGCCTGTGCACACTGCGTGAATGGTACCGCGCGTGCACCGGCAAGCCCGGCACCCTGTATCCGTACGGTCCCAAGTACCAAGCCGGTCGCTGCAACGTCGCCAAGCCCCACCTGCTGTCGATGCTCCACGGCGCCAACGTGAACAACTGGACCTACGCCAACTTCAATGATCCGCGGCTCGCGCTCACGCCCGGCTTCCTGGCGTCGACGGGCGACTACGCCGGCTGCCAATCGAGCGAGGGGGTGCACGACATGGTCGGTAACCTCCACGAGTGGGTCGCCGATCGCGTCGACAGCACGCTGCGCTCGAAATTGCCGGTCGCGGCCGTGCTCCGACGTCGCATCGGTCGTCACACCGGCAACGGCATCTTCATGGGCGGGTTCTTCAGCACGTTGAACCAGCACGGCGAGGGCTGCACGTTCGCGACGGCGGCCCACGACCCCCGCTATCACGATTACTCGACCGGCTTTCGTTGCTGCGAAGACGCGGCGTCGACGAACGAGTAGCGCTCACAGCCGCAGCACCAAGATTTCCTTGAGCCCCTTGCGATCGTGCAGCGGCAGGGCCAACGAAAAGTCCTGACGGGCGCCCAGTGGCCCGGATGAGAGCGACGGCAACCGACTGATGAGCACGGCTTGCGCCTGCCGTCGCCCCGACGCATCCGCCACCGATTGTCCGCGCGTGGCGCCGGGGGCGCTGAAATCGAACAGGATCGCCGCTCCCAGCTCGGCGCCGCGCGGGTGATAAAGCTCGATGCTGCGCACCAGCGAGCGCTGCTCGGCGCCGAACAGCGCCACCACCTGCACTACCTGGCGGTTACGATAGATCGGTAGCCCGATGCCGCTTCCCAAGCCGCTGCGCGCAGCCAGCCCGGCGCGGATGAACGCGTTCGACTTCGTCAGGTCTTGCATGACCTCGACCTCGCCGCTCAGCCACGTGAGGCCCGGCAAGCCGGTGCCGCGCGGAAATTGGATGAACGGACTGAAGCGCTCGAGCTCCGCGCAGTGAACGTAGTAGCCACGACCGTGCTTCAAGACGTCGAGCTCGTCGGCCACGTCCCACAGCTCCACACAGGCCGGCAGCTCGACGCGGCTGCTCAGCAGCAACGTGAGCACCGCGATCAGCCGATCGCCGTCGAACAGGGGCAGCCCCACGGCGGCGTCGATGCCGGCCGCTTCCGCCAGCGCGGCGCGGGCGAATGGGCCGGCCAGCTCCTTCCACAGCAGCGCCTGGCCGCTCGCCCATACCGCGCCCGGCAGGCCTTCGCCGAAGTGAAAGCGTAGCCCGGCGCTCGCCGCCGCCAGCTCGTCGTTGCCGCGGTAGGAGCCGGCCCCGAACGCCATGACCTCTCCTTGAGGTAGCCATAGCTCGGCCGCTTGCACGGGAGATTTTTTCATCGCGAGCGCGTGAGCCTTTCGCCAAGCTGGGCATGGCCACTGATTCGGGCCGGTTGCGGGACGGTTACGAGAGCTTGGAGGGCGGCCTCGATGCTTGCGCTATTGTGGGCGGCACCATGCGCTGCCTCGCTCGCCTCTGGCTGTGTGTTACGATCTTCACCGGCGTTTCGGCGTGCCGCCACGACGATCCCGCCGGCGCCGATCGTCCCGCCCCCGCCGCCGGCTCCGCGGCGCGGCTCGACGGCATGCAGTTGTCGTCAGCGCGCCGCGTCGCGTTGGAGTCGGCCAGCGACGCGATGAAGCGGGGTGATATCGAGCGGCTCAAGCAGCTGCGGCTGTGGGTGCAGAAGCGTGCCCAGGTGGCCATCTTCGAGCCTGACGACCTCGAGTCGCTCGAGCTTGCGATCGGCTGTCTCGAGCAAAGCTCGACGAGCGACGCCGCGAGCGAACGACTGGCGCGATTGGCGTCGGGCACGCTCAAGAAGCCCGCCCGCGAGCTGTGCGCGAGCAAACAGCCGTAGATGCTTCCAAGGCGGCTCAGACCGGCGCCCACGACTAGGCGTGTCCCTGAATTGCTGGTCTCGGCGAGAGGGTTCAGCGCGCACGCTCGAGCTGCATGCTGGCCGACAAGGCCTACGACTCAGACGCATTTCGCGCGGCGTTGCACTGCCAGGGCTGCTTGCCGGTCATCACCTGCAATGGCAGCCGCGCCGGTAGAGCGTCGAGACCAAGTGAACCTTGGTTGTGCCCAGGACGCCCGGCGCGTTTCCCCATACCCAGCGCTGTTTCGATCCTCTGCCACTGCCGCTCATCCAACTGCAACCGCACCATCGTGGACACCCATGGATCACACCCGCGACTCAATGGAAAACCCGCTCTTCTGAGCGCCCGACGGCTCGCCCTGCGCGCCCAGCTGGGCGCGGCGCGCGCGGGCCATGCGCGAGCCCGGAGGGGGCCCGCGCCACAAACCTCGGCCTACCAAACAAAAGGATCCAACGACTCCTCACGGACCGTCGGGTGCGGGCTGGGCACGTTTACGGGCACGCCCGAGCGCTCCCAATTTAGGGACACGCCCTGGCCTCGCCGGAGGCGCGAGCTCTCGGCCGACACCGCGGGATACTCGACGTAACCACTGTTGCCCCGAAATGATTCAGCGTTATCTTCGCGGCGCCATGAGCAAGCAAGCGGCCTCCGCGTTCCCGCGCGACGTGGGCTCCAAGAAGATCAGGAGCTTCGCCGGCTGGCGCGCGCTGGTGACCGGCGGCTCGTCCGGCATCGGCCTGGAGCTAGCGCGAGCGTTGGTGCGTGACGGCGCGCGGGTTTGCATCGCGGCGCGTGACGAGCAGCGGCTGGCCGCCGCCGTCCGAGAGCTGACGGCGTGCGTACCTGCGGGAGGCGTCGCGCCGTGCTTCGTGGCGCTGGACGTCACCTCGCCGGCGGCGATCGGCAGCGGCTTGAAGGCGGTGCTCGCCGCCCTTGGTGGGCTCGACCTGTTGGTGAACAACGCCGGCTACGCTTCGCCCGGCTACATCGACGAGCTCGATGATCGCGTCTACGTGGACATGATGGCCGTCAACTACCTCGGGCCGATGCGCCTGTCGCGCGAGTGTCTGCGCCATTTCATCGCGCAGGGCGGAGGCCGCATCGTCAACGTCACGTCGATGCTCGGCTTCATGGGCACGTTCGGATACTCGGCGTATTGCGCCAGCAAATACGCGCTGTCTGGCTACACCGAGGCGCTCCGTCAAGACGCGCTGCCCTTCGGAGTGCGCGTGCACTTGTGCTATCCACCCACCACGACCACGCCGGGTCTCGAGCGCGAGAACCAGAGCAAGCCGCCCGAGGCGTGGGCGATCGAGGGAAAATCGCGCGCGTTCTCCGCGGCGCAGGTGGCGGCGGCGGTGCTCGGCGGGGTACGCGCCGGCAAGTTTCACGTGCTGGTCGGCTGGGATAGTTGGCTGATTTGGGTCGCTCAACGCTTCGCTCCCGGCCTGGTGCGCTGGGTGATCGATCGCACGTTGATGAAAGAGCTGCGCCCACGCGAGCCGGGCCAGGCGCTGGCGCTGCCGTCCCGTCAAGACTGATCGCGAGCGTCAGCGCGCCCGGCGTCGAGTGAGACCGCAGCTGCCCGCGGCCTCAGTTACCCTTTCTTGAATGCGAGCGCGTCATAAAACGACATCGTGCACGGATTTGGCGCGAGATATTTCGCTTTGCCGGTGTTTCGCGCGGCTTTGTGGCGAGTTTTCGTGGTCGGTGCGGCGCGGCCGCGTGTGATGCGCTATCCTGCCGGAGGCCCGCAGCACGCTCGCTTCGCATCCGGTGAACAGCGGTGGAAACTTGCGAAGGCCTCAAAGCCCTTAAAAGGTTGCCATGACAGAAATCGCCGACGAGTCCGAGCTCCCCACCCTTTTCGCCCACGGCACTCGCAAAGACTGGGGCCTCGGCGTGCTCGCCGGCGAGCGAGACGGCAAGCGCAGCTATCTCTTCGAGAGTGGAGAAGAGCGCATCATGGGCAGCGGCGCGCACGACATGATGCGAAAGGTCGCTCCGCTCGATCGCGAGCAGCAGGCGCTCTACGCGCGCCTGAGCGCGCTGGTCGCGCGCCGGCAGGGCCGCGCCGAGCCGTCGAAGACCGCCGGCTCTTCTCTGCTCGAACAGCTCGACACCTTGCGCCGCGATTTTCCGCGCGGTTTTTTGGATGAGGGCTGGCAAAACGAGAACCGGGCCGGCCGCCTGCGCGGACCGCGGCTGCAAGAAGCTCAAGAGCTCCTGTCGCTCAAGGCGCTCGACGCCCAGCTGAAAGCGCAACAGTTCGACGCGCTGTGGGCCTCTGTGTCCAAGGTGCTGAGCGCGACCGAGTGGTTGCCGAACGATCAGCTCAAGCCGGTGGCTTCGGGCGAAGGCCTTCGCAACATTGCGGGCGCCGCGCGCGAGCTGCTCTACGGCACGGCCGGGCTGGAGCAACGCACCGACCGTTTCGTCGCCGCTTACGAGCTGACGTTTCACCGCGTCCCGCGCTGGGAAACCGTCACGGCGTTGCCGGCGTTGATGTTCCCCACCGAGCACGTGCTGGTCGAACTTGCGTCGTTTCGCAAGCAGCTCAAGGCGCTCGGCGCCAAGGGCACGCTCGTCGCGCGCCCGAGTGGCACCGGCTACGCGCGCTGCTTGAACGCAGCTCGCGTCATCGCCAGCAAGCTTGCCGAGAACGGTGAAGTGCCGCAAGACCTGCTCGACGTTCACGATTTCGTCAGGTTCACGCTCAAGCCCAAGCCCCCGGTGCGGCGCCCGAAAGCTCCCGCCAAGGCCAAAGCGGCCAAGGCCCAGGCGGCCGCGAAAGACGAAGACGACGACGCGGAAGAGTCGTCGAACGACTCGGAATGAGCTAGCAGACCGACGCGCCGTCCGGCAATCCGAGGCGGCGCGTCGTTTTTTGTGCTCTTTGCTCGACTTGCAGCGGCACCGCCAGAAATATTCGTAAGCGAGGGGCGCCGCGTCACCCACGGGCGGGTTTCCATCGAGCTCCGCGAGACCGCGGCGACGCCGCTCGGCGCGGTCTGCACTCGCTCGAAGCGGCTACAGCGCGGTAACACACCACGGCTCGGTCGGCTCGAGCTGGGCATGGGCGCAGTGCACGGCGGGCTCGAGCGCGGCAGCGCTGACGTGCACCAACCGGCACTCGACGGTGTCGCCGCCATGGTCGGCCACGACGTTGAAGCGACTTTGATCGACGAGCGCCTGGCAACTCTGCAGACAATCTCGCTTGGAGCCTTGAGCGCTCGCCTCCGCCGGACAAATTTGCGGATATAGCGCGCAATAGGCCTCACAGTCGCTGCCGCAGCGGCCATCGCCGCCCGGCCCCGCCGCCCGACACTGCGTGTCGGGCTCGTCGTAGGCGAGCCGGGCGTGGGCGGCGCGGCAAGCGACACTGTTGCCCTCCGCCTCGACGCTGTCGCCCGGCGCGAGCGTGGCACACACCGCCAAGCACACGTCCGCGTTCACGTAGACAGCGTTGTCGCCCACGCACGCCTGCATCACGATTTGGCAGTATTGGTCGCAGCTCGCGCTCTCGGGCGTCGTTTCTTCGGTTGCGAAAGGGGGCACGCCGCCGCTCGCGGTCTCGGGAGCGATCGAGGGCTCGACGCTTCCGCACGCCCCAACCAGCAGCGCCCCGAGCCAGCTCCAATTCCTCGATGCACCGCGCTTTCTGAGCGGCGCTCGTCTGTCGCGACAGTTCATCTCGACCTCCGCGGCGAGCGTACCTCGCGCGAGTCGATCTTTCGGTGCTGTTCGCCACGCCAAGAAAAACGCTCACGCGCGCGGCGGCGGGAGGCTGTCTACGGCGTTGTGCGCGCGCGCGCCTTTGGCATTCTTGCTATTGACGCGGCTCCACGCGCGACGGCGCGCTCAGGCTCGTGCTCGGCGTTGAAAGCGGAAGTAGCGCTCGTCGTCGTAGAGCTCGGCAGACTGATTGTCGGCGTAGCCGGGGATGCCGAGCAACGGCAGCGGATCGAGGTAGGGCACCGCCGCGCGCCAGCCCGCGATCTGTCGGGCGACGCGCGCGTCGACCTCGCGCCGCAATTCGTCCGCGTCGTACGTCGCGGGCGGACGCGGCAGCTCGAGCAGCAGCCCCTTGCCGGCGAGCGCCGGATGCGGCGCGAGCAGCGATTCGAGCATGCCGTGGCCCACGACCCACAGCCTCGTCGTCGCCAGCAGCTCGGCGCGCCGTTCCCAGAACACGCGCTTGAAGCGGAGCGCGCGCAGCTCCGCGAGCAGCTCGGCGCTGCAGCTGACGACGATCAGCCCCGATTCGTCGAATTGCGCCGCCACGTTCTGGGCCGGGGCGCGACCGTTGCGCGGATCGATCGGACCGAGCCCGCGATCGACGTGCAGCGCGTTGAGCGCCCAGCGCACGCGGGGGAAGTGCGCCCAGATCGCCATGTTGAAGAAGTCGTGCCAGCTGCGCGGGCGGGTCGGTACGGCGCGGGTGCGGGCGACGTAAGGCTCGTAGCCGCCCCGCGCGGCGACGGCGGCCCGATCTTGGGTCACGAAGCGCGGCAGCGCCGCGGTCGCGGAGCCGTCGGCGCCAGCGTCGGGCACCGGGACGAGCGCCGCCAGTCGATCGTAGTCCTCGGGGGCCGGCCACGCCGACAGGCACTCGACCGCGCTCAAGAAGCGCGCGTGGAGCGAGTCGTACGGCGCGCGACGGCACCAAACCGTCGAAAAGCGCGCCTCGAGCGCCAACCGAGTTGCCCGGCGAATGGCTCGCGCCGACTCCACCTCGGCAGCTTAGCGCGACGTGAGCCCGCGCCACGGCAGAACCAGGAGACGCCCGGCAGCTTCTGCAAGCAGGCCGCGGCGCGGCAGCCCCATTGCAGCATGCACGACGGTTCCGCCCACCGGCCGCGATCGCCAAAAACCGGTCGCGGGACCAACCGTGCGCTCACGGGCCGCATTGTGAATCGACCCGCCGATCGTAGACTCCGCCGCCATGACGGTCACGAGCTTGTCGCTGCCGAGTCGCCTCTGGCTCGCTTGGTTGAGCGCGTTTCGGATCTTGTTCGACGGTCGCTTCGCGGCGAAGGTAGCCGAGCTGCGGGTAGCCACGGCAGCGCGTGAGCCCGAGCTGAGCGCGGCGCCGAGCTCCCACGCGCAGCCGAGCGCGGAGCCGGAGCCGAGCCCGAGCGTGGCGGCGCCGGCAGCACGAGCTGTACCGGTCGACGGCGCGCTGCAGCTGCTGTCTCTCCTGCAGCGCGAAGGGCGCTTCGTGGACTTCGTCGAGCAGGAGCTCGGAAAATTCAGCGACGCCGAGATCGGCGCGGCAGCGCGGCTGGTGCATGAAGGTTGCCGTCGCGCGCTGCACGCTCACGCGCGCGTGGTCAACGTGCGGAGCGAAGTCGAAGGCGCGGCGTTGACGCTCGAGCAGCCGAGCGCAGACGTGAAGCTCGTCGGCAATGTGGCGGGCTCGGCGCCGTTTCGCGGCGTGCTGCGGCACCGAGGGTGGCGGGTCGAAGAGCTGACACTGCCGACGTCGATCGGGGGTCACGATCCGAAGCTCGTCGCGGCGGCGGAGCTGGAGCTGTCATGAGCGCCAAGCTGGTCGTCGGCATCGATTTGGGCACCACCCATTGTGCCCTGGCGGTGGCGCCGCTGGCCGAGCCCGACGCGGAGGCGCGGGTCGAGGTCGTGGCGATCGAGCAGCTGGTGGCGCCGGGCGCCCTCGAAAAGCGCGCGCTCTTACCGAGCTTCGTGTATTTCGCCCACGACAGCGAGGCGGCGTTGGCCTTGCCATGGGACGCCGAGCGTCGCTTCGCGGTCGGCGAGCTGGCGCGGGCGCGGGGCGCGGAGGCTCCGCAGCGCGTGATCGCGAGCGCCAAGAGTTGGCTGTCGTACGGCAGCGTGGATCGTCGCGCTTTCGCGCTGCCGCTCAACGCCCCCGCCGACATCGAGAAGATCTCGCCCGTCGAAGCCTCGTTTCGGTTGCTCGATCATTTGAACGAGGCGTTTCGAGCCGCTCGCCCCGCCGACGGCGATCTGTCCGCGCAAGAGGTGGTGTTGACGGTGCCGGCCTCGTTCGACGCCGGCGCGCGCGATTTGACGGTGGAAGCGGCGCTGGCGGCGGGCTTCGATCAGGTCACGCTGCTCGAGGAGCCCCAGGCCGCGCTCTACGCGTGGATCGAGCAGAGCGGCGAGGGCTGGCGCTCGCACCTGCGGGCCGGCGATCGCGTGCTGGTGATCGACATCGGCGGCGGCACCACGGATTTTTCGCTGATCGACGCCGTCGAGCACGACGGGGCGCTCGGCCTACAGCGTGTTGCCGTCGGCGATCACATCTTGCTCGGCGGCGACAACATGGATCTGGCGCTGGCGCACGTGGTCGGACAAGAGCTGGCCGAGCAGGGGAAAGAGCTCGATCGCTTCCAGGTCACGGCGCTCGGCCATGCCTGCCGCGGCGCCAAAGAAAAGCTGCTGTCCGACCCCACCCTCGAGCAAGTTGCTGTCGTGCTGCCGAGCCGTGGCTCGCAGCTGATGGGCGGTGCGATCCGGGGTGAGCTGCGGCAACAGCAGGTGCAAAGCTACCTGCTGGAAGGCTTCTTCCCGCGCGTGGCCGCGACCGAGCTGCCGCGCGCCCGGCCGCGCGCCGGCCTGACCCAAGTCGGTCTGCCGTACGCCAGCGACCCGGCCATCACCAAGCACCTGGCTGCGTTCTTGGCCAAGCACGCGTTCGGCAACGAAGCCGAGGCGCGCCCGCCGACAGCGATCTTGTTCAACGGCGGCGTGCTCAAGGCGGTCCCGCTGCGCTCGCGCCTGCTCGAAACCTTGAACGGTTGGCTCACCGAGCGCGGCGCGGCTCCCGCCCGCGTCTTACCTGGCGAAGATTTGGACCTCGCGGTGGCGCGCGGCGCCGCTTACTACGGCCTCGTGCGGCACGGGCGGGGGCTGCGCATCCGCGGCGGCACCGCGCGCGCCTACTACGTCGGCATCGAGAGCCCGATGCCGGCGCTGCCGGGGCTCGAGCCGCCGGTCGCGGCCCTGTGCGTGGCGCCTTTCGGTATGGAAGAAGGCACTGTCGCCGAGCTGCCACCGCAGGAGCTGTTCGTGGTCGTGGGCGAGCCGGTCAGCTTTCGTTTCTTCGGCTCGAGCACGCGCCGCAGCGACGCCGCCGGTAGCGTGCTCGAACGCTGGAGGTCGGGCGAGCTCGAGGAGCTACCGCCGATCGAGCTCACGCTGCCAGCGGCGGGTCGCGCCGCCGGCGACGTCGTCGCGGTGCAGCTGCAGGCGTCGATCACCGCCGTCGGCACCCTCAAATTGGAGGCGCTCGCGCGAGCGCCGCTGGCGGCCGACGAGCGCTGGCAGATCGAGCTCAGCGTGCGTCACGGCGGCGTCGCGAGCGGAGCCTGAGCGTGGATCACGTCGGCATCGATCTCGGAACGACGCACACGGTCGTGGCTTTTTCGACGAGCGAAGCGCCGGGGCGAACCGAGGCCTTGCCGCTGCCGCAGCTGGTGAGCGCGCACGAGACGAACGCGCTCACCTTACTGCCGTCCTTCTTGTATACGCCGCCGGCGGAAGAAGACGTGGCCGATCCGTGGCAAGAGCGGCCGTGGGTCGTCGGGCGATTTGCGCGGGAGCGCGGCCAAGAAGTCAGCGAGCGCCTCGTCGCGTCCGCCAAAAGCTGGCTCAGTCACGCGGGCGTGGCGCGGCGTGACGCGATCTTGCCGTGGGGCGCCGACGCGGCTCACGTGCCCAAAATTTCGCCTGTCGAGGCGAGCCGCCGCCTGCTTTCGCACGTCCGCCGCAGCTGGGACGGCGCGTTTCCGGACCGTCCCCTCGCCGAGCAGAGCGTCGTCCTCACCGTGCCAGCGTCGTTCGACGAGGTGGCACGGGAGCTGACCGTCGAAGCGGCTCAGCAGGCGGGGCTGCGGGTGCGACTGCTCGAAGAGCCGCAGGCGGCGTTTTACGATCTGATCGCGGGGGAGCGGCGGCGCAGCGTCGAGGCGCTGCTCACGCCGGAGCGTCCGAGCGCGACGGTGCTGGTGTGTGACGTCGGCGGCGGCACCACCGACCTGACGTTGATCCAGGTGCGGCGCGACGGCGGCGGCGAGCTCGAGCTCGAGCGCGTCGCCGTCGGACGACACCTGCTGCTCGGCGGAGACAACATCGACCTCACGCTGGCGCAGCTGTGCGAAGAGCGCCTGCTCGGCGGAGCCGACCGCCTCGACGCGCAGCGCTTCAGCCGCCTGCTGCTGGCTTGCCGCGGCGCCAAAGAAGCCGCGCTCGGCCCGAGCCCGCCCGACTCCGTGCCGATCCGCGTCGCCGGCCTGGGCTCGGCGCTGATCGGCTCGACCCTGGCATGCGAGCTGCAGCGCACGGAAGTGGAAGAGCTCGTATTTACAGGATTTTTACCGATGGTCGGCCGCGGCGAGCCTCCGCCTCGGCCCCGCTCGGGGCTGCTCGCGTTCGGGCTGCCGTACGAGCGAGATCCGGCGATCTCGCGCCACGTCGTGCAGTTCTTGGAGCGTCACGCGAGCGCCGGTGTGGACGCGCTGCTGCTCAACGGCGGATTGTTCCACGCCCGGCGCGCGGCCGAGCGGGTGCAGGAGGTCGTCGCGAGCTGGTGCGGCCGTGACGTCGCGCTGCTGCCGTATCCGGAGCCCGATCTTTCGGTGGCGCGCGGCGCCGTCGCTTTCAGCCACTCGCTCGGGGGTCGCGGTTTGCGCATCGGTGGCGGCACGCCGCGCGGCTTCTACGTTTCGGTCGACGAGCGCGCGGCGCGGCGAGCGCTGTGCGTCGTTCCCAAAGGCGCGCGCGAAGGCGAGCGTCACGAAGCGCGATCGGGCGGCTTGTGGCTACGCGTCGGCGAGCCGGTGCAGCTCGAGCTTTACACGTCGGACAGCGCCACTCACCGCGCCGGAGAGATCGTCACGCTCGACGACGACTTCGTGCCCCTGCCGCCGGTGACGACGCTGTTCAGTCACGCCGTCGGCGAAGGCGAACCGCGGCGCGAGCTCGAGGTAGCGCTCGAAGGCGAGCTCAGCGCGATCGGCACCGTCGAGCTCGGATGCGTGGAGCTGCACCCGGAGGCCGACCGCGACGCCCGTCACTTTCGGCTCGCGTTCGAGCTGCGCGCCGCGGCCCAAACCAGCGAAAAATCACGGCCTCCCGCCCCCTCACGACCACCGCCGCCCCGGCTCGCGGAAGCGCTGGAGGCGATCCGTCGCGTTTTCGGCGAGGGCCGCCCCGACGTCAAGGAGCGCGAAAGCCGCGACCTGCCGCGCGAGCTCGAGCGCTTGCTCGGCGAACGCCGCGAGTGGACGCTCGAGACCAACCGCGCCCTGTTCGACGCCGTCGCCGAAGGTCGCGCGGGGCGGCGCCGATCAGAAGATCACGAGCGCGTGTTCTGGATGCTGGCCGGCTATTGCTTGCGACCTGGCTTCGGCGCCCCGCTCGATGACCAACGGCTGGCGCAGCTGGTGCCGCTGTTCGAAGCGGGCATGGCCAGCGCCGCCAAGCCGCGCAGCTGGCAACAGTTCTGGATCGCGTGGCGACGCGTGGTCGCGGGCCTGCGCGAGGAGACGCAGACGCGGCTGCTCGGTCTGCTGGAGCCGTTTTGGGCGCCGAGCGAGCTCAAGCTCAAGCGCAGCAAGAGCCTGAAGGCGGCCGACGCTTCCTACGACATGCTGGAGCTGCTGGCCTCGCTGGAGCGGGTGCCGGCCGAGCGCCGCAAGCAGCTCGGCGATTGGCTGATCGAACGCACGTTTCAAGACCGCGATCCAAGGCTGTGGAGCGCGCTCGGCCGCGTCGGGGCGCGGGTGCCCGGCTACGCCAGCGCCCACCACGTGGTGGCGCCCAGCGCGGCCGAAAATTGGCTCACCCACCTGCTGAGCGAGCGCTGGCACGAGGTGCCCACCGCCGCCGCCACTGCCGTCCAATTGGCGCGCGTCACGAGCGATCGCGCGCGCGACATTGCGCCGAGCGTGCGCGAAGAGGTCGCGCGCCGGTTGGAGGCGGTGAAAGCCGAAGCGGAGCTGGTGGCGATGGTGCGCGAGCACGTGCCGCAAGTCGAGGCCGAGCGCGCGGCGTGGTTCGGCGAAGAGCTTCCGGTGGGTCTGCGACTCGGCTCCGCCCGCGGCGACTGACTCAGGCCTTGACGGTCATGATCGCCCACGGCGTCGGACCGCTACGCCACTCCCAGACCGCGAGCAGCTGGTCGAGGTGGCTCAGCTTGTCGAACAGCGGTGGCAACGGCGCGCCGCGGCCGGCTTGTTTGACCAGCTTGATGTCATGGGTGGCCTCGAAGCGCTGGGGGATCTCCACCGAGAGCCCCGGGACCAGGCAATCGTGCAGCTCCACGATGATGTCCATGCGCCGCAGCGCCGGGTACGCGCGCGGATTGAGCAGCTCGCGCTCGGCGCCTTCGATGTCGCAGACCAGGAGCGTCCGGATGTGGGCATAGCGCTCGAAATCTTCGCCGCCAAAGAGCCCGCCGATGTGCACCCGCTCCGCGACGTCGTTCGACTGGGCGACAGCGGCGCAAGCTCGCTGGGCGTTCTCGTCGGTGTCGAACGCGTAGATTCGCGTGCTCGGCATGCGCCGCGCCAGCCCGACCGCGTAGTAGCCTTCGGCCACCCCGATGTTCAAGATCTGCGGGTAGTCGCGCAAAATTGCCTGCTCGACGTACGGGTGCAGCTCTTCTTCGTAGCACCCGAGCAGCTTCGGCACGCAGCAGCCCTCGGCGACCTGGCGCACGAAGCTCATGCCGGCGAACGGGCCGCCCAAGATTGTCGGGCCGTACGCCTCGAGCAAGGTATTTTGCAACAGCAAGGCGCGGTGCTTGGCGGCCGAGCAGCGCCTGCTTGGGCGCGACTGGCTCTCGAGCGAGCGCGACGAGCTTGGCGAGGACGGCGGCGTGGAAGTCGTCTCGGCGAGCTGGCGTCGAAGGAGCCGCCTTCGCGCTCATGTGTCCCCGCCGCTGGTGATCCGGATCACGTCGAATTTGGCGAGGTGCCCCAAGCTGCGCAGCAGCGTTTGGCGCGGCTCGTTCGGGTGGCTCTCCAGGACTTGGGCGACGGTCAGCGTCTCACCGGCGCGCAGCCTCTGGATCAGCCGCGCGCACAGCTCGCGTGGCGCGCGGAACTGGCTACCGTAGCGGGTCATCGCTGATTCGGACAGGCCCTCGAACAGCTCGTGTCCGGCGGCCAGCGTGACGTGATCGCTCGAGCCGAGCGAGCGCGTCGCGTAGTGGCCGTATAGCTCGAACGGATCGGGGGCGAGCGGGTTCTTCACCCTGGCCTTGGCCGCGAACCGCGCCGGGCCGGCCGCGCGCCGCTCTCCGAGCTCGCGCCACAGCTCCTCGTACTGGCGAATCACGACCGGCCAATCGTAGGTCGCCCGCGCGCGCTGGTAGCCGTTGTCGCCGAGCTGCCGGCGCAAGTTGGCGTCGTCGACGAGCTTGACGATCGCCGCCTCGCACGCCGTCACGTCGACGGCGGTGGCCATCGACACGTTCGCGACGTAGTCGGAGTAGCTGATCGTCTCGACACCGAAGAACGACGCCAAATCGCGGGCGGCACCCGCGGGCGGCAGCGAGGTCGGGATGCGCAGGCCCTCGATGCCTTCGCGGACCGACTCGCGGTAGCCGTCCCAGTCCGTCACGATCACGGGCAGGCCCGCCGCCATCGCCTCGATCGGGGTCAGCCCGAAGGTTTCTTGGATGTTGTCGGAGAGGGAGATGAAAATGTCGGACGCCGACCAGACATCGCGCCGGATGTCCGGCTCGCGGCCGTCCACGAACACGGTGCGCACCGACGGACACAGCTTGGCGGCCAGGGCCTTGAAATCGGCTTCTTCTTGCGCGCTCTCGAACCAACCCGCGAGCAGCAGCACCAGCCGTTTGTCGGTCCGCTTCGCAGCGCGCTCCGCGGCCAGGTAGAGCGGCGCCGGGTGGGCCTTGGCGTAGAAGACGAGCCGGCCCATGAACAGCAAGACCACGTCGTCGCTAGCGAGCTCGAGCTTGTCGCGGAGCCGCGCGCGGGCGGCAACGGCGGCGTCACCGCGCGGCATCGCGCTGACGTCCACGCCGAGCGGAATGACGGGCAGCTCGAGGTCGAGCTCAGGCCGGCCTCCGCAGCGCTCTTCCAGATATTCGACGTAGCCGTCCAAGAGCCGTTGCACGGTCCGGCGCACGGCCTGCGACGTACAGATCAGAGCGTCCCAGCGCTCGACCGGCGCCGTGAGCAGCTCCGCGATGCTGCGCTGCGCGGCCCGACTCGCGATCGTGTGGGTCACTCCACAAATGCTGTAGGCGCGCGGATCGATGTTGCGGCGTTGGAACGCAAGCTCGTTGATCATCGCGTCGGGGCGGAACAGCGCGCCCGCTCGCGCCAGCTGCGGTGGGTTTTGCTCTTCGAGCCAATGCGCCTTCTGGTTGGGTCGCGCCGCCGGCTTCACGAGCTGGCAGAACTCCTGAAAGTCACCGCGTGTCGGCGCGTAGCAGAACAGATCGTCGGAGCGCCCGTGGCGCACCAAGGCCCGCAAGAATCCTTCGCCCGCCGCTTGCCGGCCGAGCAGGCGCTTGCCCCCGGTGTCGAAGCCATCCTTGCGAAAGAACAAAGCTGCGGTTTGAGCCATTCTCGAGGTCCCTACGGGCACTTCATCGGCGACTTTATTCGTCGCGGCCCGGCGGGGCGTCACGACACACGACGCGGCTGCCTGCGGCCCAGCGTCACGAGATTGACGTGGCGCAGGTATCGCGCGCGGCGCACCTTCGGACGCTGGTTCGGCGGGCGTGGCTTCACCGGTATGGCAAAGTGCCCGCCACCTCTTGGGCATGTCGAATTCCGTCGAGCCGGCGGCCGTCCATCCGGACCCCACCGGCACTTTCCGATCGCTACGCAGCTTCAACTACCGCACGTGGGCGACCGGCGCCTTGGTGTCGAACATCGGCAGCTGGATGCAGCGCACCGCTCAAGACTGGCTGGTGCTCACCCAGCTGACGGAGCACAGCGCGACGTCGGTGGGCGTCGTGATGGCGCTGCAGTTCGGTCCCCAGGTGCTGTTGCTGCCGCTGACCGGCCTGGCTGCGGATCGCCTGGATCGTCGCAAGCTGCTGTTCGCGACCCAGGCCGCGATGGGCGCCCTCGCGCTCGGGCTCGGCGTGCTCACGCTCGCCGGCTGGGTCGAGCTGTGGCACGTGTATGGATTCGCGCTGCTGCTCGGCTGCGTGGCTGCGTTCGACGCGCCCGCGCGCCAGACGTTCGTGTCCGAGCTGGTCGACGATACCCAGCTCTCCAACGCGGTGGCGCTCAACTCCACGTCATTCAACGCGGCGCGGTTGCTCGGCCCCGCGGCGGCGGGTCTGCTCATCACCGCCGTCGGCTCGGGTTGGCTGTTCGTGCTCAACGCGTTGTCGTTCGCGGCGGTGCTGTTCTCGATCGCCTCGCTGCGGGTCGAGCAGCTCCACGCCCGCCAGCGCAGCCCATCACCAGCGGGGCTGCTGGAAGGATTCCGCTACGTTTGGCGGCGCCCGGAGCTGATGACGACGCTCGTGATGCTCTTTCTGATTTGCTCCTTCGGGCTCAACTTTCCGATCTTCATCTCCAGCATGGCGGCGAGCGTGTTTCACGAAGGCGCCGGTCAGTTTGGCTTGTTGATGTCGATGATGGCGATCGGCTCGGTTACGGGCGCGCTGCTTTCAGCGCGGCGGGCGGCGCCGCGGGCGGAGCTGTTGCTAGCCGGCTCGTTGCTCTTCGGAGTCGGGTGCGCGCTCGCCGCCGTCATGCCGAGCTACGGCTGGTTCGGTGCGGCGCTGGTGCTGATCGGGATCGCAGCCCAGACCATCACCACCACCGCCAACGGCAGCATGCAGCTCGCCACGGCGCCCGCCATGCGCGGCCGGGTGATGGCGATCTTCATGGCTACCACCCTCGGCGGCACGCCCCTCGGAGCGCCGTTCGTCGGCTTCGTCGCCGACCGGTTCGGCCCGCGCTGGGCGCTCGGCGTGGGCGCGCTCGCCGGCTTCTCGGCGGCGCTGGTAGGCCTGCGCTACCTCGACCGCAACCCCTCCCAGCGGCGGTGAGCGCGCGAGCCCGCGCCGCGCCGGGCCGCGCATTTTTCTGACAACCGGGGCGCCGCTGCGGCCGAGTAGTGGGCATCCACCCTCAGCCGGGAGATCCCATGCCTACCCCTGTCTCCAACAACAGCTCCGTTTGCGATCTCAGCTCGCAGCTCGACGACCCGCTAGCGTGCGATCCCAGCAACGCTAGCTGCAGCCCTCCACCAGTGCTGACGATTCCCCCCGTCTACATCGAAGCTGACCCGGGAAAAGACCAGCTCGTGCAGCAGCTCGACGCGGCGCGCTCGACCTGCACCGCGGAGAAGCTAGAGACCATTCTGGCGTGCGCGGCGGCCGGCACGACCGCGCTCAGCGCAGTGGTAGGGGCAGGGGCAAGCTTCGGCATCGGTGCGGCCGCGGGCTTCCTGGCCACGACCGTCGCCAGTGCAAATTGCGGTAAAGAGCTGCGGGCGCTCGCCGACTGCGAGCGGCCATGAGCGGTCCCGCCGCCGCCGTCCTGCGCCAACGCTGGGCCGGCATCACCTGCCTGGCCGTGGTCGTCGGCCTGGCCATCGGCTGGTTCTACCTGCCCGAGAAGCGCCCTCCAATCGATGCCGGCCTTACAGCAGTTTGGGCGCTCGCCGCCGCTGTTTTGAGCGTGGACACTTTGCGCTATTCAGCGAACGACAAACTGTGGCTCGTCCCCGTGAACATGTCGCTGCCCCTGCTGCACGTGGCGCTGCATCCGAGAGCTCCGGTCCTGCTGGTGCTCTCCGGGCTGCTGTGGGCGGGGCTGGTCGTCAGCTGCCACATGCGCCGCCGCAAGGTGGCGTCGCTCTGCGCGCTATCCTGCGCGGCGCTGATCGTGCTCAGCGCCGTGGCCGAGCACGGTCCCGAGCTATGGCAACGAGCCGCTTAGTCGCCTAACGCCCGCGCGCGAAGACAGCGGCGCATCGGGAGTTGCTCCGATCTGACTTACGCTGCGCTAGTCATTTCCCGCGACGGATGTTGTCGACGGGCCGGAGGCGGAGGCTTTGATCGGGCGGCACGAGCTGTCGGAAGGCGCCGTGTACGTCATGAAGCGCTGCCGCTCGAGCGGCTCCGGCGCCGCCGCGCCCGAGCCGGGCGGGGGGCTCTTGTCGGCGACGTAGTACACCTCGTAGCGAAGCAGGCAGTCTTGGGCGCGCCCCGTTCGCTGGGGGTAAGCCAGCAGCCACTCCGAGAACGCTTGGCGGTAAACGGCGTAGTTCACGTTGGGAATACGCTCCGTGTACATCACGAAGAACTGGCTCTGGCCGAGGTGGGTCGGCACGACGTCGCCCTTCGGAAACGGCTGATCGCTCGCGACCTCGTTGTAAGGATCCACGTGGGCGCCCGTCGCGGTGGTAGCGTCGACGTAGATCATGGCGTCGGTGCGCGAGGGCTCGCTGGCGAACATACGCCAGCCTTGCAAGATGCGCGGGTAGTCGATGACGGCGCGCGCCCAATCCGGCTGGTGCACCCGCAGCGCCTTGGGCACGGGCGCGTTGTCGTTCAGCACCTCGGTCGTGATCGCGATCAGCACCAGCACCGTCGCGCCTTCGATCAGCCAGCGCCACACCGGGTCCTGGCGCGCCGTCACCGCCGGCGCGGGGGCGACGAAGCGGCACGCGAGGCTCTCGACCTTCGAGCTGAGGCCACGAACGCGCGCGCCGAAGCGTCGCGTCAGCGCGTCCCAATGCTCGGACGTCAAGAGCAGCGGGTAAAACGCCATCATCGCCGGGCTGAAGCCGCCCAAATTGAGTCCGAAGGCGAAGCCGAGGTGCAGCAGCGGCATCAAACAGACGGCCAGCAATCGCGCCTGCGGGCGGGCGATCGGCGTGATGATCAGCACGAAGCCGAGCCACTCGGTCATCAACACCGAGCGCGTCATCACCTTCAGCACCGGTAGCGACAGGTGCTCGCGCAGCCAAACTCCGACCCAGGTGACGAGGCGGTCTTGATGGAGCGCGTAGTGCACCGCGGTGCCGTCGCGCCAGGCCGTGCCGCTCTTGCTGGCGGCGTTGAAATAATAGATCGTCGCAAACTGCAGGATCAATCCGAGCACCGCGATCGAGACGACCGGTCGCTGCCGGGCCTCGAGCGCTTCCTCGGTTCGAGGGGCGCGCACAGCGTCGAGCGAGAAGCGCGTGCCGAGCGGCAGCGGCAAGGTCAAGAGGCAGAGCAGGTCCATCACCATGTCTCCGCCGTTCTCGAGCACGGCTAGCCGCGTGTTCAGGCTGACGCGTGCGACCAGCGCCAACACGTGGGCGAGGCGCGTGCGGTAACCGAGCAAGAACATCGCGTACACGAACGCGCAGAGGATGAAGCCGACCTGCGCCTCGCCGGGCGTGGACAACCCGAAGAACAGCGAGAACATGCGCGGCGCGGGCGGGCGCCACAGCAGGGTGTGATTGGGCAGGAGCCCGCTATTCGTGTACCAAAAATCCAGCTCCGCCCAGCGCCGCGCCAGATCGGAAAACAGCACCAACCCGAACACCACACGGAACAGACCCAAGCTCCGTGGATCAACCGTCAGGTACGTCACCCGCAATGAACGCCACCACTCCCGCATGTCGCCACCTCTCTACAGCAAGCTCCGCGCCAGCGCGAGGCTTCGAAAAGCGCTCCAACGCTGGCCACTCGCCTGCCAGACTGGCACAAATTGGCAAGACCGTGCGCCGCGTGTCGCACCCCTGAGCGTCCGGTCGGCGCGGCACGCGGGCGGGGGTTCGTCGGCGTCTCGGCTCGCCCGGTATGGCGCGGCGAGGCGCTGTCAGGCGCTAGGCGCGGGGGCGGAACCGCAAGAACACCCAGAGCAAGAAGGCCAGCGCGGAGCCGCCGAGCGCGAGCAAGCTGCCCGTGGACTCCAGGTACACGGCCGCCAGCACCTGAGCTGTGACGCTGAGCGCGACGAGAGCGCCGATCGTGAACGCATCGCGGCGGGTGAGGCTGCTCGCTGGAGGTGCCAAGGACGCGAGACCCTACCATCGGCTGACGGTTCCGCAAACGCCGCTCAGGACTTACGATTCTTGCGCTTCTTGCTGGGTTTCGCCGGGCTCGGCTTCGGGGGAGCCTTTTGTTTCGGGGGAGCCGTTCGCTTCGGCGGAGCCTTTGGCTTCGGCGGAGCCTTTGGCTTCGGCGGAGCCTTTCGCTTCGGCGGAGCCTTTGGCTTCGGCGGAGCGACGACGGCGGGCTTTGCGGCGGGCTTTCGCCGCCGACGGGCGTGGCGCGCCGGCGGTGCCACCACCGCCGGCCGCGCCGCGCCGAGCGCGTGGACGGCGACCAGCAGCTGCGCGGTGGCGCTCACCCAACGATCGGCCCCGAACGCGCGAAACGACTGCAGGGCGTGCTCGAGCTCGTGCCGGGCGGCAGCGTCGAGCGACAACGCCGAGAGCTCGCCCAGCAGGGCCTGCAGGGCATCGGCGGCGTGGTCGAGCGACGTCGCGGGAGCGGCCGCGTGCACGCGACGCGCCTGTTTGGCGAGCGCGAGCGAGCTGCGAAAGCCGCCTTCGTTCTGCGCCTCGAGGTCGCGCTTCACCTGCCGAAAGTAATCGGCCTTGCGACCGCCGAGGATGATCGCCTCCACCACGTCGAACGCGAGGCTCATCAGGTCGGGCAGCGGCTGGCCATGCTCGTCGGTGCCGCGATCTTCACCGCGACCTTCGGTCAAGAACGCGAGCGCGCGCACGATCGGCCCGACGTTGACCGCGCTCTTGCCGTCCGGCAAAGACTCCACGCCCGTTTCCGTCAACAGCAACGTCTTGGGTTCAGTCACGCCCTCAAGTTAGATGCGGCGGCGCTCGCTTGTCACCCGGCGCGCACGGTTGCTTCGCCGCATCGGCTCGGTGCGACATTTTTGGGGTATGCTGGCGCCGATGGCAAGGTTTTGGCGTCACGAGCCCTGAAGAGAAAATGGCCGTAACCCGCCTCCACGCTTCTTGGCTCGTGCTGCTCGCGGCGCCGTGCTTGCTTTGCGCCGGCCCCGCTGCCGCCGCCGACTACTACGTCGCGCCCGACGGTGACGACGCCAACGCCGGCAGCCTCGACCAGCCATTTGCCACCTTACAAAAGGGGGCCGACGTGGCCGGCGCGGGGGACACCGTATACATCCGCGGCGGCACCTACAGCATCACCACGCCCAAGACGAGCGGCGCCGGCTTGAATTTCACCAAGAGCGGCACCGACGACCAGCACCGCATCAAGTACTGGGCGTACGAGGGTGAGAAGCCGATCTTCGATTTCGCGGGCATGACGCTGTCGACCAGCGGCTACACGCACGGCTTCGTGGTCAAGGGTAGCTGGCTGCACTTCAAGGGGCTCGAGCTCACGAACGTGAAGATGAACCAGTTCTCGAACAACGCTGTCGCGGCCGACGGTGGCGGTCACAACATCTACGAGATGCTCGATCTGCACCACCTCGCCGGCACTGGCATCTTCATCGGCAAGGGTCCGGGCGGCAACCTGATCCTGAACACCGACGCTCACGACAACTACGACCCGACCTCCAACCAGGGCGACGGGCAGAACGCCGACGGCTTTGGAGTGCACTACCAAACTACCGGCGAGACGACGATCGTCAGAGGCTGCCGCGCGTGGTGGAACTCCGACGACGGCTACGACCTGATCAACCAGGAAGTGCCGGTGATCGTCGAAAACTCGTGGTCGATGGGCAACGGCTACATCAATTCGGGCAAAGATCGGCCCGGCGCCGGCAACGGCGCCGGCTTCAAGATGGGTAGCAGCAAGACCGGCGTGCGCCACATCGTGCGCGGCAATTTGTCGTGGAAGAACGCCAATCAAGGATTTTACGCCAATCATTCTTCGGGCGGCAACGACTGGTACAACAACACCGCGTACAACAACGGCGGCGTTGCCTTCAACATGTTGGCCAGCGATCCGAGCGACTCGTCCGTCACCATCATCTTGTCGGGCGACAAGGCGCACAAGATGCGCAACAACGTCGCGTTTCCGAACAAGACCTCCAACATGATGGGCGTCGACACGGCGTTCAACACTTGGGACCTGATGATCACGCCCGCCGCCGGCCAGTTCGCGAGCGTGGACGACACGGGCGCGCTCGGTCCGCGCCAGCCCGACGGCAGCTTGCCGAACGTCGACTTCATGAAGCTCGAGGCCGAAAGCCCGCTGGTCGACAAGGGCACCGACGTCGGTTTGCCGGCGGTCGGAGCCGCCCCCGATCTGGGCGCGTTCGAATACGGGGCCGTGCCCGCGACCGGCGGCGGGAGCGGCGGCGCGACGACGAACGGCGGCGCGACGACGAACGGCGGCGCGACGACGAACGGCGGCGCCGCCAACCCCAACGGCGGAGCGCCGGGCAGCGCCGGCAGCGGGAGCTCGAGCGCGGGCACGCCGAGCACCGGCAACGCCGGCGGCGCCTCGGCGGCAGCCGGCAACGTTGGCGCCAGCGGATCGGCGACCAGCGCGGGAGCCTCGAGCGGAGCCGCTTCGACGACCAGCACCAACGCCGACGACGCGGCAGGCTGCAGCTGCCGGCTGGTCGGCGCCGCTCCGGCTCGCGCGCCGCACGCGGTATTGGTCGCGCTGCTCGCGTGTTGGGGCCTGGCGCGGCGCAGGCGCACCCGATAGCGTAGGGACGTACCTCGACCTACAGCCAGCTGTGAGTCGCCGTCGGCGCGAGCGGTGATACGTTAGCGCGATGAGGATCAGCGACGGGTCGGCGGCCCGCAATCGGGGCGTACATGGTTGGCTGCTCGGCGCAGCGCTCACGCTGGCGGCGTTGCCGGCGGGCGCGGTGATGCAAACCAACGGCCCGACAATCCCGCTCCAACCCGGCGACGACTGCGAGAGCAACGCCGGCATCTGCATCAACACCAACGAAACGATCGAGGGCGGCGCCGGCGATATCGACGCCGTCGCGACCGCGACCATCAGTCAAGAAACCTTCAACCCGCTGTGCGAGCTCACCTTCACCGTCGTCGCGCGCGGCGCCAGCTACAAGAACACCTTCGGCTGGTACGAGGTGAAGCGCGACAGCAGCGGCGCGCCGATGGCGCCGATGCTCTCCGAGCTGCACGTGTTCCTCGGCTGCAACGACGCGATCGGCACCACCAAGACGCTGACAATCCCGCCCGGCGTCGCGGAAATTGGCTTTTTTTTGGCCAATAATGGCAACAGCTGCGTTGCGACTCAAGACGATCCGCTGGGGCCGACGCTGACGATGCAGCCGAACAACATGTTCCTGTCGCAGCGGCAGTTCAACAGCGACGGCAACAACGGCGACAACCTGATCCACTTGTTGGTTTGGCAGAGCCACGCCAACCCGAACGCCTTCTACTTCGGCTGGGAAGACCAGAAAGGCGGCGGCGACAACGACTTCGAAGACTTGCTCACGTACGTGACCGGCATTCAGTGTGCGGGCGGCGGTGAGCCGTGCCAGCTCGAAGGCGAAGCGGGCGTGTGCGGCGACGGCGTGCAGCAATGTCGAGACGGAAAGCTGACGTGCGTCCCCACTCAGACGCCGAGCCCGGAGAAGTGCAACGGCCTCGACGACGATTGCAGCGGCGAGACCGACGAAGGCGATCTGTGCGACGCGGGAGAGGTTTGCGTGCACGGCCGCTGTGAGCCGAAGTGCGGCACCGGTGAGTTCCGCTGCGCGTCGGGCGACGTCTGCGTGAAAGGCGTCTGCATTCAAGAGTCGTGCGCGAACAAAGAGTGCCCGGACGGCAGCGTCTGTCGCGACGGCACCTGCGAGGCCGCGTGTGACGGCGTGGTCTGCCCTTACGGCGCCGCTTGCCGGCGCGGCGTGTGCGTCGACGCCTGCGAAGGTGTCGAATGCGATCCCGGCTTCGCGTGCGAGGCGCGGCTGGGCAGCGACGGCGAGACCCTGGTCGGTGTTTGCTCCAGCTGCGATTGTCGCGGCTGCGGCGACGGCCTGAGCTGCGCCGAGCATCTGTGCGTCGAGGATGCTTGCAAAGACAAGACCTGTGACGCCGGCAGCCACTGCGTCGCCGGCGACTGCGTCGACAACTGCGCCGACGCCAGGTGTCCATCTGGCCAGATGTGCGCGGCGGGGAGCTGCGTCGCCGACCCGAACGCGGGCGACGGCGGAGCGAGCAACGGCGACGGCGGCGACGACGGCGGAGGGGGCACCCTCAACCCTGGCGTCGGCGCCTTCGGCGGCAACGGCAACGGCGGCGGCGGAACGAACGGCTCCGACGCCGGCCGCAACAACGGCAGCGGCGGCTCGATCGAAGCCAAGGGCTGCGGCTGCGCGGTGCCGGGCCGGAGCAGTCCGCAGCGCACGCCCGCGCTGCTGCTCGGTCTGCTGCTCGCGGCGGCAGGGCGAGTCAGGGCACGGCGCCGGCGGTAAAATCGCAGGCGCCGCTCGACGTACAAACTCCGCTCGGCAACGATGGCTCGACGTCGACACAGTCGGCGTCGCGGTGGCACCAAGTGAAGCTGCCTTCAGAGGTGGTGCACGAGGTGCCATGCGATAGCGTCTCGCAGTGGTCGCCTGCGCGGGCGCAGTCCTCGGGTCCGTCGCACGAGACCACGTTGTAAACGTCGACGCAGCCCTGCTCCGCGCTCACGCAGCGTGGACCATCCGTCCGACAGCAGACGCTGCCGGGACCGCAAGTGACGCGCGACGTCTCCGGTGGGTTCGCCGCACAGATGAAGAACCCGGCACGCTCGTCGCCGGGTATCGTCAGATTGTCGTCCGGCTCACAGCTCGCGCTGCAACCGTCACCGCCGAGCACGTTGCCGTCATCACAGCGCTCGTCTTCTTCGAGGACGCCGTCTCCGCAGCGATCGGTCACTTCGCATGATATCGAAAGGCCGAGCGCCAGCGCGAGCGACAGCGCGCGGAGCGGGCGCAAACGACGGGCTCGCATTCGGCGCCGCACGAAGCAATCGCCGTGCCGCCGGCGCTCGCGCGCGCGGCGAAGCGCGGTGCGGTATCACCCGCGACACGAAAGCCCGGTGAGACGGGTTGGCACGAGTCGCAAGTGTGGGCTGCCGCTGCCGCAGCTCGACTCGCAGAAGCTGCTGTGCCGTCGTTCGGTCGCCCTGCCCGCGAGCGCGCGCGGGCGCGATTCGTGCTCGGCGCCGCGCCATGAAAAGCCTCACGTCTCGCCGGTCGTGGCCCGTTACCTTCAGCGCGCTCGGCTTTCTGCCGTTCGTCGGCTTGCTTCCCAAGCATTGTGACGGCCCCGGCCCGGGCGATCCCGGCGGCGCGGCGGGCTGGACGAGCAGCGCGGGCGAAGCCGGACAACCAAGCAGCGCCGCCGGGGCACCGACCGGGGAAGCAGGCGGCGACGCGGGCGGCGTCGGTGGCGACAGCGGGAGCGGGAGCGCGCCCGATCGCGTCGAAGAGCCGCTCCTCGGTTGCCTCACGGGGGTCAGCGGCAAGACGACACCGGGCGTCTTCGAGGTGGTGCCGCCGCCGCTCGATTTGCCGGCGCCCGACTACCGCTGGCTCACCGACTGGAGCGGCGACGGTCAGACGGCGGTCGGTGTCTTCACCAACGAAGGCGACACCGAAGCTTACGGAGCGTTCTTCGTCAGTTGGAACAGCAGCGCCGGCGCCGCGATCGACGCCAAGGTGCGCATCGAGAAGGCCGGCTATCAAGAACCGCCGACCTCGCTCGCCAGCTGCGACGCCTCCGTCCGCGCGATGGTGCTCGGCGAAGGCTCGCTGTGGACCACCAACGGCCTGGGTACGCCCGCCGACCCCAACATGTCGCCGCTCTTTCACGACGACCTCGTGTTGTCCGAAGACGGCACGGCCATCGCGTACTTCACCGGCATCCGTGATCAGGTTCGGCCCTGGGCGGAGTGGCGCAGCTCGCGCGGCGACACGGGCTCGCTCTTGCTGGATCCCGTGCACAGCCTATCGTGGGACGGCTTTACCGCGTTCGGCACCAGCATCTGTTACACGCATACCTGCGAAGCTCCGAAGACCTACCGCTGGAACCCGCCCGGCTCCGGTGAGGACGTGACCACGACCGCACCGACGCCGTACGTCGCGGCCGACGGCGAATCGATCGTTTTCGAATTCGACCCGACCCGCATCGGCATCTGGCGCGACGGCGACGTCGAGACGATCGATTGCAGCACGTCGTGCCAGCCTATCGCTTGGAGCTCGCGCGCGCAGGTGCTGCTCGTCAATCGCGACGGCGACTTCGCGATCTGGACCGAGCCGCACGGCTTCCGACGGCTATCGACGCTGCTGACGATACCGGCAGGCTGGACCATCGTCCCGAGCGGGCTGTCGCTCGACGGCTGGACCGTGACCGGCACCGCTGCCAGCGCCGACACGCCATTCGCCTATTTCCGCGCGACGTTGAACGCGGACGCGTTTCGGTGAGCGCGCGCGGCTACTTGAGGGCGCGCGGTCCGTAGTCAGGCGGAGCCGGAAAGTCGGCGCCGACTTGGGGCTCGGTGCCGCGCGTCGTGGCGCGAACGGGAGCGCCCCAGGAGCCCGGCCGGTACGAAGACGGGGGACCATAGCCATAGCCGTAGCCGTAACCGACCGGGCTATTGATGAGCACGGGAACGTGTGTGTGAACGTTGACCTGAACCGCGGGGGTGCTTGCCGGCGCCGCGCTGGGGCCCGCCGAGGCGGCGTAGCTCTCGCCCAGCGTGATCGTCTGGCGCAAGCGCGGCCGCGCCTCTGCCGGCGCGGGCCCCTCGACGAGCGAGGCCGCTTCCGGCACC
>Ga0164241_10000592_pt1 | contig 61453 bp, 54 predicted proteins | sample OricomyardsoilBY_FD_108780 | JGI IMG/M metagenome (GOLD analysis project Ga0164241, IMG submission 108780) | Backyard soil microbial communities from Emeryville, California, USA - Original compost - Back yard soil (BY) | ecosystem: Environmental > Terrestrial > Soil > Unclassified | place: USA...
CCGACGGTAACTTACGGACCGTTGGGCATCGGCACGGCACGTTTACGGCGAGACCAGCAATTCAGGGACACGCCCTAACCGTTAGCAGACCGGCGATCACTCGTCGTCATCGTCATCGTCATCGTCGTCGTCGTCGTCATCGTCATCGTCGTCGTCATCGTCATCGTCGACGTCATCGTCGTCATCGTCGACGTCACCCGCAGCGGCGTCATCGGGAGCGCCGGGCTTTGAAGGCGTCTCTTCGCCTTCGTCCGCGTCGTCGTCTTCGTCGTCTTCGTCGTCTTTGTCGGCTTCGTCCGCGTCGGCTTCGTCGGCTTCGTCGGCTTCGTCGGCTTCGTCGTCTTCGTCGTCTTCGTCGTCTTTGTCTTCTTCGTCCGCGTCGTCTTCGTCCGCGTCGGCTTCGCCCGCGTCGGCTTCGTCCGCGTCGCCTTCGCCTTGGTCCGCGTCGTCTCGCGCGACTTCTTCGCTGGCGGCGCCTTGCTCCGAGGATCCGTCGGTTTCCTCGCCATCGGCGGGCGGCACGGACGGCGCGGAGACGGGCTCGCCCGACGGCTCGTCGTTGCTGCTTTCGGGCGAGATATCGAGCGGACCTTCGGGGGCCGCCTCGCCAATTTCCGATTCGAAGCTCTCCCGCGATTCCTCGCTCAGCTCCGTGAACTCTTTGAGCGTGGGTAGATCGCGCAAGGACTTCAGGCTGAACACTTCCATGAAGCTCGGCGTCGTGCCGTACAGCATGGGCCGCCCCGCTTCGTCTTTCTTGCCCAAAATGCGGATTAAATCGCGCTCCAGCAAGCCTTTGAGCACCGGTCCCGAATCGACTCCGCGAATGTCGTCGATCTCGGGCCGCGTGATCGGCTGGCGGTAGGCGATGATCGCCAGCGTCTCCAACTGGGCGCGCGAAAGCCGCACCGGCTTCGTCGAGAGGTAGCCGCGAACGTACTCGCCGAACTCCGGGTTGGTGCGAAACGCGTAGCCGGTCGCGATTTCATCGAGGCGAATCCCGCGGCTCGCATAGTCACGCTGGAGCTCTTCGATCAGCTCCTGCGCGCGCTTCTTGTCGACCTTGGCCGCGCGCGCCAGCTCCTTGATCTCGAGCGGATGATCCGAAACGAAGATCAGCGCCTCGACCAGGCTCTTCAAATACTGCGTGGCATCTTGCGTCTGCTCGGCGCCGGTCGCCTCGCCTTCGCCGAGCGGCGAGGCCGCTTCTGGCGCCTCCGCCGCGACGTCGAGCCCAGCTTCCGACGGCGCGCTGCCGTCGTCGGTCGCGTCGTCCGCCGGTGGCGCGTCCGAGACGCTCGCGGTGGACGGGATCGCGCCGCCGCGCCGCGCGCGCGCCGCCGCGATCCGCTCGCGGTCCTTTTCGACGCGCCGCGCCTCCGCTTCCGCGCGCTCAGCCGCTTTGGCTTCCGCCTTCAATCGTGCTTGCTCGGCCGCCTCCGCACGCGCCTGCGCCTTGAGCTCGGCCGCCGCGCGCGCCTTTTCTTCACGCTCGGCTTGCGCGGCGGCGCGAGCTTCCGCCTTTTCGCGCGCGAGCTGCTCGGCCTTGGCCTTCGCCTCGGCCCTCGCCTGCTCTTTCGCCTTGGCTTTGGCTTTGGCTTCGGCCTCTGCCAGCTTCTTCGCCGCCACCTTGGCTTTGGCCTCGGCCTTCTTCTGCCTCAGCGCTTCGGCCTTGGCTTTAGCGGCGGCTTTGGCTTTAGCCTTGGCCTCTGCTTGCTTCTGCTTCTTGGCGGCGGCGCGCGCCTTCGCTTCGGCCAGCCTTTGCTTCTTGGCTTCGGCCTTGGCTTTGGCCGCTGCCAGTTTTTGCTGCTTGGCTTCCGCCTGGGCCTGCCGGCGTTGCTGCTTGGTCTCGTCGTCCGCCTTGGCCAGCACCGCCTTCGCCGACGCGGCCTTGGCCTGGGACTTCTTGGCTAGCTGCGCCGACTTCGCACCCTTCGTCGGCTTCGCTGGTTTGGCGGGCTTGGCCGTTGCCTTGGCGGGCTTGGCCGTCGCCTTGGCGGGCTTGGCCGCCGCTTTGGCGGGCTTGGCCGCCGCCTTGGCGGGCTTGGCCGTCGCCTTGGCGGGCTTGGCCGCCGCTTTGGCGGGCTTGGCCGTCGCCTTGGCGGGCTTGGCCGCCGCTTTGGCGGGCTTGGCCGTCGCCTTGGCGGGCTTGGCGGCTTCTTTGACGGGTTTGGCCGCCTTTGCCGGTGCGCTTGCCTCGGCAAGAGCTGGCTTGCGCTTGGCCTTCGCGTTGGGGGCGGACACCTGGGGCTCTGATCGCTTCTTCGCTGCCATGTTCGGTCGCTGCTGAGAGCTCTAAGGCTCGTCTTCTTCGTGGGGCTCGGAGTCGCCGAAGGCCGGCTCTTCTGCTTCTGCTTCTGCTTCTGCTTCGGCTTCGGCTTCAGCTTCGTCGGCTTCGAATGGGGTGCGCGCGGGCGCGTCGCCGCGCGTCGCCAGCGCGTTTTCTTCGTCATCGAGCCCGGGGTCGTCACTCGGCTCGTGTTCGGCGGGCCTCGGGCTGAAGCTCGCCTCTGCCGCCAGCGCTGCCTCTTCCATGATGCCCGCGTCGACGAGCGAAAGCTCGATCGTGATCGGCTCGAGCGGCGCGTCTTGCTCGAGGCGCGTCATACGCAGGCGCGTCATCTCGAGCAGCGCCAAAAACGTGATGATCAGGTCGATGCGCGAGGTGGCGCCCTCGAACAACTGCTCGAAGGTGCAACGCTTGTGGGCCTGGAGCAGATCGACGAGCTGATTGATGCGATCGGTGATCGAGAAGCGCTCCAGATCGATCTGGTGATCGACCTTGACCGTCGCCCGCGACAGCACGCTCTGAAACGCGTCGAGCAGCTTGAACAGACTGAGGCCCGCGAGCGGCGCCGGACCTTCGACCGCCGGCGCCGGCAAGCCGCGCCCGAACACGTCGCGCCCAAGCACGTCACCACCACCGAGCTGCTCCGCGGCCTGCTTGTACTTTTGATACTCGAGCAAGCGTCGCACGAGCTCCGCGCGCGGATCGAGCCCTTCGTCTTCTTCGTCTTCTTGATCGGCCGGCGGCACCGGCAGCAGCATCTTCGACTTGATGTGGGTGAGCGTGGCCGCCATCACGAGGTATTCGCTCGCGACGTCGATGTTCAGCTCGTCCATCAACGTGATGTATTCGACGTACTTGGCCGCGACGAACGAGATGGGGATGTCGCGGATGTCGAGCTCGTGCTGCTCGATCAAGTGCAGCAGCAGGTCGAGCGGTCCCTCGAAGGTCGGCAGGACGACGTGGTACCCTCCCGCAGCTCCCTCCGGACGGGCAGCCAAAGGCTGCTCGCCAGGCGGAGAATTGCTGGGGTTTTCGTCCGTCATCAGGGGGGCGCAGCGTACATGACCAATCAGGCTTTGGCGATGCTAACTTGGGGCTTTCATGACGCCTCTCCCCGGTGATGGCGGCCCCGGCCGCCGCTGCGTAAGCTGCGGGGAACGCTACGACGCGCGCGCGCTGTTCTGCCCGAAAGACGGCACGCCCACCCGGCCCGAGCACGAAAATATCCAACGCGATCCCTACGTTGGTCGGGTCATCGCGGGACGATTCCGTGTGGTGCGGCTCCTCGGCGTGGGCGCGATGGCACGCGTGTACCAGGCAGCGCAAATCGGGCTAGAGCACCCGGTGGCGCTCAAGATTTTGCACCGCGAATTGCTGCGAGACGAAACCGCCACCGCGCGTCTGCGGCGTGAAGCTACCATCGGCGGGCGCCTGCGCCACCCGAACTTGGCCGAGGTGTCGATGCTCGGCGTGGTCGACGAAAGCGCGGAGCATGGCGCGGGGGGCGAGCCATTCATCGTGCTCGAATACCTCGACGGGCTATCGCTCACCTCCGCGCTCGCCGCCGGCGACGGCGCCCTGAGCGTGGTGCGCGCGGTGCACGTCGCGCTACAAATTTGCGATGCGCTCGGCGAAGCGCATGCTCTCGGCATCGTGCATCGCGATCTGAAACCCGACAACGTGATGCTCGTGAAGCGCGGCGTCGACGCCGATTTCGTGAAGGTGCTCGATTTCGGCATGGCCCGCGCCGGGCGCGACCCGGATTTCGCGACGCGCGACGGCGCCGTTCTCGGCACCGCGCGCTACATGGCGCCCGAGGGCGCGCAGGGCGGACGCGTGGGCCCGGAGGGCGACGTCTACGCTATCGCGACGCTGTTGTTCCAGTGCATCGCCGGCCAAACGCCGTTCGACGGCGTGAACGCGATCGCGATCCTGGTTCAACAAGTCAGCGCCACGCCGCCGGATCTGCTTCGCGTCGGCCGCGGTCGCAACGCGCCGCCCGCGCTCGCGGAGCTGATCGCCAAGAACCTCGCCAAAGATCCGCTCGCGCGCGCCCCCAACGCGCGCGCCTTCGGTGACGAGCTGCGGGCGCGCGCCTTCGGTAGCCGCCAGGACGCGCTGATCACCTCCCGAATCGCCAAGGGGCGCGAAGCGTGAGGCCCTTCGCGCCGACCGCGCTCGCTGCGCTCAACGCCGCCCTCGCGAGCACGATCGCCGTAACCGCGCCCGCCGCCACGCCCAACGTGGAAGAGCCGCGCGTGATCTCCGGCTTTCGCGCCCTGGATCGCCCGACGGGCATGGCCGAAGCCGGCTTCGGGTGGCTCACCTTGCCCGGCGCCGACGTCTGCAGTCAGGCGGGGTGCAAGGCGGGTGACACCAGCTTCGAGCTCGACGGCTGGCAACTCTACCGCCAAAATTTGCGGCTCGCCTTCGGCGCCGGGCTCCTGCTCGGTTTGATCCCGACGACGGACGCGCCGCCCGGCGAGATCGACAACGAGATTCAGCGCGACCACACCCGCAAGTACCTGACGCTCGAAGGCACGCTGCGCTACTACCCGTACGTAGGTCAGAGCTTCGAATTTTGGGCGGGCGCCACCGGCGGCCTCGTGGTGCTGAGCGATCGCTTTCAAGTCGTGGACGTCTACGACAAACCGCTGATTGGCCCCGCCGGCGTGACGATCCGCACCGAAGGCGGCACGCTCGGGGTAGCGTTCGGCGGCGCCTACGAGCTGTCGCGACATTGGGCGGTGGGCGGCTCGCTGCGCGTCGGCAGCTGGTTCCTGCCCGCCTCCCCCGCGACCGACCCGCTCAAAGACAAGGCCTCCGTCACCGGTCGAAATTGGGTCTTTTCCCTCGGCTTCAACGTCGCCTACCGGATCGGTTTGTAGGGCGGCAGCGGCCGACTCTAGCGACCGGCCGATCGAGGCTACTAGGGCGCGAAGGTGGCGCCCAGCATCACGAGCAGCTCGGCGATGCGCTCGAGGACGAGCGCCAACACCCCGAGCAGCGCCACGGATTTGAGTGGAGCGAGCACGGGGCCGACGGAGGCGGGCGCGGCGGCGCGAGCGATCAAGGCGCTGCCCGCTTCGAGCAGCACGCTCGCCACCGCCAGCGGCGCCGCGATCGCGAACGCCAGCTCGACGGCGCCCGCGAAGGCTAGGACCACTTGCGGCCAAGAGAAGCGCGACGCGAGCACCGGCGACGCGAGCGCGGCCGCGACTCGCGCCGCGCCGCCGGTCTCCAAGAACGCGATCGACGCGAGCAGCGCGAACAGCACCGCCACCGGCGGGAGCGGGTCGGGCAGCGCCGGCAAGGTCACGGTGTCGCGGCCCCCGCGCAAGTCGTCGATGAGACCACCGGCGGTAGCGGCCACGTACATCGACAAGGATGCGAGCAGCGCGACCGGCAGGCCAACCAGCGCCTCGCGACCGAGCCCGAGCAGCAGGGGCCCCGCGACGTTCACGCTATCGGAGAGCGCGGGGGCGATGCACAGCCCGAGCGACAGGCCCAGCACCAGGCGCGTGGGTACCGGCACCGCCCCGAGCCCGAACGCGGGAATCAGGGTCACCGCGGGCGTGGCCCGCGCGAAGCCCAACGCCCAGGCGCGCGGATCCACGCCCGCTTGGGCAAAGATCGCCGCCAGCGCCTCGGACAGGCTCAACGGCGGATGCGAGGGGGCCATGGCGATCGACGCGGGAGATTGACGCGGGAGCGAGGTGCGCGTTAACGGTGGCGCGCCCCCAAAGGAACCGCGCGATGGGTTTAGATACTTCCACAGTTGGCTTCGAGACGGAACCGGTCAGCTTCACCTACGACTGGAAGACCGTCGCGCTCTATGCGCTCGCGGTCGGCGCCGGGCAGAGCGAGCTCGATTACGTTTACGAAGGCCGCGGCCCCCGTGTTTTGCCGACCTTCGCCGTCATTCCCGCGTACGGTCCCGTGAGTCAGCTGTTCGTCAAGACCCAGTGCGACATGACGCGGCTGGTGCACGGCGGCCAAACCATTCGTTTACACCGCCCGTTGCCGCCGGAAGGCACGCTGCGCACCGTCGCCAAGATCGACGGCATTTACGACATGAAGAAGCTGGCGCAGGTGGTGCTCAGCACCAAGACGACGCTGAACGGCGAGCCCTGTTTCGACACCGAGTGGCAGCTACTCGTGCGCGACGCGGGCGGATTCAGTGGCCCGCGTCCGCCGAAACAAGACGTGCCCAAGCTGGCCGAAGGTCAGGGCGAAACGCCGACGTTCAGCGTCGAACAGGCGACGAGGCCGGAGCAAGCGCTGCTGTATCGCCTCACCGGCGATCTGAATCCGTTGCACGCCGACCCCGCCTTCGCGCGCGCGGCCGGGTTCGAGCAAGGTCCGATCCTGCACGGGCTATGCACCTACGGTTTCGTCGGTCGCGCGGTGGTCGAGCACGCCTGCGGCGGGGATCCGGCGCGGCTCAAGGCGCTCAGCGCGCAGTTTCGCAAACCAGTCTGGCCCGGTGATGTGCTGTCGACGCAAGGCTTCGACGTCGGCGCCGGCCGTTACGTGCTTCAAACCAGCGTCGTCGGGCGGCCTGACGCCGTGTTGACGTCCGCCTGGGCGGAAGTGGCTTGAGGAGGATTCATGAGCGACGAAGAAAAGAAGAAGATCGTATCCGAGCCCCCGCCCCCCACCGACGAGATCGATAGCGAGTGGAGTGACGAGGCCAAGGTGCAACCGGCGCCGCCGCTTGTCACGCCCGTGAAGGCCGCCGAAGCGTCGACGCCACCCGAGATGCAGTCCGCCGCAGCGCTCGACGAAGACGAAGACGAAGACGAAGACGAAGACGAAGACGAAGACGAAGACGAAGACGAAGACGAAGACGAGCACGGCGAAGGCGACGCGATGGGACCGATCGCCGGCGCCCCCGGTGACTACGAAGGCGAAGACGAAGACGAAGACGAAGACGCGAGCCCGGCGCTCAGGGCCGCCACCCCCGCCCGCGATTGGCTGCCCGATTGGGCGCCGTACGCCATCTTGGCGGCGCTCGTGACGGCCAGCGTCGTGGTCGGGCTCGGGCTCGTCGGTGGGCCTGCCGCCAGCGCCGAGGACGGCGAGAAGGATGTCGCCCCCGCCGCCGCCGCAAAGGCTCCCGCCAAGAAGCCGGGCTCGCATCCGTGAGGGCAACGCTCGGCGCCGCCGTCTCGATCGGTCTGCTACTTTCCGCGTGCGTGGTCACCACGTTCGAGGGACCGGGTGACCCGCCCCGCGTCGCGACCTCGCCGCTCGCCGCCTCCAGCTCCAAGGCGGCGGACGCGCCAGTAGACGAGGCGGAGCTGGCGGGGCAACCGACGGAGATTAGCGCGCGCCACCTGCTCGTCGCCTACCAGGGGGCGTTGCGCGCCTCCCCGAGCGTGACGCGCAGCAAGGCCGAGGCGCAGGCCCGCGCCGCGGAGGCGTTGGCGCGCGCCAAGGCCGGCGAAGACTTTGCGGCCCTGGTCAAAGAATTTTCGGACGAGCCGGGCGCCGAGGAACGTGGCGGCTCCCTCGGTCGCTTCGGTCGCGGCATGATGGTGCCGGCGTTCGAGAAGGCCGCCTTCAAGCTCGCCCCGGGCGAGGTTTCGGACGTCATCGAAACCCAGTTCGGCTTTCACGTCATTCAGCGCACCGAGTAGCGCTCAGCCGCGCAGCAGGTGCTTGGAGATCACCATCCGCTGCACCTGGCTCGTACCTTCGCCGATCTCACACAGCTTGGCGTCACGCAGGTGGCGCTCGACGTCGAACTCGCGGGTGTAGCCGTAGCCACCGTGAATCTGCAGCGAGTTGTTGCAAACCCGCGTCGCGACCTCGCTCGCGAACAGCTTCGCCATCGAAGCCTCACTCGTGAAGCGCTTGCCCTGATCGGCCAACCAAGCCGCGCGGCGCACCAGCAGCTCGGCCGCGTCGAGCTCGGTCTGGGCGTCGGCTAGCATCCACTGAATCGCCTGAAATTCCGCGATCGGCTTGCCGAACGCGGCGCGTTGCTTGGCGTAGCCGAGCGCCATCTCGAGCGCGCCGCGGCCAAGGCCGAGCGCCATCGCCGCGATCGAAATTCGGCCGCCGTCGAGGATCCGCATCGTATCGAGGAAGCCGTGGTCGAGCTCGCCGAGCCGGGCGGCATCGGGCACGCGCACCTGATCGAGCGTGATCTCGACGGTGTCGCTCGACCGGCAGCCGAGCTTCTTGAGCTTCTTGCTCGCGACGTAGCCGGGCGCCGTCGTATCGACGATGAACGCCGTGATGCCGCGCTGGGCGGGGGCGCTCTGGTTGGTGCGCGCGAGCACGACGCAAAATCCACCGACCGAGCCCTGGGTGATGAACATCTTGCTGCCGTTGATGACCCAGCCGTCACCCTCGCGTTGGGCGGTGGTTCGCAGGGCGGCACTGTCGGAGCCGGAGCCCGGCTCGGTGAGCGCCCACGCCGCCAGCCACTCGCCCGTGCAGGCGCGCGTGAGGTATTTTTGCTTCTGGGCTTCGGTGCCGAACGCCAAGATGTGGCCCGTCCCGAGGCCATTGTGGCTGGCGATGGTGAGGGCGAGCGAGCCGTCGACGCGCGCCGCCTCTTCGACCGCGATCGCGTAAGCTGACATGTCGAGCCCGGCCCCACCGTACTGCTCCGGAATCTTGATGCCGAGCAAACCGAGCTCGGCCAGCTCCGGCACTATCTCGCTCGGAAAGCGCTCCGCTTCGTCCCATTCACGAGCTCGCGGCGCGACCCGCTCTCGAAAAAACTGTCGGAGACTATGCTGGAGAAGCGCGTGTTGTTCGCTGAGCTCGAAATCCACGACTCACAACTCTAGCCGCTCGGCCTCGCCCACGCCAATCCGCACCGGCTTCTTCAGAAGGTCCTTCGACATGCCGTCTGTGTCGGCCGGGGCCAAACCTCACGGCTTCCGGCCGAGCGCGGCCTTCAGCAGCGTGAGGCGGCTCTTTGCGGACAGGTGGGCCGCGTCCGCGCCCGGCTTCAGCACGAGCGGCTCGTCCCCGACGATGATGACGCTGTTGCCGGAGCGGCCGGCGAGCCACTCCGCTTGCGGCGCTCCCTCTGCTTCGCGCGTGCTGAACGCGACGGCGTCGAAGCCGAGGTCTTTCTGAACCTTGGCCCCGGGCAGCTTCTTGAGCGAGCCGATCACGTCTTTGGCCGAGTCTTCGTCGGCGCGCGAAAGCCCGACGATACGGTAACGCTCACTGCCGGCTCGGTAGTAGCCGATCGCGCCCGCGCCCAGACCCGACACGCCCAGCACGTCGCGGTGGGCGTAGCTGATGCCCATCGGCACCAGCTGCTCCTGGGGCAGCAACCGCACCGCCGGCAGCGGACTCTGATCGCCGGGCACGTGCTCGCCGATCTGGCGCGCCAGCTCGGGCAACACCTTGGCGCTGGTGGCCTTGATCTGGTCCGGCGTCTCCAGCTCGTTGGAGTAGCTCAGCTCGACCACGACCTCACCGCGCCAAACGTAAGCGATACCGGTTCCGAGCGCGCCCTTCGCGCCCGCCGCGATCTCTTTCGGCGTGCCGTCCACCGGATCGCCGTCGGCGATCACGCGCTTGGTGAAGAAGGCGTACGCGCCTTCGGCGCTGGCGAAGCGCGAGGTGATCACGTTGACGGTGCCGGGTGAGCCGGCGCCGTCGACGTAGCGCAAGGTCACGACCCGCTTCAGCCCGTAGTTTTTGTAGACCTCGCACTCACCGTCGAGCAGCTCGGTGCACACTGTCTCCAGCGTCCCTTTGGCGGCTTCGCCGTAGGTGCGAGCGTCGCCGTTGGGGTCGATGCAGTAGCCGCCCGCGACCTTCGGGAAATAGGCAGCGCTCACCGGATCGGACACGCTGCCGCCACCATTGGCGCAAGCGCCAGGCTTGGAGCTCGCGATCGGCGGCGGCGCGCTGCCCTGTTCGACCTTGGCATCGGGCTTGGAGCAGCTGACGGAAAACCACGCGAGACAGACGAGGGAGGCGAGGCGGCGGCGAACCATGGTCGGCGTTTTAGCTCGAGATGGCGGCGGGTGGACAAGCCGCCGAAGTGGCGTGTCTGCGGCCCGCCTACACCGCAACGTTTACACAGCGCCGCACTTCTTAGCGGTGGTCAGTAGGCCGACACGTTTATAAACCGTAATGATTCCTTGAATTTATGACCCGCGACGCCGGGCACGCGCCTTGCTCTAGGTTCAGACTTCTCGTGTTTCTGAAACCTTCCGTGCGTTCGTTTCGCACCCGCCAGGGTCAGCGTGGGTTCACGCTGATCGAGCTCGTGGCGGTCGTGCTGATCATCGGCATCACCGCCGCCCTGGCGACGCCGAGCATCTCGGAGCAAGTGCGCGAACGGCGTTCACGCGACGTCGCGCAGCGGGTTGCCCTGCTCTACAGCAGCGCGCGCATGCGGGCGCTCGGCCGCGGCTCGGCGGTCATGGTGCAATACAACAAAGACAACGGCTTCCTCGTGCGCGAGTCGGTCCAGGGCGTGAGCGCCTTCAACGGCAACCGGGCCGCGTGCAGCGCGCAAGCCGGCCTTGGTTGTCTCACCAACAATTGGTCGACGGGGGCGGACACGAACCGGCAGGTGGCGTCGCTCATCCCGCCCGCCGGCATCTCGGTCACGGCGTATCAGGGCATCGTCGCGCTCGACAACATGTGGATTTGCTTCACGCCGCTCGGGCGCAGCTTCCTGTCGACCGATGGCATGGCGCCGACCGCGCCGATGGCGGGGGCGACCACCGTCACGGTGCGACGCACCGTGAATGGCACGGACGTGGGGCTGCTGCGCACCGTCGCCGTCTTGCCCAACGGCATGGCGAGGCTCGGGCTATGAGCACGCGACGGCCCGTTCGCGCACGCTCGCGCGGCTACACGCTCGTGGAGCTGATGATGGCGCTGGCGCTGTTCTCGGTCGCGGTGGTCGGCATCATCTCGATGCAGAAGATCACGGTGGCGTCGAACGCGCACGCCAAGAACCTCGCCACCGCCCAGCGCATCGCCCAATCGTGGGCGGGCCAGCTCGAGATGGACGCCACGCAGTGGCGGACCGCCTTCGGGCCCGGCTTTCTGAATAGCAACGGAGTCTGGGAGCGCCCGCTTTACGACAACGATCGCAAGTTCGGCGGCGCTTTCGACGGCCTCGGCAATCCCCTCACCGACGGCCAGCTCGGCCAAGCGCGCTTCTGCACCCACGTGCGGATGTCGTGGCTGTACCCGGCCGGGGTCGGCGCCACCGGCAACGGCATGCTGCGCGCAGAGATTCGCGTGTTTTGGCAGAAAGAGGGCACGACGGCGCTGTACTCCACGACGACCCTTTGCGCGACGCATACTCCCGTGCAAGCGGCGAGCATCGGACTTGCGACCGACCTCTATCACTTCGTCTACCAGACCGTCGGGGTCCGGCAGCACTTCCAGATCTAATGAGCGCGCTCACCTCTTCGTCCCACTGTCCGCGCCCTACCCGCTCGCGCGGGTTCACGCTCGTGGAGCTGATGGTCGCGATGACGGGCGGGCTCTTCCTGTCGATCGTGGTGTTTGCCCTATCGCGAGACGCGTCGCGCTTCTATCAGCGTGAAAGCCGGGTCGCGAACGCCACCCTCGCCGGCGTCTCGGGCTTCGAGCGCCTGTCCGGTGATCTGGCTCGCGCCGGCCACTTGTCGACGCCGAACATCGCCGCCGACCCCCGCGTCTGCAACCGTCCGCAAGCAGCCTGGCCCGAGGCGCTGCGCTCGCTGCGGGCGCTGGTCGTGGACAGCAACACCACGTCGACGGCCAGCACCGAGGTCGGCGCGGCCGGGCTGACCCCGAAAGGTCTGATTATCTCCGGCGCGCTGACGACGCCGGAGGTCTTGCTGACGAGCTCCGTGTCGGCGCCCGAAGGCGGGGCCTGGCAGATCACGCTGAACTTGGCCACGCCCGCGGCGGCGCGCTTGGGCCTCGACCCGGCGCCGAGCGCCAACGCGAAAAACCAGCTCGTGTTGAGCTCGGTGTTCACGTCGGACGGGCAGGGCCGCATCATCCGGCTGCGCGATCACGGCATGGACCAATATGGGATCGTCAAGACCGCGGTCGCGTCGCCCGGCGAGGCCATCATCACCCTCGAAGGTAAGCCGGCCTTGCTGCGCTTGGTGAAGGGCGGCGTGCAGTGCGGCGTCCACGACTTGGGCGAAGGCATGGCGCTCAGCGTGATCGATCTGGTCCGCTACGACATTCGCTCGATGGTCGCCGACAGCAGCTACGCGCCGCTGTTCAAGGCGTCAGGGCTCGGCACCGGGGGCACCTCCGGCGGCTTGCCGTACGAGGGCAAACGTGCCGAGCTGGTGCGGGTCGAGCTCACGCCGGGCGGCACCGAGATCCCGGCCACGCGCGAGATCGTCGCCGAGTACGCGGTCGATTTGCAGGTCGACGCCTGGGGGGCGAGAAACAACCTCGATCCAGCCCTCGTGCCGATCACGGCGCAGATCGATCAAGCTTATCCCCTGACCCAGCTGCTGCGCGGCGTGCACCTGCGATTGAGCGTCCGTTCCCGTGAAGCGGATCGCGAGGCCGACATCACCAGCGCGGGCGGGAGCGCCAATCTCTACCGAATTCCGCTCGGCGAGGGAAAGACCGCGCCCTACGCGCGGGTGCGGACGTTTCAAAGCGACATTGCCCTGCGCAATCTGGAGAACAGCAATTGGCTCTGAACGGCAATCGTCGGCGGTTTTCACGCAAGAACGAGCGGGGCACGACCGTCCTGGTGGTGGTGATGGTCACCACCTTGATCACGGCGATCGGCGTGTTCGCGGTGCGCAACATCAGCCAGATCGATCTCGCCGTCGGCTACAGCCGGCAGTCGGCGCAAGCCAACGCCTTCGCCGAGCTGGGCACCAGCGCCGCCATGGCCCAGATGATCGCCACCGGCAACGGCTACGCGGTGGACATGGAAGCTCGTGACCTGAACGACTCCTTGAAGCTCAAGCCCGCGTTCAGCTGTGAAGCAAACGGACCGTACGTCGGCGCGAGCCTGAGCACCTGCTACCCGCTCAATCAAGACCGCATCGACGCCATGACCAGCACCAACAGCGGCGAGACTCTGGTCGAGCCGACCATCGCCGGCGCCGAAACGGGGAGCTTCGGACCGCTCGCCAACACCACCGGCCTCGTCAAAATCGAGTTCACGGAGAAGCGACCGACCAATACCCCGATCGGCGGCTTCGCGGCGGGCGAGAGCTCGGCTTCGGACATTACCCTGACCACGATCGCGGTCGTCAGCCCGATCTCGAGCCTCGGCCCGTGCGGCGAGGGAGTAGCGGGAATGAGCGTGAAAAAGGTCATGCGCTCGCACGTGATCGTGCCGCCCCGCCCTGGAACCTAGCCATGAACAACCTCTACCGTCCGCTCGTTTTGGGCCGCCCCTGGCTGAAGCGCTTGCTCGGCGCCGGCGCGCTCGTAGCGCTCTCGCTCAGCTCGGGGCGCGCGCTCGGGCAAGCCGACATCTCGCCCCCGCCGCCCAACGTGCTGCTGCTGGTCGATACGTCGGGGTCGATGGACTACAAGACGAACAGCACGACCTTTCCGACCTGCAAGTACGCTGGCACGACCACCACCGGCGCCGCGAGCGAGCGTAGCCGCTGGATCGACGTGGTCGAGGTGCTGACCGGCTCGATCGACAAATACGCTTGTCAGAAGCTCGACCGCAACTCGTCGGGCTTCAAGACCGAGTACTCGTTGAGCGGCGGCAACCCGTACGACGCCCTGTACGCCAACCCTTACCATCGCCCCGTCAGCAACGGCTGCGTGCCCGGTCCCGGCACGCTCGACGTCACGAACAAGGCGGCGTTTCCCGACGGCGCCATCAAATTTCACCCCTTCGACAACACCGCCGCCAGCTGCGACTTCGTGCAGGCCAGCGACGGCATCCTCGACGCGTTCGCGACCGACGTGCGCTTCGGGTTGATGACCTTCGACAGCGAGCCGCGACCCGCCAAGGACATGAGCGGCCTGTGGAGCTATTTTCTCGCGAGCTCCCGCGTCGGTTCGCCGCAAGGCTGCACGACGCCGCAAGCCCAGGAGGTGGGGGTGCGCAACCCGCAGGCGCCGCCCTGGGAAGGGCGCGCCGTCGGCTTCGGCAACCCGGCGCTGGGCAGCACCGATTTCAAGAGCCGCAACGCCATGATCCAGAAGGTGCTGCTGGCGACGCGGCCGTACGGCGCAACTCCGATCGCGGGCATGCTCGACGACGCGCGCGACTACCTGTTGAACGACGCAACCGACGATCCGATCGATGGCTCCTTCAAGTTCGGTCCCGCCACCGATCCCGCCAAGGAGTGCCGGCGCAAATCGGTCGTGCTGCTGTCCGACGGTCAACCGAACATGGACCTACGCCCATCCTGCGAGCCCGGCGGCTGTCCCTACGGCAAGGCCGAAGACATCGCCCTCGACTTGAAGAAGAGGGGCATCGACGTCTACGTGATCGGCTTTGCGCTCTCCACGGTGACGGTCAACGGGGTGCCGCGCAGCTGCTCTTCGTTCGACGCAAGCGACTTCGACGAGACCGTCGCCACCGGTATTTGCCGCAAAAACCCCGGCGACGCTGCGATTCAGGCTTGCTGCGCGCTCAACCGCATCGCCGCCGCGGGCGGACACACGCCGACCTCCACCGAAGACGCCGACTGGCGCCGCGCCCGCTTCGCCGACGACCGTGACCAGCTGCGCTCGGCCTTGTCCCAAGCCATCGGCGGTAGCTTCAAATCGACGACGCGCACCCCTTTCGTGAGCGCTTCCGGCGGCGGGTTCGCCTCCCCCGCTTCCGATTTGACCTTCGCCCGCGCGTTCCGCTTCGCGGCGTCGTTTCAGCCGGGCAAGCTCGACAAACCGTGGCTCGGCGAGCTCGACCGAAGCCGCTACCAGTGCATCGCCGACAGCAGCGGGGTGCTGCAGCCCACGCTCCTGCCGCCGGACGCCACCAAGGGCGACAAATTCGTAGACAACGTGAACGCGTCCGGCCCCGATGCGCGGAAGATTTACCGGGTCATCGGCGACTCGCCCGTGAACTCGGACGCCAGCATGCGACCCAATTTGGCGACGGGGGTGGTCGACGGCGTGGGCAGCTACGCGGGTACGATCAACACGACATTTCGCACGTCCAGCCAGTTCGTGCAGGACGTGAGCGCGGAAGCCATCAAAGTCACCGACACGACCTGCGACAGCAGCACCGTCGACCTGACCGCGACGCAGTGCAAGGATCGGTACCTGAATTGGTTGGTGGGTCTTCCCAACGGCACTACCTTCAATCGCTGTCCGAGCACGGCGACCGGCAACTGCAACCTGATCTCGGAAATCTATCACTCGGTGCCGCGCGCCGTCGCCGGTAGGCCGTCGCAGTTTCTCGTCGATCAGAGCTACCAGAGGTACGTGACGACTCAGGTGACGGCCAAACGCCCGTCGGTGTTGTACGCGTCGTCGAACGACGGCTTTTTGCACGCGTTCAAGATCGCGCAGGTCGACAAGAGCGATTCCAGCGAGGCGATGCAGGTCAAGACCAAGACCACCAACGAGCTTTGGACGTTCGTTCCACCGGGAGTACTGACCGGCATCCCGGCGCTCTACCCCGCCTCGCGCCAGCCGCTGCTCGACGGCAGCCCCGCGATCAAGGACGTCGTCGCGACCGCGAGCTCGTCGGGCACGTATTACAAATTCTTGCTCGAGCGCACCCTCGATCAGTCGCGCGGCGGCCTCGGCGACTGGCGTACGATCCTGGTGCAGAGCTACGGCGCCCAGCGCCCGGGCTATTTTGCGCTCGACGTGACGGATCCGGTTCCGTCGACCACGGGCGGCCCCAAGTTCTTGTGGCAGCTGTCGACCGACAGCGCCGGCAACCAGCTGTTCGGCGAGGGCGGCGGGACGCCGCTCATCACCACCGTCTATTTACAGGGCAAAGAGGTGGCGGTCGCGGTGCTGCCGGGCGGCTACGCGAAAGATCCGGGCACCGCCGGGTCGGGTAGCGGCTGCGATCGCGGCAGCACCAACTTCAGCGACCTGACCGTGAACGGCGCTCCGACCCCACGCCTGCGCGTTCCCTGCTACACGGCCACCGCGGCGCGCGCGCGCTCGGTCACGATCGTGCGCCTCGACAGCGGCCAAATCTTGCGCACCTTCCGGCGCGACGAGACCGAGGTGCCGGGGTTGGTCGGCAAAGGCGTGTTCACCAAAGCCCTGCTCGACTCCCCGATGACGGGCCAACCCGTCGCCTACCCGGCTGACGTCGGCTCGGTCGCGGATCGTGTGTTCATCGGCGATCAAGACGGCGCGCTTTGGCGGCTGAACTTCGCGTCGAAGACGGGCGACGCGTCAGAATGGACGCTGGACCTGTTCTTCGACGGCTTCCCCGCCGCCAGCCCCGACTTTGGCCACAAGTGGGACGACGGCCAGCCGATCATCTCGGCGCCGGTGATCTCCGTCGATCGTATCGGCAACTTGACGGTCGCGTTCTCGACCGGCGACCAGGAAGCGATCGGCGCCTTGAGCGGGCTTTCGAACTACGTTTGGTCGCTCACCGAACAGCCCAGCGCCGACCGCCTCAAGCTGGCGCCGAAGGTGAACTGGAACCTCGGCCTGAAGGGCGACCTGTCGGGCGATCGCGTGATCGGCGAGATGGCGCTGTTCGCGGGCGACCTGTTCTTCTCTACGGTCGGTCCCGATCAGCAAAACGACGCCTGTAGCTCGGGCAGCGGCAAAGTCTGGGGCATGCACTACCTCGACGCGAACGCGGCCGGCGCCGGTAAGGGCGGCAAGCTCTCGACGACCTTCACGACGCTGGTCGGCTCGAACGCCTACATCGACGCCACGACGTTGCTCGGCAGCGACGCTCGCGGCTTCCTGTCGGGGGTGAGCGTCACCCAGCAGCCGACCTGCGAAAGCGTGACCACGGCGGCTGACGACGGCTACTTCGCTTACGGCGTGAAGCCGTCGGGCAGCCCGCCCGCAGCCGGCAAATACCAGCTGGTGGTGCCGACCGGCGACAAGGTGTCCTCGTCGACCAAGCCCGGCATCACGCCGCTGAGCGCGGGCGGCACCAACGGCGTCGCGATCGATCTCAAGGCGCCGCCGCTGTCGCTTGTCGTGGACTCCTGGGCGTCCGTCGTCGAATAATCCCGACCTGTGCGAACTTGCGGCTGGGTCGTGCTCGGCGCTTGCAGCTTGGCTGCCTGGGGCTGCTCGTCCAAGCGCCGCCAGCCGCAGGCCATCGGCTCGGCGGCGGTGGCGGCGTCCGCTTCGGCCCTGCCGCTCGATCACCTCGCCCCCGACGAGCTGGCGCCGGGCAAGCTCGAGGTCTACGGCTTTCCTGTCCCGCGCGGCATGGAGATCGAGACGAGGCTCGGCGATCGCGCCTACGTGCGCGGTCGCGTGTCGCCGGAGGCGCTCGCCAACTACGTGCGCGAGCACGTCTCCGTCTCCCACGTCGAAATCGGCGCCGCGCGCACCGTCTTCCCGATGGCCCACATCAAGAACGGGCCGAGCGATCGCTACTACACGCTCGAAGTGTTCGCCGACGGCCCCAGCACGCGCCTCGTGATCAAAGACACGACGCCGCCGCCTCCCCCGCCGCCCGGCCTCACCGACGCTGAACGCTGGCGCGCCGCCGGCTTCACCCCCGACGGCCACCCCCTCGATCCCAGCAAGCTCGAGTAACCCGACGGCTGGTACAGGCCGGCGACCATCCGCCGCGCGCGACGCAGCCAAAAGCGCGACCTTCCGACGACACAGAAGTTTCTGCGAGTCGGGCTGCACGGCGGCAGCCCCCGCGATCAGCGACGCGATTCGTCTTCGAGGCGCATGGCCTCGAGCAGCAGGCCGCCGATTTTTTGTTGCTCGCCGGAGTCGTTGCTCACGCCGCCGTCGGGCGCGCCGCGGAAGGTGAAGCTGCCCTTCTTCCAGCGCAGCACCTCGCGCAGCAACTCGGTCGAGCTCCACGCTCGATCGTCGAGCGTGCCGGAAGCAAACTTGCCGTCGGCCAGCTGCAGCAGCGCGATCTGACCGGCCTCGCCGCGCACCTTGAGCTGACCGCTACGGCGCTCGAGCTCGAGCAGCGTCAGCACCGTCGCGACCGACATCTGCGCCACGTCGCCCGCGAACGCCGCCCCGACCGCCGACGAGACGGGGCCTTCCGATGAGAACGACTCGCGCTGTTTACGGAGGCGGTTGGCCATGTCGATCAGGGCGCCAACCTGAGCCACCACCTCGTCGTTCCGGAACGGCTTGGTCAGGTACAAATCCGCCCCGACGTTCAGGCCCTGCAGGCGCGACTCGGTGTCGTCGGCCTCCGTCAGGAACAAGAACGGCGTCGTCGCCACGCGCGTTGGCTCGGTGCGCACGCGTCGCGCGACCCAAAACCCGTCGATGTCGGGCAGGTTCACGCTGCACAGGATGCAGTCAGGCTTGAGCTCCCGCACCTTGTCGAAGCCGGCACGAGCTTCGCCGGCGACGTGCACCTCGTAGCCGGCCTCACTCAGGAACTTGGCGAGCAGCGTCGCTTCCCACTCCTCCTGCTCGATGATCACGACTCGGCCCGAAGCCACCCGCAAACGCTAGCATGCCGGCGGCGCCCGCTAAAAATTGCGAGATTTTTAGCCAAAGCAGGGCGACCACGGCCGAGCGGCCTAAGACTACGTCGCCCGGCGGCGGTGCTACGGCGCGCGAGGGGCCTCGGCGGGCTTGTAACGAGACTTGGGCCGCGCTACTCGCCAGGCCTTGGCAGACTCCACGCTCAGTCGCACCCCGCTGTATTCGGAGCACGTTCGGTTGGGAGCCAAGCTGGTGCCTTTCGCCGGCTGGGAAATGCCCATCCAATACAAGGGCATCGCCGCCGAGCACACCGCGGTGCGCGAGCGCGCGGGCCTGTTCGACGTGAGCCACATGGGCGAGCTGCACGTCACCGGCCCGGGCGCCCTGGCCGCCGTCGATTCCCTGATCACCAACGACCTCTCCAAGGCCGACAACGGCCAGGCCGTCTACACCTGCTGCTGCAACGCCGCCGGTACCATCCTCGACGACCTGATCGTCTACCGCCGCGCCGAAAACGACGTGCTGGTGGTGTGCAACGCCAGCAACCGCCCCAAAATCTCGGCCCACTTCGCGGAAGCGCTGCGCGGTCGCGCCCAGTTCCGCGACGAGAGCGACGAGACGGCGCTGATCGCCGTCCAGGGACCGCGCGCCCTCGAGCTGCTCGCTCGCGCCAAGGCCAGCCTCGACCCCAGCCAGCTGCGCTCCTTCCGCTTCGCCCCAGGCCGGATCGCCGACGTCGACGTTACGATCGCGCGCACCGGTTACACCGGTGAAGACGGCGTCGAGCTATTTTGCCCGAACGCCGGCGCAGCCAGGCTGTTCAGCGCGTTACTCGACGCGGGCAGCGCCTTCGGCGTCGAGCCGATCGGCCTCGGGGCACGCGACACGCTGCGGCTCGAGGCGCGGCTGTCCCTCTACGGCAACGAAATCGACGAGACGACCAACCCGATCGAAGCCGGTCTGGGCTGGGTCGTGAAGCTCGACAAGCCGGGCGGCTTCCTCGGTCGCGACGCGATCGCGAGCGTGAAGGCGGCCGGCCCCGCCCGCACCATCGTCGGCTTCGAGATGGTCGGTCGCGGCATCGCGCGCCACGGCTACCCCCTGCTGTCGCCGAGCGGCGAAGCGATCGGCGTGTGCACCTCCGGCGGCCCCTCACCCACGCTCGGCAAGAGCATCGGCCTCGGTTACCTACCTATCGCGCACAGCGCCGTCGACAGCACGTTTCTGGTCGACTGTCGCGGCAAGTCGATCGAAGCCAAGGTCGTCAAAACTCCCTTTTACAGGCGCAAATCTAGCGCTACAGCAGTTTCCCAATGAGCCAAGCCAAAGAAGTCAAGCAAGACCGCAAGTACACGAAGGACCACGAGTGGGCGCTGAGCGAAGGCGGCGAGCTCGTCGTCGGCATCACGGCGTTCGCGGTCGATGCGCTCGGCGACATCACGCTCGTCAGCCTGGACGTGAAGCCCGGCGATCGCGTCGAGGCTCACAAGACGTTCGGCACGATCGAGAGCGTCAAGACGCTGAGCGACTTGTTCGCCCCCGTGAGCGGTAAGATCGCGCGCGTCAACTCCGCCCTCGAGGATTCGCCCGAGCTCGTCAACGAAGACTGCTGGGGCAAGGCGTGGATGATCGCGATCACGCCCGACGATGCGGGGGCCGCCGCCGGCTTGCTCGACGCGGCCGCTTACTCGGCTCACCTCGAAGAAGCGGCGCACTGATGCGTTACGTTCCGCACACCGACGACGAGGTAAAAGAGATGCTCGGGATCGTCGGCCGAAGCTCGGTCGACGAGCTGTTCGCGACGATTCCACCCCAAGCGCGCTTCGAGCGTCGCCTCGCGCTCGAGCCGGCTCTCGCCGAGCCGGACCTGATGACGCACCTGGCCGACCTGTCCAAGAAGAGCACGGGCACGAACCTGCTCTCGTTCCTCGGCGCGGGTATGTACCAGCATCACGTCCCGCCCGCCGTCGATCAGCTGCTGCTTCGCAGCGAGTTTTACACCGCCTACACGCCTTACCAACCCGAGGTGGCGCAGGGTACGCTGCAGGCGATTTGGGAGTTTCAGACCATCGTCAGCGAGCTTTATGGTTTGCCGCTGGCCAACGCCAGCTTGTACGACGGCGCGAGCGCGACCGCAGAAGCGGCGCTCATGGCGTGCCGGCTCACGAAGCGCGGCAAGATATTGCTCAGCGGCTGCGTGCATCCCGACTACCGCCGCACCACCGTTACTTACCTGGCGGGGCGCAGCGACATGTCGACAGAGGAGCTGAGCACCGGCGCCGACGGCGCGGCCGACGCCGCCGCGATCTTGGCGGCGCTGAGCGGCGACGTCGCGGCGGTGGTGGTCGGCTACCCGGGCTTCTACGGCGCGCTGCCCGATTTGGCGGCGATCGCCAAGCTGTGCCACGACAAGGGCGCGTTGCTCGTCGCGACGATCAGCGAGCCATACGCGCTGTCGGTAGTCGAGGCGCCGGGCGCGCTCGGGGCCGACATCGCCGTCGGTGAAGGCCAGGCGCTGGCCTGCCCGCCCCAGTTCGGCGGCCCCGGCGTGGGTTTGTTCGCTTGCCGCGACGACCGTCAGTATTTGCAGCAGCTCCCCGGCCGCATCTGCGGCGAGACCGTGGATCACGACGGCGAGCGCGGCTTCGTGCTCACGCTGTCGACGCGCGAGCAGCACATCCGCCGCGAACGCGCGACCAGCAACATCTGTACGAACCAGGGACTGCTGGCGCTGTCCTTGGCGATCCGATCCAGTATCCTCGGCAAGGCCGGCTTCGTCGAGGTCGGCAAGCAGTGCCTCGCCAAGGCGCGCTACTTGCGCCGCGAAATCGAGAAGCTCCCCGGTTACCGCCCGGCGTTCGAGCCCGCCCCTTACTTCAACGAGTTCACGGTGCGCGTGCGCGGCGGCGACGCTTTGCGGGTCTGTCAGAAGCTCGAGGCGGAAGGCATCATCGCCGGCTACGATCTCGGCCGCCAGGGTCCGGCGCTGAAAGATTGCCTGCTGGTCGCCGTCACCGAGAAGCACCGTCGCGAAGATCTCGACCGCCTGGTGTCCGCGCTGGCGTCGGTCTAGTCGATGAAAGTCTTAGTTGCATTGCTGGGGCTGTGCGGTGCCTTGGCCGTCGCCGTACCGGCGCGCGCCGACGTGTCGTCGTGGGCGTACGTCGGCAGCGGAGCGAGCGCGTTCGAGCAGCGCGGCCTCGAGCTCAAGGTCGACCCCACGCTCGCCATCGAAGCCGGCATCGGCACCACGCCGAGCCGCCGTTTCGTGGTCGGCGGCATGTTCAAATTCCGAACTCTGTTCGGTGACGGCACCGACCTCGGCGCCGCGCTGCGCCTCGCCACCCAAAGCTTCGTCACCGGCGGTTTCGGCCTGGCTATCGACGCCGGTCCCTACGCGCGGTTTTGGGGCGAAGGCTCGACCGGCGCCCAAGCGGCGCTGGTCTTGGGTGCTCCCTGGGGCATCACGCTCTCGGTAGGGGCCAGTGTGGGCACGAACGACGCCCAGCAGATCGGAGCCACGATCGGGATAGATTTTGCCCGGTTGACCGTCTACCGCCTGTCGGGGGAAAGCTGGTTCCAGAACCCGCACCCCGCCTATCGGCCAAACGATTGAAGCGTTCGTGGCGAACATGAGCTAGCCTTGAGCGTCAGCTCATGGAGTCCCCGGTTCAAGAAGGCGACCTGCTCGCCGGCAAGTACCGCGTCGAGAAGGTCCTGGGGTTCGGCGGCATGGGCGTGGTGGTCTCGGCATTTCGGGGCGATCTCGAGCAGCGCGTCGCGGTCAAATTTCTGAGCGAAGCGGCCGCGGAGCGGCCCGACGCGGCGGAGCGGTTCCGTCGCGAGGCCCGCGCCGCCGCCAAGATCCGCAGCGAGCACGTCGCGCGCGTGCTCGACGTGGGCACCCTCGACACCGGCCAACCGTTCATGGTGATGGAGTTCCTGGAAGGGAACGACATCGCCGACGAGCTGCGCCGCTTCACCTTCTTGCCGATCGTCGAGGCCGTCGAGTTCATCTTGCAGGCGATCGAGGCGCTGGCCGAGGCGCACGCGGCGGGCGTGGTCCACCGCGATCTCAAGCCCGGCAACCTGTTCCTCGCGCGCCGCGCCGACGGATCGCGGCGGGTCAAGGTCCTCGACTTCGGGATCTCCAAGTCGCTGACCGGCAGCTCCGTCGAAGACATGTCGCTGACCAAGACGGCGGCCCTGATCGGCTCGCCGCTGTACATGGCCCCGGAGCAGATGCGCTCCGCCAAAGACGTCGACACGCGCGCCGATATTTGGTCACTCGGGGCGATGCTCTACGAGATGCTGACCGGGCAGTCGCCGTACACCGGCGAATCGATCCCGCAGCTGTGCGCCGCGCTGCTCCACGACGACCCGATCTCGCTTCGCCAGCATCGGCACGAGATCCCCGAAGGGCTCGAGCAGGTGGTGCTACGCTGCTTGATGAAGGACCGCAACCAGCGCTTTCCGACGGTCTACGACCTCGGGCGGGCGCTCTTGCCGTTCGCCACGCCCGACAGCCGTCTTCATGTCGAGCGCGCCGAGCGCGTCCTGCGCGCGACCGACGTCAGCCTGTCGAGCATGGCGTCGATGACCGAGCGCGGCTCCTTGCCGCACGTGTCGTCGCCCACTCCCTCCCGGCCGATCACGCCGTTCGCGTCGACGCCCCCGCTCGTGCTGCGTGTGGAGCCCACCGTCAACTCGTGGGGTCAGTCGGGCACGCTGCCGGCCCCCAAACGACGCGGGCCGCTGCTGATCGGCATCGGGGCCGTGGCCGCCGTATTGGCGGGCGGCATCGGCCTGTGGGCGGCGCGCAGCGGTGACTCGACCACCGCCGGCGCCAAAGCGCCGACGCCTGCCGCGCTGCCACACGCCGAGGTAGCCAAGAGCGGGCCGAACGAGGCTCCCCCCGGCGTGACGCCGCCCCAAGCCGCGCCGGCGGGCGCGAACGCGCTCGCGCCAGCTTCGGCCGAACCAGCCGCCATCGCCCCGTCGCAGCCCGCGCCGGCCGCGCCGCCCAAGAAGACGAGCTTGGCCGCGCCCGCCAAGGCGCCTCCGAAAAAATCGGAGACCAAGAAGCTCGAACCGACCAACCCGGCGCCAGCCAAGGTCGGCGGAATCACCGATTTCGGCGGTCGTCGCTGACCTGGTATAGAACCGGGGTATGGCCGGTTCTGAACGCTTCCGACGCTTCGCTTCTTTAGCCCCCGCCTGCTGCCTGGCGTTGCTGCACACCAGCGTGGCCACCGCCCAGACCAGCGCCACGGACAAGGCGGCGGCCGAGGCTCTGTTCGATCAGGGCGTGCGCCTGATGAAACAGAACAGCTTTGCCGATGCGTGCCCGAAGCTCGAAGAGAGCGAGCGCATCGATCCCGCCGTCGGCACGCTGCTCTACCTGGGAGAATGCTACGAGCGCGGCGGCAAGACGGCCAGCGCCTGGGCCACGTTCCGCGAGGCGGCGTCGCTGGCCACGAACAGCGGGCAGCCCGACCGCGCGCGCGTCGCCACCGCGCGCGCGCAAGAGCTGGAGCCGAAGCTGAGCCGCCTGTCGGTCGAGCTGGCACCGGAGGTCGCGAAGGTCCCCGGCGTGAGCGTCAAGCGCGGCGCCCACCGCATCGAATCCTCGCTCTACGGAACGCCGCTCCCCGTCGACCCGGCCGAATACCGTATCGATGTGAGCGCGCCCGGCTACGAAACCTGGACCACCACCGTCAAGGTCGACGCCGGCGGCGTCGCGAGCGTCCGCGTGCCGGCGCTGGTGAAGGCCCCCGAGAGCGCCGCGCCCGCCCCGCTATCCTCGACGCCGAACGCGGACACGAACGCCTCGGCCCTGCCCCCTCCGCCGAAGCCCGTCGTCAAGTCGGGGCTGACGGGCCAGCAAACCGCGGGCATCGTCGTCGGCGCGGTCGGGCTGGTCGGCGTCGGGCTCGGCAGCTTCTTTGGTATCCGCGCCATCTCCAAGAACAGCGACGCCGAGCAGCACTGCCCGCGCGGAGCGCTGTGCGACGACCAGCAGGGCGAAGACCTCACCAACTCCGCCAAAGACAGCGCGCGCGCCTCGAACATCGCGTTCGCCATCGGCGGCGGTCTTGTCGCGGTCGGCGCCGTCGTTTACCTCACCGGGAGCCGTAGTAAGCACGACGGCGAGCACCTCGCGCTCGTGCCGCAGCTCTCACCCGGCGTCGCCGCCGGCAGCATCGTGGGGAGGTTCTGAGATGTCGAGCCGCTCTTTCACACCCCGAGCCGTGAGCTGGTGTCTGCTGGCGCTCGCGCTCGGCGCCTGTCAGGCCGTCGCCGGTATCGAAGATCGCAAGCTCGACCCCAAGCTCTCGCCACGCGTCGACAGCGAGCAGTGCAAAGACTACTGCAGCGTCGTCATGGACGCGTGTACCGGCGACGACGCCGTCTACACCAACCTGAACCAATGCCTGAGCATCTGCGCCGCGCTCGACCCCGGCGATCCGGAAGAGATCAACAACGAAAATACGGTGGCTTGTCGGGCGCGCGAGGCCGAAAACGCCAAGGACGAGCCGAAAGGTTACTGCCGCTCCGCCGGCCCGGGCGGCAACGGCAAGTGCGGCAGCGACTGCGAGGCATACTGCCAAATTTTCCCGCAAATCTGCCCGAAGAACTACGAGTACAGCACGAGCGAGCAGTGTTTGCGCGCCTGCAGCGCCCTGACCGAGCAAGACAGCTACAACCTGGAAGACGATCACGGTGGTGATACGATCGAGTGCCGGCTCGTCCACACTAGCTCCGCGAGCGTGGATCCGACCGGGCACTGCGCCCACGCCCCGCTCCGGCCGAGCGATCCGTGGTGCGTCGGCGATGCCAAGCAGCCGCCCACCTGCGAGCAGTACTGCGACATCGAGCTGGCCGCCTGCGGCGACGGCGAGTTTGCGCAGTACGAGTCACCCGAGCAATGTCTGGCGGTGTGCGAGGCGCTCCCGCCCGGGGTAAACCCGGATCAGGCCGCCAACACCATGGCTTGCCGGCGTTATCACTCTTTCAACTCCATCACGTCGCCGGCCGTGCACTGCTTCCACTCCGGACCGACCGGTGACGGCCACTGCGGCGACACGCGCAAGGCCGCGGGCGGGTTCACCACCAACTGCGAGTCGTATTGCGCGCTGCTCGTCCAGGCGTGTCCGACTCAGTTCGATGAAGCCATGGGCGACGCCGACGGCTGCATGGCCGCCTGCGTGGAGCTGCCCGAAGCCGATCCCGAGTCGCACTACTCGGTGGAGAACGCCGCCAAGAGCTCCGGCCTCAACTGCCGCGTGCTCTACACGACGCGCGCCTTCGAGGACAGCGCCGCCTGCGCCTCCGCGGTTGGCGGCGGCGAATGCAAGTAGGCTCGATTCAACCGACGACGCGCGCGTCGCGTACGGCGGCGGCGGCCTGAATACGCTGAATTCGCGCCACCACCTCCGCCGCCACGCGCGGGTGGTAAAGGAGCGAGTTGTGACCGCAACCGGGGACGCTGAGCGTCTCACCGGCGGCGAGCTGCGCGCCGCTCGGCACGACGTGGTCTTCCTGCCCCGCGATCGACAGGTGCGGCACCACCAGGCGCTGGCGCGCCCCTTGAGCCAGGCGTTGTAGCAGGTGGCTGCCGGGGGCAACGTCTCGCCCAACCGGCGCCGGAAAGAGCCGCGCCGGTCGCGCGCCCCCGAAAGGGCTGCCGATCGACAGCGTCTGCACGATGCGGCCGTCCGAGCCCAGCTCTTGCACGAAATAACGGACGGCGACGCCCCCAATACTGTGACCGATCAAATGGATGCGCACGTCACCCGAGATCGCCGCCACCGCGCGCGCGATCTCCTGCGCGATGCGGCGGATGCCAGGTCCGGGGGGATGGGTGAAGCTCGTCGTGAACGCCCCCGTTCGTGCTTCGATGTCGCGGCGCAGCGGGCGCAGCACACCCGCGGTCGCGAACAGCCCGTGCACCAGCATGACCACGTCGCGATCGCTCCGTACCCACATCGGGCGCGCTCCCCGCACATCGCGGCAGATCAAGGTGGCCTGGCGGGCGATCGCGGCCGCCTCGCGTCCGACGCCTTCGAGTGAATTTCGCACGCTACTCTTGCGCTCGTCGCTCACGGCTAGCTTCTACATAGCGGCGGAGCGGCAGAACGGGCAAGTTGCCTCTCCGCCGCGGTTGATAAATCACGAGCCTTCCGCGATCATCGTCGACCATGGGGCAAACTTTCCAGCTATTCGTCGCGTTCAGCCTGCCCGTCGCGCTGCTCGGCTGTTCGAGCGACGACGATGGAGACGACACCCGGCTCGCCGCCGGTAGCTCACAGGGCGGCTCGTCGAGCGCCGCCGGCAACAGCGACCACGCCGGCAAGAGCTCGACCGGCGGTGGCGGCAAAGCCGGCAGCGACGGTGGCAGCAACAGCAGCGGGAGCAGCGGAAGCAGCGGAACCGGTAGCAGCGCCGCCGGCAGCAGCGCCGCCGGCAGCAGCGGCGTTCCCGGCAATCCGGGCGAGGTTGGCGGTTGCAAGATGTTCCCCGCCGAAGACGACTGGAACCTGGACATCTCGGGGATGTCGGTCGACGCGAGCTGGACCACGAAGGTGCAAGCCCTGGTCGGCGGCGCCAAGATTCACCCCGACTACGGCGTCGACGGACGAGACCTGTACGGAATTCCGCTCAACGTGGTGCCGGAAAATCAACCCAAGGTACCGGTCATCTTCGACGACTACGAAGACGAGAGCGATCCCGGCCCCTACCCATTTCCGGGCCCCGACGACGTGCTCATCGAAGGCAACCGCCCCGAAAGCTGCGACGGAGATTGCCACTTGCTCGTGGTGCAATCGGGCGCGTGCCAGCTCTACGAAGGCTACGCCTGCGAGCACCGTCAAGACGGTTGGCACTGCGCCAACGGCGCCAAGTGGGATCTGAACGAGGTCGGCTATGGGCAGCGCGAAGTCGGGTGGACCTCCGCCGACGCGGCCGGCCTCGCGATCGCTCCCGGTCTGCTGCGCTACGACGAAGTGCGCGCCGGCGAGGTGACGCACGCTCTGCGCTTCACGCTCGATTGCACGACCAACGCCTACGTGAAACCCGCCACCCACCAGGCCGTGCCGGGCGGCTGCGACCCGAGCGATGGCCCGCCGATGGGCACCCGCGTGCGGCTCAAAGCCGACTACGACGTCTCGAAGCTCAGCCAGAGCGCCCAAGTCGTGCTCGACGGCATGAAGAAGTACGGCATGATCTTGGCCGACAACGGCTCCAATTTCTATTTCCAGGGCGAAGCCAACGCCGGCTGGACCGAGGACGACATCGAGCCGCTCAAAGGCGTGCCCGCCAGCGCGTTCGAGGTCGTGACGATGCCGCCGCTGATGCCGTGAGCCGCCGAACCGCACCGGCCGGAGCTCGGCTCAGCGCTTGTCCGCGCTCTGCAAGCACGCTTCGATTTCTTCGCGCGTCAGGGAGCCTTCGCTCCGGCTCGTGAGACGGCCGCGCCGGTCGAGCACCAGCAACGTGGGCACTCCCGCCACGTGGCCGAGCTGGCTCTCGCCGGAGAGCAGCGAAGGGCTCGCCATCGCGATCGGTAGCTTCATCCCGATTGACTCGGCCCAGACCCGCGCCAGCGGCGCCGCTTGCGGCGCCTCCAACATCACGATCGCGGCGTTGGCGAGCGGCTTGTGCGTCGAGAGCACGTCTCGCAACAGCTGCGCCTCGGCCTGCGACGGCAGATCGTAGGTGGTAACGAACAACAGCGCGGTGGTGCGGCCGCGCGTCGTGTCGCTCGAGAGCTCCCCACCGTCGATGGTGCCGAACGTGAACTGCACCGGCTCGCCGAGATCGGGCCCGGGTCGCTCGACCGCCGGCGCTTCGGGTCGAAAGCAGGCGCCGAGCACCGTCGCCACCGCTACCGCGCCGAACCAGCGGTTCAGGTCACGGCGCTTCACGGCGCCGAGGAAGAAGGGGGCGGGGTCGAGCCCCCGATGTTCGGGCCGAAAAGGTCCGCGAAGACGCGGAGCGCCTCCGGCAGCTCGCGGCCGCTGCGGCGGTGAGACAGCACGGCGTGAGAGAGCTCATCGATCAGCGCCTTGAGCGGCGTACGCTCGAGCAGCGCCCCCTCCAGATCGTCGCCGGGTCGCGGCGCGCGCTTCGCGTCGACGATCGGGTCGTGGCGAACCCACGAAAATCCGCGCTCGGGACGGAACGCGCAGGCGAGCACCTGCACGAAATCGAGGTACAAGGGTACGATCACGGTGGCGATGCGCAGCCCGTCCGGGCGTTGAGCGCCGAGCGCCTGCACCGCCGCCCGCGGCTGGGCTTCGAGCTCAGCGGGCCCCATCGCGAACGTGATGCGCTCACGACGCTCTGGATCGGACTCGACCGCCAGCAGCGGCGCGTACACCGCGATGCGCGGAACCTTGAGCCGCACTGCGTCTTGCTCGAGGGCGTTGAGCCACGAGGTTCGTCCTTTTGCGTCCAGCTCTCGGTACGCGATGGCGGCCGCCAGCGCTGCTTCCGCGTCGGTCGCGAGGGCACCGAGCCACTCGCACCACGCGTCGAGCACGCGCGCGTCGGTAGCGCGAGAAGCTTCGGGCAACGGCGTGCGCTCGGCGGACGCGGAGCCAAGCTTCGCGACGATGGACGGCTCGAGCGGCGGTTGTCCCACGATGAGCGGACGCTAAAGCATCAACGCACAGCCGGCAACGGTAGACGGCTCACCGACGCCTGCAATTCGATTTCCAAATCGGCGAGCACCTCATCGAGCTCGCGCTCGCGCGACAGCGGCGCTGAAATGATCAACTCACCTCCGCGCTCCGCGAACAGGGCACCCAGCCCTTCGCTCGCTTCGAAGATCCCCTTGACGAAGACCACGTCCTTGTCTCGCACGAGCACCCGGCGGCAAACGAGGTCTTGATCCACGAGCGGAGCGACGGGCACGGCGTCCGCATAGCCCGATTTGCCCCACAGGGGAAGCCACCCCGCCGCGTTGATTCGCATGACCGGCGCTCTGCCCGCGCCGGATGCTAGCCTTCGCTCCGTGCCGTCCCTCCCCCATTCCCCGCCCGCAGATGCCCTCGATCTGCCCGACCTCGACAAGGGCGACGACGCCGACGACATCGACGTGGGCGTCTTCGAGCTCAGCTTGAGTGACGACGACGAAGTGGCGGAAGAAACGGTACCCATCGACACGTTCGAGGTCGACATTCAGGTGCTGACCGATTCCGGTAGCAACGAAGCCGCGAGCGATCTGGACGTCGGCGGGAACGAGCTGATGGAAGCGCTGCCCGACGACGTCGCCGATCAGGACGGAGACGCGGTTCATCCCGTCGGCAACGAGCTCGACCTGCACCTCGACACCCCGCTGGAGAGCGACGAGCCGAGCAGTGACGCGGAGCTGGGCGACGACGGCCTCGAGCCGCTCCCGGAGCTGCTCGACGCCGAGGGCGACGGCGAGGCCGGGCCCGACGTGGAGCGCGCTTACCTGCCGAGCGCCCCCGAAGGCACGATCGCGAAAGGTCCCGCGTACGACAGCGAGTGGCTGCTACTCGGCACCCCGTGCAGCGCGCTGTGGGCGCGTGACGGCCTCGTGCTCGCCGCCGCCGAGCATTTGATGCGCTTCGGCGTCGAGCGCCGCAGCCAAGCTCTGCCTCCGAGCACGCGCGTCTTTTCGCTCAGCCGGCTGCAAGACGACCGCGTGATGATGGCGACGACGCGCGGCCTGCTCGAGCTCACCCCCGGCGGGAGCGCTGGCTTCGTCGAGCCGCCCGAGCTAGCTCGCGCGAGCGGCGCCGAGATCGTCGAGCTCGCTTCCACGAGCGGCGGCCGTTACGCGTCGTGGGCGCGCCTCGCCAACGGAGCCTTGGTCCGGCAGCGCGACGGCGTTTGGGAACGCCACGAAGCGGGCGGCGCCGTGCGCGCGCTCACCAGCCACGAGCAGCTCGTCACGCTGCTCGTCGTTTCGCACCGGCCGACGCTGCAGGTGTCATCCGACGGCGGCAGCAGCTTCCGTGAAATTCTGCTGCCCGAGCCGGCGGCGACGGTGGCGCTCGGCGCCGCCACGACGGCGCTCGCGCGTGGCGGAGTGGTAGCGCTGGCCGACGCCGAGCGCGGTCTCTGCGTCTCGAACGACGGCGGCGAGACATTTCGGATGGTGATCGGCGCCGTCAACGTCACCGCCATCGCGCTCGGCGAGCACGGCGGTGAGCCGACGCTGTTTGCCGCGCTCTACCGCGAGAGCAAAGACGCGAGCGAGCTCATCGCCGTCGATCTCGAGACCGGTCATCCGCTGCGCATCGCCGAGCTGACGGGCGAAGCCGACGAGGACGCCGAAGAAACCGGCCGCACCCAGGCCCTGGCGTTCGTCGACGCCGAGCTGTGGGCGGCCGGCGGCTATGGTCTGGCCAAGCTGCGGCCGCGCCGCGCCTAGCCAAATTTCGCGAAATTTGGCCGCTATTGCCGGCCTCTGCTAGCGCTCGGGAGTGGCGATCGTCGTCCAAAAGTACGGGGGCTCGTCGGTCGCGGATCTCGCCAAGCTCTCGCGCGTCGCCGATTGGGTCGTCGCCACGAAGCGCGCGGGCCATTGCGTGGTCGTGGTCGTCAGCGCGATGGGCAAGACGACGGACGAGCTGCTCGCCCTCGCCCAGCGTGCCGCCGGGAGCGCGGGCCGAGACGCGCCGCCACCGCGGCGTGAGCTCGACATGTTGCTGTCGGTCGGCGAGCGCACGAGCATGGCCCTGCTGTCGATCATGGTGCAAGCGCGCGGCGAGCCGGCGGTGAGCCTGACCGGCTCCCAGTCGGGCATCATCACCAACGATCGCCACTTCGACGCCCGCATCATCGAGGTGCGCCCGCACCGCATCGAAGACGAGCTCTATCACGGCAAGATCGTGATCGTCGCCGGCTACCAGGGCATGAGCTACAAACGCGAGATCACGACGCTCGGCCGTGGCGGCTCCGACACGACTGCCGTGGCGCTGGCGGCGGCGCTCTCGGCCGAACGCTGCGAAATCTACAGCGACGTCGACGGCGTGTACTCGGCCGATCCGCGCAACATCGCCGAGGCGCGCCAGCTACCTGAGCTCGACTTCGCCACCATGCAAGAAATGGCGGAGAGCGGGGCCAAGGTGCTGCACGCGCGCGCCGTCGAGTTCGCGAAGCGGCAAAACATCGCGATACTGGCGCGCAAGACCGACGATTTCACGACCCGCGGCCAGGGCCATCAAACGCGGATCCAGGCGCAAATGCCGGGCTCGGCGAGGGCGATCGTGCTCGACCGCAAGATTGCCTGGCTGCGCTGCGCCGCCCTCGACGCCGCCGCGCTCCTCACCGCCTGCACCCAAGCCGAGCTCAGCCTGCGCGACAGCGTGGTCGTCGACGGTAGCTTCCACGCGCTGCTGCCGCTATCGGGCGTGCCGAGCGCGGCCGCCACCCTGGCGAGCCTCAGCGCCCAGTTGCCGAGCCTGGTGGTCCGTACCGGCGTCGGCACCGTCAGCCGCGTGGGCGGCGGCGCGGGCACAGAAGGCGCGGAGCTCGCGAGCTTCTTGAGCCAGCTCGGGATGCCGCCGCTGCTGCTGCTCGCGAGCGCGCTGCGCGTCACCGCCCTCTTGCCCGACGCGGCGCTGAGCGCGGCCGAGCAGCGGCTGCACGCGGCGCTGTGAGCGCGCTTCAGCGGCGCGTTCGTTCGTCGAGGGCGGCCGCGGCCCGGCGGTATTCGAGCCCGAGCTCGCGGTCATGGGGAGAGAGCCGCAACGCCAGCGCCAGGTGCCGCTCCGCCAGCGTCGGATCGACGCGCTCGGCCAGCTCGAAGCGAGCCGCGTCGCGCAAGCGCTCGATGGTAGCGGCGCTGCTCGCGCCGGAGAGCTCGACCGCCTCGCGCATGCGCCCGAACGCCACGGAGGCGCCGACGCGGTCGCCGAGCCGAGCGCGGTACGTGCCTTCGAGGTGACGCGCCGCCTCGGCCTCCGCCGCGTCGGCTGGTACCTGCCGCAGCCGCGCCACCGCTTGCGGCAAATCGCCGAGCTTTTCCGCGAGCAGCCGCCCCAGCTCGAGCAAGGCCCTCGCGTCGAGCTCGCCGCGCTTCTCCGACAGCGCGATGGCGCGCTCGAACAGCGTGAGCGCGCGTGACGTCAGGCCCGCCGACAGCAGCGCCCGCCCGAGGCCGGCGGTCGCGCGCGCGTCGTCGGGCATGTAGCGCAGCGCCCGCTCGAAGGCGCGGCCCGCTTCCTTCACGTAGCCGGCCTCGAGCAGCGCCGCCGCTGCGCGCACGCAAACGGCGTGGCGGGCCACGGCGCCGCTGGCCATCGCTTCCAGGTGCTCGGCGTCCGCGAGCGCGCCGCTCACCTCGCCCCGCGCGAGCCGGGCCGCCAGGCGCGCCTGGTAGACGCGGGAAAGCGTGGGCGCCGCCGCCACCGCCCGATCCAGGTAATACAGCGCCTGCGACTCGTCGCCGACCTCGGCGGCGCGGGCCAGAAGCAACGCCGCGAGCGGAGCGAACGTCTCGTCGCGCGCGCCACTTTCGAGCGCTTCCAGCGCTCCCGCTCGATCCCCGGCGCCGATCAGCAACGTGGCGGCGACGCTGCCGCCCGCCACCGCGGGCAGGGTCTCTACCAGCAGCCCCAACGCCGCCTCCGCTCGGCCCGGCACCGCCGCGTCGAGCTCGCACAGCGTGCGTACGATTTCGCGCTGACGCGGCGCCTGCTCCAGCGCTTCCATCAGCTTGGCGCGCGCCTCTTCCAAGCGTGATTCGCCGAGCGCGTCGTCGGCTTCGCGAGTCAAGCGCGAAAGCTCGAGGGCGCGGCGGGCAGCGCCGCTGACGTCAGGCGGTGGGAACGTGGCGTCGAGCGCCACGCGCAGCTCGCCTTGCTCCTGAAATAGCTCGCCGAAGCGAACGTCGGCGGTGGTCGGCGCGCGCGCCCCGACCGCCGGCAACAAAGCGCGGCCGATACGGCCCGCCACGTCGGAGATCGTGACGACGCGCCCGCTGCGTCGCCCGACCTCGGCGATCATCGCATCACAGACACGCAACGCCACCGCCAGCGCCGGCGCCGACAGCCCGATGCCGCGCGCCCGCGTGACCACCCAGCGCGCCGCGCCGTCCTCGGCCGCCCACAGCAGGTCGAAAGCCAGCGCGCTCTGCTCGCCTACCAAGCCGACGCCAACTCCGTCCGCGATCGCCCACATTGCGAGCGGCTTGACCAATGGCCCGAACGGCTCTCCCACGCGCTTGCCGACGTAGCGGCCCAGCTCGCTCAGCTTCAGCCCGAGCACGACCTCTTGCAGCTCACCGCGCCGACTGCGGAAGCGCGGCACGCCGCCCGACAGATCGACCGGGAAGCGCAGACCCGCGAAAGTCAGCGATAGTCGCTCGACGCTCAGTGGTCCCATCTCGATCGGCTCGTACAGCTCCATACCGAGCGCACCGCGCGTGACCGTCAAGCGCAAGGGCACGCGCGGATCCTCGGGCGGCCCGACGAGCGCCTTGGCGCTCGGACCGTGACGCGGGGGAACGGTGGAAGGTCGAGAGGAGCCCACTTCGAGCCGAAATCGTAACAGCCCCCGGGCCCGACTGAACAAATTCCGCGCGGTTCGAGGAATCGGGGCCGTCCAGCGGCGCCCCCTCCTCCTCGAGTTTTTGCCTCTGCGGGCCGCCGGCTCAGTCGGGGCTGCTGCTGCCGGACGCGACCTTCTTCCGCATCCGCTTCAATACCTCGGGGAAGCCGCCCTTTCTCATGATGCGATTGAAGCTCGAGCGGTAGTTGGCGACCATGCTCGAGCCCTCGGTCACCACGTCGATGATCCGCTGGCCGGAGGCCTGGCTCCGGACCACGTAGTCGATGCTCATCGGCTCTTCGCGCGCGTCTTTCGTGCTCTTGGCGACGGTGCGCACGATCTCGCCGTCTTTGCCCTTCTCGGTACCCTGGTACGACACGTCGTAGCCGAGCGTCTTTTTCAGGTTCTTGCGGTAGCTCGCGCGCACCAGCTGGGAAAGCAGGTCCGTGAACTCGTCGCGCTCGGCGGGGGTGCGATCGGCCTAGTGCTCACCGAGCGCGGCCTCAGCCAGCGCGCGATAGTCGAGCACCTGGTCGAACACCTTGTCGACCTCCTTGTCGCCCTTGCCCTGCTTGACCAGGGCCATCAGCTCCGTTTGCTTCGCTTTGACGAAGTCTTCGGCGGAGCCGACCGCCAGCGCGGTGGGGGCGATGGCGAGCGCGGCGGCACAGACAACCAGCTTCAAAAACGAGCGACGGACGGTCACGATTTCCTCGACAACGGTTTGGGTTCGCTGAGGGTTATACGCAAGGGGCGCGCCGAACTTTTCGAGCGCCGAGATTTTTTCGCGATTTGTTAATCTCCCGCGAAAACAGACAGTTAGGGCCCCGCGGCTTCCGCTGTAACTGGAACGAGATCAAGCGCCGCAGCGCGGGTGTGCGCGAGTCGCACACCAGGGCGAAGCCGCGCGTTCACGCTTCGACGGCGGGCCCCATCAGAACGCGGAACCGCGCTCCGCGCCCGGCTTCACTCTTCACGTCGATCGAAAAGCCGTGCTCGTCGGCGATTCGCTTCACCACCGCCAGCCCGACGCCCGAGCCTTGGCTACGCGTGGTGAAGAACGCGTCGAACAAGCGTGGCATCTGCGCTTCGTCGATGCCGACGCCGTGGTCGAGCACAGACAGCTCGACGCCGTCGACTCCGGTGGCCACCGAGACGTTCACGACCTCGCCCGCTTCGCTCGCTTGCACGGCGTTTCGCACCAGGTTCCACACCAGCTGGCGGAGCTGAGCGCTATCGGCGCGCACCGTCGCGGGCCGACCATCGGAGCTGAACGAGACCTCGACGTCCGAGACGGCACGCCCCGACTTGCTCGCGAGCGCGACGACCTCTCGCGCCACCGTCGCTACGTCGACCAGCGCGAAGACAGGCTTACGCGGCTTGGACAGATCCATCATGTCCGTGACGAGGTCGTTGAGGCGATCGGCCTCACGCTGGATGATCTCGCACAGCTGTTGATCCTCCTCGTCGAGACCCTTGCCCGAACGGAGCAGCTGCACCGAGCCGGAAATCGAGCCGAGCGGGTTACGAATCTCGTGGGCAAGGCCGGCCGCGAGCCGTCCGAGCGCCGCCATGCGCTCGGCTTGACGCGCGCGCTCGGTGGCGGCGATCAGCTCGCCGCCGGTCCAGCGCAGGCGATCGGCGAGGGTGCCGGCGAGCAACATCACGACCACCAGCACCAGCAAGTTGATGGTGACGTAGAACGACAGCTCTTCCGACGACGGCAGGTAGATGCCCTGCGGCTGGTCCGGCGGCGGTAAGATCCAGTGTCGGGCCAGCGCCGTGACGATGGCGCCGTAGCAGATGCCGCCCGACACCGCCGCGACGCTCGCGCCGCGCAGGCCGGTCAGGGCCGCTCCCACCAGGCAGCTCAGCCCGTAAAACGAGGTAGCCCCGCTGGCGGCGCCGCCGGTCAGGTAGACGACCGCGGTCCAGGTCACCTGATCGAGCACGAGCTGGGCGTCGGCGAGCAGCTCGACGCGCGCGCTGCGGCGGAGGGCGGCGGCGTAGATCGCGGTCAGCACGAAGCCCCCGCCGAACGTCAGCAGTCCCGCCCGGAGCGTGTAATAGCGCGCTTCGTATTGTCCGCCGAGGTAGAGCGAGCCGACGAGCGCGAGCGCCACGCTCATGAACAGCAGGCGCGCGCCGGTCAGCCAGGCCAGGCGCCGCGGCAACGCGGCGGAGCCGACGATCTCAGGAATGCCGAGCGTCAGCTTCACGACCAGCCGCCCGTCAATCGGCCTTGATGTTGCCGGCGAGCGAGAAGATCGGCAGGTACATCGCGATCAACACCACGCCGACCATGCCGCCCACGCCCACCATCAAGATCGGCTCCAGCGCCGAAGTCAGCGCTGCGACCGCGACGTCCGTCTCTTCTTCGTAAAAATCGGCGATCTTGTTGAGCATCTGATCGAGCGCGCCGGTCTGCTCGCCGACCGCGATCATTTGCACGACCATGTCGGGGAACACGCCCGTCTCCGCCAGCGGCTCGGCCATGTTCTTGCCCTCGCTGATCGACTGGCGCACGTTCATGATACCCGTCTCGATGATCACGTTGCCCGAGGTGCGGGCGCAGATCTCGAGCGCGTCCAGGATCGGCACGCCCGATTGCAGCAGCGTGCCGAGCGTGCGCGTGAAGCGAGACACGGCGATCTTGCGTAAAACCGGGCCCATCACCGGCAGCTGCAGGAACGTCTTGTGGAAGAAGCGCTTACCGGCCGGTTGACGATTGACGTAGGTGACGCCCACCACGCCCGCGACGCCGACGACGATGATCACGGGCAGGAAGGTGACGAAGCCCTTCGATATGGAGATCAGCAAGCGGGTGAGCCACGGCAGGTTCTCGGAGCCCCCGCCGAACTCGGCGAACATGCCCTCGAACGCCGGGATCACGAACGTGAGCAGCACCGCCATCACCCCGATGGCGATGACGATGACGACGGACGGATACACCATCGCGCCACGCACCTGGCGCACCAGCTTCTGGCGTTTCTCGAGGTAGATGGACAGCCGGCTCATGATGCTGTCCAAGATGCCGCCGACCTCGCCGGCGTGAACCAGGTTGGTGAACAGCTCGTCGAAGACGCGCGGGTGGCGGCGGAGCGCCTCCGAGAAGGTCGCGCCTTGCTCGACGTTGTTCTTGATGTCCTTGAGCACGACCGCGAAATTCTTGTTCGACTGCTGGTTGCTCAAGATGTCGAGGCATTGGATGAGCGGTAGACCCGCGTCGATCATCGTCGCGAACAGGCGCGTGAACGTCACCAGATCTTTGGTGTCGACCCCGCTTCCGAACTGGAACGACGAGAGCGATGACTTCTTCTTGACCTTGACCGGGCTTAGCTGCTGCTGACGGAGCTTGGCGTTGACGGCGTCTTCGCTGTCCGCCTCCATCACGCCCTTGCGCACCTCACCGGAGCGTGCGCGGGCTTCCCATGTAAACTCAGCCATGAAGTTGTTTGCCTAGGCCTGCCACGTCACAATACTGGGCTAGTTTGTCTGCCGTCAAAAATCAGCACGTTGGCGCGATTCTGCGCCGCTATGTGATCGAAGGCGGTGTGGCTCCGGTGGCTACGGCCGGCTACCGCGCTCCTTCAGCGGGCGCGGTCGTGGGCGCGGCGGGAGCTCTCCCGGGCCAGGCCCACGGCGCCGAGGCCTCCGTCGACACGATCTTCGACCTCGCTTCCGTAAGTAAGCCCGTCGTCGCCTGTTGCCTGGCGCGGCTCGCCGCCCGCGGTGTGCTCGCGCTCGACACGCCGCTCGGGGCCGTGCTCGCGGAGGCGCGGGGCAGCCGCTCCGAGCGCGTCCCGCTGGAGCTGCTGCTGGCACACCGCGCCGGGCTCGACGCCCATCGCTCGCTGTTCGCGAGACTGTTCCAAGGGGGGCCGGTGCGACGCGACCGAGCCCTGCGCACCGCCGCCGACGCGCGCCGCCCCGAGTGCGTGGCAGAGCCCGATCGGGCGGGCTTTCCGCCGGTCTACAGCGATTTGGGTTACTTGCTGCTCGGGGCCGCGATCGAAGCGAAAACGGGCGAGCCGCTCGACGCCGTCATCGAGCGCGAGGTCGCCGCCCCCCTCGGTATCGCGCTCGGCTCCGCGCGGCAGCTGCGCGCCAGGCGGGCATCGTTCGACCGCGACGTGGCACCGACCGAGGTCGTGCCCGCGCGCGGTGGGTGCGTGCGCGGCGTGGTGCATGACGAGAACGCGTGGGCGCTGTCGGGCCACGCCAGCTCGGGGCACGCCGGTCTGTTCGGTACCGCCTGTGACGTGCTCGGCTTCGGCGCCGCGCTGCTCGACGCCCTGAACGGCGCGAGCTCCTGGCTCAGCCGCGCCGCCGTGCAGCGGTTGATCGAGCCGCGCCCGGGCGGCACGTTGCGCGCTGGCTTCGACGGTAAATCATCCACCGGTTCGTCCGCCGGCGCCCGGTGTGGGCCCGATACTTTCGGGCACTTGGGGTTCACGGGTACGAGCCTGTGGTGCGACCCTGCGGCCGGAATAGTGAGCGTGCTGCTCACGAACCGCGTCCACCCTACCCGGGAAAATCCGCGCATCCGCGCCGCCCGGCCGCTCGTGCACGACGCGTTGTTCGATGCCGCAAAGGCGGTGTTGCCTGCGCCCCCCGACCCGTGACAGGATCGGCCGGGTCGTTTCCGTCGGGAATCGAACAGGCGACCGTCCTTCATGTGGAAGCTCACCATCGAGGATGACCAAGCGAACCGAACGGTCGTCCCCCTCGCTCGCGACGAGTATTCGATCGGTCGGGGCGAGGACAACACCGTAAGGCTCACCGAGCGCAACATCTCGCGCCGGCACGCGCGCATCGCGCGCGAGGCCGAGCGCTGGGTGGTGTTCGACGCCGGCAGCTACAACGGCTGCTACGTCAACGGCGCGCGCGTCAGCCAGCGTCAAGAATTGACCCACGGCGACCTGGTTCAGCTCGGCGACTACCGGCTGGAGCTCGTCGACGACGCCGTCGAGCAAGCAGCCCAGTCGTTCGACAGCAAGGCCACCATTCCCGCCGCGCCGGCGCGTTCCGCGTCGCTGCTCGGGCAGCCCGACCGGCTCGTGATGCTGGTCGGCCCCACGCCGGGAGCGGAATTTCCGCTGCACATGTCGCCCCGCAACGTCGTGGGCCGCGGTGAAGAGTGCGATATCTCGGTGAATCATCCGTCGGTCAGCCGCGTACACGCCGAAATCCACGGCCTCGGCGACGGGCGCTACGAGATCGTCGATCGCGAGAGCGCCAACGGCATTCGCGTCAACGGCGTGGAGCTGCCGCGCAGCCTGCTCGACGCGCGCGATGTGGTCGAGCTCGGAGACGTCGTCTTCAAATACATTCCCGCCGGCGACGTCTACGTGCCGGGGGCGGACGAGAGCCAGCAAATCTCCTCGTTGGGTGGCTTCGAAGCCGCGCCGGTCGAGCCCCGCGGCATGGCTCTGGGCGCCAAGATCCTGATCACGCTCGGCGTGCTGGGGTTGCTCGGGGTGGTGGCGTTCGTCGCCACCTCGCGCGGAGACGATCCCGTCCACGCCAGCATCAACGCCGTGCAGGGCGAGCCGGCCGATGCGAGCGCGAAGCTGCTGGCCGAAGCCAAAGCCCTGCTCGACAAGGGAGAAGCCGTCGCCGCGCGCGAGCGAGCCAGCCAGATTCCCGAAGATAGCAACCTGCGCGACACCCCCGAGTTTCGGGCGATTCAAGCCGCCTGGGCCGACCTGCTGCTCGGCCAAGCCACCGGCGCGACCGAGCCTGCGGAGAAGCGCCGCCTGCTGCAAGAAGTGGCGCGCTCGACCGCCGTCGACTCGATTCGACGCAAGCGCGCCGCCAACGATCTGGCCGCGCTCGGGGGCGAGACGATCGACGTCAGCGAGCTGCCGAGCGCGCCGCTCGTCAAGCCGGACCGCTCCGCCAACGTTGGCGCGCAGAAGCCGAACGAAGCCCCGCGCCCGGGCGAGCCCGCCAATGATCCGCCGGCGAGCTCGGCCAAAGTCGCGACCGGCCCCGCCACGCTGGTGCGAAAAAATCCGTTCGATGATCCGCAGGCGGGAGAGATCCCGCCCCCCGCCGATCCGAGCACCGCCGAGCGCGCGCGCATCACCCGCATCAAAAACCAGCTGCTCGCCAAGGTGCGGAACGGGAGCGCGACCGAAGCTGATTTGAAGCAGCTGCACTCGCTCTGCCGAACGCTGGGCGATGCCTCCTGCAGCAACTGACGACGCTTCGCGCCCGGAGATTTTTCGCTCGCGGGCGGTGCTGGCGGCCGCGCTCGTGGCCGCGTTCGCGCTGCTGTTCGAGCTGACGCCGGGGCTGGCGCGCTTGCGGCTGTTCGGCAAGCGCCCGACACACGAGGCCACCGCACCCGCTCCGGCGGTGGTGCCGGCCGCGTCGATCGGCGAAAGCCAGCTCGGCCTGGAGACGACCGCGCCCGGCAAAGCGCCGGGCAGCGCGAAGCTCGCGCCGGCGGACGCGCGCGAAGCGCAGGCGCTCGAGCAGGCGCCGCCCGTGCCGCTGCTCGATCCGACGGGCAAGGCGCTCGACGGCTTCTTCGAGGCGCTGGCGCGAACGGCCCGGCGAGAGCCGGGGGCGATCACGCGCATCGCGCACTTCGGCGACTCGATCATCGTCAGCGACTACGTGTCGGGCACCCTGCGCCGCAAGCTCCAGAGTGAGTTCGGCGACGCGGGTCATGGCTTCGTGCTGATGGCCAACGCCTGGCCCGCCTACTTTCACAACGACGTGAGCCGCTACGCGACCGCCGGTTTCAACGTGAGCCGGATCGTGGGGCCATACGCCGCCGACGGCTTCTACGGCCTGGGGGGAGTGTCGTTCAACACGCCGCCCAACGTCCTGTCACGCGTGGGCACCGCCGAGACGGGCGAGTACGGGCGCAACGTCTCGAGCTTCACCCTGTATTACCTGGAGCAGCCGAACGGCGGCAGCCTCGACGTGTCGGTCGACGGCGGCCCCGTCACGTCGCTGTCCACCGCCGGCAGCGTCGTCGCGAGCAAGACCCACACCGTCGAGGTGCCGGACGGCTCCCACCAGCTCACCGTGCAGACCCGACACGGCACCTCGCGGCTGTTCGGCGTCGTGCTGGAGCGCGGCGGGCCGGGCGTGGTGCTGGACGCGCTCGGCGTGCAAGGCGCGCGGATCCGCTTCATGGACAAGCAAGACGATCGACACTGGGCCGACCAGCTCCGCCTGCGCTCGCCGCAGCTCCTCGTGTATCAGTTCGGGGCGAACGAGAGCGCAGACGGCTTCCTGTATCCGATGGCCGACTACTACCGCACGATGCGCGACGTGCTCGAGCAAGGTAAGCGGGCGCTGCCCCGCTCGTCGTGCCTCGTCGTCGGGGCGATGGATCGCGCCGCCAAGGTGGGCGACGAGATTGTCAGCTTGCGCGTGATGCCCGCGCTGCTCGAAAATCAAAAGCGCGCCGCGCTCGACGCCGGCTGCGCCTTCTTCGACACGTGGACGGCGATGGGGGGAGCGCGCTCCATGCCGCGCTGGGTGAAGAAAGGTCTGGGCCAGGCCGATCTTACCCACCCCACCTCCGTCGGGGCCGAGATCATCGGAACGTGGCTGTACCGCGCGCTGATGGCCGGCTATCGAAGCTACGGCAAATCGGCGCGTCCCGCGGAGTAGGCGTCGAGCAGCGAGCTCGCGAGCGCCTGCCCGAGCTCGCGATAGCCCTTGGGAGTCAAGTGAAGCCGGTCCGCCTGCGCGAGCCGCTCTTTTGCCCTCATGCCGCGGGCGAAGCTGCCTTCGCCGCCCATCAGCTGCTGCAAGCTGGCGAAGCTACAACCGAGCCGAGCGGACTGCTCGCGGAGCACGGCCGTGACCTGGGCGACGCGCGGCACCGAGCCTTCGCCGAGCGGCGCGTCGGTGGGACCCAGCACCAAGCACGACGCGCGCGGTGCGCCCCGGCGTACGCGTTGCACCAAGCTTTCCAGCTGCGGACCGTATTTTTCGACCCGCAAGGCATCGAACGCCTCGTTCGTGCCGTAGGCGATCACCACCAGCGAGGGGTCGCGCCGCGCCACTTCTTCGGCGAAGGCTGCCTCGTCCCAAGCGAGCGGAGTTTCGAGTCGAGCGCCGTCGATGCCGGCGACGTCGAGCACGACGCCGGCCGTCTCGCTTCTTTCGATGCTGACGTCGAACAGGCGTGGCGAGCCCCGCGCGGAGTGGATCACGAGCTCGCTGCCGAGCGGGGCACGCAGCGTCAAATGGGCGAGCCCCGAAGGCGTGACCTCGGCCGGGCAAAGCGCGTCGATCAGCAGCTTCTGCGAGCCGAGCTCGACGCGGAAGCTTGCGCCAGGCGGCATCGCGTAGCAAAGCTCGAAGCGCGCGAGGCTGCTCGCGGCCGCGCCCGGCGCGCTCGCTTGCACACTGAAGCGCGCGTCGGGTCCGGGCTCGGCGCGCGTACCGCCGAGGCCGAACACGCCGTCGTTCTGGCGGCTGCGCCGCGCGGGCGGATCCGGATCGAGGTTCCAGCGGCCGTCACGGGTGTACTTCACCCCTTCGTGACGGTAGGCCTTGCTGCCGATACGCACGAAGCCAGGACCGCCGTCACCGAACCGGTCGGCGAGCGCGCTCCGAACGCGGCCACTCATGAAGTCGGCGTTGGTGTGGGAATCGCCCAGCCACAGCACGCGCACGTGCTCGTGCCGAGTCCCGCTGCGAAGCTCGGTCAACGCGTCGAAGAACGTGCTGAGCGAGCCCGACCGGCACACCGCGGCCACGGAGACGGGAGGCGCGGGCGAGAGCGTGCGCGTGGGGGCCGGCCGCGTCGAGCGCGCGGGGGCCGGCGAGCGGGCGGTCGGCGGCGAGCTCGATTCAGCGCGCGCCAGCGGCAGCGGTCCCGGCCGCGCGCAGGTCAGCGACAAGCTCGCGACGCCGAGCCACGGCCATTTCAAGCCACGACCTCGAACGGCTGCGAGGCGTGCCTACCGTCGAGCAGCCGCTGCGCGACGAGCTCGTCGGTCTCACGCAGCACCGAGTCCAGGTAGCCAAGCAGCGGCGGAACGCTCAGCCCCGCGCGCTCCAGCAGACGATCGCCGCCGCGCGTCTGCAGCTGCGCACCCTCGGCCCACTCCGAGAGCGCGCGCGAGCTCTGTTGCGAAAGCCAGAAGCCAGGGCTCTTCAGCAGCAAGCGCCCGAGTACCCGCGCGTCGAACCCGTGCTCGAAGCGCTTGCCGAAATGACGCGCGGCTTGCTCCAACACCTCTGCCAGCGTCGGGGGCTCTGCTTCCGCGAAGTGATAGGTGTGACCGCGCGTGCCCAGCACCGAAACCGCGTACAGTGCGTCCGCGACGAAGTCGGCTGGCACGACCTGCACCGGGCGGTGCGAGCCGGGCGGCAGCGGCAAGGCGGCTTCGCTCGGCGCGCTCGCGACGTGCGCGAGCAAACGGTGCAGCCCCGAGGGGCGAGCGGCCGCGCTGGCACGACCACCGAGCACCTGCGGCGTGCGCACCACCGACACCGGGACTTCCGCCAGCTTGCGTCGCAAAAACGCCTCCGCCAGCGCGAGGCTCTCCGCCGCCGGCGACCGGAAGCTCTGCCCGACGGCCAGGTCCTCCTCGGCCGCGTCGCCCTGGTGATCCCCGAATGCGAGGCTGCTGGACAAGAACGTCACGTGCGACAAATTTTCGGCCACCCTCGAGAGCTCCGCGATCTCCCGCGCGCTGCCGAGATTGACGCGAAGGCAAAGCTCACGGCTGGCCCTGACGTCCGTCGCTTGGTAGAGCGAAAACCACCGATCGACGCGCTGCGCGAGCTCGGCGTAGATCTGACGTGACAGACCGAGATCGATGGCGCACGGCTCCCCGGGGATGAGCCGCAGCTGCTCGCGGCGAAGCGAGCGGGTAGAGAGCAGGCGGGCCGCCGTCTCGAGCTCGGTCGGCGGCAGCACGAACCACAGCGTCGCGTTCGGTTCCCGTTCGGCGAGAGTCTGCACCAGCGCCTGCGCGCGGTAGCCGGGGAAGCCAGTGATCAGCACGACCTCGTCCGCGAAGCGATCGCGGAGCTGCCCGTGGCTTTCCACGGCAGCTGGCGCAGCACCCGGTGCGTCGCTGGTCACGGAGATCTATCTAGCGCAAAACGCCGCGCGATGGCGGCCAAGGCGGGGGCCGACACCTCCAGCCCCAGCGCGACCTGCTCCGCCTTTTTGCCGAATGACAGCAGAATCGGCGCGTCGTCCGGCCCACCGGGAGCTAGCAACCGCGCATCCGCGAACAGACCGAGGGCGGTGGTGCCGGACATTCCCTGTTGGCTCGCCGCAAACCAATTCAGCGACCCGAGCCGAGGCTGTTCGCTCAGCGCCCCCGTATCGGCGAGCTCGTCGGCCGAAACGAAGATCGATCCGACGCCGTCGCGTGCCTCGAAGCTCACGTTCAGGGACTGCGGAAGCGGGAGGCCCCGCGCGGTCGTCGCGCGACGAAAGCGGATCCGAGCGCGTCGCGCGCTGGTCGTGCTGCGCGTCAGCTCGAGCGAGGGCTTGCCCACGGCGCGGCTCAACCAGCCGCTGACCGGCGGCAGCTCGATCAGCGAGAGCACCTCCGCGAACGAGTCCGAAAACGCGCCGTCGCCCGAGAGCTCGCAGCGCACGACCAGCGTCGGGACCGGCGCCGGTATCAGGCCGAGCACGGTGGCGCCGCGGTGCGACCTCGCAAAATCGTCGAACGCCTTGCCGAGGCGAGCCGTTTGGGGAGCGCTCAAACGGTCACCCAAAAGCTTGGCGACCGAGGCGCCGAGCGAGCTTGGCGTCGGCTGCGGATCGCCGCGCAGCAAGAGCCCGATCCGCGCTCCGACCGGAAGCTCCAGCAGCGGCGCGTTCGAGCCGACTACCAGCTCGCGGAACAACAGCGCCGCCGCGCCGTCCACGTTCGGCGCGAGCAGCAGCTCGGCGCGCAGACGATCGGCATCGGGTGACAGCCCGAGCGACAGCTCGCGCGAGCTCTCGAGCACCGACAGCCACGACTCGACCATGTCGTCGGCGCCGGCCAGCAACACCTCGGGGTCGGCGAAATCGGGCGCGCGACCTTTGGCTTCGCGCTCGGCCTGATCGCGCGCCGACAGCGCCGAGCGCTGCGCTCGCCAGGCCGCTCGCAAGTGCCGCGCGAGCGCACCGCTCAGCGCGCTGCCGCTGGCGCGCAGCGTGATTCCGGGTGTGTTGCGAGCGCGCTTCGACACGCTCTCAGCCACGTAGCGGCCCGCCTCGGTCATGGCTTCGACCCGCGTAGCGAGCAGCAGATAATTGCCGGAGACACCGAGCGCGCCGTCGAATTCGGCCGCCCCCGGCGCTGACACCAGCCGCACCACGCGCGGGCCGACCTCGAGGCGACGAAACTTGGCGGCGGCGCCCAGGGTGAGCGATGCAACCAGCTCCGCGCCGCTCGTCACGTGCACCCCCAGCACCGCGTCGGGCTCGGATTGCCCGGGGCGAGCGAGCAGCACCCCCACCATCGGCACCGTCTCGTCGAGGCTGCCGGCGGCGGCGGGAGGCAACGAGAGGCTCGTCGCGAGCAGCACCGGCAAGCTCGACGGCAGCGCCTGCACCGCGTCGCCACCCAGCCGCCGCAAGCGCTGCCAGGTGTCTTTCGGATTGCCGAGCGAAAGCTCCGCCACGAGCGAAGCCGGCCGGGCCGCCTCGGGTAAGGCGGCGGCCGGCGCGGGAGGGTCGCTCGAGCGACACGAGGCTGTCGCTAGTAGAAGCGCGGCGACAATCGAAACGGCGAGGCGCAAAGCGGCCTCTCAGAACGGGATGTCGTCGTCGCCACCGCCGCCACCACCACCGCCGCCGCCACCACCACCACCACCACCGTAGTCTTGATCGTCGTAACCGCCGCCACCGCTGCCGCCGGGCGCGTCGAAGTCGTCGCCACCGCCGCCTCTACCGCCACCGCCACCGCCACCAGCCCCTCGTCCGCCACCGCCACCGCCACCGCCGCTGCCGGCGAGGATGATGTTTTGGGCAACGACTTCGGTGCGGTAACGCTTGTTGCCCTCTTTGTCGTCGTAGCTGGAGGTGCGAAGGCCGCCTTCAACGAACAACCGCGAGCCCTTCGTCAAGAACTTGCTGAGCGCCTCGGCGCGCTTGCCCCACACGACGACGCTGTGCCACTCCGTGCGCTCCTGCCGGACGCGATTCTTGTCCAGGTAGGTTTCGCTGGTGGCCAGGCGAAGCTTGAGCACCGACTGACCGCCCGAGGTGACGCGCAGCTCTGGATCGGCGCCAAGGTTGCCCAACAAAAGTACGCGATTCAATCCTTCGGCCATATTCGGTTCCTCTTCGAGGAGTCGTGGCCGTGACCGCCTCTCGCGTCAAGCCAAGCTCGGACATTGCCTGGACCAGTCAGGCTCGAGGCCGCGCAACGTCCGCGGCAGCCGCGATGATCGTCCGCTGCCGTGTCGTGCGCCAGGAGCGGCCAGGCTCGGCCACGGCGGCTTCTGCGAGTCGAGCTGCAGCCTGGCAGGCCCCCCGCCCCGCTCCCGTCCGGCGGCTAGCTGGCGCTCACGCCGCGGGCAGGCGTGGACACGACACCGGATTCGAGCTCCGCCAGCAAGGACGCGACCTCGCCTCGGATTTCGAGCAGACGCGCGCGCAACGTGACGCGCTTCTCTTGCTCTTCGGCCGCCGCTGGCTCGGCGCCGCCTTCGCGCAGCTTCTTGCGCGCGCCGGCGATGGTGAAGCCGTGGCTGTACAACAGGTCTTTGACCGTCAGCAGCTTCTCGACGTCGCGCCGCGAGTAGATGCGCTGGCCTTTGCGCGATTTTTGTGGGCGAATCGAGCGAAACTCGGTCTCCCAGTAACGGAGCACGTGCGGCTCGACCCCGACGATGTCGGAGACCTCGCCGATGCGGTAATAGAGCTTCACGGGGTGCTTGAGCCGGTCCACGTTCACGCGTCCTTTGCGGCCGTGCTCTCGGACGGGGCGGCGCCTTCGTCACCGTTGAGCGCTTGCTTCAGCAGCTGGCTGGCCTTGAAATTGAGCACGCGGCGCTCGGTGATCGTGATCGGCTCGCCGGTTTGCGGGTTGCGCCCCTGGCGCTGCCGCTTGTCGCGCAGCACGAAATTACCAAACCCGGAGATCTTGATCTTCTCGCCGCGCCCCAAGGTTTCTTTCATGGTCTCGAAAACCAAGTCCACGAGATCTGCGGACTCCTTCTTGGAGAAGCCCCCGAGCCGCGTATACACAGCGTGTACGATGTCTGCCTTGGTCACGATGGCCTCGCTGCGAAGTGGGGCTTCGCTTCCCTGGACCGACACGCTCTAGCCGCCGGTGCATCCGAAAATACTACTGGGCGGCCTACGGAAGTCCATAGCGAAGGCAGCGCGCGCGGCCGCAAATTGCGCCCTCGGGCGCGCGCTCAAGCTCGATAGTGGGCCGGAGCCGGCACGCCGGCCCTGATTATCGGCAGAGTTGAAGCAGCTCGTCGCCGTCGGCGTGCCGGCGGCCGGGGCCCGAGATTAGGCGGCCAGGCCGGGCAGCTCGTCGGTCTCGGCCTCGGGCACCGAGATACGATCGGGAGCCGGGATCGGGCGGCCGAGCTGCTCGAACAGCACCTGGCTCGCGACGTAGCCGTAACCGAGCGTGAATAGCGTCGCGAACGGCGTCGCGAAGTAGTGCGACGTCTGCACCGACGCGACCACGCTGGCGGCGCTGACCACGCACAGCGCCATCTCCATCAGCGGCAACTTGGCGTGCTGAAAGTAGCGACCGGAAGCGCTCCCGCGCTTGGGCGTGCGCACGAACTCACCCGCCATCTTGGTCAAACCGTCGAACACGGCGAGGGTCAGGTGGGGGGCGAGCCCCGCGCCCAGCGCGATCAACGCCGGCAGGCGCTTGGCGGCGCCCCAGCCGGAGCGACCCTGGGCGATCTCGGCCGTGATGTAGAAGGTGGCGATCGAGCCGGTGGCGCCGAAGCACAACGGCAAGTCGATGAGCAGCATGGTGCGCAGGTCGGTGGCAGGCATGCAGATCAGCGCCGGGAGCAGCAACAAGCTGAGCAGCACCATCATCGGGTAAGCGAAGTGGGGCAGCATGTGAAAGCATGCTTCGACGCGCTGACCGAACGAGAGCTTGGAGGAGACAACGCGCTTCAGCAGCTTGCGCGCTGTTTGCACTGTGCCCTTGGCCCAGCGGAATTGTTGGGCGCGAAACGCGGAAATGTCCTCCGGCAGCTCGGAGGGCGTGAGCACGTCGCTGCGATAAACGAAGCGGTATCCGGCCATCTGCGCGCGGTACGACAGATCGAGATCTTCGGTCAGCGTGTCGTGCTGCCAGCCGCCGGCGGCGTCGATCGCGGCGCGGCGCCAGATGCCGCCGGTGCCGGAGAAGTTGAACATGTGGCCGGCGCCGAAGCGGGCGCGGTTCTCGACCATGTGATGACCGTCGAGCATCAGCGCTTGCACTTGGGTAAACAGGCTCTGATCGCGGTTCATGTGCCCCCAGCGCGTTTGCACCATGCCCACGCGCTCTTCTTGGAAATGACCGACGACCTGGCGCAAGAAGTCAGCTTGCGGCACGAAGTCGGCGTCGAAGATCGCGACCAGCTCGCCCTTGGCGGTTCCGAGCCCGTAGTCGAGCGCGCCCGCTTTGTAGCCGTGACGGTTGGGGCGGCGCACGTGCTGCGCGTCGATGCCGCGGGCGGCGAGCGCGACGACGGCGTCACGGGCGATGCGCACGGTTTCGTCGGTGGAGTCGTCGAGGACCTGGATTTCGAGCTTGTGCGCCGGATAGTCGAGCTTGCCTGTCGCCTCGATCAAGCGAGCGGCGACGGTCGCCTCGTTGAAGATCGGCAGCTGCACCGTGACGGTGGGCAGGGCATCTTCCGCGATCTCGACGCGGCGCTCGCCGACCTGGATACGGCGGCGATGCAGCCAACACTGATAGACCAGCAGGGCTCGATGGGCGCCGTAAGTGCAAAGAACGATGAGAACTGAGCAGTAGGCCGCCAAAAGCAGGAGTTGCATCGGTTGGCGTAGCGACTACCAATCCCCTGACGCGGGATTGTCACCGAGATGTAATTCAGTGTACGCCGCTGTCGGTGGCGGCGGCGCGAACCGGCCGTCCGGAGAGCTATAGCCGACGGGCTAGAAGCCGACGTCGGTGCTGCCGGACGCGGGATTTCCGGGGAGCTTCGGCGGAGGGGAGTGGACCGGCTGTGGAACCGGTTGCGGGCGCGCCGGCCGAGGCGGCGCGATCACGACCGCCGCCGACGCGGCTGCGGACGGAGCCGGGACGGGCGGCGCCACGGCGCTCGGTGCCGCCGAGGCGATGGCCGGCACCGTCGGGGCCGGCCGAGCTTCCGGCGGAGGCGGCTCGACGGGGGTGGCGACGGTTTCGGGAGGCCGGGGCAGCGTTTCGGCGGCGCTGCCCCCCATGGTCTTGACCAGCACCCCGACGCCGATGCCCAGCACCACCACTGCGGCCGCCGCTGCGGCCACGATCGTGCCGGTGCTCTTGCTCGTGGTCGGCGGGGGGGTTTGGGTGGTGGGCGCGCCGGTCGCCATTTGCATGGTGCTGGCCGCGCTCGCCGCCGCGCTGACGACGGGATTGGGACCGGTGCGGTCCGCGGTTGGATACGGCGTTACGGGCAAGACGGCCGGCAAGCGATCGCCGGAAGCGGCCATCGGCCCGCTGGCGAAGCTCGGGATCGGAATGTCGCCCGTCGCGTAGGAGCCTCGGATCGAGACGCCGCAGACGGCTCCGAGCGATTCGGCCAGCTCGCTCGCGGTCGAGAAGCGCAGGGTCGGCTCGCGCGACAGCGCTTTCGAGAACCAGGCGTCGAAGCCGGGCGGCACGTCGGGTGTCACGTGCGACGGGATCGGCAGCGGCGCCGTGCACAGCTTGACGAGCAGATCGCCGACAGCTTCACCGTCGAACGGCAGCGCGCCGACGATACAGCGGTAGGCAATGACGCCCACCGACCACAGGTCGGAGCGATGGTCGACGCTGCGCAAGCCGCGCGCTTGCTCGGGGCTCATGTAGTAGGGAGTGCCGAGCACCGATCCGGTGCGGGTCGCCGACGAATTGCCGAGTTGGTTGTCGGTGAACTTGGCGATGCCGAAGTCGACGACCTTCGCCACGTCGGCGCCGTCTTCGTCGTCCCACACCAGGAAGACGTTTTCGGGCTTCAAGTCGCGGTGCACGATGCCGGCCGCGTGAGCTTTGGCCAGGGCGCGGCACACCTGCATCACCACGCGCGCCGTCTCTTTGGCGGGTAGACGACCCACGCGATCGAGCCGAGTGTCGAGCGGCTCACCGCGCAAGTACTCCATCACGATGAACGGGCGACCGTCTTCGGTGACGCCGTGATCGTAAACCTCGACAACGTGCTTGCTGCGCAGCCGCGCCGCCGCGCGCGCCTCGCTCTCGAAGCGGTTGCGCGCCTCGGGGCTGTCTGCGTACTGCGCGTCGATGAACTTGACCGCGACTTGAGTGCCGAGCGTCGTATGCGTGCCCTCCCACACCGAGCCCATGCCTCCGCGACCGATCAACGTCGTGAGTCGATACTTCCCCGCGACCAATCCTTGAGGAGCAACGTCCTGAGCCACCGGCATCGAAGACTAGCGATGCTTTGGCGAGGGCGCCACTCGGCGCGCGACAGCGGACGTGGTCATTGTTTCTAGTTTCCGTCCCAACTCTGAGCGGTCAGGCCCAATGGCCGGCGCAGCTCGATGGGAGGCGTCGGAGACGCACCCACGCGAGGGCGTGATAAGACGCGCGCGATGGCGACGCGGCTCTTCCCACCTGGCTGCGACGACGTGATCTACGTGGTCGATCTCTCGAGCTACGTGCTCCGCGCGTACCACGCCGTCGCGCCGCTCTCCAGCCCCAGCGGCGAGCCGACGGGCGCAATCCACGGCATGGTCAATATGTTGGAGCTCATGCTGCGCGAGCGCAGCCCGCGGCTCATGGCAGTGGCACTGGACGCGGGTCGCGAAACGTTTCGTAAGCAAATCTACTCGGAGTACAAGGCAAACCGCCCCCCAGCCCCCGACGATCTGCGCAGCCAGCTGCAGCGCTGCGAGCAGATCATCAACGGATTTCACGCCGCGATCTACAAGCAAGAGGGGGTGGAGGCGGACGACTTGATCGCGACGGTGGTGCGTCGCGCGCGCGAGCTCGGGCTCAAAGTCGTGATCCTGGCCGCCGACAAGGACCTGATGCAGCTGGTCGGCGACGACGTCTTGCTTTGGGACACCATGCGCAGTCGCGTTGTCGGCCCCCCGGAAGTGGAGGAGCGCTTCGGCGTCCGCGTCGATCAGCTGCAAGACCTGCTGGCGTTGATGGGCGACACCTCCGACAACATTCCCGGCGTGCCGTCGGTGGGTCCGAAGACGGCGATGGAGCTGCTGAAGGCTTACGGCACGCTCGGCGGCATCTACGAAAACCTCAACCAGATCTCGAAGAAGGGCTTGCTGCAGAAGCTGACCGACCACCGCGAGCAAGCGTTCCTGAGCCAGCGCTTGGTCGCGTTGAAAGACGACTGCCCGATCGAGGTGACGCGCGAAGGGCTGCTTTATCGCGGCCGCGACGTCGACAAGCTGCGGGCGCTCTATAGCGAGCTCGGCTTCACGCGCATGCTCGGCCTGCTCAACACTGACGGACTGCCCGCGCCCGGCTCGGCGCCGATGCCGGCGCCGACGGCGGCGGAGCGCGCGGGAATGACGCAGATGGGCCTGCCCCTCAGCGGCGCCGTCGCGGCTCCGAAGCCGCCGGCGGCGCCCGCTCGCGCCAGCATCAGCGCCGACTACGGCACCGCGATTACCCCGCAAGAGATCGCCGAGCTCGCGACGACGCTGCGGCGCGAAGGCGAGGTCGGGTTGGAGGTGGCGCTGACCGAAGAGAGCCCCACCCGCGGCGCTCTGATCGGCTTCGCGCTTTCGGGCAAGAACGGTCGCGCGCGCTACGTGCCGCTCGCGCATCGTTACGTCGGCGCGCCGAAGCAACCAAGCTCCAGCGAGGTGCGCGAAGCCCTCGCGCCGCTGTTCGCGAGCGACGGCGCCACGCTGTCGGCACACGATTTGAAGCGCAGCGACGTCGCCCTGGCGCAGGCGGGGCTGCGGCTCGGCCGCTATGGCTCCGACGCGTCGCTCGCCAGCTACCTGCTCGACCCTGAAGCGCGGCACGACCGAGTCTCGCTCGCTCAGCGTGAGCTCGGCCTGGTGACGGGACCGCTGGCGGACCTGGGCAAGCCGGCGCGCGGCAAGCGCGTGCCGCTCGACGAGCTGCCGGTCGAGCCCGTCGCGAGCTGGGCCTGTGAGAACGCCGATTACGCGCTGCGGCTCGGGGCGCAGCTCGCCGACAAGCTCGACGGGCAGGGCCTGACCGGGCTGTATCGCGACCTCGAGCTCCCGCTCGCTCAGCAGCTCAGCGGCCTCGAGCTCAACGGTATTTTGATCGACGAGAAGGTGCTGGGCGAGCTCGGCCGCGAGTGCGACGCCGAGATCAAGCGGCTAGAGCAAGAAGCGCAGCGCGTCGCCGGTCGCGAGTTCAACCCCAACTCGCCGCGCCAGCTCGAGACGCTGCTGTTCGACGAGCTCGGCCTCAAGCCGCAGCGGCGAACCAAGACGAGCCGCTCGACCGACGCCGACACGCTCGAAGCGCTGAGCGACAAGCACGAGCTGCCCAAGATCATCCTCGAGCTCCGTCAGGTCAGCAAGCTCAAGGGGACGTACATCGACGCGCTACCGGCGCTGCAGAACCCGAAGACCGGCCGCGTGCACAGCTCGTGGGAGCAAGCGGTGGCCGCCACCGGCCGCCTGTCGTCGACGGATCCGAACCTGCAAAATATTCCGATCCGCACCGAGCTCGGCCGGCGTATTCGCGCTGCTTTCGTGGCTCCCCCCGGCTTCCAGCTGGTCAGCGCCGACTACTCCCAGATCGAGCTGCGGGTGCTGGCGCATCTTTCGCAAGATCCGCTGCTGTGCGAGTCGTTTCGCAGCGGCCAGGACGTACACCAACGCACGGCGATGGAAATCTTCGAGGTGAAGGCCGAAGCGCTGACGCGCGAGATGCGCACCCGGGCCAAGGCCGTCAATTTCGGGGTCATTTACGGGCAGGGCGACAGCGGGCTGTCCAAGGTGCTCGGTATCGCGCGGGCGGAAGCGTCGAACTTCATCGCCGCCTATTTCAGGCGCTACCAGGGGGTGCGCGCGTTCATGACGGCGACGCTCGAGCGCGCTCGAGCCGGTGAGGCCGTGCGCAGCTTGCTCGGGCGACACCGCCTGCTGCCCAACATTCGCAGCGCCAACCGCGCCGAACGGCTCGCCGCCGAGCGCATCGCGATGAACATGCCGATCCAGGGCAGCGCCGCCGACATCTTGAAGCTCGCGATGCTGTCCTTGCAAACGCCGCCGACCCCCGGCGCGCGCATGGTGCTCTCGGTGCACGATGAGCTCGTGTTCGAAGTACCAGACGCCGAGGTCGCGGAGGCGGAGCAAAAGATCAAAGCGGCGATGGAGAGCGCCTACGCCCTGTCGGTGCCGCTCGAGGTCTCGGTCGGACACGGCCGTGATTGGAACTCGGCCCACTAACTTCTCATGGACTCCGCGCGCGTCAAAGTCGTGGTACTGGGCGCTGGGCTCACCGGGCTCGCCGCCAGCGAGCACCTGCAGCGAGCCGGCGTGCCGCACCGGCTGTTCGAGCGCGAAGCGGTTCCCGGCGGCCACGCCGTTACGGTCGAGGAGCAAGGCTTTCGTTTCGATCGCACCGGCCACCTGCTGCACCTGCGCGACCCGAGCATGCAGGCGCTGGCGACCGAGCTGCTACCGCCGGCTCAGTATCGGAAAATTCAGCGAAGGAGCGCGGTATTTTCGCACGGGGTCTACACCCGCTACCCATTTCAAGCCAACACCTTCGGCCTGCCGCCGGAGGTCGCGTACGAATGCGTGGCCGGCTTCTTGGAAGCCTACTACGCGCCCGAGAAGCCGGAGCCCGCCGATTTCGAGGCGTATTGCTTGCAGCATTTCGGGGCCGGCATCAGCAAGCATTTCATGCTGCCCTACAACGCGCGGCTGTGGGGTGTGCCCGCGCGCGAGATCACGAGCGAGTGGTGCCAGCGCTTCGTACCGCGGCCCAAGCTGGAGGACGTGCTGCGCGGCGCGCTCGGCGCTGCCCCGCCCGAGCTCGGCTACAACACCAGCTTCTTGTATCCGGAGCTCGGCATCGGCACCTTCTCGGGCGCGCTGGCGGCGCGGACCCCGGTCGAGCTGTCGCGCGCCCCCCAGCGCATCGACCTCGAGCGCCGCGCGCTGGTGTTCGAGGCCGAAGACGTGCCGTTCGAGCTGCTCGTGAGCAGCATTCCGCTGCCTTCGCTGCTACGGCTGCTCTCTCCCCTGCCCGAGCCGGTGGCGCGCGCCGCCGCCAAGCTACGCTCCACCCACCTGCACTACTTCGATCTCGGCCTGAGCGTGCCGAACCCGAACCCGTATCATTGGATCTACGTGCCGGAGGAGAAGTATCCGTTTTATCGAGTCGGCTGCTACTCTCACTTCAGCGATAAGCTGGCGCCAGCCGGTAAATCGAGCCTGTACGTCGAGCTCACGGAGCGCCGCGCACCGCAGCCGGAGCGCGCGCTCCGCAGCGTCGTGGAAGGCCTGCTCGAGCTCGGCTTGCTCCGCGATCCGCGACACATCGAGCTATGGCGGCTGCGCCGTATCGACTACGCGTACGTGATCTACGATCACCAATACCGAGCCGCGCTCGACGTGATCGAGCCGTTCCTGGAAGCGCAGCGCATCGTCAGCACCGGCCGCTACGGCGGTTGGAACTATTCGTCGATGGAAGACGCGCTCTTGATGGGCCGCGGTGCCGCCGGCGCAGCGCTCGCGTGGCTAGGAGCGGCGCCGTGAACGCCCCGCCCGAGGTCTCGTTCGTGATCCCGGTCTTCAATGAGGAGGCGATTTTACACGCGGCGGTGGTGGATCTGCGCGAGCGGCTGGCGCCGCACCACATCAGCTACGAGATCATCCTCGCCGAGAACGGCTCGCGCGACGCGACGGCGGCGGTGGCCCAAGAGCTCGCGGAGCGTTACCCGGAGGTGCGGCTCGAACGGAGCGCGACCCCGAACTACGGTCAGGCGCTACGCCAGGGCATCCTGCGCGCTCGGGGGGAGCTGGTGATCTGCGAGGAAATCGACCTGTGCGACGTCGATTTCCACTTGCGAGCGCTCGCGGTGCTGCGCGAAGGCGGCGCCGATTTCGTGATCGGCTCCAAGCTGATCCACGGCGCGAAAGACGAGCGTCCCCCGCTACGGCACGCCGTCAGCTTGCTGTACACGCGGCTCTTGCACGTGCTCTTCGACTTCGGCGGCACCGACACCCACGGCCTCAAGGCGTTTCGCCGCCAGCTCGTCTTGCCGATCGTCCGCGCTTGCCACGTCGACCGCGACGTGTTCGCCAGCGAGCTGACGATCCGCGCCTACCGAGAGCCGCTGCGGGTGGTCGAGCTACCGGTGCGCGTGCTCGAGAAGCGTCCCCCTTCCATCAACCTGCTCAAGCGCATCCCCGGCGTGCTCACCGATTTGTGGCACTTGACGTGGGCCATCCACGGCAAGCGCTGAGCACGACTACCAGGCCTCGATCGGCCAACCGCGGCGCTGTGCGATGCGCCGCAGCCGCCGATCGGGGTTGATCACGATCGGCGTCTTGACCGCTTCGAGCAGCGGCAAATCGGTGATGCTGTCACTGTAGAAGGTGGCCTCTTCGAGGTTGAAGCCTTCGCGCTCCGCCACCTTGGCGGTTCGTTCCACTTTGCCGAGCCCATAGCAGAGCGGCTCGACGATATGCCCCGTGAAGCGGCCCTCGACATCGAGCTCGAGCTCCGAGCAGATGACGTTCACGACCCCCAGCTCGGCCGCCACCGGTTCGGCGACGTAGCGCGTCGCGCCGGTCACGATCGCAACGAAGTCGCCGGCGTCGTGGTGCTGCTTCACGGCGCGGCGCCCCGCTTGCTGCACCTCCGGCAGCACGTACTGCCGAAACCACTCCGCGCAGTTGCGCTCGAGCCACGCCTCCTCCCGGCCCCGAAAGCCCTCCAGCGCCTTGCGAGCGACCCGCGGCGCGTCGATGACACCGAGCGTGTACTGGGTGGCCCAAACTGCCACGCGCAGGGCCTCGAATAGCGAGGCCTCGCCTCTATCTCTGCGATATTGCGTGTAGAGACGGGCCGAGTCCACGCGCAGCAGCGTGCGGTCCATGTCGAAGAGGGCGGCGCGGCGGACCAAAACGGGAGGGTTGTAACACGCACGAGCGCGATGCACGATGCGCGCCCCCGTGGCCGTTCGCCTCGACATTCGTCCCCGCCTCCAGCTCGCCGCCGAGCCGCGAATCGCTCCGCGCCGCGGCTTTCGGCTCCCGGCGCTGGCGGTGCCGGCCGCGGGCTATTGGCTGTTCATGGCCGCGCTCACTTACTTTTTCGCCCATCTCGGTCCGCACCCGCTGGAAGCCTTCGCCTCGGAGCCTCCCGCACGAGCGGAGCCGCCGCTGCCGATGAGCCCTGCGGCGCCCCGCGAGCCGCAGCTCGCGCCCGAGCCGGCGCCGGTAGCGGAGGTAGCGCCGCCAGTAGCGAGCGAGGCGGCGCCCGAGCCCGAGCCGCAAGCGCAGCCGCAACCAAACCCCTCGGCGTGGGCGGCCGCTGAAAGCGAACCGGAGCCCGAGCGCGCAGGCGATCGAGTCACGAGCCGGCGCGCGGCGGCGTTGGCCTCGCCGGACGAGCGGCAGGGCGAGCCAACGCCGGCGGCACGGCTACCGCTGGCGCGGGCCGAAGAACCGCCCCCGCCGACGTTCCCCGAGTTTACCGATACCTCACCGGCGTCGCGTCGGGCGCGAGCCGCGGACGGTCCGCGCATCGATTCGGTGTTCGACCCTGCGCGCGAGCAACCGGCCCCGCCCCCCCCCGAAGGCTCCGCGCCCGAGCGCGGGCGACAGCCGCCGGTCGCGGTCACGAGCTGCGAAGCGGCGATCGCCCACAACAACGAGCAGCTGGAGATCGGCGGTCCGCGCCGCCCCGCCGACATAACCCGTGAGGCTTACGCGAATATCCTGCAAAATGGCCGATATTTGGCGGACTGTCGCGTACCCGACCGGACCGTGATCGAAGTCTGCGCCGCGGTGCGGGACGGAAGAGCGGTGGGCGTCACCGTCGTCAGCAATCCCCCGCGCGCCGCGCTCGACGCCTGCGTCCGCGGCGCCGTAGCCCGCCTCGCCTTCCCCAAGAACGAACGGCTCGACGTCACCCACACGCGCTTCGACGCTGTGATCCGTTGAGCTGGCGAGGCCGGTGCTGACTCCTCTGCCGATCGACGCCGTGCTGGGCGAGATCTGCGCGGTGCTGGCGCACCGCCAACCCCTCGTGCTGGAGGCGCCGCCCGGCGCCGGCAAAACGACGCGCGTGCCCTGGGCGATCCATCGAGCCTTTCCGAACGGGGAGGTGATCGTCGCCGAGCCACGGCGGCTAGCGGCGCGGCTGACAGCGGCGCGCGTCGCCAGCGAGCGCGGCGAACGGCTCGGCGAGACGGTCGGCTACAGCGTGCGCTTCGACGAGGTCTCGGGACCGAAGACCCGTATTCGCTACGTCACCGAGGGCGTGCTGCTGCGCCGGCTACTGGCCGAGCCGGAGCTACCCGGGGTGGACCAGATCGTGCTGGACGAGTTTCACGAGCGGAGCCTGCTCACGGATTTGCTTCTGGTGTTGCTGCGCAGGCTGACCGAGCGCCGGCCGGAGCTCGGCCTCACGGTGATGAGCGCTACCCTCGACGCCGAGCCGGTGGCGGCGCTGCTGGGCGCGGCGCGCGTCCGCAGCGAAGGCCGCACTTTCCCGCTCAGCGTGGAGCATTTGGCGCAAGCCGACGACCGCCCGCTCGACAAGCAGATTGTCAGCGCCGTCCGCACCGCGACCACCGCCGACAGCGGCGACGTGCTCGTGTTCCTGCCCGGCTCGGGCGAGATCCGACGCGCATTGACCGCGCTCGAGCCGCTCGCCGCCGAGCGCGGCCTCCTCGTCTTGCCGCTGCACGGCGACCTACCGATCGCAGAGCAAGCACGGGCGGTCGAGCGGGCGGCGCGGCGCAAGGTCGTGCTCTCGACGAACGTGGCTGAAACTTCGGTGACCATCGACGGCGTCACGACCGTGATCGACTCCGGCCTGGCGCGCCTCGCCAGTCACTCGCCGTGGAGCGGCCTGCCCACGCTGTCGACGGTCAAGATCAGCCGCGCCGCCGCCATTCAGCGCGCCGGGCGCGCCGGGCGCACCCGCGAGGGTCGAGTGCTGCGGCTCTACACCAAAGGCGACTTCGATTCGCGTCGCGAGCACGAGCTGCCCGAGATCGCGCGCGCCGATCTCAGCGAAGCGCTGCTCGCGCTCGCTGGCGCCGGCCTCAGCCGGCCACGCGAGCTCGGCTGGCTCACCCCGCCTCCTGAGGCCGCGCTCGCCGCCGCCCAAGAGCTGCTCGGCTGGCTGGGAGCGACCACGACCGAAGGCGATATCTCGCCGCTCGGCAAGCGTCTACTCGAGTTGCCGCTCCACCCCCGCCTGGGCCGCATCGTCACGCGGGGGGCGGAGCTGGGCGTCGCCGCGGAGACCTGCCTGGCGGCGGCCCTGCTCGGGGAGCGCGACATTCGCAGCGACGCGCGCCTGCGGCTGCAGCCGGGGGTACGGCGCGAGCTGGGCGTGAGCGGCCCGTGTGACGTGCTGGAGCTCATGTCGCGGTTCGCGGAGGCGGAGGCCGTCAACTTCAGAGCCGACGGCGTGAAGCGTGCCGGGCTCGACGTGCGCGGCGTGCAGGCCGTCGCCACCACCTACCGCAAGCTGTCCTCGCAGTCTCGATCGCGCCGGCCCCGGCCCGACACTCCCGAAGCGCTGGACGCGGCCGTGCGACGCGCGATCCTGAGCGGCTTCCCCGATCGCGTGGGCAAACGACGCCGCCCAGGTCACCCCGAAATCGTGCTGGCCCAAGGCGGCTCGGCCAGGCTGAGTGAGACGAGCGTGGTGCACGAGGGTGAGCTGCTCGTCGCGGTTGCGGCCGATGAGCAGAGCAGCGGAGGCCGCGCCCAAGGCGCGATACGCTTGGCGACCAGCATCGAAGCCGACTGGCTGCTCGACGACTACGCTTCGCGGATCGAGCTCAAAGACGAGCTGTCGTTCAATCACGAAACGGAGCGCGTCGAGCGCCGCGAAGGCATGGCGTTCGGAGCGATCCTGCTCGACGAGTCGCGCGCGGTGGCCTCTCCTTCGCCGGACGCCTCGCGCTTACTGTACGAGGCCGCCAAGGCCCGCGGTCTGTTCGCTTCGCTGGCGAGCGAGAAGCTCTCGGGTCTCGTCACACGCCTCGCGCTGCTACGCGAGCAGCTCCCCGATGCGGGTCTGCCCGACGTGAGCGGCGGCCTCGACGCGGCGGCGGCGGAGCGGCTGTGCGAGGATCGCGTCGCCTTCGCCGAGCTCGAGAAGCTCGATCCGGCGCTCGAGCTCCGGCAATCACTGGGTCCAGCCGCGGAGCGGCTGCTGGCGAGCGAAGCGCCCGAGAGCTTGGTCCTGCCGGGCGGGCGCCGCGCGGAGATCCACTATGAGCCCGGCAAACCGCCGTGGCTCGAGTCGCGCTTGCAAGACTTCTTCGGTATGCGCGAAAGTCCCCGGATCTGCCGGGGCAAGGTCGCGCTCACGTTGCACCTTCTGGCGCCGAATGGGCGCGCCCAACAGGTCACCAGTGATCTGAGCGGATTCTGGGAGCGCCATTACCCCAGCGTTCGCCGAGAGCTGATGCGCAAATATCCGCGCCATCCCTGGCCTGAGGACGGCAAGACGGCCGCGCCTCCGGTCTGGCGACCCCGCCCTCCGGGCCGCTATAAGTCGTAGTCACCGAGGAAACACGCCAATGCCTGGCCTCTCCATCCCTTCCCACGGCGCCCTCGATCTGGTTTCGCTCGGCGCGCTCGTTCATCGCATCGATCCGGGCGTGGTTCCGTTTCGCAAGGCGACTCACGCCGAGATTCACGTGAGCGGCGGCGAGTTCAACGTCGCCGCCAACCTGTCGGATGCGTTCGAGCTGCGCACCGCGATCGTGAGCGCGATCGTCGACTACCCGATCGGGGAGCTCGTGGCGGAGCGTGTGCGGGCGATGGGAGTGAAGCCCTTTTACACTCGCTATGCCCACGACGGCGTGAGCGGTCCCAACATCGCGACCGTGTACAGCGATCGCGGCCACGGCGTTCGCGCTCCGGTCGTGTTTTACAACCGCGCCAACGAAGCGGCGGCGCTGCTAAAGCCGGGAGACGTCGACTGGCAAACGATCTTCGCGGGCGGCGTGCGTTGGTTTCACAGCGGCGGCATCTTCGCGTCGCTGTCCCAGACGACCGGTCCCCTGATCGTCGAAGGCATGCGGGCGGCGCGTGAGGCGGGCGCTGTCACGAGCTTCGACCTGAACTTCCGCGAAAAATTGTGGAGCGTCGGCGGCGGTAAGCAAAAAGCAGCCGAGATCGTCCACGCCATCGTCCAGCACGTCGACGTCTTGTTCGGCAACGTCGACTTGCTGTTGGACTCGCCGCGCAGCAGCGATCCCGACGCCAAGCTCGAGCCAGCCGCCGTCTTGGCCACGATTGAGCAGGTGACGGCCAAGTATCCGCAGCTGAAAAGCGTCGCGACGACGCTGCGCGACGTCCACAGCACCAGCCGCCAAGGCTGGAGCGCGCAGTGCTGGCTCGACGGGCTGGCCTACCGGTCTCCGAGCATCGAGCTCGACGTGCTCGACCGCGTCGGCGGCGGCGACGGCTTCGCGGCTGGCTTCATCTACGGCCTGCTGAGCGGAGAATCTCCGCAAATGGCGCTCGATCTCGGCTGGGCTCACGGCGCGCTGCTCACGACGTTTCCGGGCGATACGACGATGGCCACGCGCGAGCAGGTGCGCGCGCTGGCTCGCGGCGGCTCCGCCCGGATCCAGCGCTAGGGCGTGTCTCTGAATTGGGAGCGCTCAGGCGTGCCCGTAAACGTGCCCGTGACGTGCCCGTGCCCGACGGTCCGTGAGGAGTCGTTGGGTCCTTTTGTTTGGTAGGCCGAGGTTGGTGGCGCGGGCCCCCTCCGGGCTCGCGCATGGCCCGCGCGCGCCGCGCCCAGCTGGGCG
>Ga0164241_10000593_pt1 | contig 61369 bp, 55 predicted proteins | sample OricomyardsoilBY_FD_108780 | JGI IMG/M metagenome (GOLD analysis project Ga0164241, IMG submission 108780) | Backyard soil microbial communities from Emeryville, California, USA - Original compost - Back yard soil (BY) | ecosystem: Environmental > Terrestrial > Soil > Unclassified | place: USA...
CAGGTAGGCCGGGAAGGACACCATGCCGTTGGCCGGCAGCTGCAGCTGGCCCATGTTGTCGAAGGTCAGCGCGTAGGGCTGCGGCGCACCGGCCGGAACCAGCGGACCGGCGACGGTCAGCGACCCGAACACGGCCGAGGAATCGGCGCCGGCCAGGTTCAGCGTCACATTGCCATTGTTGGTGATCACGACCTGGTTCGCGCCATTGAGCGAGACCACCGCATCGCCGGCGGTACCACCACTGGCCACCACTGCGGCGTCCACCGCGGTCTGGATATCCGTCACCAGCGCACCGTTGTTGGCCGCGCCGTTCGCCACGGCCACACCGTTCACGGTGAGCGCATAGGCGGAGGGATACGTCAGCGTCGTCGTGTCGACCGAACCGGTGCTCACGCCGGGCTGACTCGCGCCGGTGGTGCCCACGGCCGTGCCGTCCACGAACAGATAGGAGTTCCACTGCCCCGGGCCGGTTCTCTGGAAGTACACCGTACCGGTGTGCGCCGCGCCCAGCGAGTCGTACACGGTGAGCGAGGTCGCACGGTTGTAGGTATCGGTATCGGCCGGATCGAACGGCAGGATCGTCGGCTGCGGCGCATCCGATGGCAGGTTCAGCATCATTTCCATGCTGCTGGTGGCATTCGGCGCGCTCGTGCCGGTGAGCAGGCGCAGGTCCGTGAGCGAGCCGGTGTTGAAGCCACCGCTGGCCGCGGGCGGATACACCTGCAGTCGCTGGCTGGAGGCGTTGATCACGTAGCCGTCACCATCCGTGTGGAAGGCGCCGGCGCGCGTATACAGCAGCGCGCCGTTGTCACTCATCGTGAAGAAACCCTGGCCGCTGATGGCGAGATCCAGGCTGTTGCCGGTGTTGTCGATGTTGCCCTGCGTGAACTGCTGGCTCACCGCGGCCACGCGCACGCCGTTGCCGGTGGCCGTGGAAGCCACGCCCTGCGGCGAAACGGCAAACATTTCCGCAAACTCGGCGCGCGACTCCTTGAAGCCGTTGGTGCCGACGTTGGCGATGTTGTTGGCCGTGACCGTGAGGTCGGTGGAGGCCGCATTCAGGCCCGAAAGTGCAAGACGAAAAGGCATGGTCGTTTCTCCTTCACATCACCTGCCGCACGGCGGCAAGTGCAATGGGTCCGATGTCGGTGTTGAGGGTGAGCTGGTAACTGCCCGGATCGATGCTGACGCTGTACACGTAGCTGGCCAGCTGGGTGTCCAGCTGCTGCGAGTAACCGCCCACGTTGGCGATCGCGGTGAACTTGTAGCTGCCGGGTCCGGCGCGGGTGCCGAGTCCGGTGGTGCCGTCCCAGGTGAAGTTCGCTTCGCCTTCCTGCGTGGCAAGCGGAATCCGTGCCACCTGCTGGCCGCTGGCATCGGTCACCACGATGGAGGCTTCGCTGGCGCCGGCGGGAATGGTGGTCGAGCCGTAGATCTCGCCCTCCTCGCCCAGCTTGGCGGTGTCGCCCGATGCGAGCACTGCATGCCCGACCAGCGAGGTTCCGCCCAGCACCTGCGAGCCGCGCAGCGCATCCGACAGGCTGCCGATCGAATCGCGCATGTTCTGGATTCCCGTGACGGTGCTGAACTGCGCGAGCTGGCCGAGGAATTCGGTGGGATCGGCCGGCTTGGTCGGATCCTGGTTCTTCATCTGGGCGACCATGAGCTTCAGGAACGCGTCCTGGCCCAGCTCGTCCTTTTTCTGGGTACCGGCCGCGGCGGCGGCGGCGCCCGAGATTCCATTGATCAAGTCCACTGGCATGGGTTGTCTCCTGCGGCCTTACTGGCCGAGCCTGAGCGTCGCGAGCAGCAGGTCTTTCGACGTGTTCATGACTTCGACGTTGTTCTGGTAGGCGCGCGAGGCAGAGATCATGTCGACCATCTCCTCGACCACGTTCACGTTGGGCGCGAACACGTAGCCTTCGGCGTTGGCCAGCGGATTGCCCGGCTGGTAGCGCATTTCTGGAGCCTTGTTGTCCTCGACGATGCCGAGCACCTTCACGGCTGCGCCCGGATCGACACTGTTGCCCGATTGCATCGCGGCCTTCACCGCTTCGAACACCGGATGCCTGGCCTTGTAGGCACCCTCGGCGGTGCCGCTGACGCTTTCGGCATTGGCCAGGTTGCTGGCCACGGTATTGAGCCGCACGGACTGCGCGGCCATGCCGGAGCCTGCGATATCGAAGATCTTGAATGAAGACATGGTGTGCTCCTTAGTTCGCCCGCTTACTCGCCCGTTATCGCAGTCATCAGCGACCGGAACTTGGAGGTCAGGAAGGAAAGCGTGGCCTGGTAGCGCACCGCGTTGTCCGCGAAGGCCGCCTGCTCGAGCTGCGCGTCGACGGTATTGCCATCCAGCGAAGGCGCCAGCGGCGTGCGGTACTTCAGGAATGACTCGGTGCTGCCCGGCGCCAGCGCACCGTCGGTCACGCCGATGTGTCCGGGTTGCGTGGCCTGCAGGGTGCCGGCAGAAGCCGCCCCTTCGGCGCTCGCCAGCGCGCCACGGAAGTCCAGATCGCGCGCCTTGTACCCCGGCGTATCGGCATTGGCGAGATTGCGCGCCAGCAACTCGGTGCGCTGTTCGCGCAATCCGAGGGCTTGCGCGTGCACGCCCAGATACGAATCGAGATTGATCGCCACGGATGCTCCGTCAACAAACTGTCCTGCGGCATACGGAGCAATCGGCGTGCCACACGTGCCAAACGGGCTTGATCGGGGCTGTTGAGGGGTCTCGTTGCGCGCAGTGCGTGACGGTGTTCACGGCGCGGCGGCAAAGGCTTGCCGCCCGCGGCGACCAATGAGCCGCAGGGATTGCCGTGTCTCGTCCCCGTTATCGGCAGTGGTGATGGTTGCTTGAATGCCAATGCGTGGCACGCCACTTGCTCACGTACATGGCATGAACACACAACCAGCCAAAAGCGCCTTGATTCTGACGCTGCTGCTGCTGCCGCTGATCGCCTCGGCCCAGGGCCTGCAGCCGCCGGAGTCCGTGCGCGCTGCCGCCGAACGCTTCGTTCTCAAGCGACTGGGATCACCGGGCGATGGCATTGTGATGCATGCCACGGCCGATCCGCTCGACTCGCGACTGCGCCTGGCGGCGTGCAGCGGAGCACTGCAGGGAGAACTTCCGGCCACGGCCAGAATCGCCGCGCAAGTCACCGTCGGTGTGCGCTGCGCCGAGCCGCAGTGGCGGATCTACCTGCGCGTGGCGGTGGAGACCGAGATGCCGGTGCTGGTGCTGCGCCAGGCTGCGGCGCGGGACAGCAAGATCGAAGCCCAGGACGTGGAAGTCCGCACCATGCGGGTACCGGGCCTGGCCGACACCTATATAAGAGACCCGGGCGAGCTCGCCGACCGGCACCTGAAGGCGGCCGCTGCCCCCGGCACCGCGCTGGACATCAATCTGCTTGCCGCCGACATCCTGGTGAAACGAGGTCAACGCGTCACCCTGGTGGCTCGCTCCGGTGCAGTGGAAGTCCGCGCCCAGGGCGAGGCCGTTGCCGATGCCACGGCCTCGGGGCGGGTCCGGGTGTTGAACCTGGACTCCCGGCGCATCGTGGAAGGCCAGGTGGAGAGCCGCGACCGCGTGCGGGTGAGCCTGTGATCCACTCGATTGCGACATATTCCACGGAATTGCCCGGTCGACTGAAATATCGTGCCCGGGCTCTCAAGTTCGGCCCGCCGCTGCCGTTATCACTCACGAAGGGACTGGAATGAAAGTAGCCGGAGACAGTGCCGTGGCGAACAAGATCAACGGAGTGGAGGCCAAACCCGCGCGGATTGCGCCCGCTTCGGCGGTCAATTGGCGCGGCGGCAACGCGAACGCGTCCGCTGGCGTGCCGGCGACATCCGACGCCGATGTCCACCTGACTGGCGCGGCCCGTGGCCTTGCCGCCATCGAGCAGGCAGTGCGTGCACTGCCGGCCATCGACGATGCGCGCGTGGCGGCCGTGAAGGAAAAACTCCAGAGCGGCTCGTACCAGGTGGATCCGCAGCGCATTGCCGACCGCTTGCTGCGCCTGGAAGGCGACCTGCGGCGCGTGCAGCCCCTCGAAAAGAATCCGCTGCGCTGATTCCGTGCCGCTGGAACCCAAAGCCTGCCGCGAGCAGTTTGCCCGTCACCTGGCCGACGAGACCACGCTGCTGCAATCGCTGGAAGTGCAGCTGCAGCGCGAGCACGAGCTGCTTCGCGCCAATGACATCGAAGCCCTCGAGCAGGCGAGCAGCGCGCGGCAACAGTCCGTGGCGCGCCTGCTGCGCGTGCATGAAGACCGCAGCAACCTGTGCCGGGCCCGCAAGCTTGCGCCGGACGCGACCGGCTTCAGGGAACTGCTGGCGTGGTGCGACCCGGACGGCAGCCTCGCCGAAGCGCAGATCCAGTACGCGATTCATGCCCAGCGCTGTCGCGAACAGAATGAACGCAACGGCGCACTGGTCGCCGCGCGACTGAACCGCGTTGGCGGCATGCTGGGCATGGTCGACAGCGAAAATTCCTCGGCCACCTACCAGGCACGCTCTGCGGTTCGCGCCACTGCCCACTCTGCTGCAGGGCGCATGCTCTCGACCCGCGCCTGATCGCTGTCCGGCATCCATTGATGGATGCCACTGCAATCGTGACGTGGTCCCTCAAGGATCAGCACGCGAGCGCCGATAATTCTGCCGTAGGCAATGCGCAGCCCACGAAGGTACGGATCTTGTTTGCCATCATCGGAACAGTCGTTGTATTGGGATGTGTGCTCGGCGGGTTTCTGGCGGGTGGCAGCAGCATCCTGTTGCTGTGGCATCCGTTTGAAATCCTGGTCATCTGCGGTGGCGCGCTCGGCGCATTCCTGATCAGCAATCCGTTGAAAGTGGTGAAGGCCTCGTTCAAGGGGGCCATCGCATTGTTCGGCGGCCCGCGCTACGGCAAGGACGACTACATCAAGCTGCTCAAGTGCGTGTACGACATCCTGGTGATGGCACGCAAGGATGGCGTGCTGGCCATCGAGCGGCACATCGAGGAACCGGCGAAGAGCGACATCTTCAAGAAGTACCCGACGGTGCTGGCCGATCATCACATGATGGAATTCATCACCGACTGCCTGCGGCTGATCTCCGGCGGCAACCTGGATCCGCACGAACTGGAAAGCCTGCTCGAATACGAGCTGGAAACCCACCACAAGGAAGCCTCCGAACCCTCGCACGCCGTGCAGAAGGTGGCCGACGCCCTGCCCGGCTTCGGCATCGTCGCCGCGGTGCTGGGCATCGTCGCCACCATGGCCGCCATCGATGGCGCCAGCACCACCGAAATCGGCGAACAGGTCGGCGCCGCGCTGGTGGGCACTTTTCTCGGCATCCTCGTGGCCTATGGCTTTGTCGGCCCCATCGCTGCAGCGATGGAGCACCGCGCGCATGACGAATCCAAGGCCTTCGAAGTAGTGAAGATGGCGCTGGTGTCCAGCGTGCGCGGCTATCCGCCACCGGTGGCGGTGGAATTCGCGCGCAAACTGCTCTTCTCGGACGTGCGCCCCACCTTCCTGGACCTGGAGCAGGAACTGCGCGGCAAGAAGCCGGCATCTGGCTAAGAGGCGATCCGCCCCGTGGCCACCGACAAGACGCGCCCGATCATCATCGTCAAGCGCAAGCGCGCTGGCGGAGGCGGCCACCATGGCGGTGCATGGAAGGTGGCCTATGCCGACTTCGTCACCGCGTTGATGGCGTTCTTCCTGGTGATGTGGCTGGTCACTTCGGTGTCGAAGGAACAGCGCGCCGCCATCTTCGAGTACTTCAAGAACCCGAGCATGGAACAAGGCGAGAGCGTGAAGGCCGCGCCAGGCCAGGCAGGCCCGGGTGGTGCCAGCACCAGCCCGATCGACCTGGGCGGTGGCCTGGATGCGCCGAAGTCCATGCCGCAGGACGAGAACGGACTCGGCGCGCCGACCACCGTGCCCGAGGACATGGCCAAGCGCATTGCAGAGGAAGCCGAGAAGCGCCAGCTGGATTCGTTGATGGATGAGCTGCGCGAAGCCATCGACAAGAGCCAGGCACTGCAACCCTTCAAGGACCAGTTGCTGCTGGACATCACGCCCGAGGGCCTGCGCATTCAGATCGTGGACAAGCAGAACCGGCCGATGTTCAGCCTGGGCGGCACCGAGCTGAAGGATTACACCGTGCAGATCCTGCGCGAACTGCCGCAGTACCTGAACACCGTGCCGAACCGCATCAGCCTCAGCGGGCACACTGATGCCAAGGCGTACGCCGGCGCACGCGGCTACACGAACTGGGAACTGTCCGCTGATCGGGCCAATGCCGCACGCCGATCGTTGCTGGCCGGCGGCCTGCAGCCCGACAAGGTGGTGCGCGTGGTGGGCCTTGCCTCCTCCGTGCTGTTCGACAAGGAAAACCCGTACAACCCGATCAACCGGCGCATCAGCCTCATCGTGATGACCAGGAGCGCCGAAGCCAATGCACTGTCCATCGATGCACCCGATGTGGATGCAGCGCGCAAGGCCATCGAGTCACTTCCCGAAGCGGCCGCAACGCCCGCCGCAACGCCTGTCGCCACAGTCGCGGCGCCAGAGACTGCAGCGCCAGTACCAGCGCCCGCGGCCGCTTCATCATCGGAAAATCTGGGTGCGGCGGTGCAAGCTGCCGAAGCGGCACTGCGCCAGATCAAGCGCCCGGACCCGTAGCGGGCCCTGCGATCAGGTCGCCTAGCCTGCCGCTGGCAGTGGCGCGAGCCCTTCGAGCAGCTTGGTTATCTCGCCTGTCGCAGCCCTGGCGCTGGCGATCAGTCTTCCCGGCAACTTCAGTGTTTCCAAAGCGGCTTCCGCCAGGCCCGGCGTGCAGGTCGCGGCATGCACCAGCTCGGTGGTCAGAGCCTGCGCCAGCATCAGCAGCGCCACGGATTCGGAGCGCTGCAGGCTTTCCTGTTCTTCGCGCCAGCGGATGATGGCCAGGCGAAGTCCACCCGGCAGCCCCCAGCTGCGGGTAACCCGCGACGCCAGTTCGCCATCGTCCGCGGCAAAGATTTCCCGCATCACCGGCCCGATCAGACGCTGGCCGGTCTCGCGTTCGGCCTGCGCCAGTGCGCGCAGTGCCGTGATCTCACCGGCCCGATGCAGCAGCCCCACTCCGGTGAGCAGCGGCGCATCCGAACCGGTCTCCCGCGCCAGCACGCGTGCATGGCACGCCGTCGCCAGTGCCTCGCGCCACAACAGCGCGACTTCGGTCTCGCGACCGGCGGCAACGAACAGGCTGTCGCGCAGCGACTGCAGCGCGCGCATGGCGATCTTGTGGCTGCACAACCCTGCCGGGTCCTGCTGCAGCCAGGCGACGCAGGCTGTCACGCCGACTGGCTTCGGGGGGCAGCGTGCCAGGGCAGTCTTGAAGGCCTGCAGTACCCGCGCATTGCGCGGCGCCGTTTCGAAATGATTGGGAGAAGGAAACGGAATGACAGTGGCGCTGGACATCGTTTGATTATTCAACACCGATTTGACCTTTGCCCGGACCCGACGCACATTTTGCCAAGCAAATCCTTCAGAACGGGCTTGTGTCGGCCGGCATGGATCACCCTCAACGCAGTCATCGGAACCCGTGCAGATCCGCGTCCGCCGGGGCGCACATCGTGGCACTTCTGGTGTTGCCGGCGATGGCCATGGGCAGCGAAGCGCTGGCCGGATCCGGGTTCGACGCGGCGGCAGCAGGCGATGACGCTCAGGTTGCACAGGCCTATGCCTACCTGCAGGGCGGCCAGCTGGACCAGCTGATGCAGGTGCTGCCACCGCTGGCCCGCGAGGGCAATGCACGGGCGCAGTTCCTGCTGGGCGAGCTCTACTCACGCGGCGAAGGGGTGACCCAGGATGACGAACAGGCCGCCCGGTGGTGGCGCCAGGCCGCCGACCAGGGCCTGGCATTCGCACAAAACGAACTTGGTGTGGTGTTGATGGATGGACGCGGCGTCGAAGCCGATCCGCTGCAGGCATTGGCCTGGTATCGCAAGGCCGCCGACCAGGGTCTGGGCGTGGCCCAGGTCAACATCGGCCTGGCGTATTTCAATGGTGTCGAAGGCATCCCCCGGGATGACCGGCAGGCGGTGGCCTGGTTCCAGAAGGCAGCCGGCCAGGGGCTGGGATGGGCGCAGTTCTATCTGGGAGTCGCCTGCTACAACGGCCGCGGCGTGGTGAAGAATCTGCCGCAGGCCTTCGCGTGGTTTCAAAAGGCTGCGGACCAGGGCTACACCGAAGCCCAGTATTCACTGGGCGCCATGTATGCGCGCGGCGAAGGCAGGCTGCGCGACAACCGGCGCGCCATCGAATGGTTCGCGCGCGCCGCACAGAACGGGCATGAAAGGGCCGAACAATCGCTGCGCCAGCTGGTCCGCGGGCTGACCCGGACGCGCCTGCCGGCAGGCATCGGGATAAGAGAAGAACCGGATGCCACTGCTTCGAATGTCCAGACACTGACCCGTCGTGAATTCGCGCGCGTGCTGAACCGCGGCAGCGACTGGATGGAGATCTATCTCGAGGACAGCCACTTGGTCGGCTACGTCAGCGCGCAGGATCTGCGGCGTTAGCGGCCGCCTGATTTCCGGCTTCGCGCACCATGTCCAGCGTGATGATCGACGCGGGAGTCCAGTCGTCCGTCAACGGAACCCATTTTTCGAAATTGATCACCAGCTGTATCCGGTTGCTGCCCGCCGGCGCGTAGAACCGCGTGACACGACGGCAGCGGACCGTCGGACTCGTCTCGCTCTCGCAGCGCGTCTCGTAGATCCACCGCACTGTATTGCCCTTCAGCGTGGTGGACTCCAGTTCGGCGACGCCGTCGGTATCGAGCTGCAGCTGATGGATCAACGGCGCATTGGGTTCCAGACCGAAGAGTTTCATCTGAAGTCAGCGACCCCATCGACCTGAAACAGCCCCACCAGACGCGGCACCCACTCAGCCATGCCCGCAGCGTTCTGGACGCGCTGCGCTTCGATGATCTCAGGCGTCAACGGCGGCGGTGGTTCCCCAATGCCACGCGGATCTGCCCGTGCGCACAATGGCGCGAGCACTGCACCGCATGCGACCAGGCGAGCGGCGCGCTGTATGGCGAAGCGCATCAGCGCAATCCAGAACCCGCAGTTGCGCCAGACACTGCGGCCACCTGTTCTTCGCTTTCCCGCAGCATATCCAGCGTGAAGCTGCTGACCCGGAGCCAGTCTCCGTGGTCCTCTTTTTCGATGTCGATCATCAACTGCGGTGGCCGGTCCCCGGGCGGAATGCGAATGCGTGTGACCTGCCGGCACCGGGCCATGGTGGCGCTCTCGCAGAAGGTCGAGTACCTCCAGCCCACGGTCTCGCCCTTCAGCACGCCGGTTTCGGATTCCGCGATGCCATTGGTATTGAGCATCAGGTACCGGATCGCCGCGTCATTGGCGTCATACCCGTAAAGAATTGTCGCCGGACCGAGGAACGAGACTCCACCCTCTACGGCACCACCCATTGCCATCCATTCCTCGTTCCAGACCACGTGAGTCACGCAATTCACGCCCGGGCCCGCGCCGATTGCAACGCAGTCGCCCTTGCCCTTCGCCGGCATCAAGTTCGGAATATCGGACTCGCAGGTTTCATCGCAGGTGCCGCCCGCATAGGTCTTGGGCAGCGGCTCCTTCAACGCAAGCGCGCCCGGCTTCAGCGTCTGGAAAAACTGGACCACACCTTCGTATCGGTAGCGACCCACCAGGCGCGGCAACCAGACAGTCAGCTTGTCCACCATGTTCACGCGCCTCGCCTCGATCGTCTCGGGCGTCAACGGCGGGGGCGGCTCGCCGATGCCATGGGGGTCGGCATGCGCAGGCGATGCAACAAACGTCGTGGCGCACGCCAGCAAACCCACGAGTGCAATCGTCTGGTTGTTCACTGCTCGCCTCCCGTAATCGCACCCTCCGGCACTGCATCCAGCCGTTGCAGCACGAACCGGAAGCGCGCCTTGCGCTCCAGCTGCTTCTCGATTTCGACTTCGATCTCGACCAGCTTGCCGTCCACCCGCGGCGTGATGCGGGTGGTGCGTGTGCACTCGGGCATGTCGGGGCAGGGCGTGATGGTCTTCAACGTGTTGGCCACCAGGTACGCCTGGCCGTAGTAGGCCAGCCCAAGGTTGTCCACCTGCAGGTAACGGATGCCCAGGTGGTCGGTATCGAGCCCGTACTCGACCATGGCCGGAGAAAGCGTCGACACGCCGCCAATCAGGTCCTCTCCATCAGGCCCCTTCTTCTCCGGCCAGACCACGCTGAGCTCGCAGTGCACGCCCGGCGCGCGACCAAAGGCCGTGCAATCGGCCACGCCATTCACGCGCAGCAGGTCGCGCGAGATGCCTTCGCCGCGCAGCTGCACGTAACCGCCATAGTCGAATTTTCCGACCAGCAGTTTCAGCCAGTTGACGATGGCCTGCGGATCGCGGGTGGGCTTGACGCGCTGGCCATCGATGAGGATCTCGTCCAGTTCCTTGTCGCGCGAACTGGCGGCATCGACCGGCGCCGATACCAGCAATGCCGGCATCAGCATCCATGCTGCGAGCAGAAGCCCTTTGTGTCGGTTCATGCTGCCTCCTTGCGCCCCCGGACTTGTGGGCGCAGTGTGCGCCTCTGCCTCTCTCTCGTCAGCAATTCACCACTTCGGCCTTCGAAGTCATCAGGCGCGCGGGGTCCGGCTCCGGGCCGGGGTGGCTCGCAGGTCATAGATTTCCGTGCACGTCACCAGCAGAACTGCAGTCCGCGTCGTTGCTTTACATGCATCGTGCATCTAATCTCTGCGCCGCCTCATGAGAACAGAACGCCTCGAAAACCTGCTTGGGGCCCTTGCCATTTCAGTGACCGACGCGGTGGCGCGCGGCATCGAGGAGTCAGAGGGTGCCTACGGCTCCGATACCTTCGCGCTGGTGTTGCTGCAGCATGCCGAACGACTGCGCTCGGACGTGCTGTCGCGGCAGCTGAGGCTGGCGCAATCCTCCACCGTGCGGCTGGTCGACCGGATGGAAGAGCAGGGACTTGTGCGGCGGGAAAACGGAGCTGACCGGCGGACGGTGTTCGTGCGCCTCAGCGCGCGTGGACGGCGCGCGGCCGAGCGCGTGATCAGCGCGCGGCGAAACGTGTTGCAGGAACTGGTCGCCAGGCTCTCGACCAGCGAGCGTTCAGCACTGCACGGGATCGCCGTGAAGCTGCTGACCAATCTCACCGTTGACCTCGCCAGCGGTGAACAGAATTGCCGTCTCTGCGACGAGGAGGCATGCGACCTGGCCACGTGTCCGGTCGAGACCCGTTATCAGACATTCGAAGGCGCGCTGCTTCCTCCGTAATACAGGGAATGTCTTCCGGTGCGTAAACAGGATTTGCGCCAGGAAGCAGCGCGCCCTCGAATGTCAGATGGCCGTCAGGGCCTGTCCGATATCGGCGATCAGGTCCGCCGGGTCTTCCAGACCCAGCGACAACCGTACCGTTCCGCGCTCGACGCCTGAAAGCGCGGCCAGATCGGCCGGCACATCCGGCGGGCCCATCAGGCCGGGCGGAATGATCAGCGACTCCGGCGAGCCCATGCTGGCCGCGATCGAGAACAGCTTCAGCGCATCGGCGAAGCGATCACCCGCTGCGGCCCCAGCGCGCAGATCGAAGCTGACTACCGTTCCGAAATGCCGCATCTGCCGCTTGGCCAGCTCGTGCTGCGCGTGGCGCGGCAGGCCCGCATAGTGCACGCGCGCGACTTTCTCGTGGCCTTCCAGGTACTGGGCGATGGCGAGCGCCGCTGCGCACTGTGCCTCATAGCGCAGCTGGTAGGTCTTCAGGCCACGCTGGATCAACCAGGCCGCATGTGGATCGAGCACCCCGCCCAGCAGTGTGAATGCGGGACGCAGCTGCCGGATCAGTTCGGCCGAACCGATCACCGCGCCACCCATCACGTCGCCGTGCCCCGAGGCGTACTTGGTCAGGCTGTGCAGGAACAGATCGACATCGGTATCGCCATGCTGATGCAGGCCCGCCAGCGTGTTGTCGAGCAGCGTCAGCGCACCGGCCGCGCGTGCGTGCTGGGTGATCAGGCCGATGTCCGCGATGCGGTTGATCGGGTTGGTGGGGCTCTCGAAGATCACCAGCCTGGTCGGCGTTTCCTTCAGCGCGCGCTCGATGCCGGCGTTGTCGAGGATCGAGAGCATGGTATGCGCGACGCCAAAGCGGCCCAGCACGCGGCGGATCAGCGCCCGCGTCGGCGAATAGGTTTCGACGAAACACAGCACGTGGTCGCCAGACTTCAGCAGGCCGAACAGGGTCTGCGCGATGGCGCCCGCGCCGGAGGCACAGACGATGGCTTCCTCGCGGCCCTGCAATTGCGCCAGTGTCATCTCCAGCTGTCGCGTGGTCGGGTTCGCCGAACGCGAGTAGAAGAAACCCTGCTTGTCGCCGCGCAATCCGGCCAGCGTTCCGGCCACCGTGTCGTATTCGAACTTGACACTCTGGTAGATGGGCGCGACCAGCGGCAGATTGTCCGGCGGCACCACAACCTGCGGCGGATGCGCCAGCCTCGTCTTGTCCTTCATGGCGCTAGCCTATCACTGCAGATTGCGCAGCCGCTCGATGGCCCGGGAAAGCGTGGCATCCTGCTTGGCAAAACAGAGCCTGAGCAGGCTGTGTTTCACGGGTTCGCGATAAAACGGCGCCAGCGGAATGGCCGCCACACCGCCCTGCTCCAGCAGGCGCGTCGCCGCAGCCATGTCGTCCAGACCCGCCAGCAACGCGCATCCGGAGTAGTCCACCAGCGTGAAATAGGTGCCTTGCGCCGGCAAGACCCGAAAGGCGCTGCCGGCAAGCCCCTGCGTGAGCAGCGCCCGCTTGTGGGCGAAGAAGCTTCCCAGCGCGTCGAACACGGTCGGTTCGGCGTCGAGGTAGCCCGCGATGGCGTACTGGAAAGGCGTGGCGATGCTGAAGGTATTGAACTGGTGCACCTTGCGCAGCTCGGTGGTGAGACGGGGTGGTGCCACGCAGTAGCCGACCCGGAGGCCCGTTGCGTGCAACGACTTGCCGAAGGAATACACGGCCAGCGACCGCTGCCGCAGCGACGGATGTGACAGCACGCCATGGTGCCGGGCGCCGTCGAAAACGATGTGTTCGTAGACCTCATCAGACATCACGATCAGGTCGCGCTCCTCGGCCAGTCGCGCCAGTTCCAGCAGATCCGCTTCCGGCAGCACGGTGCAGGCCGGATTCAACGGGCTGTTCACCACGATCAACTTCGTGCGCGGCGTCAGGGCTGCACGCACGCGCTGCCAGTCGTAGCGGAAATGCGGCGGCAGCAACGGCACATGCACACAGCGCGCACCGGCCACCCGTACCGCCGGATCGTAGGAGTCGTAGGCCGGGTCGAATACCAGCACCTCGTCGCCCGGCCCAACCAGCGCGGCAATCGCCGAGAAGATTCCTTCGGTCGCACCCAGCGTGATGGTGATCTCGCCGTGCGGATCAACGTGGATGCCGCGCCGGCGGCCCAGGTCCTGCGCTATGCGCTCGCGCAGCGCGGGCAGACCCGCCATCGGCGCGTACTGGTTGTGTCCGGCGCGCATGGCCGCGGCCACCAGCTCGATGAGCCGCGGATCCACCGGATAGTCGGGGAATCCCTGCCCCAGATTCACGGCGCCGAGTTCGGCGGCCCGCTGGGATATCACCGTGAAAATGGTGGTGCCGACATCCGGCAGCTTGCTGTTCACGCGATCTGGCTCACCGCCGCCATGGCCGCGCCCACCGTCCCCGCGGCAGCCCCAAAGCTGGCCACACGCAATTCGGCGCGTGATCGCAGCAGCCTCGCGTACTGGTCGTAGTCCTCGCTGATGCCGCCGCCGATCACGATCAGCTCCGGCCAGAACAGCCGGTTGATCATGTCCAGGTAATCGTTGACCCGTGCGGTCCAGTCCTTCCAGCTGAGGTTCTGTTCGGATTTGATGCGGGCCGCCGCGCGCTGTTCGCCTTCCTCGCCACCGACCTCCATGTGGCCGAGCTCGGTGTTGGGCACCAACCGGCCATCGATGAACAGCGCCGAGCCGATACCGGTACCGAAAGTCAGCACCATCACGCTGCCTGCCACACCGCGCGCCGCGCCGGCGCGCACCTCTGCGAGGCCGGCCGCGTCGGCGTCATTGAGCAGCGCCACGGGCCGTCCGAGTCGCTCGCGCAAGGCCTTGCCCGCGTCGAAGTCGATGAGGGACGGATGCAGGTTGGCGGCGGTGCGGATCACGCCGCGAAGGATCACGGAAGGCAGCGCCACGCCCACCGGCATGCCCGCGGGTTGTGCACCAGCCAGCTCGACCAGCGCATCGATCAGATTTTCCGCCGTCGCCGGATCCGGCGTGGGAACACTGTCGAGCCCGGCCCGCAGGCGACCGGATTCCACATCCACAGGCGCGTACTTGATGGACGACCCACCAACATCCAGCCCCAGCGCGATATCCCCCGAAGTCATGCGTGCCTCAGGGCTGGTTCAGCCCCGCCTCGGCCATGCGCATCTCGCGGTCGCGCTTCTTTTCGGCGCGCTTCATGAGGATCGCGGAGACGACGACCCCCGCCGCGACGATCAGGACCATCAATGTGGCCAGCGCATTGACGCTGGGGTTCACGCCGCGACGTACGCGCGAAAACACCACCATCGGCAGCGTATTGGAGCCCGGGCCGGCCACGAATTGCGTCACCACCACGTCGTCCCATGACAGCGTGAATGCCAGCAGCCACCCGGACATGATGGCCGGAAAGATCAGCGGCAGCGTGATGCGGAAGAACACCTTGGCCGGTTTGGCGCCGAGATCCAGCGCCGCCTCTTCCAGCGAATCGTCGAAGCCGGCCAGGCGCGACTGCACCACCACCGTGACATAGGCCATGGTGAAGGTGATGTGCGCCAGCACGATGGTCAGCACGCCGCGATCGAACTGGATGCCGAACAGGTTCTGCAGCACCTGCTCCATCGCCACGAACAGCAGCAGCATCGACAGGCCCGTGATTACCTCCGGCATGACCAGCGGCGCGGTAGTCAGCCCCTGCAGCAGGGCGCGGCCACGAAACGGCCCGAATCGCGCCAGCACCAGCCCGGCGAGCGTGCCAAGCACCACCGCCGCGGAAGCCGACATCACGGCCACGCGAATCGAAAGCCATGCGCCCTGCATGATGGCGCGGTCATTGAACAGCTCTCCGTACCACTTCAGGGTGGGCGAATTGGCCGCGTCCCACACGGTGACCAGCTTGGAGTTGTTGAAGGAGAAGACGACCATCGAAATGATCGGGATGTACAGGAACAGCAGCCCCAGCGCGAGCATGATCTTCGGGAAGGAGAAGTATTTCTTCATCGACCCCTCTTCATCTTCTCTGGGCCTTGAGCTCGCGATTCTGGAAGTACTGGAAGATCATGATGGGTACGACCAGCAGCAGCAGCATGACGATGGTCACCGCGCTGGCGCGCGGCCAGTCGCGGTTCAGCGAAAACTCGTCGTACAGCAGACTTGCGATCATCAGCTGGTTGGAGCTGCCGAGCAGGGACGGAATCACGTATTCGCCCACCGCCGGAATGAACACCAGCAGGCTGCCAGCCACGATGCCCGGGAACGACTGCGGCAGCGTGATGCGGAAAAACGAGCGCAGCGGACCCGCGCCCAGGTCCGCGGCGGCTTCCAGCAACGTGAGGTCATGCTTCTGCAGGTTCGAGTACAGCGGCAGGATCATGAACGGCAGGTAGGAATACACGATGCCGATGTACACGGCAAAGCTGGTGTTCATCATCACCAGCGGCTGGTTGATGATGCCCAGGGACAGCAGCACGTTGTTGATCACGCCGTCGGTCTTCAGGAGGCCGACCCAGGCGTACACACGCAGCAGGAATGACGTCCAGAACGGCAGGATCACCAGCATCAGCAGCACGTTGCGGGCCGTGGGCGTGGCGCGCGCAATGGCGTAGGACATCGGATAGGCGACCAGCAGGCACAGCACAGTGGACACCGCCGCCGTCTTGATCGAATACAGCCAGCCGCTCACATACAGCGGTTCGTGGAACAGGTAGCGGTAGCTGCCGAACAGCAGCTTGATCTGCAGCGCGCCGTCTTCCAGCCAGCGCACCACCGGCTCGTACGGCGGGCGGCCGTAGGGCGCGAATTCCGCGAACGAGATCTTCAGCACGATCAGGAACGGGACCAGGAAGAACAGCAGCAGCCACACATAGGGCACCGCGATGACCATCCGCTGGCCCGCCCAGTACCGGCGGATGTATTCGGACCAGCGCGGCGGCCCGAAGCGCAGGAACAGCTCCCACAGCGAGCCGGGCCGGCCGTTGCCAGGTGACTTGCCCTGCGCTGTGCCCTGCCCTGCCATTACTGCGTGACGACCACCGGGCTGCTCTCGTGCCAGCTCAGGTAGACGGTCTCGTCCCACAGGATTCGCTCGTCGTCCGACATGCGCTCCACGTTCGGCAGCGTGACGCGCACGGTGCGGCCGGTATCAATCTGCACCAGGTACACGGACATGTCGCCCATGTAGGCGATCTCCCTGACCACACCGCGCACGCAGTTCTCGCTGGTGCGTGCCGGCGGCTGGCGCGAGATGTCGATCTTCTCCGGACGCACCGCCACCCAGACCGTGGCGCCCGGCGCGGCCGAGATGCCGTGGTCCACGTAGATGACCCCACCCAGCTCCTCCGACTGGATGCGCACCCGCTCGGGAAGATCCTCGATGAGCTGGCCCTCGAACATGTTCACCGAACCGATGAAATCGGCCACGAACCGCGTCGCCGGGAACTCGTAGATCTCGGTGGGCGTGCCGATCTGCACGATCTCGCCCCGATTCATCACGCCGATGCGCGAGGCCAGCGTCATGGCCTCTTCCTGGTCGTGCGTAACGACCATGAAAGTGACGCCCAGCTGCTCCTGGATATTGATCAGCTCGAACTGCGTGTGCTCGCGCAGCTTCTTGTCCAGCGCGCCCAGCGGCTCATCCAGCAGCAGCAGCTTGGGCCGCTTGACCAGAGAGCGGGCCAGCGCCACGCGCTGCCGCTGGCCACCGGAGAGCTGGTGCGGCTTGCGCTTGGCAAATTCGGTGAGCTTCACGATGCCGAGGATCTCCTCGACGCGCGCCGCGATCTCGCCGCGGGGCAACCGCTCCTGCTCCAGACCGAATGCGACGTTCTTCTCCACGCTCATGTGCGGAAACAGCGCGTAGGACTGGAACATCATGTTCACGGGCCGCTTGTACGGCGGGATGCCGGCCATGTCCTGGCCATCCAGCAGCACGGTTCCAGCGGTGGGAGTCTCGAAGCCGGCCAGCATGCGCAGCAGCGTGGACTTGCCGCAGCCGGACCCACCCAGCAGGCAGAAGATCTCGCCCTGGTAGATCTTCAGCGAGACGTTGTCGACGGCGACGAAATCACCGAATTTCTTGGTGATGTTGTTGATCTGGATGTAGGGCTTGGCATGCGGGTCCCGCCAGGGCTCGATCTTGTTCTTTTCGCTGCGCTTGTCCGCCATGCAACGCTCCGACCACCAGGACCAGATGAAAAGTCGCGCCGCCCGGAGGCGGCGCGATGAAACAACGTTACTTGCCGGTCTTGAAGCGCTGCCAGGTGCGCGTCAGCGCCTTCTGGTAATCGGCGCTCTCGGGCAGATCCGGCACCAGCTTGGCCATCAGCTCGGGGGGCGGATATACGTCCGGGTTGCCCTTGACCGCCTCGTCGATCATCGGCAGCGACGCGGAATTGCCGTTGGCATAGGCGATGTAGTTGCTGTTCTTGGCGGCGATTTCCGGACGGTTGAGAAAATCGATGAACAGGTAGGCGTTCTTCACGTGTTCTGCATCCGCGGGGATCGCCAGGTTGTCGAAGAACATGACCGCGCCTTCCCGGGGGATGTGGTACTTGATGTGAAAAGGCTTCTTGGCCTCTTCGGCGCGGGTGGCAGCCTGCAGCACGTCGCCCGACCAGCCCAGCGACAGGCACCATTCGCCCGTGGCGAGGTTGTCGATGTAGGCCGAGGAATCGATCTTGCGAATGTAGGGCCGGATCGACATCAGCACTTTTTCGGCCGCCGCCAGGTCATCCAGGCTTTCGCTGTTCGCGTCCTTGCCCAGGTACATCAGCACCGTGCCGACCACTTCGCCCGGCGCATCCAGGATGCTGATGCCGCACTTCTCGAATTTCCTGATCTCGTTCGGGTCGTAGAACATCGCGAAGCTGTTCACTGGCGCGTTGGGATCGGCCTTCAGGATGGCTTCTTCGTTGTACGAGACGCCCGAAGTGCCCCACATGTAGTTGACGGCGTACTGGTTGCCCGGATCGAAGGCCTCCAGCGCCTTCATGATCTTTGGATCGAGCTTGTCCCAGTTGGTGATCTTGCTGCGGTCGAGCTTCTGGTAGATGCCGGACTTGATCTGGTTGGCAAGGAAACTGGCCGACGGCACCACGAGGTCGAAGCCGCTGCGCCCGGCGCGCAACTTCGTATCGAGGATGTCGTTGTTGTCCATCTCGCCGTAGTTGACCTTGATGCCGGTCTCGGACTCGAACTGTTCGATCAGGCTGGGCTCGATGTAGTCGGACCAGTTGAAGACGTTCAGCACCTTCTCCGGATCGGTATCAACCGCAGCCGCGGCGGACTTGGTTTCTTCAGCTGGCTTGCTGCAACCGACGAGCAACGCGCCAAACGCTGCCAGCATGACAAAGGATCTAGTTTGAGCAGACATGGCGGACTCCCTATCGCGAGCTCTCGATCAGAGCTGTGGAAACAAGTTGGACGTATCAACCGGACCGCAGATCGCAGGCACCGGTCGGGTGCGTCCGACTATAGCCAACCGTCCTGCTTCAGGCCAGCCAGCGTCATGTCCAGCGTACGCCAGACCTTCTCGACCAGTTCGTCGATTTCCGGCTTCGTGATCACCAGCGGGGGCGCAACGATCATCGTGTCGCGTGTGGCGCGCATGACCAGGCCATTGATGATGGAGTTGTCACGGCAACGTTCTCCGACCTTGCCGCGGGGGTCGAACCAGGTGCGGGGATCTTTGGTCTTGACCAGCTCCAGCGCGCCCAGCAGGCCCAGGCCCCTCGCTTCACCCACCAGCGGATGGACCACAAGTTCGGCCCAGCGGCGCTGCAGGTAGGGTCCGGCCGTGTCGCGCACGTGCTCGACCAGCCGCTCGCGCTGGATGATCTGCAGATTCGCGAGTGCTACCGCCGAGCACACCGGATGTGCCGAATAGGTGAAGCCATGGGCGAATTCGCCGCCCTGCTCGATCAGCTTTTTCGCAACACGATCGCCCACCATCACGCCGCCGATGGGCAGGTATCCCGATGACAGCGCCTTGGCCAGGGTCATCAGGTCCGGGCGCGTTCCGTAGTACTCGGAGCCGAACCAGCGGCCGGTGCGGCCAAAACCACAGATCACTTCATCCGACACCAGCAGGATGCCGTACCGGTCGCAGATGCGCTGGATCTCGGGCCAGTAGCTCTCCGGCGGAATGATCACGCCGCCGGCACCCTGGACCGGCTCGCCGACGAAGGCTGCCACGCGCTCGGAACCGAGCTCCAGGATCTTTGCTTCCAGCTCGCGTGCGGCAACCAGTCCGAATTCATGCGCCGCGAGCCCCGCGCCCTGCTCGAACCAGTACGGCTGGTTGATGTGCGCGAACCCCGGCGACGGCAGCAGGCCCTGCTCGTGCATCCATTTCATGCCGCCGAGCGTGGCGCCGGCAATGGTGCTGCCGTGGTAACCGTTCCAGCGACCGATGATGATGTTGCGGTCGGGCTGGCCTTCGAGCTGCCAGTAGCGGCGCACCAGCCGGATCGCGGTATCGACCGACTCGCTGCCTGAACCGGTGAAGAACACATGCTGGAACTGCGGCGGCGTGAGCTCGGCAAGCTTTGCGGCCAGCTCGATGGCCGGTGGCGTGGCGCACTGGAAGAACGCGTTGTAGTACGGCAGCTCGTTCATCTGCCGCGCGGCGACCTCCGCCAGCTCCTTGCGGCCGTAGCCCACGGCCACGCACCACAGGCCCGACATGCCGTCGAGCAGCTTGTGCCCTTCGGCGTCGAAGACATACACGCCTTCGCCATGCGTGATCACCCGCGTGCCGCGCGCGGCAATCTGCTTCGAATCGGAAAACGGATGCAGGAAGTGGCCGGCATCTTCGGCCTGCCAGTGACGAAACTGTTCGTTGCCGTTCATACGTTCAGCAGCAGATGTTCGCGTTCCCAGGAGCTGATGACCTGCAGGAAGACCTCATGCTCGGCTTCCTTGACCAGCGTGTAGGCCTGCACGAAGGGTTCGCTCAACACCTGCGTGAGCGTCTTGCTCTCGCGCAGCCGCCTGACTGCAGTGTCCAGCGAACGCGGCAGCCCAAAGGGCAGGTCATGGGCGCTGCCGGTGACCGGCTCGGTGGGCTGCAGGTTCTCGATCATGCCGAGATAACCGCAGGCCAGCGATGCCGCGATCGCCAGATAGGGATTGGCATCGGCCCCGCCGATGCGGTTCTCGATGCGGCGGTTGTCGGGCTCGGACACCGGCACGCGCAGCCCCGCGGTGCGGTTGTCGTAACCCCACTGCACGTTGATCGGCGCCACCTGCGCGCGGCTGATGCGGCGATAGGAATTCACGTTGGGTGCGAACAGCGCCATCGCTGCAGGCAGGTACTTCTGCAGGCCGCCGATGTGCGCAAAGAACAGTTTCGAGGGCGAACCATCCTCGTTGCTGAACACGTTGTGCCGTGTCTTGCGGTCCACCACGCTCTGGTGCACGTGCATGGCGCTGCCGGGCTCGCGGGCATAGGGCTTGGCCATGAACGTGGTGTACATCTTGTGGCGCAGCGCCGCCTCGCGCGCGGTGCGCTTGAACAGGAAAGCCTGGTCGGCGAGGTCCAGCGGATCCCCATGCAGCAGGTTGATCTCCATCTGCGCGGGGCCGTCCTCGTGGATCAGCGTGTCGATCTCGATGTCCTGGCGCTCGCAGAAGGCATAGATGTCGTCGAACAGCGGATCGAATTCGTTGACCGCCGCGATGCTGTAGCTCTGCCGGCCGGGCTCGGCGCGACCGGAACGTCCCACCGGAGGCTTCAGCGGATAGTCGGCATCGATGTTCGGCTCGATCAGGTAGAACTCCAGCTCCGGCGCGATGACCGGTTCCCAGCCGCGCTCCGCGTACAGCTCCAGCACATGCCGCAGCACGTGCCGCGGCGCCATGGTCACGCGTCGCCCATCGGCATAGAAGCAGTCATGGATCACCTGGGCCGTGGGCTCGGCGGTCCAGGGAACTTCGCGCACGGTCTTCGTATCGGGCTTGAGCACGATGTCGATCTCGGCCGGACTCATGGTGTCGCCGGTATCGGTCGGGTAATCGCCGGTCACCGTCTGCAGGAAGATGCTCTCGGGCAGCTTCATGCCGGCATCGGCCGTGAACTTCTCGGCCGGCATGATCTTGCCGCGCGCTATGCCTGCCATGTCGGGGATGATGGCCTCTACCTCGGAGATGCCGCGCTCGCGGAAGAATTGATGGATGTCAGTGGTCATGAATCACCTGTTCGTATCCTGCGTGGCGCGGTCACGGGCCGCCGCACCGAAAGCCTTGAAAAGTGCCACCGAAAAGGCATTGCCCTCGGCCTGCCATTCCGGATGCCATTGCACGGCCAGTGCAAAGCGGCGTGCATCGGTCACGCGAAATGCCTCGATCAGTCCGTCATCGGCGCGCGCTTCCGCCACCAGCGCAGGCCCCAGCGACCGCACGCCCTGGTGGTGCAACGAGTTCACGCGGATGCGCGTTGCGCCGCCCGCTATCGCTGCCAGGTGCCCGCCCGGTGTGAACGTGACGTCGTGCGCCGGCCCATACTGCACTTGCAGAGGCTGGGTCACATCCTCGTGGTGCACGTGCATTCCCGGCACTTCGTGCACGTGCTGCCACAACGTGCCGCCGTAGGCCACGTTGATCTCCTGAAAGCCCCGGCACAGACCCAGCACCGGTACTCCCGCGGCAATCGCCTTTGGAATCAGTGCCAGCGTGGTCGCATCGCGCTCCGGGTCATGCAGCGTACCGGCGCGGCTGGCCTCGCCACCGTAGTGGCGCGGTTCGACGTTCGACGGGCTGCCGGTAAACAGCAGCCCGTCGAGCTCGGCAACCAGATCTTCGAGCTGCAGTTCCTCGCCCAGCGCCGGAATCATGAGTGGCAGCGCGCCGGCGATGCGCAGCAGCGGAACGATGTATTTCTCGCCGACCATATGAAAGGGATGGGGCGCTACGAGGCGCCGGTCGGCAGGAATTCCAATGACAGGTCGGCGGGCAGACATGGCTGCGAGGGGCTGTAGAATCTTGCGGGCGGCCACGCCTGGGCGGGCCTTGGGAGTGGCAGCCATTACACCACAGGGGACCCCCGAGCCGCCCCGAAATCGCGACAAATCCAGCTTAACCCATTGAATATGTTAGGGAAGTAGAAAATGCCCCAGGAACTGCTGGATTTCCTCGCTGTGCGCCCGGAACTGCGTTTCATCGATCTTCTGCTGCATGACCTGAACGGCGTCGACCGCGGCAAGCGGATGGACGTCGCGGGAGCACCCGCGACCTTCAGGCAGGGCCTGCTGCTGCCGGGTTCGATGTTCGCGGTCGACGTGCCAGGGCATACCATCGAAGCCACGGGCCTGGGCTTCGACGAGGGTGATGCCGACCGACCCTGCCTGCCGGTGGCCGGCACGCTGGTGGAGGTGCCGTGGCTGGATCATGGCGTCGCACAGGCACAGATCACCATGCACGAACGCGACGGCCGGCCCTTTGTGTGCGACCCGCGGCATCTGCTGTCGAGGGTACTGGCGCGCTTCAATGATCTCGGGCTCACGCCGGTGGTGGCAGTGGAGCTGGAGTTCTATCTGCTCGACCGCGAGCTGACCGCGCAGGGTCTGCCACAACCGCCGGTCTCACCACTGACGGGGCGTCGCGAACACCGCACGCAGATCAACTCGATGATCGACCTGGATGCCTGTTCAGTGGTGCTGGCAGCCATCGACAGCGCCTGCCGCGTGCAACGCATTCCGTCGACCTGCGCGCTGGCCGAGTACGGGCCGGGCCAGTACGAAGTGAACCTCGCGCATGGCGCCGATGCGCTCGCCGCCTGCGACCAGGCCGTGCGCTTCAAGCGGCTGGTGAAATGCGTGGCGCGTCACCACGGCATGGACGCCACCTTCCTGCCCAAGCCCTATGCCGACATGGCAGGCAGCGGCCTGCACATCCATGCGAGCCTCAATGACAACGCGGGCCGCAATGTCTTCGCCGATGCGGATCCGCGCGGCAGCGCGCTGATGCGTCACGCCGCGGCGGGCCTGCTCGCCACCATGGCCGATGGCATGGCGATCTTCGCGCCGCTGGCCAATTCCTGGCATCGCTTCCGTCCCGAAGCCTATGTGCCACTCACCGCGGACTGGTCGATCAACAACCGTGGCGCCGCGCTGCGCGTACCGGTGAGCGATGCGGCCAACCGGCGGCTTGAACATCGCGCTGCCGGCGCCGATGCGAATGTTTACCTGGTGATGGCCTGGGTGCTGGGTGGAATTCTCGAGGGACTTGCGCAGCGCGAGGAACCGCCCGCGCCGCTCGAAGGAAATGTGTACAAGAGCTCGGGCAGATTCGGCGAAGCCCTGCCGCGCTACTGGCCACTGGCGCTCGACCGTTTCGCAGCAAGCCACTTTGCGCGCGAGCTGCTCGGAAGCCAGTTGCACCAGCTGTTCGCCACCGTGAAGCGCCACGAGCTGGACGCATTCAATGCGCAGCCCACGGCGCAGGAATTCGCACTGTACCTGCCGGCTCTGTAGCCGTGAGCGGGCGCGTACATGACATCTCGTGGTACTGGGCGGCGGGCCCCGATGTGCCTGCGCGCCCTGCCCTCGCGGGCGCGGCCGACTGCGACGTGGGCATCGTGGGTGGCGGCATTACCGGAGTTTCAGCCGCGCTGCATCTGTCCAGGCGTGGATACCGCGTGCGGCTGCTCGAAGCCGAGCGCATTGGCTGGGGCGCTTCGGGCCGCAGCGGCGCGCAGGCCATCTTTGGTGTCGCTGCCGGTCAGGACAAACTCACCACATTGCTTGGCGCGGCGGACGCGCGCCGCGTGTGGGACATGTCGGTGGAAGCGCTGGCGCTGCTGCGCGAACTGATCGCACAGCACGCCATTGATTGCGACTACGTCGCCGGGCAGATGCACGTGGCCATCAAGCCCCGGCAGGCCGCCGAACTGGCCGAATGGCACGCGGATCTCACCGGCAATTTCGGCTACCACAGCGTGTCACTGCTGGATACGGCCGCTACCCGCAGGCTCGTCACCAGTGAGCGCTACATCGCCGGCCTGCTCGATACCAACAGTGGCCATATCAATCCGCTGAAATACCTGCGCGGCCTGGCGGCGGCAGCTGAACGTTCCGGTGCCGTGCTGCATGAGGGCAGCCGCGTTTCAGGATACGACCGACGCGATAGCCGGCTGCGGCTGGTGACTGAGCAGGGTGAGCTGACTTGCCGCCAGATCGTGTTTGCGGGCAACGCCTGGCTGGGCCAGACGGTGCCCACGCTGTACCGACGCATCATGCCGGTGGGCACGTATATCCTGGCCACTGAACCGCTGGGCGAGACCACCGCACGACAGCTGCTGCCGGAGAATACGGCGGTCACCGACATCAACTGGGTACTCGACTACTTTCGCCGCAGCGCCGACCATCGGCTGTTGTTTGGCGGGCGCGTCAGTTACTCGGGCCTCGACCCCTTCAACACGGCCAACGCCACGCGCGCGCGCATGGTTCAAGTGTTCCCGCAATTGAAGAACGTGCGCGTTGAATATGCCTGGGGCGGCTACGTGGACATCACGCTGAACCGCGCGCCCGACTTCGGTCGACTCGAAAGTGACGTCTACTACCTGCAGGGCTTTTCCGGCCACGGCATTGCGCTCACCGGCCTCGCCGGGAAACTGGTGGCCGAGGCCATTGCGGGCGATGCCGAACGCTTCGACGTGTTTGCGCGCATCCCGCATCGCGAGTTCCCAGGCGGGCAGCGCCTGCGCCGGCCGGCGCTGGTTCTCGCGATGCTGTACTACCGGCTGAAAGACCTGCTCTAGTTTCCGCTCAACGCATCGTTGAGCAGCGCCGCCAACCGCAGCGCTGCGGTCTCGATGCGTCGCTCCGCCAGCGGACGCATCAATGTGAGGTAGGCGTGATCCATCGCATGCTTCCGCGGATACAGCCTGCGTGCATCGATCAGCGCGCAGGATTCCCCGGCCCAGGACATCGGCGTGCCGGTCTTGTCGGTCTTCTGCGCCGGCAGGCGCGGCAGCAATCGCGCTTCGTACTGCTGTGCCGTCAGGCGCGCCGAGGCGAGCACGTAGTAATCCCAGATGGCATGCAGGTTGGTGCCCATCACGCCGTTCCTGTAACCGGTGCGTGCATAGGCCTCGGGGGAAAGATCCGTGCGCAGGCTGACCTGGAACTGGTTGCCACCCGAATCGGGGCGATTGCCGGCATGCAGCGGCTGGTGCACGTCACCCACCAGGTGCACCAGGAACTTGAGCGCGTCGGCCCGCGCCGCAGTGCTCTGCGACCGGTCCGCAAGTATCCGTCGCTGCGCTTCGATCGCTGCAACCACGCAATGGCCATCGGGGCAGTCGCGCTTCAGCACGAAAGTGCAGCTGCCGTCCTTCGAATCAATGTAGTGCCAGGCCGAAGTCGCCTTGAACTGCGCGGGGTCGGTGTTGCGCAGGTTGTCGGCCCAGCTGGCAACTCCTCCCAGCGTGGCGTCGCGCTCGCCTGCCAGCAGTGCCTTGACCTGCGCCTGCGCCCGCGGCGTCAGGCGACTCTGGGCCAGGTCACCGACGAGCCGGTGACCAAGCGCGGACCAGGCGAACGCCACTTCCGGCCCGAAGCCGAGCGTCACCAGCAGCAGCACGACAGGAAGTCTCTTCATCATGAAAACGGCCCGCACAGTTTCCCGTGCGGGCCGCCGGTTTCAAGTCACCAATTCAGCCTCAGGCGATCGAGTAGCCCAGCCGGGTAATCGGCAGGGTACGGATGCGCTCCTTCGTGGCCGTGGAGATCGCGTTGGTGATCGCCGGAATCGCAGGCGGATAGGCCGGCTCACCACAGCCCGTCGGGTTGAAGTCCGTGGCCAGGAAGTGAACATCGATCACTGGCGTGATCGGCATGCGCGCGAGCTTGTAGGTATCGAAGTTCTGCTGCTGGATGCGGCCGTTCTCGATGTTGACCTCCAGACCCAGCGTGGACAGGCCCTCGACCACCGAACCCTGTACCTGGTTCTCGGCAGCCGAGAGGTTCACCACGGGGCCGATGTCGCCCACCACGGTCATCTTGTGCAGCGTGACCTTCTTCTTCGCATCCACGCTCACTTCGGCCACTTCGGCGAAATGCCCCTGGTGCGAATAGTGGAACGCCAGACCATGGTAATGACCCTTGGGCAGCGGCTTGCCCCACCCCGAGCGCTCCACGGCAGCCTTGATCGTGGCAACGGCGCGATCGGGATTGACACCACCACCGCCGAACCCGCCGAATCCACCGCCTGCGGCCGGAGCCGGGGCCGGCTGCTTCTGGCCGAACACCTCGATCAGGAACTCGGCATGGTCGCGGCCCGCAGCCGTCGACAGCTCATGCATGAAGGACTGCACCACCCACGCAGCCGTGTTGTTGCCCGGCGCGCGCATTGCCCCGCAGGGAATCTTCAACGGAGTCAGCGTCTGTGTTACGCGATAATTGGGCACGAAGCCTGACGGGAAGTCTCCGGCTCCTCCGAAGGCTCCCTGCACCGCCTGCGGACCACGCGGGCCCGCAGCAGCAGCAAAGCCGTCGGAGAACGACAGGGCATGTCCACTCCAGCCGATCAGCTTGCCATCCTTGTCGAGCGCACCCTTGAAATCATGAAAGCCGCCGGCGCGGTAGAAGTCATGCGAAATGTCGTCTTCGCGAGTCCAGACCAGCTTCACCGGGATGCCACCGGCCTGCTTCGAGATGGCAGCGGCCTCACAGACATAGTCATTCATGAGACGACGGCCGAAGCCGCCACCCACGCGCATCTGGTGCATCACCGCGCGATTGCGGTCCACGCCCACCACATCCGCAGCCGCGGTACGTCCCCCGTCAGGAATCTGCACCGAGCCCCAGATCTCCAGCTTGTCGCCGGCCGGATCCTTCTGGTACCAGGCCGTGGTGTTCTGCGGCTCCATCGGCTGGTGCGAGATGAAGTTGAAGGTGTAGAAGCCTTCGACCTTCTTCGCGGCGCCGGTGAAGGCCGCATCGAAGTCGCCGACGGACCGCAGCGATTGCTCGCCGGGACCCTTGGCAGCTGCCGCCTTCGCCTGCGCGTTGAAGGCAGTCCAGCTATCCTTGGAGGCTTCGCTCTCGTCCCACTCGATCTTCAGTTTCTTCTTCGCCGAGAACGCGGCCCAGGTGTTGTCAGCCACGATTGCCACACCCGGCATCACTTCAGTGGGCTTGAAGGTGCCCTCGACGATGAAGGCATCGACCACGCCTGGCAGCTTGCGGATTTCGTCCACATTGGCCTTGGCGACCCTGCCGCCCACGGCCGGACACTTCTGGAACACCGCCACCTTCATGTTGGGCAGCTGGACATCCATGCCGAACAGCGGCTGACCGGTCACCAGCTTGTGGTTGTCCACGCCAGTGACGCGCGTGCCCATCAGCGTCCAGTCCTTCTTGTCCTTCAGCTTCAGGTCGGCGGCAGCGGGCACCGGCATGGCGGCGGCAGCTGTGGCAAGCGATCCGTAGCTGGCCTTGCGATTGCTGGCCGCATGCATCACGACGCTCTTCGAGGTGGTGAGTTCACTGGCCGGCACGCCCCACTGCTGGGCAGCAGCTGCCACCAGCATGGCGCGGGCCGCGGCGCCGGACTGGCGCATCAGATTGAAGTTGGAGCCGGTGGACATCGATCCGCCTGCAAACTGGCTGCCATACGCGGAGTCGATCGGCGCCTGTTCGACGACCACATCATCCCAGTTCGCATCCAGGTCTTCGGCCAGCATCACGCCGTTGCCGGTCTTCATGCCCTGGCCAATCTCGGGAGTCTTCGAATACAGCGTGATCGTGCCGCTGGGCGCAATCTTGATGTACAGGCTGGGGTTCAGGGCCGCCGGCGGCCCACCAAAGCCCCCACCGCCACCGCGGCGCGCCGGCGCACCCTGGGCGGAAGCTTCTTCGTTACCCAGCAGGCCAAAGGCCAGCACCATGCCGCCACCCACAGCGGCGGTGGCCTTCATGAAGCCGCGGCGCGATACCGGGCCAGCGGTGAACATGGCGGCTTCCTGGCGCTGCAGCTTTTCGACCTCGGCGCGCAGGACGTCCGGGTAGTACTCGTTTTCTGGCAGGCTGATCATGAGGCGCTCCCGTTCAGGGCCTTGGCCGCGGATTTGATGGCGGCGCGGATACGGACGTAGGTGCCGCAGCGGCAGATGTTCTGCATCTGGCCGTCGATGTCGGCATCGGACGGATTCTTGTTGGTTCTGAGCAGTGCCGTGGCGGCCATGATCTGGCCCGACTGGCAGTAGCCACACTGGGGAACGTCGTGATCGATCCAGACCTTCTGCACGGCCGTGAGTTCACCGCCCTGTGCGAGACCTTCGATCGTGGTGATCTTCACTCCCGCCGCACCAACAGCCGGCATGGAGCAGGAGCGCACCGGAGAACCGTTGATGTGCACGGTGCATGCGCCGCACTGGGCGATGCCGCAGCCAAACTTGGTGCCAACGAGCTTCAGCTCGTCCCGCAACACCCACAGCAGCGGTTGATCTGCCGGCACATCGACCGTGTGGTCGGTGCCGTTTACGTTCAAAGTGACTTTTGCCATGACAGTTGCCCGTCCGATCTTAGTAATGAATTAGTTGGAACCCCACCAAGCGGGCCGAGCATAGCTGGCCCATAGGGCCGGTTCAATGAGAACGGATCTCGTAGCAGCAATGGATGCGCGGGTTTTCCTTGAAATCAAATGGCAACGTTGAAGTCGATACATCCGATACGCGAAATTTCGACATCGCTGTATCTAACTGGAAATAGCGGGAATTCGTGGAGAAGAGCAACAGGCCTTCGGGCGCGAGAATGCGCAAACAATGTGCAATCAGCGCCGCATGGTCGCGCTGGATGTCCAGCACGCCCTGCATGCGCGCCGAATTCGAAAAGGTCGGCGGATCCAGAAAGATCAGATCGAAGGATGGTGCGGTGGGTTGTTCCGCCAGCCAGCGAATGGCATCGGCCTGCAACAGCCGGTGCTGTGGACCTGCCAGGCCGTTGAGATCGAGATTGGCTGCTGCCCAGTCGAGATAGGTGCGTGACATGTCGACGCTGAGCGATGCAGCCGCACCACCTGCCGCAGCGTGAACCGTGGCGACCCCCGTGTAACAGAACAGGTTGAGAAAACGCTTTCCCTGCGCTTCCCGCCCGATGCGCGCCCGGGTCACACGGTGGTCCAGGAACAGCCCGGTGTCGAGATAACCATCCAGGTTCACCCGCAGCTTGAGACCAGCCTCTTCCACAATGTGAAACTCTTCGCTGCTGCCCCGCCTTTCATACTGGCCACTGCCGTGTTGCTTGCGCCGCGTGCGCAGGCGGATGTCGATCAAGGGAACGCCGGTCACTTCAGGGAGCGCCGCCAGTGCCTCTTCGCGACGCCGGCGCGCTGCTTCGGCGTCGACCGTGGGAGGCGGTGCATATTCCTGCACATAGAGCCACCGCCTGCCCTCGTCCGGTCCAGCGCCCGTATAGAGATCGATGGCCAGCGCGTATTCGGGCATGTCTGCGTCATAGAGGCGCCAGCAACCCACGCCCTCGCGCCGCGCGATCTTGCCCAGTCGCGCCAGATTCTTGCGCAGCCGGTTGGCGAACATCTGCGCACCCGCGGACTGTGCGAGCGCCGGATCATCGATGACCACGCCGCGCGCGGCCTCGCGCCGCGCCTTGCGCTCGCCCGGCGCAAAGCGCAGCAGCCGGCATTCGATCGCGCCGTTCCAGACGGTGTGCACGCGACTGGCCTCGCACCCCAGCAGCTGACCCAGCGCCGGCTCGCCGGTCAGCACCGCGGCATGCCAGGTCCTGAACGGACCGCGCAACGCCTCGCCGATTGCCCGGTGCGCGGCGGCTGCGTCCTCATCACCGGGAATGCGCGTCCCGTATGGCGGGTTCACGCACAGCAGTCCTGGCGCTGACGAGTCGGCCGCGCCCAGTGGTTGCAGCTGCGCGATATCCAGATGTTCGAACACCAGGTCGCGACCCACCCCGGCGCGCCGCGCATTGGCCTGTGCGGTGGCGATGGCGGCACGATTGCGATCCGAGCCGCGTATGGTCACCGGCACCTGGTGCAGCAGGCGCGCCTTCGCAGCGTCAACGACTTCATTCCACAGTGACGCATCGTGCCCACGCCAGCCCTGAAAGCCCCAGAAGTCGCGCAACAGTCCCGGTGCGGTACCGGTGGCCATCCATGCGGCTTCGATGGCAAAGGTGCCCGAACCACACATGGGGTCCAGGAATTCACCTCCCGCCGAAGCGATGGCGGGCCAGCCCGCACGCGCCAGGATGCCGGCTGCAAGATTCTCGCGCAGCGGCGCCTCGCCACCAGCCAGGCGGTAGCCACGGCGGCTCAGCGCATCGCCGGCCAGGTCAATGAGCAATGCGATGCTGCCTTTGGCGGCATGCGCCAGTACCCGCAGGTCCGGGCGTTGTGTTTCGACGGAAGGTCGCAGCCGCGTGGTATCGCGCAGCTGGTCCACGATCGCATCCTTGAGCTTCAGCGCCCCGAAATGCGTGTTGGTGATGGACGGATGCTTGCCGGTGAACTCACAGGCCAGCGTGCCGCGTGGGTCCATGTGCTCGCGCCAGTCGATGCCACGCGCAAACGCATAGAAGTCGTCCGTTGTGGCCACGGGCGAGCGGGCAATCTGCAGCAGCACGCGACTGGCCAGGCGCGATTCGAGCAGCGCGCGATAACCGATGGCCAGCGTGCCCTGGAAGCTGACGCTGCCACTGGTCTCCTTGACATTGGTGGCCCCGAGCGCGGCGATCTCGGTGGCCAGCAGGTCGGCGAACCCGCGCGGGACTGTCGCGACGAATTGCAGTTCACTCATGAGGGGTGCTGCAGGTCTGGATTGGCGAGCGGCGTGGCGCGCCACATCAAGTGAGGTCAATCCAGGTCGTCTTCAGCTCAGTGAACTTGTCGAAGGCGTGCAGCGACTTGTCGCGCCCCATTCCCGACTGCTTGAACCCGCCGAATGGCACGGTGATGTCGTCGGCGTCGTAGCAATTCACGTACACCATGCCGGAACGAATGGCGCGAGCCATGCGATGCGCGGTGGTCAGGTCACGGGTCCACACGGCTGCGGCGAGGCCGTAGCTGGTGTCATTGGCAATGGCGATGGCCTCGTCCTCGTCCTTGAAGGTAATGGTTGCCAGCACCGGCCCGAATATCTCTTCGCGCGCGATGCGCATCGCCGGCACGACGCCATCGAACACCGTCGGCTCCACATAACTGCCGCCACTTTCCACGCGGGCCTGCGCCCCGCCAAGCGCAATGCATGCTCCATCCTGCCGACCGATGTCGATGTAGCCCAGCACGCGTTGCATCTGCTGCGCATCGACGATGGCACCGAGTTTCGTCGCCGGATCCAGCGGATCGCCCGGCGCCAGTTCACGCCCGACCTTTGCCACGTGTTCCAGCACCGCATCCTTGATGCTCTCGTGCACCACCAGGCGTGAACCCGCCGAGCACATCTCGCCCTGGTTGAAGAAGATCGCGTAGGCCGCGGCGCGCGCGGCGCGCTCCACATCGCGATAGTCCGCCATCACGATGTTCGGCGACTTGCCCCCGCATTCCAGCGACACGCGTTTGAGGTTCGACTCGGCGGCGTAACCCATGATGAGCTTGCCGGTCGCTGTGGAGCCGGTGAAGCCGATGCCGTCCACATCCATGTGCAGCGCCAGTGCCTTGCCGGCCGTGTGGCCGAAGCCGGTGACGACATTGAAGACTCCGGGCGGCAGCCCCGCCGCCACCGCGAGCTCAGCCAGGCGCAATGCCGTGAGCGGCGACTTTTCCGATGGCTTCAGCACCACCGAGTTGCCTGCGGCGAGGATGGGCCCGAGCTTCCAGGCGGCCATGATCATCGGGAAATTCCACGGCACCACGGCACCAATCACACCCATGGGCTCGCGCGTAACCAGCGCCAGCGCTCCCGGCCCGGTCGGCGCCACTTCGTCGTAGATCTTGTCGATGGCCTCGGCGAACCACTGGATGCAGTTCGCTGTCGAGGGCACGTCCACAGCCAGCGCGTCCGAGATGGGCTTGCCCATATCCAGCGTCTCGGTGAGCGCCAGCTCCTCGCGATGGGCCAGGATGCCTTCGGCAAAGCGCAGCAGCACGCGCTTGCGCTCCTTCGGCGCCTGCCGGGACCAGACTCCGCGCTGGAAGGCAGCGCGGGCGCTGGCTACTGCGGCATCCACATCGGGAGCATCGCCGGCCGCGACTTTGGCCACGAGCCTCCCGTCAATCGGGCTGATGCAATCGAAGGTCGCACCGGAAGCAGACGGGCGGAACCCCCCGTCAATGAACAGGCCGGTGCGCACCTGCAGTGCTCTGGCACGGGCGTGCCAATCAACGGAAGGCTGGATGGTCATGGGCGGGCTGCAGCGACACTGGGATACGCTGGCAAGTATCGCCGCCGCAGCCGGGTTTTCCTATCATGGCTGCTCATCCAAGGAGCCCCCCATGAATGCCCGCCCAGAGGATTTCACCGCCCGCGCGCTCTCGCGCGAGGAACTCGAGGCCTTCTGGATGCCATTCACGGCCAATCAGCAGTTCAAGGCCAGCCCGCGGCTGCTGTCCCACGCCCGGGGAATGCACTACTGGACCACCGACGGCCGGCAGATTCTCGACGGCACCGCGGGCCTGTGGTGCGTGAATGCCGGCCACGGTCGCAGGGAGATCAGCCAGGCTGTAGCCCGGCAGCTGGAGACACTGGACTACGCACCGGCGTTCCAGATGGGCCACCCGGCGGCCTTCGATCTGGCCAACCAGCTCAAGAAGATCGCGCCGGCCGGGCTGGATCACGTGTTCTTCACCAACTCCGGTTCGGAATCGGTGGACACAGCGCTGAAGATTGCCTTCCAGTACCAGCGCCTGAAGGGCGAAGCCACCCGTACGCGACTGATCGGCCGTGAACGTGCCTATCACGGCGTGAACCTGGGCGGCACGTCGCTGGGCGGCATGGTGGGCAACCGCAAGGCCTGGGGCCCGGCCATGATTTCCGGAGTGGATCACCTGCCCCACACGCACAACCCGGCGCAGAACGCCTTCTGCAGAGGACTGCCCGAACATGGTGCGGAGCTTGCCAATGCGCTCGAGGGCCTGGTCGCCCTGCATGATGCATCCAGCATTGCTGCGGTCATCGTCGAACCGATCGCCGGGTCCACGGGCGTGCTGTTACCCCCGAAAGGCTACCTGCAGCGCCTGCGCGAGCTGTGCACAAAGCACGGCATCGTGCTGATATTTGATGAGGTCATCACCGGCTTCGGCCGCATCGGTTCGGCCTTTGCCGCACAGGAATTTGGCGTGACGCCGGACATCATCACCTGTGCCAAGGCGCTGACCAATGGCACGGTACCGATGGGAGCCGTGCTGGTTTCCAGGCAGATCTTCGATGCCTTCATGTCCCAGCCGGCCGGGACCATCGAGCTGTATCACGGCTACACGTATTCGGCCCACCCGGTGGCATGCGCCGCGGGCCTGGCCACCCTGGACGTGTACGAGCAGGAGGGCCTGTTCCAGCGCAGCAGGGAACTCGCCCCGTACTGGGCCAATGCCGTGCATAGCCTCAAGGGGCTGCCGAATGTCATCGACATCCGCACTTACGGCCTCGTTGCCTGCGTCGAGTACGAGCCGATTCCCGGCTCACCCGGCAAGCGCGGCTACGAAACCTTCGTGCGTTGCTTTGAGGCGGGTTGCCTGGTGCGCGGCGCGGCCGACGGCACAGCCATGTCGCCGCCGCTGATCATCGAGAAAGCCCAGATCGATCAGTTGATCGATACGGTGGGCAAGGCGATCCGGGCGCAGTAACCAGCAAGCTGGCAGGCCTGCCCTGTTACCAGGGCAGTGTCGTGCCGATCGAACCGATCAATCGCCCGTGGATCGATTTCGTGCCATCCACGTACTTGATGACGAAATTCATCTTGCCTGCGGTATAGCCGGTACCAACCGAGAAGTCCCACGGTTCCCCATAGGCTTGTCCAAAAGCTGTGCCCGCGTGCAGCAGCAACGCGGCGCCAATGCCGCCCATCGGGAAATTCGCGTTCAACTCCGCATAGAAGCCGCTGTCGCTGGTACTGGCGACATCAGGCGAATACCACAGCTTGGCCGAATAGGTCTCGCGGGATACGCCGACATACGCTTCCACCGTGTTCCAGCTGGAGAGTCCCGGGTAGGTGTAGAAGTTGAGCCCGGCGTCGTACGCAAATGAGCTCCTGGCATCACCCCAGGTGTAGCCGCCGTAAAGATCGATCTCGAAATTATCCCCGTCCAGCGTGCCGAAGCTGTTGTCGACGTTGCTGCCCCAGGCGCCCGCGTAGAAACCGGTGTCGAAGTCATAGGTGGCGCCCAGCTGGAACGCGGGCTTGCCATCCTGATCCACGGGGTCAGTCCGGGACACGCCGCGGAAATCGTAATCAGTGGCGATCAATGGCGACAGCGTGTAGTTGCCTGCATGAGCTGCTCCGGCCGTGGCCAGTACACCCGCTATCGCGGCGATCCTGTAGTGGGTCATGGGTCTTTCGCTTCCTTAAATGAGTGGGCGCTCGGGCCGAGAGGATACGCCACAAATCAAAAGGGCCGGATGCTCGCGCATCCGGCCCTGTAGCTGTCGGCCCATCGGGCCTCCATCCCGGTCGGTTTCCTTACCAGGGCAGCGTGGTGCTGACCGACAGGACAACCTTGTTATCCGTGTAGCCGGAAATGTCGGTGTCGATGTACTTCAGGGCGACGTCGAACTTGTTGACTGTGTAGCCAACACCCACCGAGTAGTCCACGTACTCGGAATCAGTCTGGCTGAAGGTCTTTCCGAAGCTGTAACCCACATGGGCCAGCAGCGAGAAATCCGACGGCAGCGGATAGTCCACGTTGCCCTCGACATACACCGCAGACTCGTCGCTGTTGAAGTAATCGTTGGTGACCCACAGCTTGCCCGAGAACGGGCCATGGCTGATGCCCGCGTAGGCTTCGATGGTGTTGATGCTCGAAGCGCTCGGATAGGTGTAGTAGTTCAAACCAAAGTCGTAGCCGATGCCGGCCTCGGAGTCACCGCCCGCGTAACCAGCAAACAGGTCAACTTCCACGCTCGGGTCGCCAGGGCCGAAATCCACGTTGCTGCCCCAGGCACCGACGTAGAAACCATTGTCAAAGCCGTAGTTCAGGCCGAGCTGGAACGCAGGACCAGCGCCAAAATCGCCGTCGAGTTGGTCGTTGGTCTGGCTGATACCACGCCAGTCATAGTCCGACGCGATGGTCGGGGTCACCGAGAATTCGCCGGCGCTGGCGACACCGGCAGCGGCCAGAAGGGCCCCGGCAATTGCGATTCGAGACTTGATCATCTTGGGTTTCACTCCGTGTTGGATAGATGTTGGCGTTGTTGTAAGCGCCCGACGCCAAAGCGTGGAGGTGAGCCTACCAGCAACAAATTGCGATGTAAAAGCACTTTGTGGCTTTAACGCCGCTTCAAACCCCTGATTACGTGTGAGTCCAGGGAGATTCGGATAGCTAACTATATGTTTTTAAATGCCAATTACTGCATGTATCAGCAGATCCAGACTCCTCCAAATGAGGCTCTGGCGGGCCTGAGTGAACATTCAGGGGTCCAATCGACCTTGAATTCTGTTGCTCATTGACAACGTCCAATAACGTAGTGTCAAGTGGCGTGAGCGGTACGGCTCAAGAGATCGCGGGCAAAGAAAAAGGCCCGGCGACACGCCGGGCCCTTCACATTCAAGCCCAGGTCCCGAACGGGACCTGAGGCCAGATTATTCGCCCCAGGGCAGAGTGGTCGAAGCCGCAAAGATGAAGCGGCCCAGTTCCCTGGGCTGGGCTGTGCCCACCTTCAGGTTGCTGCCATCGGCCCACTTGAAGCTCAGGTCGAAGTTGCTGACCTTGTAGCCGAACCCAGCCGACCAGTCGTAGTAGTCATCGGCACCCAGCGCGGGATCGAACTTGGAATAGCCCACATGACCCAGGAAGGTGAAGTCGTCACCCATGGGCACCGTCACGTTGGCTTCGGTGTACAGCTCATACTTGCCGCTGCCACCCCAGTCCCACGAATACCAGACCTTCAGGCCCAGTGGTCCCTTGTTGATGCCCACGTAGGCTTCCGGGGAGTTGATGTCACCCGCATTCGGATACGCGTAGTAGATCAAGCCCAGGTCATAGGCCACCACGTTCTCGCCCGAGAAGCCCACGAACGCATCAATCTCGGTCGACGGCCGGTCATAACCAGCGAAGCTGGTGCCGCTTTCCTGGAAGTCCACGTCGCTGCCCCAGATTCCGTAGTACATGCCGGTATCGGCAGTCCAGGTCAGGCCCAGTTGTGGCGTCCAGTCGTTCAGGGTCTGGGTCACACCACGGAAGTCATAGTCTGAAACCAGACTCACTGTGGCTGAAATGTTCCCGGCAGCCGCCGCGCCGGTTACGGCCAGCAGGGCCGCCGCGGTGGCGAATCGAAGCTTGATCATTGAGCTACTCCCCTTCTTATTAACCTAATATTGCACTTGGCGGCCCTTGGCGGGCACGGGACACAAATCCGCGCATAGCGTACCAGCAACGGATTCCAGAGTATATGAGTCCCCAGCGGCCATTGGTGCGGACGCAACTACTCCGGATTGATGCCACTCAGCCCCCCCCAATCTCCAGCGGCCAGCGCCAGGGACAAACGGGCACGCCAGTAGTCCCGAAGCAGCTGAATCCGGTTCACTTCGCTGGTCAGCATGTCCAGGCGAAGATTCAGTCGGTCCATGTTGTCGGGTTCGCCCCCGGTCGGGTTGGCCTGCCGCTGGCGCTGGACCGGCTGTATCTGTTGCTCAATCTGCTCCACGAGTTCGCGGCCTGCTGCCAGTTCGGCGGCCCGGGTCCGGATATCGCTACGCGCGGCAAGACGAGTTGCCTCCAGGCTGCGCAGTTCGGTGCGCAGCTGGGAGTCGGCCTTCAGCAGTAACGCTTTGCGCCGGTCAAACACGGGAATCTCAACGACCGCACTGGGACCTGTGAAGGAGGCCCCGCCCGACGCCTGGTCGCGAAACAGACCGATGTCCAGCTGGTTGAGCCAGCGGAAGCGCCTCTGATGCGCCAGCGTCCGCAGCCGGGCATCGACGGCCTCGTTGGCGGCGAGGATATCCAGCCGCCGTTGCATGGCCGCCTGTTCGCCAGCCGCCTCATCCGGATCCGAGGCCGGCATCTCCGGCAGAGTCTGCTGGACATTCCAATCGTCTCGCACACCCGTCAGGCCAAGCTGTTGGCCGAGCTTTTCCCGGGCGCGCGTGGCATCCAGCCTGGCCCTCACCGCATCGGCCTTGCGCTCCAGCAGGAGCCCGAGCTGGCGATCCATGACATTGGCGGTCAGGTCCGGGTTCCCGGGCTGATCGGCCAGCAGTCTGTCGTAGGCCACTTGATTGACCGCCACCGCTTGTTCACGCAATCCCTGCACTTGAAGCGCTGCCGCGTAGTTGATCCAGGACTGGGCCACCTCAGCCGCTACCCTGATGGCTGAGTTGGCTGCCTCATGGCGGGCACGTTCCAGATCGAGCCGGGCGACGCTGCGCCGGGCCGGAATTTTCAACAGGTCGATCACATTCTGCAGGACGCCAAAGCTCCAGCTGCGCCCGGGATAGAACGCTGAGAGATCGCCCTGGGGTGAGCGACTGCCCACGAGTGCAACCGGATTGGATGATGTGGCTGCTGCCACGAAATCAGCGCGGGTGACTTCCAGTCTTTCAAGCGCCAGTTGCAGATCGGGACTCGCCAGAAACGAGACGGCAATGCTCTCCTGCATCGTCAGACCATCGGCAAGCATGGCGTCCGCACGCGTGCGGGCTGCCGCGTCGGCTGAGGAATCCAGGCGCCATTCCAGTGGTGCGCTCACCTGCTCCGACACCAGCCTGGCAGTGACATCCAGGTTTTCCCGCTGCGTCGGGACGGAGCAGCCTGCCAGCACAATGATGAGCCCCGGCAACGCGGGCCGGGCAAGGCGGTACCTCTGCATGGGCGGCCACTATATAGTGCCGCGACCCGAAAAAGGGGATCGCCTCCGCCCATGAATCCACCGCCACGCATTCTGCTGACCCGCAGCTGGACCGAGGCTGTTGAACGCCATCTGGCGGGGCGTTACGACGTAACCTTCAACGAGACCGATGTGCCGCTGACCGCCGCGCGGCTGCGACAGGCAATGCGCGAGTACGACGCGCTTTGTCCCACGGTGACAGACAGGATCGATGCCGGAATCCTCGACGTCACCGGGCGTCGCGTCCGGTTGATCGGGAATTTCGGCGTCGGCTATAACCACATCGATGTCGCTGCCGCTGCCAGGCTCGGGATCCGTGTCTCCAACACGCCTGACGTGCTGACCGATGCCACGGCGGAACTCGCGATCCTGCTGCTGATGATGGCAACCCGCCGCGCGGGCGAAGGGGAGCGTGAGCTGCGAGGTGGCGGCTGGACCGGTTGGCGGCCCACGCACATGCTGGGCACCAGCCTGGCTGGCAAGCGCCTCGGCCTCATCGGCTTCGGGCGCATTGCCCAGGCCACGGCGCGCAAGGCACACGCCGCATTCGGACTGCACATTGCCTACACGAGCCGGCGGCGGGCACCAGCGGACATTGAAGCGCGCACGGGCGCCGAGTTCATCCCGACGGTCGATGAGCTGGTTGCAACTTCTGACGTGGTCTCGCTGCACTGCCCGGGTGGACCGGAGACGTTTCATCTCATCGATGCGGCACGCCTGGCACGCATGAAGCCGACCGCGGTGCTGATCAACACAGCGCGCGGCGAGGTAGTCGACGAGGCTGCCCTCGTCACGGCGCTTGCGGAGAATCGCATCGCTGCAGCGGGGCTCGATGTATATGAGGACGAACCACGTGTACACCCGGGGCTGATCACGCTCGAAAACGTGATCCTGTTGCCGCATCTGGGCAGTGCGACGGTCGAGACGCGCACGGCCATGGGTATGCGCGTGGCGGCCAACCTCGACGCGTTCTTCAGCGGCCAGCCGCTGCGCGACCCGGTCGTCTGAGCGCCGCACCGGAGCGCGCCCGGCCGTGGGTGACTGGATTGCAGAATTCCTGAAGCGCGAAGCCCTGCCACGGGACTACCGCGCCACCATCAGCACGGTGCTGCAACCCCTGGCCATGAAACTCGCGCAGCGCGCGCGGCTCTCCGACCAGATGGTGCTGGTAGGTCTGTGCGGTGCGCAGGGCAGCGGCAAGACCACCGCCGGAGCCGCACTGGTCGAATTGCTGGCCAGCGAGGATCTGCCCGCCATCGCACTGTCCATCGACGACTTCTACCTGCCGCGCGCCGAGCGGGTCGATCTTGCGCGCTGCGTGCATCCGCTGCTGGTCACCCGCGGGGTACCGGGGACGCACGACTTGGAGCTGGCGCAGGCCACCATTGATTCGCTCGCCGGCACCGATCCTGTCCAGGTACCAACCTTCGACAAATCCAGCGACGACCGGCTGCCGCGCCGCGCATGGCGTGAAGCGGCAGGAGGACAACGCGTCGTGATACTGGAAGGCTGGTGCGTCGGCGCGCGACCGCAAACTGCGGCGGAACTGGCTGCGCCGATCAATGCGCTGGAACGCAAAGAGGATCCACAAGGCATCTGGCGGAGGTACGTGAACGCCGCGTTGACCGGACCGTACCGTCAACTGTTTGACCGCCTGTCACCGCTGGTACTGCTGGCGGCGCCGTCCTTCAACGTGGTGCAGGACTGGCGGGGCGAACAGGAGCAGAAACTGCGCGATCGCGTTCTGGCAGAAGGCGGCGACACCAGCCGGCTGATGGATGAACCGCAGCTGCTGCGCTTCATCAGTCACTATGAACGCGTGACCCGGCACATACTGGCCGAAATGCCTGCGCGCGCCGATCACCTCATTTCGCTTGATCGGCAGCGTAACGCGCAATTCCTTCGTTGATCAGCTGCCTGGCTTCGGCTGCATTGCCCCAGCCCGCCACCTTTACCCACTTGCCGGGCTCCAGATCCTTGTAGTGCTCGAAGAAGTGCTGGATCTGCTGGCGCGTGATTTCCGGCAGATCAGTGTACTCATGCACCTCTTCATAGCGACGCGAGAGCCGCGCCGCCGGCACGGCCACGATCTTTTCATCCCCGCCGGCCTCGTCAATCATCCTCAACACGCCAACGGGACGCACGGCAATCACCGAACCCGGCAGCAACCCACGCTGGTTCGCGATCACCACGTCGCAGGGATCACCATCCTCCGACAAGGTGTGCGGAATGAAGCCGTAGTTGCCCGGATAACGCATGGCCGTATAGAGGAATCTGTCCACGATGAGCGCTCCGGAGGCCTTGTGGATCTCATACTTGATCGGTTCGCCGCCCACGGGCACCTCGACCACGACATTGACTTCCTCGGGCGGATTGGTGCCGATCGGCAGCAGATCAAGACGCATGCTGTGGAGGCTCCAGGTGCGGGTGCGGACGGAGTGTGCAAAGTATACAGGGCCTGATGCATCATCCCGTTCATGATCCCGGCTGCCGACACTGCGTCGCCGATCTACCGGCTGGAGAACGTGCAGAAGCAATACGGCAGCGGCGAAGCTGCGGTATTCGCGCTGCGCGGGGTCAATTTCACTGTCGAGCAGGGCGAGCTCATCGTGTTGCTGGGCCCGTCGGGGTCCGGCAAATCCACGCTGCTGAACATTCTGGGCGGCCTTGATCGACCGACCGTCGGCCATGCCTGGTTCGGCGACATGGACCTGGCCACCGCAGATGACGCGACGATTACCCGCTTCCGGCGCGAAAGCGTCGGCTTCGTGTTCCAGTTCTACAACCTGATTGCCAGCCTTACTGCGCGCGAAAACGTCGAACTGGTCACCGAGGTGGCCAGTGCCCCCATGCCGGCTTCCGAGGCCTTGTCGCTGGTGGGCCTTACCGAGCGCGCCGACCACTTTCCATCGCAGTTGTCGGGCGGCGAGCAACAGCGCGTCGCGATCGCACGCGCCATCGCCAAGCGGCCCGAGGTGCTGTTGTGCGACGAACCTACCGGCGCCCTGGACGTGGCGACGGGAATCCGCGTGCTCGAAGCGCTGGTGCAGGTCAACCGCGAGCTCGACACCACCACGCTGCTGATCACGCACAACGCCGACATCGCGCAGATCGGCGACCGCGTGGTGCACTTTGCCGACGGCCAGATCCGCGAAATCCTGATAAACGCCCAGCGGCGCAACCCCAGCGAGCTGCACTGGTAAAGCAGCATGAAGAAGCTGGATCGCAAACTGTTGCGCGACCTGTCACGCATGAAGATGCAGCTGGCGGCAGTCAGCGGCGTGCTGGCCTGCGGCGTGGTGCTGTGGGTCATGGCGAACGGCATGTACGACTCCCTGCAGCGTGCGCGAGACGGCTACTACGACAGCCGGAACATGGCCCAGATGGCCGCCGGCGTGGTGCGCGCACCGCTGGATCTGGTGCCGCAATTGCAGGCCGTACCCGGCGTTCAGCTACTGGAGGCGCGCGTGTCCGGTGTCGGGCTGCTGGACCTGCCACAGCGCGTGGCGCCGGTATCCGCGCGCATGGTCTCGCTGCCGACGGGGCGCGAGCCGCGAGTGAACCAGATCGTGCTGCGCGCGGGCCGGATGCCCGACCCCACGCATCATGGCGAGGTATTGATCAACGAGGCCTTTGCCGAAGCCAACCAGCTCGAACCCGGCATGAAGCTGGGCGCAATCATGTACGGCAAGCGACTCGACGTCAGTATCGTCGGCATCGCCAGCAGCCCGGAATTCGTGTTCGCGGTTGCGCCGGGCGCCATGCTGCCGGAGCCGGAACGATTCGGCGTGCTGTGGATGGATCGCGAATCTCTGGCCAGGGCATTCGACCTGTATGGCGCGTTCAACGACCTGGTGTTGCGCCTTGAAGATGGCGCCAGCCACGCGCAGGTAGCGGCCCGCATCGACCGCCTGCTGGCACCCTACGGTGGCCACGGCGCCTACGGCCGTGATCGCATGTTGTCGGCGCAATTCATGGCGGACGAACTGACATCACTGCGCACCATGGCATCGATCCTGCCGCCGTTCTTCCTGGTCGTGGCCGCGTTCCTGCTCAACGTGTCGCTGTCGCGACTGGTCGCCACCGAACGTTCCAACATCGGCCTGATGAAGTCCTTTGGCTATGGCAATGGCGTCATCGCCCTGCACTACGCAAAATTTGCGCTGGCATTCGGTCTGTTGGGCGCACTGCTGGGCATGATTGGCGGCCGCTTCGTGGGCGGGTACGTCGGCGATGTCTATGCCACGGTCTACCACATCCCCGGGCTGCGCTTTGACGCCGGACCTGCCGTTTACCTGAGCGCGCTGGCAATCGCGGTGCTGGCTGCGCTGGCCGGAGCCGTGCACGCAGTGCTGCGCGCCACGCGACTGTCACCTGCCGCGGCGCTCGCGCCTCCGGCGCCCACCGCATTCGGCTCGCTGAGCGCAGTTGGTGAGCGCTGGGCCGCGCGGCTGGATGGCAAGACGCGGATGGTGGCGCGGCGCATCCTGCGCTTTCCACGCCGCTCGGCGACGACAGTGGCCGGCATCGCGCTGGCCATGGGACTGATGGCCACCACGCAGCACTTTCCACTGTCGATGAACAAGATCATCGATGTGACATTTGAACTCGCGCAGCGCGAGGATGCGATGGTGGCGTTTTCCGAGGCCAGCGATGATCGCATCCTGTACGACGTGGGCCGCCTGCCCGGTGTACTGAAGGTCGAGCCGCTGCGTGGCAGTGAGGTCATCTTCGAGGCAGGCAGCCGTCATCAGCGCAACACGCTGACCGGAGTACCAGACGACGTTTCGCTGAATCGCATCCTGGATGAAAACCTCGCGCCGGTGATTCCGCGCGCCGACGGTCTGACATTGTCGGTGACCCTGGCGGACAAACTCGGCGTGGCGCTGGGCGACCAAGTGCGTGTCACAGCCACTGACGGCCACCTGGCCAGTGCGGAACTGCCGGTGGTCGCCATCGTGAAGCCCTACCTCGCCGGTGCCGCCTACATGCGTCTGGACGCAATGAGCCGCCTGCTCCGCGAACCTGACCGCGTGACTTCGGCCTATCTGCTGCTCGACCCTGGCCAACGTGCAGCTTTCAGCGCCCGAACCAAGGAGTTGCCCCGGATCGTCGCCGTGAGCTTCAAGGACAACGCGCGGGCTTCGATGACCCAACTGCTGTCCCAGGGCAGCGGCTTCTTTTCCTGGCTGTTCATTCTGTTCTCGTCACTGATGGCGGCTGGCGTTGCGTTCTCGGCGGCACGCGTCACGCTGGCCGAGCAGCAGCGCGATCTCGCCACACTGCGGGTGCTGGGCTTCGGGCGCCGCGAAGCCTCGTATCTGCTGATTGCAGAACTGGGTGCGCTGCTGCTGGTAGCCCTGCCGCTGGGCGCATTGCTGGGTGTCGTGATGTCGCGCTGGCTGATGTCGCAGTTCCAGACCGACCTGTTTACTTTCCCGTATGTGACCAATGGTGCCGCCTACGCCAAGCCTGCCCTGTTCGTAGCCGCCGCAGTCCTGGCCGCCACACTGCTGGTGCGCCGGGGCGTGGATCGACTGGACCTGGTTGGCGTGCTCAAATCGAGGGACTGATGGCAAACAAGGAATTCGTGTCGCGACGGCGCAGGGTGCGGTGGATGTGGGCCGCCGCCGTGCTGCTGTTCGCAGTGGTTGCGCTGTGGATGCTGTGGCCGCGGCCACTCGAGGTCGACACGGCTGCCGTGGATCGCGGCGACGTGCGTGTGGATCTGGTGGACCAGGGTCGCACCCGGATGCACGACATCTACGTCGTTTCGGCGCCGGTGGCGGGCCGCGTGTTGCGGGTGGATGTCGAACCGGGCGACCATGTGGCTGCCAATGGCGTGGTAGCGCGCATGACCCGCACGGCCGCCGGCTTCCTCGACACGCGCACCGACCTGCAGGCGCGCGCCGCGGTGGATGCCGCAGCCGCACAGTTGCGCGCTGCGCAGACCGAGCTGGACCTGGCCGCGCGCGATGATGCGCGCACGCGCGATCTGGCTGCCCAGCATCTGCTTGCCGCAGCGGCGGCCGACGCCAGTCAGGCCAGGCTCAAATCCGCCCAGGCCGCGCGCGATGCCGCCGAAGCAGAGCTGACGCGCGCGCGCAGTGCGCTGCAACCGGCAGATCGTACCGAGAGCGGCAGCGTCGCCGTGCGCTCGCCGATCACGGGCACCGTACTGAGCATCCCGCAGAAGAGCGAGACCGTGCTGGCCGCCGGCTCGCCGCTGGTGCAGGTCGGCGATCCGTCACACATCGAGGTGGTCGCCGAGTTCCTGTCGCAGGATGCCGTACGCATGCGTCACGGCCAGCACGCGTTCATCGAGAACTGGGGCGGCAAGCCACTGCCGGCAACGGTCGATCGCGTCGAACCCGTGGCGCACCTGAAGGTATCGGCGCTGGGTGTCGAGGAACAGCGCACCAACGTGATCCTGCAGTTCGACGACCCGGCGGACGGCCAGTCATTCGGCCACGACTTCCGCGTCGATGCGCGCGTGGCGGTTGAAGAGCAACCCAATGCGCTGCGCATTCCGCTCGGCGCGTTGTTCCGTCAGGGCGTCGGTTGGGCAACATACAAGGTGGTGGACGGGCGCGCCGTGCTCACGCCGGTCGCCACCGGCATTTCGGATGAGAACTTCCGGGTCGTGACCGCAGGTCTCGATGCGGGCGACATCGTGATCCTGTTTCCCGGCCCCGAGGTCGCTGATGGCGCGCACGTCGCGCCGCGTGACGCGGGCTAGCCTCAGGCGGGCTTTGCGTCTGGGCGCTGTTGATCGCCCAGGTGCTCGGTGTCGATCTCAGGGTCACGCAGCAGCTGATCGTGGTCTTCACCGCCCTGCCCGCCCCATCGCAGCGGCGGCCATTCTGTCGGCGGGGCTGGTGGTGATCTTCATTGTGCTGGAAGCGGTTGGCCTCACGGGCCCGACCGTGAACGTGATAATGGGCTCCATGCTCGCCATCGACCGGCCGCTGGACATGTACCGCACGGCGGTCAATGTATTCAGTGACTCCTGCGGCGCCGCCATCATCGCGCGCAGTGAACGGGAAACTGGAGTCGATACCGAAGTCAGGTAGCCGTGTCGGCCTTGCGAACGCTCTGCATGGCGGGGCGCAATCGCGGGAACCGGAGGGAGCTGGAAGGGGGCCAGCGACAGCCCCCTCCGGTTCGTCGCGCCAACTCTACAGGCTCATCGAGAACCCGAGCTGGTACCTGCGCCCGAAGTTGTCGTAGGCATAGTCAACGGCCTGCGCGCCAAAGCGGCCATCCGTCGCAGCCGGGACGATTGGCGGATCCCGATCCAGCAGATTCTGGATATTGAAGTTGATCCGCCACGTGCCGCGCCCCTCGACCTCATGCACGTAGCCGACCATGAGATTGATCACCGACTGGGAGCCAACCGTGTTGTCGTCGATGTCGACTCCCTCGACCCAATCCTTGTTGAGCTTCACCTTGCCGACAAACTGCTCCTGCAGCTGGGCACTCCAGGCTCCGACGTTGTAGGTCGCCGAGATGCTTCCGGTGAGCTTTGGCAGCGTACCGGCGATGCTGCGCGCTCCGGCCAGTTCATCCGGTGTGCCACCCGCAACCGTATTGGTTCGGGAATGCAGCACGCCGCCGAGCGCACGAATCGAGAACGATTCGGACTGCCCGCCGAACCAGTTCACGGGGCGCCGGAAGTCCACTTCGAAGTCGGTGCCCTCGACCTTGGCCTGATCCAGATTCAGATAGGGCCGCAGCACGCGCGTAAGGTGACCCGTGTTGTCACGGAAGACGTATTCGCACAGTACGTTGTTGTCGTAGCACTCTTGCACCACGTCGTCGTCGGCAAGCGTCGCGATCGAATCCTTGATCTTCACCTGGTAGGTGTCGACCGACATGCGCAGACCATCGAGCCAGCGTGGCGTATAGACAATGCCGAGAACCGTGGTGTCGGCCCGTTCCGGCTTCAGGCTCGGATTGCCCGCCGAGGTCGAGGTGATGGCGACAGGAGGATCGAGCGGGTTCTCCGGGTCCTGGGTAATCGTCCCACCGCCCGGGCCGTTGTCGAATCGCTCGCTGAAGGAAGCCTCGCGTACATCACGCGACTGCGTCGCACGGAGCCTCACGTCCTGCAGCACCTGGAAGTCGAGTCCGATCTTCCATGCATTGATGGAGCCGGAGCTCGAGTAATCCGAGTGACGGAACGCGAAGCTGGAACCCAGATGCTGCGCACCCGATGCCGCCTTCCAGATCGGCACATTCAGCTCGCCGAACGCCTCCCAGACGTTGTAATGACCCGAGAGCAAGGACACCGTGGAGAACTGGTGCAGATTGGGACTGCCGCTGGACCAGGCCGAGGCCACACCCCTGATACCCAGTTCCGGTGCATTGAACGGAGGACCGAGCGTGTCGACGTCGACTGGGAAGGCGCCATCGGAGAACGACTGCTTGCGGTAAGTGAGACCGCTTGCAAGCGACAGGGCACCGGCTCCCCAACCTTCATGCAGCTCGCCCGTGAGCAGGACTTCGGCAAAATCCTGGTCAACCTTGCTCAATCCGTACTTCGGCGTCTGGATATACGCCTCGGCCTCCGGGCTGATCTGCTGGTTGCCCATGATGTTGAGCGGGACACAGTCGCTGACGGTGTTGTCCAGTCCAATCGGCGAGGCCAGCGGCAGGTTGATATCGCGTGAGCTGACCTGCCCCTGAATGGCAGGAGTGGACGCAAGCTGCGCCGGTGTCGGGTTGTACCGCTGGACATTGCACACGATGGTGCCGGTTCCGCGGTCTGCGGCGGCGACGAGATCAATGATTCCGTCGTCGTTCACGTCGCGCCTGTCGTTGTAGACCTCCACGGCGTCGATCGCCACCAGCAGGCGATCCACGCGCAGCCCGCCGTACTGACCGGTCCACTTCTTGCTGCGACCTTTTTGCCATGAGGCCCTGATGTCCCAGTTGTCGTTGATCGACCAGTCGGCTCCCAGACGGAAGGACCGGGTATCGAACTTGTTGCGCGACTCACCCGTAGTGAAGATATCAAGCGCATCGTAGTAGCTGCCGCCCTTGGCGATGCGGAAGGAACTGCGGCCCTCATTGTCCATGATGGTGCCGACGCTGGCCGGCAGGTACGCATTCTCGCGAAACACCGTGGGCGACCAGATGCTCGACATCGTGGCGCCACTGGTGTGCGGCTCGCCGTTGGACTGGACGGAGCCGAACAGAATGTCGGTGAATACACTCACAGTATCCGATACCGCCATCTTTCCGCTCAGGAAGGCATTCACCTGCTTCACCTGTGCGCCGCTCGGGCCTCCGGGCTGTGTCAGGTTGGATCGCGCAGCGTCCGGACTGCCGGACATGAACGCGCTGTCGTACAGCGTGCCGCGATCCAGCGGCACCAGGGCGCTGCCATCATCGGTGAAGCGCATGTAGGCCAGGGCACTGGAACCAGGCACGCCGAAGGGCGGCGCGATGAGGCCATTCACATCAAGCCCGGCAGGCGCCACGTCTGGAACCGTAATGCGGCGTGGGTGAGCCGTGTCAGTCACACCAGTCCAGGCCGGATTCTGGATGTAGCCCCAGCGCTGGAACCAGCCCGGAAAATCTTCCGGGGCAAAACTCACCTGATCAACGTGGCGCCCCTCCAGCGAGCCGATGATGTTGATCCGGTCGCCGATCTTCGTGCCCCCGGCAATGGAAGCGTTCCAGTTCTTGCCGCTGCTCTTGTACTCGTTCATGCCCGTACTGGCACTGAACTTCAGTCCCTCGAACTCGCGATCGAGAATGAAGTTGGTCACGCCGCCCAGGGCGTCTGCACCGTAAGCAGCCGATGCACCGCCAGTCACCACATCCACCGAGCGAACCAGCGCGGTTGGCAATGTGTCGACGTTGACCTGGCCCAGCTTGTCGGCTGGCACGACGCGGGATCCATCGAACAGCACCAGGGTGCGATTGCGGCCCAGACCGCGCATGTTGAGATAGCTGCCGCCGCCATCACCGAACAGGGCCGCGCCGCCACGCTCTGCCGTACCGGTCGAAAAGAACTGGGGCAGCCCATCGAGCTGCTCCGCCACTGTGGCGCCTGGTTCGAAGATCTGTAATTCAACGGGCGAGAGCGTCGTGACTGGTGTTGGCTCGGCCATGCCGTCAGTGCGTCGCAATCGTGAGCCGGTAACAGTCACCTCTGCCAACTCGGTGGCGCTGGCTGTCGTGGTTGTTGGTGCTTGCTGCGCCGCCGTGAAATGGCTCCCGCAAGCCATTGACACTGCCACCACTACAACAGACACCCTCTGCGCCGCTGGCGCCCCTGCTCCTTTGGTCTTCATCACATGCACTCCCCCGTTGTAGAAATCCTTGTCCGCGCGCGCGCCGAGCACACTGCCACCACAGCCATCCCGACCCTAGGCATTCAGCTGAGCCCCCGCGCTTATTCTTGTTCCGGTTCGATGCCGGAAATTGACGGCCAGCAACGAACGATCTCTTATGCGGGGTGGTGCGTAGAGGCACCAGTCTCTTACGGTCAATTCTTCGTTACTAACGCGGGTTGAAGCGACGAAATCCGATGGTCGACAGCCTTATTAGGGCTGTGCATACTCGGCCCGTGACTGAATCTGATCCGGATGCCATTCGTTCGCACCTCGATCGCGTACTGGCATCCGCTCAACTTGCCCGGGCAGATACTTCCAGCAAGCTGCTGGCTTACCTTGTTGATTGCTGCCTGCGCAAGGAAGTCCCCAAGGAAACAGCCATCGCGCTCGATGTCTTTGGCAAGGACGCGACATTCAGCGGAGCAGAGCACTCCATCGTGCGGGTTTCAGTCCGCACCTTGCGCCAGAAGCTGATCGAGTATTACGCCGGCTCCGGCGCAGACGACGAAATCCAGTTTGATATCCCAAAGGGGGGATACAAGCTGGTGATCTCGCGACGCGTCCCTGCCCGCGCGCACGCGGAAGAAGAAGTGGAACCACCTGTGCTGCCGCGGCGCCGCGGTGCCGCAGGTGCAACCATGGCCACCGTATCTGCAATTCTGCTGGCGTCCCTGCTCGTGAACCTGTACCTGTGGACCAGACAGCCAGCTGGCGACGCCGACCCTTCGGTGGGGCAGCTTCGTGAAAGCTCACTGTGGTCGGATATCGCGAAGAGCCACCGACACCTCACCATCGTGACGGGCGACCTCTTCATGTACACGCAGGTCGACCAGGTAACCGGCCGCACGCTGACGGTGCGGGATCCGGGAATCAATTCAAGCGAAGAGCTCAGGATCCAGCTGTCGAGCGATCCACGATTTGCGGCCGGGCGTGGCCAGCGCCACACCGCCATGCTGCAGAAGAACGTAGTCCTTGGCATGACGACCATACTCTCCATGCTTGGCCGTCAGGAAAGGGCCGTTGACGTCGTGGTCCCGGACGACCTGACAGTCGACGCCATCCGGGAAAACGACATCATCTATCTGGGCCCACCCGCTCGCCTGGGACCGCTGCTTGGGCACTACGAGCTGCAATCGCGGTACCGCTACAAAGACAGCCCCGCATCCATCTCGGACATCGTGACTGGCGAGGACCATCTCCCGCAGGGCGACCTGGGGGAAAAGCATGTCGACTTTGCGCTTGCGGCCAAATTCCTCGGCCCTTCAGGCAATCACATACTGATCATGACCACCGGGGCGCGCAATGCAGGCATGTTGCAGATTGCAAGAACCCTGACATCCCCCGAGGGAATCGGACAGCTGGAAGAAATGCTGCACACCAATTCGGTAGACCCAACCGGTTCCTACGAAGCGCTACTCACGGTTACCGGGTTCAAGCGGACGGATCTGGCTGCGAACCTGGTTGAGGTCAGCGCCCTGCCCAGCCCGGCCACCCAGTCTGTTCATTGACAGTGACCGCTGTACTGGCAAAAGCCGCTCAGTGCAGTGGAGATTCGAGGTCGGACACGCGCCACATCACCCGGGCCTCCAGGCCACCTTGGGGATGATTGCGCAGCGTAAAGGCGCGCTCGAGCAGATCATCCGGAATACCCGGGCCGCAGTCGCGGACAAATGCGCAGGCGTCATCTTTGTCGCGCACGGCGCTCACGCACGCCGCCCCCTGATGCACCAGCGCATTGTCGATGAGATCGGCCCAGTGCGATGCGCAGCGCGATGGCCAGACCGAGCAGGTTCGGTTGTCGCATGGTGCATCGGGCGTGCAGAGTGGCGGCGGCCCCGTTGGTCCGGGTGGATTTGGCGGTGGACCACCAGGTGGTGGCCGGCGGGACAGAGGCGGCTAGCACGCGAACCGTCGACAGATATGGTGGAAAGGGAGGGACTCGAACGCCGCCCTAACCTTCTGATCTAAGCGGGAAGTTTCCAGTCTCGCGAGTTCAGATACCCTCAAAAGTACCCTCAGTTCGCGCGACAGGTGGCTGCCCGATGCTTTGCCGGCTCGGGAAGTGCTCCCGGGCCGGGGAGGATTATAGCAGCACACTATCGCGTGACCCGGATGGGCCAAGACCCGTCATGGGCTTGGTCGCCCCCGCGAAGGCGGGGGCGAAAGATAAAGCCCGGTAGCGCGAATGCGCGACGCGCTCCGTCTTTACTAAAGATCCCCTGCGCTGCTGTTGTGATCGAGCTGGCCGTCTGCGCCAACGAAGAGATTGTTCACAGCTTCCATCACGTCCTTGATGTTCGTGAGATCGAACGCGACGTTCGGCAGCCGGATCAAAGCTCCTTCCTTATCTGTCGAGTACCTGAACGAGAAAGAGCCTTTGTCGAGATCATGGAAATCCTTTACGACCTGCTCCACTGCCTGGAGCGAGTCGTCATCGCCGTCCGAGCCGACTTCGATGATGACCTGCTTGCAGATCTTCCAGAGCTGCCAGAGATTGTGATGCGCCCGCTCTTCGCCAGGAATATCGGTATATCTGCCGTATCTGTCGATAATCCATTTGATCGCCAGCTCCAGGCCGTGCCGATAGCAAAAGAGGATCGGATATACCAATTCATGGCGGAGCGCGCGGTCACTCGACTGGCACTGAGCCACGAGAGCCGCGGCAGCCCTCATATATCCGTCCCAAATATGAACATCACGCGCGATCTGCCGCTCTTCAAATACCACTGACTTCTGCCAATCGCTTTCCGCGCGCAGAAGACGGTCTCCCTTCTTGGGCCACTTGAATTCGTTTCCGAACTGGAAGGTCATAGCTACCGTCCCCGCGCTACGCGCAGCGCCTCAGCCAAATCATTCAGAGCAAGCTGGCGCTTGATTTCTACTTCGTACTCGTCTGAGAGCACGGTCCTGATTCCGTACTTCTTTGCATTCAAAAGATAGGTAATGTCGTCCCGGCCGTCGTCAAGCTGGCGCGCGCTCTCGATGGCGAGCCGCGCAAGAGCGGCAGGGATCGGGTCTTTGATATTTGCGCCGATCTGCGTGTAGAGCACAACGTCCACGCCGTTGAAGCCCTCTAAACGCTTTATCTGAACCGTGTTGGTGTCCGGATTGGGACGTGGGCGATAAAGCTTCCCTCCGCCGACCTCGTTGATCTCGCGGCGGTAGAGGCGATGTGTTGCATCATCCTCCGCCGCATCGACCAGCAAGATGACCGCTTGGACGCGCGCGCCGCCTGTCTCGACCGGAACCAGCGTCGGCGCGCCCGCACGCTTGGTGCTCATCCTGGCGAACTCAACCGCGAAAGGCGTTTCGATTCCGGTCTTGGTCCCGGTCATCACCGCCCGGATTTCATCGCCCGGATCAGCGATAAGCGACCCGTAGGCAAGTATTCCGACGCTCCTCTGTTCTTTTTGCATGGAACTGTCCTGCTAGCCGAGAATGCGCCAGACGCTGTTCTGTTCTTCAATTTCACGGATAAGCCATTGTCGAGGCATGTTGCTTCTGGATTTTCCACCGCAAGTGTGGTAAAAAAATCGGAACCTAGTCAAATCCGGATATCTCCGATGCAGACCATTATCCATTCTGACCCCATCGCGGCCGCTCGCCGGCTTCAGGACTTGGACCTTACCGCTGGCGTCCTGCTCAACGCGGTGACGGCCTCCTATCAGGCCCGGTCGAACTGTACTGAACTGGATCCGAAGATGTTCCCCGGGCTGACGATGTGGGCGACGGCGATCCGCCACCTGCGCATGGGACTACTGCCCCGATGGACGGTGAATGACGAGGGGAACTACCCGCTGACCGTCTCGCCGGATGGCAGCGTAGCGATATCCGTCGCCACGGCGGACGAAGCAACCGGGGTAGCGAATAGGTCACCGGCCACGCAGTCGAGCAAAGGACCCAGGACCATGGAGGCAGTCGCGGCCAACAACGCGCAGTTGGGCTTCGAACTCGTGTATCCGGACGGCTGGGCTCTTCCGGCGTACGACGGGGGGCGATTCGGCGATTGCGCTACATGGCTCCTTCTTATTCACTGCGACGAGACCACGGTACGGGCCGAACTGTCGCTTCCGCTTGGCGTCGATGAATTCCGGCGGGTCAGTGGCTGGAAGGAGCGCATTCTGCTCCCGAACATCGACATCGATCCGCTGCGTGATGTGGAATCCGACGACCGGCAGCAGCCCATTGAAGTTCCCGTACAACGCAGGGCATGAATGGCACGACGTTCAACCCTCAGAGGTTGGTGCTAGCAAGGCGGCGGCGCGGTCTGACCATGACTCGTCTCGCAGCGCTGGTGGGCGTGCAGGCACGTTCCATCACCGCCTACGAGAAGGGGGAGTTCGCTCCGTCAGAGGACATGCTGACCGAACTGGCACGGCATCTACGGTTCCCGGCGACGTTCTTTTTTGGACCCGACCTCGATGTGCCGACGACGCGCTCAGTGAGCTTCCGAGCACTGTCACGGATGACCGCGGGTCAGCGAGACGCGGCGCTCGGCGCCGGTGCGCTTGCGCTCGTCCTGAACGACTGGCTTGACGCGAAATTCAAGCTCCCCGAACCCGACATCCCTGATCTGCACGGTGAAGAGCCGGAGGCGGCGGCGCAACTCGTGCGCGACCAATGGGGCCTAGCGTATCGCGCCATCCCCAACCTGATCCACCTGCTGGAACTCAAGGGCGTGCGCGTCTTCTCTCTTACGCAGGATACGCGCAACGCAGACGCGTACTCCTTCTGGCGCAACGACGTGCCATTCGTATTCCTTGATCGCAGCACATCGTCGGAGCGCGTGCGCTTCGACGCCGCGCATGAACTGGGGCACTTGGTGCTGCACAAGCATGGCGGCCCAGTTGGGCAGGACGCAGAGACGCAAGCCAACACTTTCGCGTCGGCGTTCCTGATGCCCACATCCAGCGTATTCGCCAACGTCCGCCATGCCATCACCCTACGGTCGCTAGTTCAGCTCAAGAAGAAGTGGGGCGTATCGGTTGCCGCGCTGGCCTATCGACTTTGGAAGTTGCATGCGTTATCCGACTGGCAGTACCGCTCGATGTGCATCGAAATGGCGCCGTTCCGCCGCAATGAACCCGAACCGATGGAGCACGAATCCTCTCAGGTGCTGTCCAAGATGTTCGAGACACTGCACGCCGAGGGCATAACCAAGGCGCAGATCGCCAAGGACCTGAGCCTCTCGCGCGCAGACTTGGAATCGCTGGCCTTCGGGCTCGATCTGACAGAGGGTGGCACGGAGGCACCACCAAGGGCTCGTCGAGCACGGGCGAATCTCACACTTGTCAAATGACAGGACGTATAGCGCACGGAGATTGCCCAACACATCTTCCAGCACACGATCCGGCGCGGCGCAGTCGCCTAGACGACTTGACATCTCATCTCCTCGTCGCGAGTTACACTTGAACAGTCACAAAGGGGAAGCAGATGGCTGACGACGACGAATTGGTTATCGAGAGTGCAGAACTTGACGATGACGAGGCATTCGTCACCTACGACATCGCCGCATATCCAGCTGATTACACGCTCAGCGTAATTGACGAGATGTGGAGGAATCGGGACATCGTCATACCTCCGTTTCAGCGGAACTTCGTTTGGACAATTCGGCAATCATCATTGCTGATTGAAAGCCTTCTGATGGGCCTCCCCGTTCCCCAAGCTTTCTTCTTTGTAGATCCTGAAAACAGAAATCTTGTAATCGATGGTTTGCAGAGAATCATGTCCATCACGTACTTCTTCAAGGGTCACTTTGGGGAGGAGAATTACGGAAAGAAGACAGTATTCCGCCTTACCGGACTCAGCGACAAGAGCCCCTATTCCGGCAAGACCTTCGACGAACTTGAACCCGCCGATCAACGAAAGCTGAAAGGACGCGTGCTGCGCGTCATCAACATCAAGCAGATTGGCCCAAAAAACGATGACACCAGCGCATACCACATATTTGAGCGACTCAACACCGGCGGAACTCCGCTTACCGCTCAGGAAATTCGCCATTGCGTATTCAATGGGCAACTCGTAAAGGAACTCACGGTCCTCAATCAGGGAAGCCACTGGCGAGACATTTTGGGGAAAACGGTCTTAGATAAGCGTCAAAAAGACATCGAAATGATTCTTCGCGTACTCGCAGTGGCCACTCGCATAGAGCGCTATGAGAAGCCGATGAAGGAATTCCTCAACACGACAATGAGCCACTACAGGAAAGCCGATGCACCAGCGGTAATGAACTTCATCAGAGACTTCCCAACCGTCTGCAAGACAGTTGTGGAGCAGCTCGGCGATATACCATTTCATCTCAAGAGTGGCCGCATCAACATCTCCGCCTTAGACGGCGTAATGGGAACCCTTTGTTCTGCTGCAGATCGCATTCCGGCCAATTTGGCCGAACGCTTCCAAGCACTGAAGTTAGATTCAGACTTCGCGGAAACCCTGTCCTATAGCACCAGCGACGATGCCGTCGTGAAGCGCCGCATTAGCGCAATCAGGCGACACCTTCTGGATGCCTGATAGATATGGGGTACAGCAGGCATTTTCAGCTCGTCGATGACGTATCGAGTCATTTTGATGCCGCTGTCAACTCAGCCAATGCATTCTTGCAAAGTCGCTACGTTGGGTTCTATGCCGTTTCATCGGCAGCTGTATTGGAGATCGCCTTGAAGGAAGTGGTTGTAGGTTTCGCACAGCACCACCATGCACTGTTTGGCACCTACATGGCTTCCCGCTATGAAAGAATCAACGGACGAATTAAGCTCGAAGACATCACAAAAGAGCACCTAAAACCATTTGGGAAAGAATTTCAGAGACGTTTTGACAGGCTATTCAAGCGCGTTGATCAGCTATCGATCAAGCGGCATGGATATTCCGTCAAGTCGGCCTATGGAATCTTGCTGACATGCAGACACCAATTTGCCCACGAAGGAAGCGTCCCAGAGACCGCAACTTATTCTGAAATCAAGAAAGGGTTCGATGCCGGGAAGATCGTGATGGCATGTCTGGCGAAGACCTTGGAGAAACCCTAGCAGCGACCGGCCTCCGAGCAGGCATCGACAATGCGGCTTGATGCGTACAGCGCGGGAATATCTTTACTGTTAACCCTGAACTGACTGCGCCGCTTCGTTACCGGCTTCGCGGAGGAGACCTTCTCGACCTTGATGCCCGGGTCATAGTAGACCTTCCCGGCGTCGACGGCAGCAAGGAACAGGCCGAACTCCGCACCTTCGCCGAGCAAGATGCCGCGCCCGTATCTATATTGCCGGTCAGGGACCAAGCGCTGCTGCGCGGGAACAAAAGCCGCGTGAGCGTGCTTCGTCTTCCAATGATCGATCAGCTTGGCGAAAGACCATGCCATCGCTTCCTTGTCCTTCCGGTCCAACAATCGGATAGCGCCCGTGGGCGAATACTTGCGTTCCCCAGCGTCAAAACCTTCTACCATCATCCGAAGACTCGTTTTCGCGTGGGAGGCGCCGTTCGCACGGTACAGCCCACCGAAATTGAGACGATCCTCGCGCCCTTTCGTGTCCAAGTACCCGTAGCGGCGCATGAATGGCAGGAAGCCTTCCTGCACATACATGCCACTTGTTGGCTCCGGCGTGAACAGCGTCACCACGCTGGATCCAGGTCTGGCGCTATTCGGTACGTTGCGCGCCTTGATTTCCCATCCGCGGAAATCGGGTTGTGAATATCCATTTGAGCGAATCCCGAGAAGCGATTCCAGCGTGTAGCCGTTGCAGTTCGGCGCATTGCACGGAACCAGATTGCCGTTCTTGTCTAGGCGGCGTGACGGCACCCAATCGCGTCGATGGATCGCGCACAACTCGCGCATCAGCTCCTGGAACCCGTCACCGAGAGCCAACCCAGGTATCGGAAGAATGAAGAACACGCCGTAGGCGTCGCGGGGATGGTATGAACCGATCTTCCGCGCCGCTGGGGACTCGGGCGGCAGCGTGATCCCCATGACCTTGGTCCCGTTCCCCACGCCGAGAACAAGGACCCGGCCGGGTTCTTCGCCCCGCCTGCTCTTGTCGTAAAGTGAGGATGGGGCTTCGCTGCAACCTCTCAAGAAACCGGAAAAGCGGACCTCGGGATATTGGGGATAGAAGATCAGCTTGGCATCCGTAGCAGAACATGCCCGTCCATCCTTCCTGATCCAGTAGAAGTCCAGCGCGGCCCGGAACACCGCCTCCACGCCGCCACCCTTGCGCGACGTGGAAGCATGGAGCGTCACTTCACCGGATGGAATCTTGCCCAACTGCGACAGGTCGGGCGCAAGATAGACCTGATTCTTGCTGTTGGCGTTGCGCGGCAAGACCTTGTAGAGCAACTCCTTGGCGCCGTTATCCTTGAGCAATCGGAACACGGTTTCCAAGTCGAGTGCGGACAGCCATTTGTCTCGGTCGTCGGCCTTCGTCACTTACGCCTCCCTGTCTGACGAATCTGCGCAACAAGCGCAGCCATCTTTCGCTGATTCAACTGGCAGGCCCAGATGACGCGGACCCGCCAGCCGAGACGCCGCAACTGACGTTTCACTGCCGCGTCCCGTCGTTTGTTCGCCGCGAACTTCTCCTTCCAGAAAGCACTATTGCTCGCAGGAGTCGTTGCGTAGCGGCAGCTCGCGTGTTGATGCCAGAAGCAGCCGTGAACAAATACGACGACACGGAACTTGGGAAGCACCACGTCCGGCTTGCCCGGCAGTCTTGCATGCAGCGTGAAACGTAATCCGGCGCGATGCAACGCACTCCGAACGAACCGCTCGGGCATCGTGTCCTTGCCACGAATCCCGGACATCATCCGGCTTCGCGTGGCCCGATCCACGGTATCTGTCACAAGGCTGCATCCGACACGGCATGCGGCCTATGCAGTCCAAAATGCATGGCTTCCGACACTACGCCGCCAGCAGTGATTTCTGCTTCGCCAACTCCGGGTCGATCAGTTTCAGAATGCGAGGTTTCATCACCCTGGCGACCTCCCGCATGACCGGCACTACCACGCTGTTGCCGAACTGCTTGTAAGCCTGCGTATCGCTGACCGGGATCACGAAGTCGTCCGAGAACCCCATGAGCCGCGCGCATTCACGCGGCGTCAGCCGCCGAGGCCGCTTGCGTGCCCCCTGCGAAACCAGAATTTCCGAACCATCCTTGTAGTACCTAGCCGACAGAGTGCGCGCCACACTTTCGCCATCCACGAGTCCATAGCCGAACCCATTGCCCGCGGCTTTATGCTTTGCGGCATAGGCCTTCAAATATGCCCAAAGTTTAGGCGTGAGCGTGTAACGATCATCCACCTTGGCATGTGGTCCAGTCGTGTAGTGTCCCTCGGGCGGCTGGCTGCCGTCCTGAGGATGCAAGATGGAGGACAACACAGGCCTGTTGTCCGGCAACGCCACATCCGCCCAGTCAAAGTCCGTCTCCTCACGAAACCCCACGATCAGGATGCGCTCTCGGTGCTGCGGAACGAAATGCGCGCCATCGATGACCTTGTAGTGAATATGGTAGCCGAGGTCTTTTTCCAGCGCCTTCTTGATGACACGAAACGTATTGCCCTTATCGTGGCTCACTAGATTCTTCACGTTCTCCAACAGGAAGGCGGCAGGACGCTTTGCAGCGATGATCCGCGCGACATCGAAGAACAGGGTTCCCTGTGTCTCGTCGGCGAACCCGTGGGCACGCCCGAGAGCGTTCTTCTTCGATACGCCCGCGATGCTGAACGGCTGGCAGGGAAAGCCCGCCAGCAGCACGTCGTGGCTCGCAATGTCGCGCTCATCGACTTTGGTGATGTCGCCTGCCAGCGCATGGGCGGAGCCGGGAAAGTTGGCAAGATATGTTTTCTGTGCCCACGGATTCCATTCACTAGTGAACACACACTGTCCACCGTGCGCTTCGAAAGCCATGCGGATACCACCGATCCCGGCGAACAGGTCGATGAACTTGAACGCGCAGTCGCCTGCATCTGCATTGTCAGCAAGCGGCAGCAGACGTTGACGAATGGCATCCGCCAAGTACGGTGGGGGCTCGGTTTCACGAACTTCCCAACGGCGCAGCGTGCGCGTGGTAACGCCCAACGCCTCCGCCAACTCCCGCTGGTTGTAGCGCCCCCGCAGGGAGGTCAACAGATGGACAGGGTCTTCCAAGGGGGCTGCTCCAACTCTGGGACGAATTGCGGACATTATGTCCTTTTTATTGTCCAGCCATCAAGGACCCAGTCCGTCGACGTTCACAGCTCTCTCGGCTCCCGCTGCCGCGCCCGAACCTGCGCTTGCAGTCCGTCCGCAATGCATTCCCGATCCGTGAGACGCCGTTCCATTCCGGCGGCGAACCGGACGACATCGGTTGCCAGTTGCCGGTCGCCTTGCTGCACGAGCTTGCCCGCAACGGCCTGCCATCCGTTCTGGATTACTGCCCTCGTTTCCAGCAGCGTCTGTTTGCCCCGTTCCGGCTGGACACTACTCCTGACGGCCAACTCCTTGGCCACGGTTTGCGCCCGCTCTCGCATGGCAGTGGAGTCTCCCCGCAGGCTCGCCCGGTAGATGCCGTCCTTAATGGACTTGCGGTTCTCGCCCCGCACGGCGCGCTCGGTAGCGTTGGCTGCCACGCCCAGCTCACGCAAGTGGTGCGCGAACTGCGACCGCCAGTGGCGCAACGTCGCCTTCTTGATGTTGAGCCGCACGCCCTGCTCGCTCATGCCCTTGAGGACCAGATGCACATGCGGGTGCGGCTCGTCGGTATGCAGCACCATCGCGTAGCGATGCTGGCCGTAGAACTCCTCCCGCGCGAAGTTCCGAACCGCTCCAAGCACCTTCTGCGGCGGCGTGCCTGGCGGCATCGAGAAGACCAGCTTGTGGACCAGCTTTGGGGACTTGCGACCATGCAAGGACGTGAGGTTTCCCTGCCGCAGCTTCTCGTCGATCTGCAGTCCCCAATCTTCCAGCACCGCCTTCCCGGCTCGTCCAGACAACTGCTCTCCCTCATCGCCTTCCAGATTCAGGTGTCCCTGCCTACCGATGTAGTCGAAATGCCTGCCGACCGCCTTTAGATCATTGCTGGCCTGAGACAACACCTTCACCATCACCTCGGGTGCTCGATTGACGGTCAGGCGGATGTGCTCGACCTGTGCAGTGGTCAGCCGATCGGCCGCGCGTGACCCGCCACGCGCGTAGCTGGCAATGTTCAGCAGCGGCTCCTCTTTGGGGAGCCTAAGCGTCTTCGCCAAACCCGCTCTCCCAGCTGCTGACGTTGGCCATCAGCAAGGCAGTGGTCTTGTCCCGCAGGGCCTCGCAGATCTTCAGCATGGCCCGGAACTCCTCACGTACCGAGCCTGGCAGCCGGCCACCATCGTTCGCTGCCCTGGCGATCTGGTTGATGTTCCGACCGATGGCCGACAGTTCGCTGATGCTGAGCCGGAGCATGAGCCGCTCCTCCTTCGGCAACGGCGCCAATCGCCGCAGGTGGCTTCGCGTCAGGACCGACACATAGGTCGCCGGCCGCATCCCCCGCGCCTCGGCGCGCGCGTCCAGCAGCAGACGATCCTCGGGTCGTAACAGCACCAGGACGGGGCGATCACAGGGGCTGCCTTTGCGCGCCCCGTGGCGCCGAACGCTCTCCACTTTGTGCGACGTAACCAACGTCGCGGCCGGATCGCGCACCGCCCGCAGCTCCCGAGCGAGCAACCGCTTCAACCAGGCCGACTCGGACAACATCTCGCGCCCGGCCGCTGCTGCGATCTCGCGCTTGGTCTCCGCCGTCACGCGTGCCCTGATGACCTCTGTACAACTCATGTGGCCTACTGTGACCCATCACTAAGCCGCAGGCTATCCGGCGTTTCGCGCCAAATACCACCAATACCCCAACCTGCCAAATTCCGTCGCGCAACTTCTTCCGGAGCGAAGCCAGCATTTCTTGGATCACTGCGGTCCACGCCTATGTCTGGAAAGCACAGCGGCAGCGACCAGCCCGCTTGAGTCACACCGTGACACAGCAGGGGAAAGAGGCGCCAGGACGACGCCTCCTCCCCACCGCCATCAGATAACTCCCCGTTCAGCCAGGGAGACCACCCTGGCGCCGGCGACGACCAAATGATCGAGCACCCGGATGTCGACAATGGCCAAGGCATCCCTCAGGCGCAGCGTGATCAGCTCATCCGCCTGGCTCGGCTCGGCCACCCCGGACGGATGGTTGTGCGCCAGGATCACGGCCGCCGCGTTGTGAGCCAGCGCCTGCTTCACGACTTCCCGCGGATGCACGCTTGCCCCGTCGACGGTTCCCCGGAACATCTCGTCGCAGGCGATCACCCGGTGACGGTTGTCCAGGAACAGACAGCAGAACACCTCGTGCTCCAGGCTTGAGAATCGCAACGCAAGGTAGTTCCGGGTGGCAGCTGGGCTTTCGAGCAGGTCGCTGCGCACCAGCTGACCGGCCAGGATCTTCAGGGCGGCGCCAACAAGTGCTTCATCGCTGACCGAATCTCCGGCCGCGCTTACCCAGCCGGTGGTGAACTTGGGCTCGGCAACCCGGATGGCGCCGGAGAACGGACGAGCACTGAGGGCACGAGCAATACGTTGACGTGTGGTCATGAGGATTCTCCCAACTCTGCAGGCGGGATTGCCTGCCGGGAGTCCTCCCCACACGCCGCAGCGCAGCCGTCAGGGCCGCGCGTAGCGCGCTCGCGAGCACGGGCCGCAGGCCCGCGCGCAGGCCTTGACGGCGAGAACGGCGTGTTACGCTGAAATCTCTAAAGGCAATCC